>Ga0209006_10000239_pt1 | contig 56904 bp, 52 predicted proteins | sample JacPin_JW_Ref_O2_FD_188567 | JGI IMG/M metagenome (GOLD analysis project Ga0209006, IMG submission 188567) | Forest soil microbial communities from Algoma, Ontario, Canada - Jack Pine, Ontario site 1_JW_Ref_O2 (SPAdes) (version 2) | ecosystem: Environmental > Terrestrial > Soil > Boreal...
CATCATTGACAAAGGTCTCAGCGGTGAAACACGCTCCGCCATGCGAAACGATGGATCACACTCGACCGTTTCAGTTGTCGTTGGCTGGCGGACACGCAGCCTAAGGCTTCGTCGCCAGAGCTCTCCCGGCGCCCAGAACGTCTCAGACCGCCGTCAGGCCATTGCACCTCTGGCGGCTACGGGCCAGAGACATTCGACCCGGTTTTTGCGGATGCCGACATACCAATCGTAGCGATCGACTGTCGGATCGCAATGGCCCGGCGCGAGCATGATGCGCTCGCCCAGGCGGATCGGTTCGGCGTCGGCGCTGAGCGATAGTTTGCCATGTTCGTCCGAAGGCCCGACATAGGCGACGCCCTTGCGGTTCCAGACGAGCGGCAGGCCGCTATCCGCCGACACGGCCTTGTGCCCCGCGTCGACCACCGCCAATCCCGGACGCGGAACGCTCATCGCCGTGCTGAGCACGAACAGGGAATTGCGGAACGGCGGCGGCGGCTGGTTTCGCCCATAGTCGGCGTCCATGAAGACATAGGAGCCGACCTGAAGCTCGGTGAACACGCCGCTCGCCGCCTCGAGCGCAAAGGTTCCGGTGCCCGCGCCGCTGACGATCGCGCAATCGAGTCCGTCGCGCTTTAGGTCGTCGACCACGCTCCTGGTCTTTGACGCGGCAGCCGCGATGCTCGCCGAACGCTCCTCCAGCGTGCGTAGATGCTGCGCGCCGCCGTGATAGGCCTGCAGGCCGCCAAAGCCCAAGTGTGCGCTTTGCGCGATCCGCCTGGCGGCGGCCACCGCATCCGGCCCTGGCGCGAAGCCGCAACGGCCGGCGCCGACGTCGATTTCGATGAGGACCGTCAGCCGCACGCCTGCGTCGCGCGCCGCCGCCTCGATCAATTGGATGCCGTGGGAATCGTCAGCGCAGACCGCGATCCTGCTGAAATGCGTGAGCGCCGCAAGGCGCGCGAGTTTGCGCGGGCTGACGACTTCGTTGCTGACGAGTATGTCGCCAACGCCGCCCCAGGCAAGGATTTCCGCTTCCGCCACCTTCTGCACACATTGGCCGACGGCGCCGCGCGCCATCTGCATATGCGCGATGACGGGCGATTTGTGGGTCTTGGCGTGCGGACGCAGTTTCACGCCGGCGGCGGCGGCGAGCGCCGCCATATGGTCGAGATTGGCCTCGAGCGCATCGAGATCGACGATCAGGGCTGGCGTGTCGACCTCGTCGATCGACATGCCAGGTTCGGCGGGCCGGTCCTGCGGCATCGGCTCAGGCCGCCGCCGAACGCTTGGCCGCGCTCAGCTTGTCGAAATTGTCGGTCGCCGGATTGATGGCCGGCATCTTGCCCGGCTGCTCCTCCCAGGCGTCGTCGATGAAGTTCTTCAGGCGTTCGATCCCATTGGCGGTCATTGTTGCAAATCTCCAAAGTCAAAGCCATTTCGCTGCGTCAGTTGGGATGCCACCAGCGGCCGCCCACCACGAGGCCTTGCGCGTGCAGGCGCTGGCCGGCCGTCACCACTTCTCCGCGCACGTCTTCAAGCGGGAATGCGCCGTCATCGAGCGAAAGAATGCTCGCATCGCCCACGCTGCCCGGCTTGAAACTCCCAAGGTCCGGCCGGCTGAGCGCCCTGGCCGCGTTGACGGTGGAGGCGGCGATCACATCCGGCAGCGACATGCCGAGGGCGAGGAATTTCGACAGCGTGGTGACCTGGTCATAGGCGGGACCGTCGATGCAAAGCGCATGGACGTCGGACGAGATCGTGTCCGGCAGGAAACCATTGTCGATCATCGCGCGCGCGGTCTTCCAGGAGAACGATCCCATGCCATGGCCGATATCGAAGAGGACGCCGCGCTGGCGCGCTTCCAGCAAAGCGGGCTTGATTTTGCCCTTGCCGTCGAGCGGTGAATTGGGAAACGGGCGGAAGCAATGGGTCAGCACGTCGCCGGGCCGCAGGCGCGCGACGACCGCTTCATAGGACGGCGGCGGCTCGTCGATATGGACCATCATCGGCAGGCCGGTCTGGTCGGCCACCTGTTCGGCGACGTCGAGCGGCACGATGCCCGCCGCGCCGCTGGCGGTCCGCCCTAACCGGACCTTGATGCCGACGATAAGGTCGCGGTTGGCCTCGACCACTTCGAGACAGTCGCGCGCGGCAAGCAGCCGGATATCGTGCCCCTCGCCGACCATGACCTTGTTCGAAAAGCCGTAGATGCCGGCGAACGATACGTGCAGATAGGGCAGGATGCGGATCGCGCTCGGCTCGATCACATGTTTGCGAAACCCTGCGAAATTGCCGGGTCCGGCGCTTCCGGTATCGACGCAGGTCGTCACCGCGCTCTTCCTGGCGAACATTTCGGCGTCGATGCCTAGGGATGTGCCGCCCCAATAGACATGGGTGTGCAAATCGATCAGGCCCGGCGTGACGATGCGGCCGGCGACATTCCGCACATCGGCGCCGCCGGCATCGAGCCCGTCGCCGATCGCGGCGACCTTGCCTCCGGAAAAGGCGACATCGGTCACCCCGTCGATCTTCTGGGACGGGTCGATGACGCGGCCGTTGCGAAGCACGAGTTCAAAAGGCATTTCGGGTTTCTTATCCTCTGGTTTCAAACCGCATCGGAGCGATGCAGGGGGCGATGGATCGATCAGGAAATCAGGCGCGCGCCGCTGTCGCGATCGAACAGGTGGATGCAATGGTTGGGCGCGGACACGGTCAATTGCGCTCCAAGGCGCTAGGGTGATGAAGGATCCCCTGGTCGATTTTCGCACGGGAGCGCGACAACTCGCTTTCGTGGTCGAGCAGGTAGCCGATCACGTCATGGGTCGCGAATCTCGCATCAGTTCGGGAGGCGCCGACATCATCGGCAAGCCTTACCGTGGAGGTTCTGTCCCTGGGCTTGGCCATACGTCCTGTTGCTCCTCGCGTCGTCCGAACCAGGCCAACCCGGCCGTCGCACACCCTACGCATCGCCTGTTGATCGGACCATAGCGTCGCGCGTCGCCAAGGGTTAGCTACGCGGCGTCGCGAATCGGCTCACCGGCTTGCTGCTGTCGTCACCACGAGTCGATCGCGCGCGCAGGGGTCGCCGGGGATGGTCGCGTGGACGTTGGCTTGAAGCAGCAGCATGAGCGGTTCGCGCCTGGCAGGCATATTCGTCGCAATTGCCAGCGACATCAAGGCGCAAGATTCCTTCAGGCTTGCTGTTCCTTTGGTCGTTCGGCAGTCAAGGGCCGACGGCGCTGATGACCTGCGTGGGTGTCGAGGGGAGGGCGCCTTACGAAATACTTATGCCGGATGCCATCATTCGATATCGCATTTTTGCGGCGTTCGGCGCTAGGAGGCGGCCCAATAGACGCGGCGGTGTCCAGGAGGTTGCCGTGCTTGAGAACTCTCTCGGCGCCAGAGTCGGCGCCAGAGCATCGGCTCGCGGAGCGAATTTCGACCTTCCTTCGCCCAGAGATGTCGTCCACATCATGCTGGCGATTGTCGCACTCGGCGCGGCCGTCGTCCTGTTCTTCGGGTGGCTGATGGTTTCGAATCCGTCCCGACCGGCAATGTTGGGCTCGCGCATAGAGTCGGATTGCACAAGTTTGGGCAGAGGCGGCGTCTACTGCGCCAAACATTCTATGGCCGACGGCCCAGCCAATCTGGGCTCAAGTCCCGAGGATCAGTGCGCGAGCTTGGGCAAGGGAGGCCGTATCTGCGCCGAGCATCCTTGAACAAGAGCGGTTCGGATCGACCGACAAATACGGGATCGATCTCAACGAGCCAATTGCGATTCAGATTTCGGCCAAATCGCACGTCGCAAACCCGCGCCTTTAAGCCGTAGGCGCGCGGCGGCCGTTGTTTTTGACGGCAAATCGAGTCGGCGCAAAAAAGAAGCAAACGATAAAAGTCATGCAAGTCAGTCGCACCAATATTCTCGCCGACGGCCGCGGCCATCATACAATTGGTCGCATCAAGGCGTCCTCCGGCTGGCGCGCCGCCAACGCGCCCGGCGCCGATGCAGATCGGTTGGCGGCTCTGCGCGCGCTGATCCGCGAGGCCGAAGAATACGAAGCCGACGCCATTGTCGGTCTCGATTTCGAAGTTGACAGCGTCAGTTGCGCCGACATCGGCGGCGCCCCGCTGCAGCGCGTCGCTGCTACCGGCATTGCGGTCAAATTTGACGAAGCGGCCTGATCGGCGGCCTGGCTCCTCCTTGAGGCGCCGCGTCGGGCAGTTTCGACCTGCGCTTGCCCGCGCTCATCGCTTTATCAACCTGGGGGCCAACCTTACGGGCTGTTTATGCGCGTGACGGCGCTTCGGTATCGACCCTTTACGCGGTTTGGGCGCAGCATCCTCCGCGTGGCGAACCAAGTGAGCCGGATTTGGCAGGGGATCATGCGAAGCGCTTTGCCTGATGGGCCCGCTTTTGGGAGACGCGCCTTTGCCCGCCAATTTGCGGTCGGGCGTATCAGTCCGTTCGCGAGCTTCGATGCGGCTCAGGTCTCTGGCGATCGCGGTGTGATCGCCTGGTTCCGCCTTGGGTCATCGCGCCGGTCAACGATGGAGAGTTTATTGTTCAAAACGAGCGTCGAAGAAAAAGAAGCCCCTCCGGAGCCCCTCAGTCCTGAACCCCTCAGTTTTGTGTTGGGCCGCGATCACAGCGGCCACTGGATCGTCCAGGAAACACATGGCCGCTGCGGCGGGCTATTCGCCAGCAAAGACGCCGCAATCAGCTACGCCAGATTCGAGAGCGCCGACCGCGAAAGCGTGATCCGTCTCACTCCTGACCCCATCGAATTGAACTGTTCGTCCTGACCGCCGCCGCCGCACGATGAGCAATGCATCAACGCATGGGGACGCGAAGGCGATGGACATCCCGATTCCTGACAGCGGCATTCCTCCGGTCCCGGCGTCGGGCGGAGGGATAAGACCGCCGCAGGCGCCCGAACTTATTTGCGCGCAGGCTGCGGCCGCCGCGCTGCGAGCGGCGCTTGCGTGTCGGCGCGCCGTGCGATTGAGGCGCCAAGCCGCCGGCGAGCCCCGCGTCAACGTTCTCGAACTCAATCTTGCGGTGGAGAAAGCCTTTCCGAAGAAGTAGCCCCGGATCCGGACCTTAAGGGGCGTGAATGAAACTGGGGCGACGTCCAGACCTGGGCCCGGGCGAATCCATGTCAATGCTGACGCGCACAAAGGGGAACAAGGCCCGCATCCTTGTCGTCACCGCCGAGCCGCAGATTCAAAGGTTGTTGAAATCGATCCTGACGGCCAACGGCGATCAAACGTTCTTTGCGACCGAAGCCACGGCCGCGGTTCGGACCTAGGCCGCCGCTAACCCCGAACTCGCGATTCTCGATGTCGGCCCCTCTGATTTGTGCAGCCAAGGCAAGATTCTCGAAATACGCCATGGCCTTTTCGCATGCAACACGAGGATGTCGTACCCGCTTTTCCGCGGGCCTCTCTTTGGTCCACCCCATTGAGACCTCCCGAATCAGACTTGGGTGTTAGTCGGCCTAAACCTGTGTTCTATGGTTTGGATTGTCGGCGCGGATATTAGTGGTAATGTTCGGGTCAGGGAGCCGGCCATGAAGATCATCGCGACGCCCTTATGGCGCCTCCAGTTGGCTTCACAGCCCGGCGTGGCGACGCGGCTTCCCGATTTCATCGCGTTGATGAAGCCGCGGGTCATGATGCTTGCGGTATTCACTGCGCTTGTTGGGTGGGCCAGCGCGCCTCATCAGTTCGAACCACTCCGCGCCATCGTGGCCCTCTTCGCGATTGCGGCGGGCGCCGGCGGCGCCGGCGTTCTTAACATGTGGTACGACGCCGATATCGACGCCATCATGACCCGCACGGCGATGCGCCCGATCCCTCGGGGCAGAGTTTCGGCTGTCGAGGCGTTGGCGTTCGGGGTCACCCTCGCCATCGGCGCCGTCTTGCTTCTGGCTCTTGTGGCCAACCTTGCCGCGGCGGCGCTCCTCGGCGGCGCGATCCTCTTCTACGCGGTTGTTTACACGGCCTGGCTGAAGCGCTCCACGCATCAGAACATCGTCATCGGCGGGGCTGCGGGCGCGCTGCCGCCGGTCATCGGGTGGGCGGCCGCGACGGGAGATGTCGGCATTGAGCCGCTTACCCTGTTCCTGATCATTTTTCTCTGGACGCCGCCGCATTTCTGGGCGCTGGCGCTCAATCGCACGGACGAATACGCTAGGGCCGGTGTGCCTATGCTGCCCGTCGTCTCTGGAAGCGCAGCCACGAAACGCCAAATTTTGACTTACAGCGTTCTTTTGGCCGCGGCCTCGGCGCTGCCGTGGGTCATCGGCTTTGCGGGCGTCGTCTATGGCGCCGCCGCGGCGATCTGCGGAGCAATCTTCGTTGGTCTTGCGTTGCAGCTTAGCAGAAGCGGCGAAGCCGATCGGCGCGCGGCTCATCGCCTGTTCTTGTTCTCCATCACCTACCTGTTTGTGCTGTTTGCGGCGTTCCTCGTCAATCATGCCGGCGGTCGGTGGTCGGGCTTGTTCGGGCCGGAGAGCGCTCGCGCCGCGGCAGGAGTCATCCCCGTCGGCCTCCCGCCGCCCGCCATCCAGCCGGACCATGGTTCCATCGGTGGTGGGACAAGCGAGGCCTAACATGCGATACGTTCTGCTCACCGCTGTTCTGATCGGCGCGGCCGCGCTCGGGGGGTGCGCCGAGGGCGTGCTTGACCCGAAGGGACCCATTGCCCTCGCTGAGCGGGAAATTCTGTTCAACGCCACGGGCATTATGCTGGCGATCGTGGTCCCGGTGATGCTCGCCACGCTCGGCGTCGCGTACTGGTTTCGGGCATCCAACGAACGCGCCCGTTACCAGCCGAATTTCAGATATTCCGGCCGCATCGAGTTGCTCGTCTGGTCGATCCCGCTGATGACCGTGCTTCTGGTCGGCACTGTCGCCTGGATTAGCTCGTACGATCTCGATCCGCCAAAGCCGATTGCCTCTTCGGTGAAGCCCGTGCGGATTCAGGTCGTCTCGCTCGACTGGAAATGGCTGTTCATCTACCCCGAGCAAGGCGTCGCGAGCGTCAACCAGTTGACGATTCCTGTCGGGACGCCGGTGAGCTTCGAGCTGACCTCCTCGGGCGTCATGAACAGTTTCTTTGTGCCGCAACTTGGCGGCCAGATTTACACGATGGCCGGAATGGTGACCCATCTGAACCTGCAAGCCACGTATCCCGGGACCTACCGCGGCATGTCGGCGAATTTCAGCGGCGATGGGTTCGCCGATATGCACTTCAATGTCGACGCGACTTCACCTGAAGATTTTGCGCGCTGGGTGGAGTCGACGCGAAGCGCCGGTCCGGCGCTCGACAAGCAAACCTATGCCGATCTCGTCAAACCCAGCAAGGCGGTCGCGCCATTCACCTATCAGTCAATCTCCCCCGGCCTATTCGCCGGCATCCTGAGCGCCGAGACGCAATCGGACGAAGGGCCTGTGTGCCTTATCCCGAACCCATGAGGGCAGAACAATGAGCCTATTCGGCAAGCTCACCTGGAGCGCGATTCCCTTTGACGTCCCGATCGTCATAGGCACGGTGGCGTTCGTAGCCATCGGTATCCTCGCGGTTCTGGCGTGGATCACCGCGAAGGGGGCCTGGCCGTATCTTTGGCGCGAATGGATCACCTCCGTCGATCATAAGCGCATCGGCGTCATGTATCTCGCGCTCGCGATGGTCATGCTCGTGCGCGGCTTCTCGGACGCGATCATGATGCGCACGCAGCAGGCGGTCGCCGCCGGCGGGGCGCAGGGATATCTGCCGCCCGAGCATTTCGACCAGATTTTCTCGGCGCATGGCACGATCATGATTTTCTTCGTGGCTATGCCGCTTGTCATCGGAATGATGAACTTTGTCGTTCCGATGCAGCTCGGCATCCGCGATGTCGCCTTTCCGACGATGAATTCAGTGAGCTTTTGGCTCACCGCGTCGGGCGTCCTGCTGACGAATGCATCGCTCGCCTTCGGCGAGTTCGCGAAGACGGGATGGGTCGCCTATCCGCCGCTGAGCGAACTGCAATTCTCGCCCGGCGTCGGGGTCGACTATTATCTCTGGTCGCTGCAAATCTCGGGCATCGGGACTCTGTTGACCGGCGTGAATTTCGTGACCACGATTCTCAAGATGCGGGCGCCCGGGATGAGCTACATGCGCATGCCGGTGTTCTGCTGGACGGCGCTCGCTTCGAACCTGCTCATTGTGGCGGCGTTTCCAGTGCTCACCGCCCTTTTCGCAATGCTGCTGCTCGACCGCTACCTCGGCTTCCACTTCTTCACCGTGAACGCCGGCGGCAACGCGATGATGTATGTGAACCTGTTCTGGGTCTGGGGTCATCCGGAAGTGTATATTCTGGTGCTGCCCGCTTTCGGCATCTTTTCGGAGGTGAGCGCAACCTTCTCGGGCAAGCCGCTGTTCGGCTACCGGTCAATGGTGTTCGCGACCATATCGTTCTGCGTGCTTGCCTACTCGGTTTGGCTGCATCACTTTTTCACGATGGGGGCCAGTGCGAACGTCAACGCCATCTTCGGCATAGCAAGCATGATTATCGGGGTGCCGACGGGCGTCAAGATTTTCAATTGGCTGTTCACGATGTACGGCGGCCGGGTGCGATTTAATGTGCCGGTGCTGTGGACGATTGGGTTCATGGTGTCGTTCGTGTTCGGCGGTTTGACCGGCGTGTTGCTGGCCTTGCCGCCCGTCGATTGGCAGGTTCACAACAGTCTGTTTCTGGTCGCTCATTTCCATCACGTCATCGTTCCCGGCGTCCTGTTCGGGGTCATGGCGGGCTATAATTACTGGTTTCCAAAGGCATTCGGGTTCAAGCTCCACGAAGGTTGGGGGAAAGCGTCGTTCTGGTGCTGGTTCATTGGCTTCCATCTCGCTTTCATGCCGCTCTATGTCGTGGGTCTGATGGGCATGACCCGTCGCCTGCAGCATTACGATGTCGTCTCCTGGCAGCCTTGGTTGTGGGTGGCGGAGGTTGGCGCGGTGGTCGTCCTGGCTGGCATCGTCTGCCAGGCTGTTCAGCTTGTGGTGTCCATTCGCCATCGTGAGGAACTCCGCGACACGACCGGGGACCCATGGAACGGCCGCACTTTGGAATGGGCCACCGCATCGCCGCCTCCGGCGTGGAATTTTGCTTTCCTGCCGCGCGTCGGCGAGATCGACGCCTTCTGGGAGAGGAAGGAACGCGTGCGCTCAGGGCAAGAGCCGGCGGCGGCGCCACGTCATTACGAGCCGATCGAGGCGCCCAGGAACAGTGCGACAGGCTTCGTGACCGCGTTCTTCGCGGTAATCACCGGCTTTGCACTGATTTGGCATATCTGGTGGATGGCTGGGCTGGGGGTGCTAGGCGCGGCGGTCACGCTGCTTGCCTTCATGTTCCGCCCGGAGGGAGAAGTCGAGATCGCCGTGGAACAGATCGCCCAGTTCGATCGGGCCCATCCGGTTGAGGTGACGCTATGAGCATGGCTGCGACGGGGCAAGATTTCGGCGAGCGCGAGCTGGCGGATGTCACGGAGGCGGGTCCCCCACCCAAGCGAGTCGTCGTCGGCTATGGCTTCTGGATCTTCCTGCTGAGCGACATCGTGATGTTCTCGGCGCTGTTCGCCGCCTACGCGGTGCTCGCGAAGGCGACTGCGGGCGGCCCGACGGGCGCTCAATTGTTCGATCAGCAAAACGTTGCGCTGGAGACCGCTTTTCTCCTGCTCTCCAGCTATAGCTGCGGCTTGATGTCAATGGCCATCAATTCGCGGAGCTATTTCGGCGCCTATCTGGGCGCGGCGGTTACGTTCCTTCTGGGAGCGGCGTTCCTCTTTCTCGAGTTGCGCGAATTCCACAGCATGATCGCGATTGGGGCCGCCCCGCAACGGAGTGCGTTTCTCTCCGCGTTTTTCACGCTGGTCGGTTGCCACGGGTTGCATGTGACAATCGGATTGATCTGGCTCGCCCTGATGATGGCGCAGCTCGCGATGCGGGGCTTCCGCCCCGTCGTGGAGCGCCGCTTGCTTTGCTTCGCCCTATTTTGGCACGCACTCGACATCATCTGGGTTACGATATTCACCGTTGTCTATCTGATGGGAGTCCTTCGATGACTGAGGCGCATTTAGGTCCTCCGAGGGAATGGTCGGAGAGCTCCGCCACCGAGCACGCCGGCTCTTCCGCCCTGCTTGTCTATACGATCGGCCTGCTGGTGGCGGCGGTGCTGACGGGCACGTCCTTCTGGGTGGCCAATACTTCGGCGCTTTGGGCGCTTGGCGTGCCGGCTGGCCTGGTCGTTCTCGCCATCGCTCAGATGGGGGTGCACCTGGTGTTCTTCCTGCACATCACCACCGGGCCCGAGAGCACCAATAATGTTCTGGCGCTCGCGTTTGGCATGGTCATCGTGTTCCTCGTCCTTGGGGGTTCGCTCGTGATCATGGCCAATCTGAACGGGAATATGGCGGGGCACGGCGAGCTGATGAATTTGCCGATGTGAACTGACCGGAGGACGCGACAATGACCTGTCGCTCATTCGCGCAGAGCAAGCAATGACGGCGCCAGTCGTCGTCGGCTCCTCGATTATGTGCGTTGTCGTCGAGCGCGGCATCGGCGGGATCAATGTGAGGATGCGCCGAGGCGGGCTGACGAAGCAAGTGGCGGCGCATTCTCGCGCGCCAAAAGCCTGACACTCCGCCGACGGTCGCCGATGCTTCAGGCCGGCGTTGGGGAGATCGTCAGAAGCTCATTGCCTATACAGGGAAATTTTTGACTGCGACCGACTCGGAGGAGGGGCCGTCACTGCTCCGTCCCGGTTCTCCAGTCGTCGGAGAATTTGATTCACAATTGCTCGTGTTATCCGATAGATTTGACAGTCCGGGACAAAATATCATCCATGCAACTCCATTTTTCCACAGACCGTCTGGCGCCGCGCGACCGCGTAGGGTTCTGGTGCGACTACTTCGCAAAGCAGGCCCATAGCATCACGCCGGGCGAGATCCCGGATCCCGCCGCCTTTCGCGCCAAAGCGGGCGGACAGGTCGCGGGCGAATTTGCGCTGCTTGATATCGAATCGGGGCTCGAGAAGGTTCGGCGCACCGGCGCCGACGTCGCCAGGGACAAGACCCAAGCTTTCTTCATTCGCCGATTCCGCCGGCCTTTGATCTGGAAGGCCGGTCCACGCAGCACGCTCGTCGACCTCGTTCACGAGTCCGGCGATTTCTGCCTGAGCGCGACCGAATGGCGATTCGATGCGGAATCGAAGGGGGCCGCCTCCTTCGAAATGCTGGTCGTCCCTCAGGCCGCGCTCTCGCCGCTTCTGGCCGGGGGCCGAATGACGCGCCCGTTTCGGCTGCCTGGAGCCTCGCCGATTGGCTCGCTCCTGAGCGCGGCGATGGATGCGGCGAAGGCGCAGGCGCCGTTCCTTCCCGACGAACTCGGCGAAGCGGTGCTGCGCAACCTCTGCGGCCTCGTAGCGCTGGCGTGTGGGGCCTCCGAGGAGGGCGCCGAACGGGGGCGGGATTCGCTGCGGTCGGCGCAACTCGCGGCAGTCAAACGTCACGTCGATTTGCATCTCACCGATTCCGAATTGTCTCCTGCCAGCGCCGCCGCGGCGGTCGGCGTCTCGGTGCGCCAATTGCATCGGCTGTTCGAACCGAGCGGCAGCAGTTTCGCCCGGTATGTTCTGCGCCAGAGGCTGCTCCGGTGCCGCGACACGATTGCCGGGGCGACGGGAACCGGTCGGTCGGTGGTCGACATCGCTTTGGGCTGGGGGTTCAACAGTATGGCGACATTTTATCGTGCGTTCGCGAGCGAGTTCGGCGGCGCGCCCGCCGTGCTGCGCGCGGCGGCCCACCGAAACGAGTGGGCCGCAAGCGCACGGGACGAGGAGGAAGCATCGTGAACGCGCCGCAGCAGGAACTTGTCCAGACTACCTTCGCCAGGCTGGCGGTGATGCCTGAGGTGGCCGGCGCCCTGTTCTATGAGCGACTGTTCGCCGCCAACCCGAGTTTCCGGTTGCTTTTCAAGAACGATATGCGCGTTCAGGGCGTCAAGCTTATGACCATGCTCGCGATGGTCGTCTACAAACTGCATGGTCCGGGTGAGCTTACGCCCGCGGTCCGCGAACTCGCCGTCCGTCATGTTGGGTATGGCGTCAAGCTCTCCGACTACGACGCACTGCGGGAAGCGCTGCTCTGGACGCTTGAGCAGGCGCTGGGAGAAGACTTTAATGCCGCCGTTCGTGAGGCGTGGACGATCTGCTACGACGAACTTGCGGGCGAGATGACGGCGGCCGCAGGCCCCTGACGACGATCGCATCCATTGGCGCTGAATGAGACGTCGCCCGGCGCTCAACGGGACGACCCTGCACGCCCTTTTCTCCTAGTAGTGTCAGGGCGCGTCGAGGAACGCGCAGCGAGAAGACCAAACTGGAAGAGTTCGAAGGAGGATCTTGCCCGCCACCATCGCGGCGGTTGCGTCGATCGTCGATATGCCGTAGCCGGCGCCAGACGGGGAACCGTGCACGCCGAACGCGGTCGCGAGGCCAAGCGCAATGTTCGCGGGTACGATCCAAGGCGATCCGCTACGACGCGTTTCGTAGATTCGAATCGGAGGCTCGATCGCGCAGACCAAGTGCGCTCTTCGCGAAAGCGTGGATTGACATCGGACTTCGCGCCGTCGGCGGCGAGGAGCGCCGCGAGAGTGGGAGTGACTTCCGTGGACACCTCAGGTGATCGCAAGATCGAAGACAGCGTCGTAGTTCAGATGTTGGGGCCGAGGGGCAGCGACATCCTTCTGGGCAGGATCCAGCAGCTCGACCTGGAGACAGTGATCCGCGTATCGGAGGCCGTATCGAGTAAGATCGATCAGGAGAGGTTGATTGATACGCTGATGCGCCTGGCGATCGACCACGCCGGCGCCGAGCGAGGCGTGTTGCTTTTGTTGCGTGGAGATGATCTGCGTCAGGAGGCGGAAGCGATCACCAGCGGAGACGGAATTGTCGTCCATCGGCGGGAGGGTTCCGCAACACCGCTGCCCGAAGCGATTGTCCGATACGCCGTGCGAACCGGAGAGATCGTGATGCTCGACGATGACCTCGCGCACGCGACATATTCGGCGGATCCGTATGTGGTTGAGCGCCACGCGAGATCTGTCCTATGCCTGCCGCTTGTCAGGGAAGCCAGGATTACCGGCGTCCTCTATCTTGAGAATAACTTCACTCCACATGTGTTTACACCGAGTCGAGCGGCGGTATTGAAGCTGCTGGCGTTGCAAGCGGCGGTCTCTCTTGAAAACGCCCATCTCTACAGCGACCTCGCGCAGGCCAAGAAGGCGCTTTTGGCGAGCGAACGAAATCTCCAGCTTACCATCGACACCATACCGGCGCTGGTATGGTCAACGCGGGCCGATGGTTCGGTCGAATTCATAAACCAGCACTATAGCGACTATGTTGGACTCCCTTCCGAACAATTGCTGGATTGGGGCTGGATGGCGGCGGTTCACCCGGATGATCTCGCCGGGCTTCAGACGGTCTGGCGCGACGCGATCGCCTCCGGCAGAAGCGGAGAGGGCGAAGCGCGGTTTCGGAGATCTGACGGAGAATATCGCTGGCTTCTCGCGCGCGTGAACCCGTTGCGCGACGGTAGCGGGAATATTGTGAAATGGTACGGCCTGAACACCGATATTGAAGACCGAAAGCGCGCCGAGATTCACCTCACCGGCGAAAAGCAGGTTCTAGAGATGATTGCATCAGGGCGGCCCCTTCGCGAGATACTCGCCGCGTTATGCCGGTTTTTTGAGCGAGCGGCGCCCGCTTGCTTCTGCGGCATTTATCCAATCGATTGGAGCGGAAAGAAATTCCAGTACGGCGTCGCGCCCTCCCTCCCTGAGAGCTATACCGCTCCGACCATGGGAGCGCTGGTCAAATCGGACGACTCGCCGCGTGGTCAGTCCATCAGCGACAGGGTCCAGGTGATATCCGAAGACATTGAATCGGACGCGCGCTGGGCGTCGGCTCCCTGCCGCGCTCATGTGCTGGAACACGGGTTGAGAGCGGTCTGGAGCACACCGATCAGTTCGCGAAAGGGTTCGGTGGTCGGCACTGTCTGCGTTTACCAGCAAAGGTCGGGCGGCCCGTCCCCGCATCATCAGGAAATGATTTCGCATGTGACGCATCTGGCGAGCGTCGCCATCGTGCGGTCGCAGGCTGAAGCGGCGCTCAGGCGCAGTGAGACGTTTCTGACGGAAGGGCAGCGCATTAGCCTGACGGGATCGTTTTTGTGGAGGCCGGACACCGACGAACTGTTTCTTTCTGAGCAGCTCAAACGCATCTTCGAGTTTGATCCGAATGCGGAGGTGACCTTTGAAATGATGCGCGAGCGCATCCATCCTGACGATCTTCCAATGTTGGCGGAGACACAGGCCGAAATGCGATCCGGCCAGGACAACCACGAATATGAGGCCCGTCTTCGAATGCCGGATGGCCGAGTAAAATACGTGCGGGTGTTCGGCCGGGTGATCGCGCATGAGGATGGCCGCGTCGAATATCTCGGCGCCGCTCAGGATGTGACCCGGCGACGTCTGGCCGAAGAGGCGCGCGATAAGGTTCGATCAGAATTGGCGCATGTCAGCCGGGTCGTCAGTTTGGGAGCGCTGACCGCGTCGATCGCACACGAGGTCAATCAACCGCTCGCCTCAATTATTATGAACGGTGAGACGGGGCTGCGCGGCCTGAGCCAGGCCGAACCCAATCTGGAGAAAATTCAGGATCTCGTGAGGCACATCGTCGGCGATGCCCGGCGGGCGACGGAAATCGTCGATGGCGTCCGCGCCATGGCAAGCAGGGGCTCCACCACGCGGGCGGAGATCAAGTTCGCCGAGATTATCACGGAATCGACGACATTCCTGCAATCTGAGTTCCAGACGCGGAACGTGGCGGTATCGTTCGATCTGGCGCCCGATCTTCCCATGATCTTCGGCGACCGAACTCAGTTGCAACAGGTGGTCGTGAATCTTGCAATGAACGCCATGCAGGCAATGATGAGGTCCGGCGTGGCCGAGAAAAGCATCGCCATTCGAGCGCGGAAAATCGACGAGGCGACAATATGTTGCATCGTCGAAGACAGCGGCCCGGGTATCGGCAGCGAGCATCTGCCGCATCTGTTCGACCGCTTTTTCACGACCAGGGAGACGGGCATGGGCCTCGGCCTGCCGATCGTTCAGTCAATCATTGAAGCGCACGGCGGGCGTATCAGGGTCGACAATGAGTCGACCCTGGGCGGAGCGAGATTTGTCTTCGATCTTCCCGCCGTGTCGGGTGATGCTCGCGATTCTCGCTTTGAGCCGCCTGCCGCTCGCGCCTCGACGTGACGGAATTCGGCCGAAGGTCGCGTGGCCGCGCGCGGCGGCCGCTTCGTCGCCGATTGATAATCGCCTCGCCGATCAGCGCCAGCGAGGGCGACGGCCGACGACACGCGACGCGAGGACGTCGCGTGCGCCCATAGCTCGCGAAGGGCAGACTCATCTCGATTGTTGTCGACAATGTGACAAAGTCCCGTCAACACCATGGTGTGGTCTCGGCAATACCATCGTCCGATGGCGGCCACTCAGGCGGCGGGCTGATAATCGCGCTGTTGCGATCGAAAGCGATCATGAGCCGAGTGACAGAAGTCGTCGGAGGGCAGGTATTGTGCGATGGGAGGCGAGGCCCCACTTACCAGCTGGTGTGAGGTCGTTGCGCGCGTGGATGTGAGCGGCGGGACTGTGGAACAGGATGTGGCCATCCTGGAGGCCGCGCTCGGAAATGCCTGACTTGTGACCGCCTCTTCTCAAGGGCCTTCGACCCCGTATGCCTGCAGGATGGTGGCGCGATCGCCATCCGCGCAGCGCGCCGCCGGAGGCCCGAAACTTGAATCGAACCAAACGGTTTCAGCCTAGTTTACGAGGTTCACATGGATACGCGTCAAGCCGTTCATCGAGCGATTGGGCCGTCACGACTTCTCGAGTTCTATCGCTCGGTCCGCAGCGCAAGCCGAGAATTGACGGGACCGTTGACTGATGCCGACGCCACCGTTCAGTCCATGCCGGACGCAAGTCCGGCCAAATGGCATCTCGCCCACACCACATGGTTTTTTGAAACCATGGTGCTGGTTCCCAATGTTCCCGGGTATCGGGTTTTCGATGGAACCTTCAACTTTCTGTTTAATTCATATTACGAGACCATCGGCGCCCGTCAGGCGAGACCCAAGAGGGGCCTGATCACCCGCCCTTCGCTTGATGAAGTCTATGCGTATCGGAGCTACGTCGACGATGCGGTCGACGCGCTGCTGGCCGACGAGCCGCGCAAGGATTTGGCCGATCTGGTGGAACTTGGATGCCACCATGAGCAACAGCATCAGGAGTTGATGCTGACGGACATCCTGCATCTGTTCTCGCAGAGCCCGCTCAAACCCGCCTATAAGCCGTCAGAACCAATCGCGGTTCGCACCGAAATCGTTGGCGAGACAAAATATCGCGCTTTCGACGGCGGCGTCACGGAGATAGGCCACTCCGGGCCGGGCTTCTCGTTTGATAGCGAGGGACCGAGGCATAAGGTTTTCGTGGATCGGTTTCGCCTTGCCGACCGGTTGGTCACCAACGCCGACTGGATGGAATTCATCGCCGATGGCGGTTATCGGAAACCGCTTCTATGGTTGTCCGAAGGCTGGACGAAAGCCTGCGCCGAGGGGTGGGCCGGTCCTCTCTATTGGGATGATAGGGATGGCGTGGCCTGGACGATGACGCTTCACGGCGCCCAACCCGTGGACGCCGCGGCTCCCGTTACGCATATCAGCTATTATGAAGCGGACGCCTTCGCGACCTGGGCGGGCAAGAGATTGCCGACGGAGGCCGAGTGGGAGATCGCCGCTGAGGGAATGACGCCTGAAGGCAATTTCGCCGATTCCGGCCGTCTGAGGCCACGCCCGCTGACCATCGGATCGCGAAAGCTCAATCAGATGTTCGGCGATGTCTGGGAGTGGACGCGGAGCGCCTTTGCTCCATATCCGCGCTTCCGGCCCGCAGAGGGCGCCGTCGGCGAATACAATGGAAAATTCATGTCGGGCCAGTTCGTCTTGCGGGGAGGATCCTGCGTCACCCCCGCTGGTCACATCAGGGCCAGTTATCGCAATTTCTTTCCCCCTGACGCGCGCTGGCAGTTCTCGGGCCTGCGTCTAGCAGAGGACGCCTAACATGCTCGATCTCGTTGACAGCAAAACTCGCCAGGCCGAGTCGTTTCGCTCAGATGTCATCGCAGGCCTTTCCGGACCGCGAAAGACCCTCCCCAGCAGATGGTTGTATGACGATCTCGGGTGCGATCTTTTCGAGCAGATCACCTGTCTCGACGAATATTATCCAACCCGAACCGAAACAACGATCCTTCGACAGAACTCCGCGCAAATTGCCGACTTTTGCGGCGCTCACGCAGCTGTGATCGAATACGGCGCCGGCGCGGGGATCAAGACGGAAATCTTGCTCGGCGCCCTTCGTGAGCCCCGCCGTTACCTCCCGGTGGATATTGCCGGCGACTTTGTCACGATGACCGCGAACCGCGTCGGAATGAGATTCCCGCGGTTAGGGATTTGGCCGATAGTGGCGGATTTCACGGAGGATTTCGATGTCTCTCATCAATTATCGGGGGTCGATAACAGAATCGGATTTTTCCCTGGTTCAACGATCGGCAACCTGGACCCTCGCGCGACAAGCGCGTTTCTGAACCGCGTGCGTCGTCACGTTGGACCAGGCGGGAAGGCGATTATCGGGGTTGACTTGAAGAAGGACATCGAGACCCTCATCGCCGCCTATGATGACGGACGGGGCGTGACAGCGCGCTTCAATCTGAATTTGCTGACCCGAATAAACCGCGAGCTGCGCGGCGAGTTTCTCCTGGACGGTTTTCTACATGAAGCTCGCTGGAATGAGCATACGTCCGCGATCGAAATGCATCTCGTAAGCCTGCGAGATCAATGTATCGCGGTCGGAGAACATTCATTCGAGTTTTTTGAGGGCGAAACGATTCACACGGAGAGTTCGAGAAAATACGATGTCAGGGAATTTACCCGCGTCGTGGAACGTCAAGGCTGGACACTAAACAAGGTCTGGGAGGATGATGACGAATTGTTCGGTGTGTTCGGGCTGCGGGCGACAAGCATCGAAAGTTAGAGCCGGCCAGAATGCGCATCGCCGAGAGCGCCGGAGCCGCTCTCTCGCCTGGCTCGGTGAAGTCGCGCCCGCCTGAGTGCGGCTTTCCGCCGCGAATGCGGGCCATTGGATAGTCGAGGAACGGGCGCGCGGGTCGGCGGATCCGCTCCGTAATTATGTCGCTAAGGCGGTTCGAATGATCGACGCGCCGACCGCTGCCCGCGCCATCCCCTTGATTGAAATGAGCGTCCGTCAGCCGATGCGAACCGCCCGCGCCTCTATCGCGGGCGCGCCGGCCATTTCGTAGACGTGATTACGCAGGCCCTCGTCACAGGCCCGCCAAATCATGCTCGATCTTCCCATTCGCAATGTCGTGCAGAACGTCGACCAATTCATGAGGTATCACCATTGGTGAACAGGCTCTGTCGCCATCGATAAAAAATACTAAGCCGTCCGCGTTGCCTTCGACTTGCGCGAGCGCCGCGCCGTCTCCGTAGGGCAACCCGGCCGGCGTATTGGGGTTCATCGCATAAATGCCCCGCAGGAATTGCCATTGTCCCGGCGTCAATGTGGTCCAGGCGCCGCCGTGCTCGGCGATCGAACTCTTCGGCACGTTCGCGTCGATGCATCCGGGGGGCTTCTCGCTCTGGGCGAATCCGACCGTCGGCGTGACGCAGGACACAATCGAGATGGCGAACATTGCGGCAATCGATTTCATATTGTTCTCCTCGAGTCCCAATTGGAATTTATCACCACAACCAACTATTCCGCGCCGGCGCGGGATCCAATTATCCTTTCGGTTGGATATTTGCGATGTTGGCGTTGGCGCATAATACAAAGGTATCGCACCACACGCCTGTCGCCGAAGAATTGTACGTTTCGGCGGCCAGTCGCCACAGCCACGGGACGTCCCTGGCCGCCCGATCAATCGTCGACGTACCAAACCCGGGCGGCTGCGTTCGGCGTGGCTTTTTGCTTCAGCGCTGCTATCGGAGAATCGCGAGGACGAGCGAGATCGGTGCCAGCTGATCGGCGGTGAGACGTTCATTCATACATCGAGCGCCAATCGCTCATACCTCAATATGAGCGCGGCCTTCCCAACGTTGGATGGAACAGACAGAGGTAAGGGGACATTGTCGCTTGGGCGGCGCTGGCGTTGTGAAGCGGGTTGCCGTTGGGCTTGAGTCGCGCGCGCGGATCAGGAGCAGGCGGCATGAAGCTCATCGACTTCAACACGCTCAACAGGGGTGGGCATTTCGCCGCCTGGGAGCTTCACGGCGGAAGTGTGCGCCGCCTTTCGTTCGTTGCGACAACCGATCTGAACAAGGGCGCCGTGGCGGCGGCCCTGTTCGAGATGACATGAGGGAGTGCACCGTGCATCGTTCTGGGAAAGTTGCGCCGGCCCGTCAAATTCGGCTCGAGCGGCGGCTGCCAACATATTGGCGCGTCACATTCGATCATCCGCCGCTCAATATTTTCGGGCCGGAGACAATTCCGCAGCTCGACGAGATCATCACAGGACTTGAGACCGACGATCAGGTGAAAGTTGTGGTGTTCGACAGCGCCGTCGAGGGGTTCTTCCTGACGCATTACAATTTTCTCGCGCCGCTGGAGGAGTCGGCGAGGATACCGCCCGGGGCGACCGGTTTGCAGGCGCTTCCGGACATGCTTGCGCGCCTCAGCCGCGCTCCGGTCGTCTCGATAGCCTCGATCAGGGGCCGGGCAACAGGAGTTGGAAGCGAACTCGCGCTGGCGAGCGACATGCGCTTCGCCAGCCGCGAGAAGGCGATTCTTTCCCAATGGGAGGTTGGCGCGGGCCTGGTGCCGGGCGGCGGTCCGATCGCTCGACTGCCGCGCTTGATTGGCCGAGGTCGGGCGCTGGAAGTCTTGCTCAGCGCCGATGACATTCACGGCGATCTCGCCGAGCGTTATGGTTACGTCAACCGTTCCTTTCCGGATGCTGAACTTGATGGCTTCGTTGAGGCCCTGGCGATGCGCATCGCTTCGTTCGACAAGCAGGCAATTGCCGAAACCAAACGGCTGGCCGATATTGCAAGCCTGCCGCCCGACCAGGAAATTCTGCCGGAATGGGGGGCATTTGTGGCCTCGCTCGGCCGTTCCGCCAGTCAGAGCCGCTTGAAGACATTGATGAGCCGCGGCTTCCATCGCCCGGGCGACGTCGAAAATCGGCTCGGCTTCCATGTCGGCCAACTCGGCGGCTGATGAAGTTTTGGACGCGAGACCGCAGGCGCAAGACTGATGCCGCACAAGCACCGGAGGATCGCGTTGGCACGGTCATTTCGGGTGTCTTCTTCATCGGGCTGGCGAAACGTTCAACGACGACAAAATGAACGCCTATCCCGCGGGCAGCGTGACGACCGGCCTCCCGATCGCTGCAGGCGAGAACGCGCTCTCATGTTTGGTCCTGCGACGATAGGCATTCCGAACTGCCGGCGCACGCCACGCAACCTCGATGCCGCGCACAGGCAACATCTCGCCACCTCGTCCCCACTTCCATCAGATCAAGAACTAAAGGGGGCCGGCAATAACACTCGTGTATGATTTCTGAGCAGTGGACTGTGTGCGACGGTCGCCAACCCAGCTCATACGGTCGAGACTGAGGCGAGGACGCCGAGTGCCAGAAACGATCACTATTGCGGTCATCGATGACGACGATTCATTCAGGATCGCCCTCGCTGAGTCACTTTCGACCTTTGGATTCGAGGTTCGCGGATTTGCCTCCGCGGAAGATTTCTTGGCCGGGAACGGCCAGAATTTGTGCAATTTGGCTGTGACCGACGTTCATATGCCTGGCATGAGCGGATTGGATCTCGCCCGGCATCTTGGGGCTTCGGGCTCGAAAATACCCATCATTCTGATTACGGCGCGTTCCGAGGCGAGTCTGGAAGCGAGGGCCTCAGCCGCCGGGGTCGCCTGCTTTCTCAAAAAACCATTTGCAATCGGTGATTTGATCAAATGTATCGAAGGCGCGCTGGGAGCGTGAACGCTCCGCCAAAACGCAGCCTTGAGGATCGGGATTTGGGCGAGGCACTTGGGGCGAGCTTGACAGACCTGATGGCGTCGATCTCGCAAAATTAACCAGGCGCCTGCCACTAAGGGCCCCAACGGAGAGACCTAAGCTGGGTCGTCCGATTCTATCTCTTGTAGCTGCTCCGGCAAAGAGGCGGCCTTCGTCGCCTGATCCCGGTTCTCTTCTCCTGGGCAGGATGCGTTGGGCGGCTGCGGCGCTGACGTCGAATTTCAACGCATCGATGCGCCCGGAGATCGTCGCGCCACCAGTGCATCGCCGTCCTCACATATTTCGCGATAGCCGCGCGAAGCGTCTGCTGGGAAAGACACGGCGACAGATGTTCCGGCATCGGTGAACTGTCGTTCGACGAAGCCATCGAGCGCGGCTGCGAGGGCATCGACCAGACTGGTCCCCAGGCCACGCTCAAAAGTCGACGCCGGACGGCCATCGTCGCTCACGCGACAAATGATCTGGTCACGCGTCGTGGTGACGGCGACCGAAATGCGCCCACCGTGATCGCCAAACGCGTGCCGGCACGCATTGCTGATCAATTCAAAGATGATCAAGCAAGCGCGCCATGACCTTCCCGCGTCAAGAAACACCAGCTCGTCGACAGTCAGCAGCAACGCAATTCCGCGACGCTCTATCTCGAAAGACGCCGATATAGCGCCGCAAAGTCTCGTCAAACTCTCCGTAAATTCGCCCGTTCCTTTCCACATTGGAGGACTCAACAGACGCTGCGTCTCCGCGGCGTTGTGGAGGCGATCGGTTATCTCGCGTAGCGCCATTTTCGTGTCTTGATCGCAGGATCTCGCCGACACCAGCGACGCGAATGAAATTATCCGCGCGTAGTCGTTTCGAGTCCGGTGAAGGAGTTCGGCCACCAGGAGAAAGGAGGCGTCGCCTTCCCCTTTTGAGGGTTGCAGAAAGTATGTCATCATCATTTCCGCTTCGACGGCTCGTTGCGTGTCTTTGAATCGTCTGATTGCATCATAAGGACGATTGCGCCTTCTGCATTTTCGAGAGCGCGTTCGCAGGCGCTCTTGTCACCGGCGTGGTCGGAGGCGCGAGCAATCGCCATCGACAATGCGACTCTCTCAAACCTTGACCTGTCCAGCTCACCGAGGCGTTCCTCGACAACGGCTATGGACGCCGTCGTCGGTTGATGATGCAGTAGGGCTATCGAACTCTCCGGTACGCGGTGGCCGGCGTCGGCCCTCTCCTCCAGATAGGCGTCGATCCTGGCCTGCACGCGCTCGACTTCCGATGAGCAAGGACCCGCCAGGCCAGCCGAGCTTGCGATGACGTTTGCGCATGCGAATAAAATGCCACGACAGAGCACAACCGACCTCCAGGCAGCGACCGGATCAGGCTAAGCAAAATGCTCGACTCCGGAGCTCATCGGCTCGGTATGGATCTTCGCGCTCCAGGCGAGTTCAGGAGGTGACCTTGCAGTCCGCTGGCCTCACAAGCCATCCAACCTTTGGTGGAAATTCGTCATATCAATGTATGGGTCGAGAGGAGATCGCGATTCTCGACGATTCCGAGATCGGGCCGGCAAATCGCTGCACCCGCAGCGCCATTGTCTTCACCCAGGATTCGCCGCGCGAGATTAGCGCCAGCGCCTCATTTACGAGGAGGTTCGGACATACCAGCGCCACGAGCGGGTTCCGGCTTGCAGTCGCGCGTAATGAGATGATGACCGTTCTTTGCTCAAAGGCAGGGGCCGTCTTCGAAGAGCGACAAAGTCGCCCGCTTCACAGCTACTTCGGCTTGACCAAGTCCGCCATTCGAACAAGATCCGCCAGGGTTCGCGCGCCCATTTTGCGCATCGCCGCGCCTCGATGAATTTTTGCTGTGATCTCGCTTATCCCAAGATCGCCGGCCACTTGTTTGTTCATTTTTCCCGCGGTCACCAAAAGCATCACCTCTTGTTCCCGGGGAGAAAGCGTCCTGAAACGCTGGACAATCGGTGAAACGTCGAGCTCAACCGCTCGCCGTTGTCGATCGCGCTCGATCGCAGCCATCACCGCGTCCAGCATATCCTGATCGTGGAACGGCTTGGTGAGAAAGTCCGTCGCGCCGCGCTTCATGGCTTTAACGGTCATCGCTATGTCGCCGTGACCGGTCATCATCACGACCGGGAGTCGAACGCCGATGTCAATCAGCTTCCCCTGAAAGTCCAAACCGTTCATGTCGGGCAGGCGGATGTCGATTACGACGCACCCTGGTCTGTCGGGAATGCGGGCCGCCAGAAAATCACTTGCCGTTCGGTACGTCTGGGCGCTGAGGCCGACCGAGTCGAACAGGCCCTCCAAAGCGTCGCGCATCGACGAATCATCGTCGACCACATGCACGAGCGCATTCTCCTTCGTCAAAGACGGCATCGGATGCACCAACGAGATAAGGCCGGCAGGCGATGACTTATCAGAGCCGCGGTGGCGCATGTCAATGGAAAACATCTCCAATCGACGCTCCCTCGTGAATGAAAAACCGAACCCCGCGCGAGCGGCGCGAAAGGCAGGGTTAGATCAGTTCTAGCGCGACAAAGGCCGATGCCCTTCGCTCCCCGAATCATTGCGAACGATTTATTTACAACGCAGAGAAAACCGACGCCGGCAGTACCGGCGAACGGCGCCTCCCGGCGGGCAACACCACCGACGCCATTGCTCTTGGTAGACGTCGAAGACCACGCTTGCAATCCGACACAAGTCCTGCTCCGCCTATACGTTGGTGTTAGAGGCGGGGGCGATCAACGGTCTCGGCCGGAGCGTTCGACGGGTCACAGGCCTGTCGGCTTTGTTCAAATCTGCGCAACTTCGAGAACGGGCGAGGCCCAGAATTGTTCGGGTGAGCCCGCCATGCGCTCCGATGATTGAAGCACTCCTCTCCGTATCGTTGTGACCGAGGTCGTCAGCTCGCCATCGCCGCCTCCTTGCACGCGCGAACGTCGCTAATCGTCGCCCGATCCGCGGGCGCATGAAATATACGACGCTGGGCTCACACCAACGTATGGGCACGCGAGACTTGTGTTCAGTAGCTGCGCGGTGTGCGGCGGTCTACCCAAGGGAGCATCGAAGAGCGAAATTCCATGCGAGATCGGGGCGAGGAGTCGCCCTCATCGCCGGTGCGCATGGGGCCAGGGAGAACGCCATGAAGGGAATTGTCTCGTACGCCGCTCTGATAATCTTCGTCTCTGCGTTCGGCGTCAGTTGGGGCTTCGCGATGGGCGGGGGCGACCTGTCGCCCGAAGAATCGCCTTACGCGATATTGGCCCCAAGCATCGTGGCGCCTTCCGTGATGATCGATGGGCGAGCAGCCTATACCGATGGGAATGAGTCCCTCGCGCCTGCCCACAATCCGGCGCGCGGCTGCGCTGCCTTCTCGCGCCGGCCGAAGGGTCGGCGGTGTCGATAGGCGATCCCCTTCAAAGATCGTGTGGGTCGCATACGCCATTGGAAGCCTGGTCTACCGATAAGTCGTTTCGTCCGCATGAACGCTGGAGGTCATATGCTCGATAGCATCAAAAATCCTCAAGACCTGCGGGGGATGGCCGAGCGAGACCTCCAGCAGGTCGCGGATGAACTTAGGGCCGAGACGATTCGATCAGTATCTCAAACCGGCGGCCACCTGGGGGCTGGACTTGGCGTGGTGGAGCTCACCGTCGCGCTGCATTATGTGTTCGATACGCCACGGGACCGCTTGATCTGGGATGTCGGCCATCAGGCATATCCGCATAAGATCCTGACGGGTCGCCGCGATCGCATGCGCACCCTTCGCGCAGGGGGCGGGTTGTCCGGCTTCACCAAGCGCGCGGAGAGCCAATACGATCCATTCGGGGCGGCCCACGCGGCGACGTCTATTTCAGCGGCGCTTGGAATGTCGGTGGCGCGCGACTTGAACGGGGAGAATCACAATGTCATCGCTGTGATCGGCGATGGTTCGATGTCCGCCGGTATGGCCTATGAGGCGATGAACAACGCCGGGGCCGCCAACACGCGGCTGATCGTGATTCTCAACGACAACGATATGTCGATCGCGCCGCCGGTCGGCGCGATGTCCGGTTATTTCTCGCGCCTCATTTCCGGCCGTGCTTATCGGACGCTGCGCGATATCGGAAAAGGGATCGCGCATCGATTGTCCAGGCCGCTTGAGCGCAAGGTCGAGCAGGTCGAGGGATTTGCGCGGAGCTTTCTCGCTGGCGGGACATTATTTGGAGAGCTCGGGTTCTACTATGTCGGTCCAGTCGATGGGCACAATCTGGACGATCTTCTGCCTGTCCTGAAAAACATTCGCGACATAGATAGCGGCCCGGTGCTGCTTCATGTCGTGACCCAGAAGGGTAAGGGCTACGCGCCCGCCGAGGCGGCTGGCGACAAATATCACAGCGTAGGAAAATTCAACGTCGTCACCGGCGAACAGTCGAAGACCGTGGCGAGCGCGCCGTCCTACACCAAGGTTTTCGCCGAAAGCCTAGTTAAGGAGGCTGCAAAAGACGATCGCATCGTCGCGGTGACGGCCGCAATGCCCGCCGGCACGGGGCTCGATATTTTCGGCAAGGCGTTTCCGGAGCGAACGTTTGATGTGGGAATCGCCGAACAGCATGCGGTGACCTTCGCTGCCGGGCTGGCGGCTGAGGGTTACAAACCATTCTGTGCGATCTATTCGACATTCCTGCAGAGGGGCTACGATCAGGTGGTGCATGACGTGGCGATTCAGTCGCTTCCGGTGCGTTTTGCGATAGACCGGGCGGGGCTCGTCGGTGCCGACGGTCCGACCCATGCGGGGTCGTTCGACATCGCTTTTCTTGGCTGCCTTCCGGGCTTTGTCATCATGGCGGCCGCGGACGAGGCCGAGCTGGCGCATATGGTCGCCACGGCGGTTGCGATCGACGATCGCCCGTCAGCGATACGCTACCCCAGGGGCGATGGGATCGGCGTCGCGTTGCCGGCGGCGGGCGTTCCCCTCGAGATTGGCAAAGGACGGATTGTCCGCCAGGGCGATACAATCGCGCTGCTTTCGCTTGGCGGGCGGCTGGCGGAATGTTCGAAAGCGGCGGCGCAGCTCGCCAAATTCGGTCTGTCCACGACGGTGGCGGATGCGCGGTTTGCAAAGCCGTTGGACGTCGACCTCATTTTGAAGCTGGCCCGGGAGCACGACATCCTCATCACGGTGGAGGAGGGGTCGATCGGCGGCTTTGGGTCTTACGTGCTGCAGACGCTGGCCGAGCATGGAGCCCTCGAAAGCGGCGTCAAAGTGCGGTCCATGGTTCTTCCCGACGTCTTTCAGGACCAGGACAGCCAGGCGGCCATGTACGCAAAGGCCGGCCTCGACTCGGATGGGATTGTCGCAAAGGTATTTGACGTTTTGGGGCGCGACGTGGACAAAGTTAGGATCGTGGGTCACTAGCTCGGGCCGACGCGTACGGCGTCTGCGCCTAATCGTGCTCGGCAAGCGTTTGGACATAGGTCCTGCCATAGGGATGGAACAGGTCCTTGTGACCCCCTTGCCACGCAGCTTTGAGTTCGGGAGCTGTAATGTCCCAGTCCGGCCGGCATTTCTTGCCGACGGCGCGCAGGTCCTGCCGCAGTTCCTCCATCGTAGGGCGTCCGAAGTACCAATAGCCGTTGTATATCTTGTGGACGACAAGGCCGGGCTCCAGCACGATGACGTGCGGAATCATGGGATTGTTGACGGGATCGGTATATTCGGCGATGTCGAGATCCTTCTGGACGATGCGCCTGGGATCGCAGAGAAAGGGCCAGTGGGCGCCGATCCCGCTGCGATTTTCATTGGTCTGCGTAATGTTGTCGGTGCTGATCGTGACAAGCCGGCAATAGCCGACCTCCATCTCGCGATGGAGTTGCAGCAGACCTTCTGCGTGACGGCGATCTTTTGGGCAAAAACCGCCGCGGCTGAGGATCAGCACCATCGGATCCTGCCCCTGCAGTTCGGAGAGTTTTCGATGTTTCGCGGTATGATCGCTAAGTTCATAGTCGGGGAAAATAGCTCCGGGCGTCATGTCGGATCGCATGTAACTTCCTCCATAGTGCGAGCAGCCAGGCGACAAGGCCTCCTGCTGTCACAAATCGATCACGACGTCCCCGTCGGGTTGTGAGCAGCAGATCAGCACATTGCCGTCCGCCGGCGCGTCGACCGGGTCGGGGCGATAGCCGACCTTGCCCGCTACAAGCCCGGTCTCACAGCTATGGCAGACCCCGGTTCGACATGCCCATCGCACAGGCACGTCGCAAGCCTCAGCCAGCTCCAGCAAGCTGCTGAATTGTGGCCCCCATCGCACATTGAGACCGCTGCGGGCGAACGAAACCAGCGCCCCCGAGGCGGCGGTCCCCGCCGGCAAATGCGGCAGTCGAGGCGGCGCAGCGGCAATGCCCGGGGTGCTCGACGGACCGGCGCCGAACATTTCGGTGTGGATGCGACCTGGCGCGACGCCCAGCGCCGCAAGACCGGCAGTCAGGTCGCTCATGAAGGTCGCTGGCCCGCAGATATAGAAATCGCCATGGCGCGGCGGGTCAAGCCGTTGAAGCGCGTCCATATTCAGGCGCCCCGGAGCGTCGAAATCGGCATCAGGGCGATCCTCGGGACTGGGCGAACTGTAACAGATATGGCCGCGGGAATGAGCGAGGCCTTTGAGCAATGCACGCGCCTCCTCGGCAAACGGATGTTCGCGGCCGTTGCGGGTTCCGTACAGCCACCAGATTTCTCTTGTCGATGCTTCGGCGGCCAGCGCATGGAGCATCGCCAGCACCGGCGTCACTCCGATGCCGGCGCTCAGCAAAATAACCGGGCCGTCGCCCGGCCGAAGCGTGAATCCGCCGCGCGCCGCGCTTGCATGTACGATGCCGCCGACTTGCAGGCTGTCGTGGACGTAGGCGCTGGCTGCGCCATGGGCTTCACGCTTGATGCTCACGCGGTAATGGGCGGCTCCGGGCGCTTCCGACAGTGAATAACTCCGCATCAGCGCGGGCGCGGAGCCCGGTTCGAGCCGCAGCACGACAAACTGTCCCGGTAGCGCCGCGCCGACGGGTTGCCCGTCCGTGGCTTCAAGGGTCAACGAAATCACTTCGCTACTCTCGCGCGCCTTGCGCGATACGCGAAATGGGCGAAACCCGCGCCACGCCGGAGACGGGGCGGAGGCCGCGGCGAGTCCAGCGTTCCCGCCCGTCGCGCCGCCCTCGCGTTCCCTTATAAGCAGCGCTTCAAAAGAGCCGCGCCAGCCAACGCTCAGCGCCGGGATGCGAAGCGCGCGCTCCAGTTTTTCGCGGGGATGGCCGGGCATGTAGAGTAGCGAATTGATCTCAGATACGCTCATGCGCTCCGGACCGTCCGCAACCCGCGTGATCTCGTCGCCAGCCTCGACCTGCCCCTCATCGAGCACGCGAAAATAAAAGCCCGGCCGGCCGTGTTTGACCAGCAAAGCGGCCATTTCCGGCTCATTCATGCGGATGCCAACCCGATAACAGGTCACGCGCGGCTGAGTCACTTCAAACAGGGCGCCACCGATCCGGTATCTATCTCCGATACATACGTCGGCGTCAGACAGGCCGTCGACAGTGAAATTCTCTCCGAACTGCCCATAGACGAAGTCGTCTCGCCTCAATTGCTTCTGCCAATAATGATAGGAATCGATCTGATAGACAAACACCGCCCGGCGTTCGCCGCCATGACCGGCAAGGTCGCCTTGCCCGTCGCCATCGATGTTGAGCCGGCGCACCAGGCGCGGGCCATTGACCGGCGTCTTCCAAATGCCGGTATGGATCGTCTTGCCTTGCCAGGCGATGTCGCGCGGCAGGCCGACATTGACTGAAAGCAAGCGTCCCATCACGTTTCCCAACGATGATCGCGCCAATTTGAAGCACCCCCCCCAAAGGCCGCCTCGCCGTCAGCCGCGGCGCCCTATGGCTTCGCCCTGCTTCCAAGCCGCTCCAGGCGCTTCAGACGATCATGAGCGGCTCAAATTATGACACCGACATTGCAGTCCTCGGGCGCACTTTTCCATCCGACCTTCGGAGGACGCGGCTCATATCAACATATGAGCAGCGAGCCCCGTTGGTGCGCAGCCTGATCTCGGCAATTTCCGGTCAGGCGCGTTTGTGAGCCTGGCGCGCATGTCCCAGTGACCCGCGCCGGGGTATCGCAGACAGGTCTGCGCACCCGCAACCAGTTCGGGCGCCCGCACCAACGTATAGTCTGAACGAAACCTGTGTCGAATATGCAGGCGAAACTCACGGCGGTACGGTTCGGCATTCTCGAATGGAGAAGACGACCGATGCGTCCATTATGCCTCGACCTCATGGAAGGACGTGCTGAGGCCGAGGTTCGGGAGGCCATAGATGTAGCGCATCACGCCGCCGACAAGCAGGTCGCCAGATTCCCAGATTGCGCGGGCAATGCGCCCTCGCCACAACCGACGTCGAAGGAGGTAGGAATGTCAATATCCAACATGTCATGGACGAACCGCTCTCTCCGCAGAGGCCTTCTATTGGCGATCGGAGTGGTCGCCGCGGTCCTCGTTCAGCCACAGATCGGCACGGCGCAGTCGGATGGTCCCTTCTCGAAGTTCCTCGGAAGCTGGCGAGGTTCCGGTCAGGTCATCGGCAGGGACGGCAATCACGAACGGATCACCTGCCGTGCAAGCTACTCAACCTCAGAGAGCGGAGCCGCGCTGTCGCAAAAGCTCGTCTGCGCGAGCGACAGCTATCGCGTCGACATCAGCAGCTACATCGTCGCCGACGGACACAGCGTGCAGGGCCATTGGCAGGAGGCGACGCGGCAGGTGCAGGGCGAACTTACCGGCCAGATCGCAGACGGCAATTTTGAAGGAAGCGTCTCTGGAGTCGGCTTTACGGCGGGAATCCACCTGAGAACAAGCGGCCATAAGCAGCAGGTGACGATCAGCCCCGATGGCGGGGATGTCGCCAAAGCGGATATCGTTCTATCGCGCGGCTGACCTGCCGCAGCGTGGCGATCGGGCGCGGCGTTCTGAGAACCGCCCGGTGGACGGATGGCAACCATCGCTTACAGGCGATCTTGTCGCATTTGCGTTGGCGCTCGGAGGCGGCGCCGCGCTGGCGACAATCGAGGGTCTCGCTGTTGCGTGACGTCGCCGGCGTCAAAATCCATGACGAGCGCTCCTGGGGGAGCGGGATTATCGCGAACTCACCTTCGCCATGGGTGGGGGCGAGAAATCAGCGATCTAATGAGGCTCCTCTATGACCACCACGCAAGCATTCCTTGTCGCCGTCACGGCGTTTCTCGCGGTCGACATCTTGATCTTGATTTGCAATTTCCTTGACTGGAAGCGCTGGCGATGAGGTCCTCCGCCACATTGACGTAGCCCGAATGTCGAGGCCATGAGCCAGGATTTTCCGGACCCGCATAGGCCAATGTCGCATCATTTCCGTCAGAGGAATTGAACCGTTCCTCTTTCGGTTGGACAATCCGGATGTTTCGATTGCGGCGGGACCGATAATCGACCCGCAAGGGGCTCTCCGTCGGCCCTAACCGGCGCGGCGGAATTTCCGCATCGGGCCGGATCTCGCCTACACCTATGTAGTATTGTTCTGCTCTCTTGTTGTGTCGTAACGTTGCGTCGGTCGGCCCGGGCGTTCCCGGCGATCGCTTGCTCGCAAGACGAGCGCGCGGGCGGTCGCGATCGCAGGGTCATCAGCGGCGCGGACGCAGAAAGATTGTGGCGCGGTCAAAATAGATTGAAATCGACAAAAAAGGGCAGGGGCCTGCTATATTCGCATCCAAGGCTCGAGCGAAAGTCAGGGACTGACAGCGTCGCTATCGAGCCGTCAGGGGGGTAACTCAATGACACTGGAAGCCCGTAGGCCTGGAAGCGATCCTCAGCCCGGCGCGCGCGCGATCAGCGCAGCGCCCAGTGATTCCGCATCCGCGGGCGGCGCCATGACCCGCTGGCTTGTCGTGGTTCTTGCCGTGGTCATCGTCGCGGGCGGTCTGTTCGGTTACGACCAGGGCGTGATATCCGGCGCGCTGCCCGGCATCAAGGCCGATTTCTCGCTCAGCGTCTTGATGGTTCAGGTCGTGACCAGCTGGGTCACGCTGGGCGCGCTCGTCGGCTCGCTTGCCGGCGGCGCTCTTAGCGATCAGTTCGGCCGCAGGCGCACGATGCTGCTCGCGGGCGCGCTCTTCACTTTCGGCGCCGCCGTTCAGTGGTCGGCGCCCGACGCGGCGATCCTTGTCGTTGGACGTTTCATCGTCGGCGTCGGCGTTGGGGTGGCGGCGGTCGCCGCGCCTCTCTATGCCGCCGAACTGGCGCCGGCAAGTCTGCGCGGCCGTTTCATTTCGAGCTACCAACTCGCGATCACGATCGGCATCTTCCTGGCTTATCTCGTGAACGCCCAATTGATCGGCGGCCAGCTACCGGCGAGCACCCCCTGGCGCGCGATGCTGGGAGCGGCCGCGGCGCCTGGATTGGCGTTGCTGTTGATCGCGCTGATCGCCCCGGAATCGCCGCGCTGGCTGATGATGATCAATCGCCGCGCCGAAGCCAAGAGCGTGGCGCTCAAAGTTGAACCGGCGATCGAAGTCGACGGTCACCTGGATTCGATCGAGGAGGCGCTACGGAAAGACAAGGAGGCCGCCCCCTGGGGCGAGATCTTCCATCGCGAATGGCGACGCCCGCTAATGGTCGCGATCGGCCTTGCAGTCTTCCAGCAGATTACCGGGATCAACGCGATCATCTATTATGCCGATCAGATATTCGCATCCGCCGGCTTCGCTACGGAAGCCGCGCGCGCGACGGTGACGACCTGGGCGATCGGCGGCGTGAACGTGGTCGCGACGCTGATCGCGATCGCCTTCATCGATCAGGTCGGACGGCGCAAACTGTTGCTCGCCGGGTTGATCGGCATGGGCGCGAGCCTGATTGTCGCGGGCGCGGCGTTCCGGTTCATTGCGCCCGAAGGGCAGGCGACGGCGGGGCCGACTGTCGCCGGCATCGTGACGGTCTTCGCTTTGGTGGTGTTCATAACCTCGTTCGCGTTTTCGCTGGGGCCCGTAACATGGACGGTGATCAACGAGGTTTTCCCGGCGCGCGTGCGCGGCCGCGGCGTCGCGCTGGCCACCGCGATAAACTGGGGATCCGCCTATCTGGTGAGCCAGTTCTTCCTGTCGCTCGTCCAGGCGATCGGCAGTTCCATGACGTTCTGGCTGTTCGCGCTGTTCTGCGTCATCGGCTGGGTATGGGTCTACCGCGCCGTGCCGGAGACCAAGCAGCAATCGCTGGAGCAAATCCAGAAGCTATGGGCGAGCACGGCTTCGGCGGCGTCGCTCTTTAAATAACATCAAAGGCCGCTTCTCCCTCTAGGGACTGCGGGCTGTGTCTCGATGAAAGGATCACGCCATGCGCGCCACCAGCAAGCTCCATTACCTCGGCCAGAGCCTTTGGCTCGACAATATCACTCGCGACCTTTTGAACAGCGGCGTGCTTCAGCGCTACATCGACGAGTTCTCGGTGACGGGGCTGACATCGAATCCCACCATCTTCGATCACGCCATCAAGAACAGCGCTTCCTACGACGACGCCATCCGGCGCAAGGCGTCGGCGGGCGGCTCGGCGGAGGATGTGTTCTTCGATCTCGCGCTGGAGGACCTCAGCCGGGCGGCCGATCTGTTCCAGCCGGTGTTCGCGCGCACCAATGGCGTCGACGGCTGGGTCTCGCTCGAAGTGTCGCCGGTGTTCGCCCATGACGCCGCCAAGACCCTCGCCGCCGCCCAGGCGCTTCATGCGAGGGGCGGAAAGCCCAACCTGTTCATCAAGATCCCAGGGACGAAGGAGGGCCTGCCGGCGATCGAGGAAGCGATTTTCGCCGGCATCCCGGTGAACGTCACGCTGCTGTTCTCACGCGAACAATATCTGGCCGCCGCCGAAGCCTATCTGCGCGGCGTTGAACGGCGCATCGAGGCGGGCCTCAATCCGGCCGTCGGATCGGTGGCTTCGGTGTTCATCAGCCGCTGGGACGTCGCGGTGGCGGGGAAGGCGCCGCCGGAGCTGCGGGGACGGCTCGGCATCGCCGTGGCGGGCCGTACCTATCAGGCCTATGGGACCTTGCTCAACTCGACGCGCTGGCTGCGGGCCGCGAACGCCGGGGCGCAACCGCAGCGGCTGCTCTGGGCCAGTACGGGCACGAAGGATCCCGATGCGCCGGACAGTCTCTATGTGAAAGCGCTCGCGGCGCCGTTCACGATCGATACGATGCCGCAGGCAACGCTCGAAGCCTTCGCCGATCACGGTGCGGTCGGCAATGTCTTGCCGCGGGATGGCGGCGATTGCGAGACGGTGCTGGCGAGCTTCGCCAAGGCGGGGATCGATGTCGACGCTCTCGCCGATCGGCTACAGGACGAGGGCGCGGTCGCCTTTGTGAAATCCTGGGACGATCTGATGTCGCAAATCGAGCTGAAGAGCCGCGCGATGCGGAAGGCAAGCTGACATTGACCATTGGGCGAGCGCTGTCGTCGCTGCCGGCATTCTGAGAGGACATAATCGATGAGCTTGTCGCCATTGCGTGACCGGAAAGCATGGATCGCCCTGGAGAAGCACCTTCAGTCGATCAAGGGCGTTCACTTAAGGCAATTGTTCGCTCGCGACGGCGCGCGCGGGGAGCGATTGGCGGCCGAGGGGGTCGGCGTCTATCTCGACTACTCGAAGAACCGGATCAACGATGAGACGATCGGCCTGCTGCTCGGTCTGGCTGACGAGTGCGGGCTGCGCGAGCGGATCGACGCGATGTTCCGGGGCGACAAAATCAATGTCTCGGAAAAACGGGCCGTGCTGCATGTCGCGCTGCGCGCGCCGCGCGGGGCGGATATCCGTGTCGATGGCGCCAATGTCGTCCCCGAGGTGCACCAGGTTCTCGACAGGATGGCGGCGTTCGCCGATCGGCTGCGCAGCGGCGCCTGGAAGGGTCATACCGGAAAACGCATCCGTAACGTCATCAACATCGGCATCGGCGGTTCCGATCTCGGGCCGGTGATGGCCTATGAAGCGCTCAGGCGCTACACCGACCGGAGCCTGACGTTCCGTTTCGTCTCCAATGTCGACGGCACCGATTTCGCCGAGGCGGTGCGGGATCTCGACGCCGAGGAGACGCTGTTGATCGTCTCCTCGAAGACCTTCACGACCCTCGAGACGATGACCAACGCGCATACCGGGCGAGACTGGCTGCTGGCCGGCCTGAAGGGCGACGAAAAGGCGATCGCCAAACATTGCGTCGCCGTCTCGACCAACGCCAAGGAAGTCGCGAAGTTCGGCATCGACACCGCCAACATGTTCGGCTTCTGGGACTGGGTCGGCGGGCGCTATTCCATGGATTCGGCGATCGGGCTCTCCACCATGCTCGCGATCGGCCCGGATAATTTCCGCGCCATGCTGGACGGCTTTCATCAGATGGACGAGCATTTCCGGACCGCGCCGTTCGCGCGCAATCTGCCGGTCCTGCTCGGCCTGCTCGCACTATGGAACAACAATTTCCTCGGCGCCCATACCATCGCCGTGCTGCCCTACGAGCAATATCTGAAGCGCTTTCCCGCCTATCTCCAGCAACTCACGATGGAGAGCAACGGCAAGCACGTGACGCTGGAGGGAAGCCGGGTCGATTATGATACCGGGCCCGTCTATTGGGGCGAGCCCGGCACCAACGGACAGCATTCCTTCTACCAACTGATCCATCAGGGCACGCGGCTGATTCCTTGCGATTTCATCGCCTTCGCCGAGAGCTTGAATCCGCTCGGGCGGCACCATGACATCCTGCTGGCTAACGTGTTCGCGCAGGCCGAGGCGCTGGCGTTCGGCAAGACCGCCGAGGAGGTCAAGGCGGAGGGAACGCCAGATTGGCTCGTCCCACACCGGCTCTTCGAGGGCGACCGGCCGTCCAATGTGATTTTGCTCGACCGTTTGACGCCACAGGCGCTCGGCAAGTTGGTCGCGCTCTATGAGCACTGCGTCTTCACCCAGGGCGCGATCTGGAACATCGATAGCTTCGACCAGTGGGGCGTGGAGCTCGGCAAGGCGCTGGCCCAGCGCATCATTCCACAGCTCGAAAGCGCGACGGAGCCGGCGCTCGAGCATGACAGCTCCACCAACAATCTGATCCGGCGTTATCGCAAGCAGAGGCGGTGAGGCGGCGGGCGGCGCGATGGCGCGTTCTTAGGGATATTCGGACAGCCCGCGATCCGGGTATCGCTCATCAAAGGGGAATTGGCGCATGGAACTCGGAATGATCGGTCTCGGCCGCATGGGGGCCAATATGGCGCGTCGCCTCTTGCGGGGCGGCCATGCATGCGTGGCGTTCGACAGATCCGCGAAGGCGGTCGCCGAACTGGGGAAGGAGGGGGCGACCGGCGCCGCTTCGCTGAGCGATCTGGTCAAGCATCTGACGCCGCCGCGCGCGATCTGGCTGATGGTGCCTGCCGCCTCGGTGGATGAGACCATCGCCGAGCTCACCCCCCATCTCGAACGTGGCGATATCGTCATCGACGGCGGCAATTCCTATTATATCGACGATATCCGCCGATCCAAGCAATTGGCGGGGAGCGGCGTCCTCTACGTCGACGTTGGAACCAGCGGCGGCGTCTGGGGATTGGAGCGCGGCTATTGCATGATGATCGGCGGCGAGACGAATGCGGTGCGCCATCTTGACCCGATTTTCGCCACCCTGGCGCCCGGCATTGGCGATATCCCGCGCACACCCGGACGAGCGCCCGCGGCCGGAACCTCCGAACAGGGATATCTGCATTGCGGACCGAGCGGCGCCGGCCATTTCGTCAAGATGGTGCACAACGGCATCGAATATGGCGTGATGGCGGCCTATGCGGAGGGCCTCGCCGTCCTCGAGGCCGCCAATATCGGCAAGAAAACCGGCGCGGTCGACGCGGAGACGACGCCGCTGCGCGATCCCGAACACTATCGTTATGATCTCAACCTGCCTGATATCGCGGAGGTCTGGCGGCGCGGCAGCGTGATCGCTTCATGGCTGCTCGACCTCTCGGCGACCGCGCTCGCGGGCGACCCCAGTCTGTCGAAATTCGCCGGCCGCGTGTCCGATTCGGGCGAGGGCCGCTGGACCCTCAAGGCCGCGATCGACGAGGGCATTCCCGTCCACGTTCTCTCCGCCGCGCTTTATGAACGGTTCAGCTCCCGCGGCGAAGCGCAATTCGCGGACAAGTTGCTCTCGGCGATGCGCTACGAGTTCGGCGGCCATATCGAGAAGCCGGCGACGAGCTGAACGAAACCACCAGATTTTGGGAGCCGAGCCGCATGACGAGCCCAGACCTCGACCTGTTGTCGATCAATACCATCCGGACCCTCTCGATTGACGCCGTTCAAAAGGCGAATTCGGGGCATCCAGGCACGCCGATGGCGCTGGCGCCGCTGGTTTATACGTTGTGGAACCGGGTCATGCGGTTCGATCCCAAGGATCCCATCTGGCCCAACCGCGATCGGTTCGTGCTTTCGAACGGCCACGCCTCGATGCTGGTGTGGTCGATGCTGTACCTCACTCAGACCCAGGCGGTGAACCGCGATTACGAAAACCTCGGCAAGCCCGCTGTCACGCTGGACGAGATCCGCCGCTTCCGCCAGATCGACAGCAAGACGCCGGGACATCCCGAATATCACTGGGTTTCGGGCGTCGAGACCACCACCGGTCCGCTCGGCCAGGGGATCGCCACCAGCGTCGGCATGGCGATCGCCGAGAAATGGCTGGCGAGCCGCTACAATCAACCAGGCTTCGACATTTTCGACTATAATGTCTATGCGATCTGCGGCGACGGGTGCCTGATGGAGGGGATCGGCTCGGAGGCCGCGTCGTTGGCCGGACATCTCGCGCTCGATAACCTCTGTTGGATCTACGACAACAACCACATCACGATCGAGGGCGAGACGCGCATCGCCTTCACCGAGGACGTCGCCACCCGCTTCCAGGGCTATCGCTGGAACGTGTTGCGGGTGGGAGACGCCAATGACTGCGAGCGGATCGTGCAGGCGCTGGATACATTCCGCAAGACGCGGGACCGCCCAACCCTGATCATTCTCGACAGCCATATCGGCTACGGCTCCCCGCATAAGGTCGATAGCGCCGAGGCGCATGGCGAGCCGCTGGGCGAAGACGAGGTGAAGTTCGCCAAGCGGTCCTATGGCTGGCCCGAGGACGCGCAGTTTCTGGTTCCAGACGGGGTGCTCGAGCATTTCGCCGCCGGGATCGGCGAGCGTGGCGGGCGAGCGCGCGCGGATTGGGAAACGCTTCTGGCCGCCTATCGCAAGCAATTTCCTGGTCTCGCCGTCGAGATCGACCAGATGCAGCGGCGCGAGCTGCCCGAAGGATGGGACAGCGATCTGCCGACCTTTCCCGCCAACCCCAAGGGCGTTTCCGGGCGCGACGCCTCCGGCGCGGCGCTCAATGCGCTCGCGCAGAAAATCCCCTGGCTGCTCGGCGGCTCGGCGGACCTCGGCCCCTCGAACCGGACGACGCTCAAATTCACCGGCGCCGGCGATTTTCAACCTGAGACGCGGGGCGGGCGGAATCTGCACTTCGGCGTTCGGGAACACGCGATGGCGGCGATCGTCAACGGTCTTGCGCTCTCAAAGTTGCGGTCGTTCGGCGCCACTTTCTTCATCTTCAGCGATTACGCGCGGCCGGCGATCCGCCTTTCGGCGCTGATGGAGCTGCCGACGATTTTCGTCTTCACCCATGACGCGATGGGCGACGGCGAGGATGGACCAACGCATCAACCGGTGGAGCATCTGATCTCGCTGCGCGCCATGCCGGGACTGGTGGTGCTACGCCCCGGCGACGCCAATGAAGTCGTCGAGGCCTATCGGCATATCCTGCGGCTACATGATCGGCCGACGGTGATTGCGTTGTCGCGCCAGGCTTTGCCCGTCTTCGATCGCAACAAATACGCCTCGGCGTCCGGCGTCGCGCGCGGGGCCTATGTGATGGCGGATTCCCCTGGCGGGCCGCCTGAGGTCATCCTGATCGCATCGGGCAGCGAGGTCGCTCTGATCGTCGACGCCCAGCAGGCGCTGGCCTCCGAGGGCATCCGCTCGCGCATCGTTTCGATGCCGTCCTGGGGGATTTTCGAAGACCAGCCGAAATCCTACCGGGACAGCGTGCTGCCGCCCGAACTGACGGCGCGCGTCGCCGTCGAGCAGGGTTCCGTGCTAGGTTGGGAGCGCTATGTCGGCGCGACCGGTCGGGTGATCGGCATGAGCACATTCGGCGCCTCCGCGCCCCTGAAGGAACTGCAGCGCAAATTCGGCTTCGAGCCGAAGCGCGTCGCGGCGGTCGCCAAGGAACTGCTCGGACGGACATGAAGCGGCGGCGCGGCGCGCGGGCCGCCGGCGACACAGGAGAGGGCGGAGATGGTGGACGACAAGCAGTCGACGGCGTTGATTGATATCGGTTCGGAGGAGGCGGACAATGCGCCTCAGGCGCCGCCCTGCGTGATGGTGATCTTCGGCGCGGCGGGCGATCTGACCAAGCGGCTGGTCGTGCCGGCGCTGTACAACCTGTCCCGTTCGAAGCGGCTCGCCGATGGATTCCGGATCGTAGGCGTCGACCTAGCGGACGAGGGCGCGGAGGCGTGGCGGCGCAGCCTGTCCGACATGATGGCCGGGTTCGCGGGAGGCGCTGGTTCCGGGGCGGGTGGCCTCGATCAGGACGCGTGGCGCTTTCTGACCGACCGCATGGAATATGTTCAGGGCGACCTGACGGATGCAGCGACCTATCATCGATTGGGCGAACATCTGAAGGCGTCCGACGCGACGGCCGGCGCATCGGGCGGACGTCTTTTCTATCTCGCGATCGCGGATCGCTTCTTCGCCACGGTCGTTGCGGGGCTCGGCGCCGCCGGCTTGGCGTCGGAGACGGACGGCCAGTGGCGGCGCGTGGTGATCGAGAAGCCCTTCGGCCACGATCTCGCATCGGCCAAGGCGCTCAATGCTGAAATCCTGAAGACGCTGCGGGAGAACCAGATCTACCGCATCGACCATTTTCTCGGCAAGGAAACGGTGCAGAACATCATGGCGCTGCGGTTCGCCAATGGCCTGTTCGAGCCGTCGTGGAACCGGGCGCATATCGACCATGTCCAGATCACGGTGGCGGAGACCGTCGGCGTCGAGCGGCGCGGCAAATTTTATGAGAGGACCGGCGCGTTGCGCGACATGGTCCCGAACCATGTGCTGCAATTGCTCTCGATGACCGCGATGGAGCCGCCAAATTCGTTCGACGCCGACGCCGTGCGGGCCAAGAAGGCCGAAGTGATCGAGGCGATACGCCCGTTCGATCAGGAGCAAGCAATCAACGACGCGGTTCGTGGGCAATATGGCGCCGGAATGGTTTCGGGCGCGCCCGTGCGGGCCTATCGCCAGGAGCCGGATGTGGCTGAGAATTCCCCGATGGAGACGTTCATCGCGTGGAAGCTGACGATCGACAATTGGCGTTGGGCAGGCGTGCCCTTCTACCTGCGCACGGGCAAGTCCATGCGGCGGCGATCCACCGAGATCGCGATCCGGTTTCACCAGGCGCCCGTGACGCTTTTTCGCGGTACGGATGTCGACCGGATGCATCCCAATTGGATGATCCTGCGCATCCAGCCGGATGAAGGCGTGTCGCTGGAGTTCGCCGCCAAGCGGCCAGGCCCGGCGGTCAAACTGGCGAACGTCAGCATGAATTTCGACTACAAGACCAGTTTCAAGATGGCGCCTCAAACAGGTTATGAAACGCTGATCTATGATTGCATGATCGGCGACGCGACTTTGTTCCAGCGCGCCGACAACATTGAGGCGGGCTGGCGGGCGGTGCAACCGATCCTGGACGCCTGGTCCAACAATCCGCCCAAGGACTTCCCTAATTACGCGGCGGGTAGCAGCGGCCCCGCCGCCGCGGCGGAATTGCTGGCGCGCGACGGACGCGAATGGCGTTCGCTCGGCTGAGGCGACTTCATCGCCTTTTCGAAATCGCGGCCGCAACGTTGGGAGCCCGAGATGGACGATCGGATGGTGCGGGCGGCGCTGGAGCGCCATTGGGCCGCTTCGGACGCCAATGAGTTCGATGCCGAACATGAAATCTATCATGTGGACGCCGCGCTTGATTACCCTCAATCGGGCGAACGGATTCGCGGCCGGCATAACATTCAAGAGAGTCGATTCGTCCAGCCGAACAAGAAGCGCTTCACGGTCCGGCGAATTATCGGCGGCGGCGATCTCTGGGTGACGGAGTTCGTTCTCAGCTATGACGGCGCGCCGTCATACGTGGTGAGCATCATGGAGTTCCGTGAAGGAAAAGTTGTCAAGGAAACGCAATATTTCGCCGATCCGTTTGAACCTGGCCCCTCGCGCGCCCATCTTGTCGAGCGCATGGCGGATTTATCGCAGTGATTTTGCCGGTGGATGGGACACGCGGTGCGTGAACGCTGAGCCATGGCGGACGATCAGTTTCTGGCGCGCGACGCTGCGACGCCGTTTCACGCCACGCGGATGAGACAAGCGCGATGCGAATACAGATCCAGGATCGCTTGGCATCAGCCATTCCCGTGATCGCGCGCCGCCCTGGAACTCATAGCTAGAGCAATCCCTCTTCTCGAAGCACTTGTGACAGTTGGGCCTCGGCGTCGGGCATCCATCTTGTGTCGATCGCCGCCTCGACAAGCAGCTCTCCGGCGTCGCGCCACAGCGCGCAATATCGATCGGGAAGGGGTAGCGACCGCATCAGCGTCAACGCCCCAGCCAATGTCGCGATCTCGTCGCCGCCTTTGAGAGCAATCGGATGAGGAAACGTTCGAGACCAATCCATGCGCGATCCTCCTGGAGCTCCGCCAGCGCATTGACTTTGCTTCTTGCCTGACCGGAGGGCTTGCACGAATGAGCTCACGTTGGAATCGAATCGCCACATCCCCCAACTTCGGTGGTCATCGTCGATCGCGGCGGAGAACGGCAGGCTTCTGAATGTCTCGACGCAGTCGGCGTCGCGTCGGCGAAAGTAGCCGCCAACGTCATGCAGCCACTCATACCCTGGTATAACCAATATTCCCCATGGTTGAATGGCGGAGGACGCAAAAGACGTGCACCTATGCCCCGGAGATTACTTCCAAGACCATACAGACGCCTCGCATCGATTTGAGATCGGCGGAGGCGCGGTCGCTACAGATGATGGAGGAATTCGGTGCATTCTTACGCTCAACTCGCCGGCGGCAACAGCCCCGAGGTACGGTTCCCGCCAGACGCCTGGCTGTCGGACAAGGCCTTTCGCGCTCGCGAAGAAGCCGAGGGCGTTTGCGAGCGCCGCCGGGCGGATGTCTCGCCGGAGCAGCTTCTCGATGACGTGCGCAGAACGATGGTCGATGACCCGGCGTCGGCGCGATCGGCTGCATTGCAATTGGCGATGCTTCTTTCGGCTCCGCCATCGTCTGGCGCCACGATCGTTCGTGGCGGCCTGGCGCCATGGCAATTACGCAAGATCGATCGATATCTGAAAGAAAATCTCGCGCATTCGCTGCGTTTGCGGTCGCTGGCGGAGCAGGTGAATCTGAGCGTCAGCCATTTCAACCGATCCTTCAAAGTGAGCCGGGGAGTGACGCCGCATCTCCATATCGTGAAACTGCGGCTGGAACTCGCTCAATCGTTGATGCTGACGACGGATGATCCGCTATGCGGCATCGCATTGGCGTGCGGCCTGGCGGATCAGGCGCATCTGACGAAGCTGTTCCGACGGCACTTTGGCGAGACTCCGGCCGCGTGGCGCCGGCGTCGCTTTAGCGAGGATGGTCCGCAAGCGGCGCCGGGGGCCGATGTCTCCGGTCGACTTGTCGGCGGCGTCACAGAGGTACGATCGAGCAATTTCGCGGCGTCCCATCTGAAGGACGGTCGCGACCGGAACTCAACGGCTGGCGCTGCGATGGTCGACAGAATGGCGGCGCGGCCGCTTGCGATTGGTTCGACGCCGCGCGTCGGCGCCTTGGATGAGGTCTTCTGATCGGGAGATTTCGCGCCGCGCCGCGGGGCGATCTTAGGTCCCGAGGAGCGTTGCGACAGGACATGCAATTTGAATCTGACCTTTGTGGCGGAAAGATCGAATGGATTTGCCCTCAGGTCTGCGCGTGTTGGAGCGGGAAGAGATGCCAATCGACACGGCCAAGTTCGCTCGTTTTCTCATTGACAAGCTGCTGGTGCGGACTTTTGCCGATGGCTCCGCCGGCGGCCGCATCGTCGAAACCGAGGCCTATGAAATCGACGACCCTGCGGGTCATGCGTATCGCCGCATGACGCCGCGGAATCGATCGCTTTTCCTCGAGCGCGGGCACGCCTACGTCTATCTCGCCTATGGCGTGTCATTCATGCTGAATGTCTCGAGCGAGGCTTTCGGCGTCGGCGCGGGCGTCCTGATCAGAGCGATCGAGCCGATTTTCGGCATGACGATCATGAGGCGAAATCGCGGCGTCGATCGGCTGCAAGATCTGGCGCGTGGCCCCGGACGGTTATGCGCGGCTTTGGGCGTCGATCGCCGGCTTGACGGCGTCGACCTCTGTCGGGTCGGCCCGCTCTGGCTTGGCTGCGATGGTCAGCCGGCCGACGAAATCGGGCGGGGCAAAAGGATTGGCGTCACGCAGGCAGCCGACCGGCTGCTGCGATTCTACGTTCGTGGGAGCCGGTTTGTCAGCGGTTCGCGGGCGTTCAACGGTTGAGGGGAGAAGCTTTATGACCTCCGCCATCGAGAGCAGGGAACGTAGCACGGCGCGGCTCGTCGAGGTCGACGCCAAGTTGAGCCGGACGCCCGACTTTTCGACGCCCAATCACCCCGCGGCTGCGCCGAAGAAGACGCGGCGGCAGCGCTTGCGCCCCTTCCTGTTGATGGTCGTCCCGGGCGTCCTGGCCGTCCTCGGCGCGCTGTACTATCTGGCCGAGGAGCCTTACGTCACGACGGACGACGCTTTCGTCCGCGCGGCGAAAGAATCGGTCAATGCCCGCGTTGCCGGCCAGGTCGTCGAAATTGCCGTCATAGACAATCAGCGCGTCCAAAAAGGCCAGCTCTTGTTCCGGATCGATCCGGCGACCTATCAGATCGCCGTCGATCAGGCGGAGGCGCGGCTGGCCAGCGCCCGCCTGCAAATCGGCGGGTTCAAGGCGACCTACCATCAGCAACTCGCCGACCTCGAATCGGCCAAAGATTCCGTGGGGTTCGATGAGCGCGAATATGGCCGCAAGAAAGCGCTTGTCGCCTCTGATTGGACGCCGCGCTCCGTTTATGATCGGACGGAGACGGATCTCAAAGTCGCTCGCGACCATGTCGCATCGGTCGAACAGCAGATCGCCAATACCGTCGTCGCCCTGAATGGCGATCCGAACATCGAGATCGATCGCCATCCAACGGTCCGCGCCGCCCAGGCCGAACTCGACCGCGCGCGGCTCGATCTCTCTTACGGCGTGGTGACGGCGCCCGATGACGGCATTGTGACGAGGGTCGACGACTTGCAGGTTGGCGATTTCGTCAATTCCGGCGCCGCGGTATTCTCGCTGCTGTCGAGCCGGCGCATCTGGATCGAGGCGAATTTCCGCGAAACCGGCTTGACCCACATGCGCCCGGGTCAAGAGGCGGTGATCAACGTAGATGCTTATCCAGATCGCGCCTTCAGGGCGCATGTGGTCAGCATGAGCCCAGGCACCGGGTCCGATTTCGCGGTGCTGCCGCCGGAGAACGCAACCGGGAATTGGGTCAAGGTCGTCCAGCGTCTGCCGGTGCGTCTCGAGCTCGATGCGTTCGATCCCAAACGGCCGCTGTTCTCCGGCATCAGCGTCACCGTGCAGGTGGACACCGGCTATCGCCGCAGCTGGCGCCATCCGCTACAGGCCGAGCTCGTGAGGGAGGCCGTCAAGTGAGCGCGGCGCTCACTTCGAGCGCGGCGACCGACGGCAATCGCGTGATCGTGGTCGCGGCGTTGATGGCGACCTATATGCAGACGGTCAATATCTCGCTTCCCAACGCGGCGTTGCTCCATATCCAAGGCGCCTTGTCGATGGCCGACGACGAGGTCGGTTGGGTGTTTACCTCGTATATCACGGCGAGCGTCGTCACGGCGCCGATGGCGCGGTGGCTCGCGGGCCGCTACGGCCGAAAGGCCGTGTTCCAGGCCTCGATCGCACTGTTCGTCGTCGCCCTTCTGCTCGTGTCGCGGGCGGAGACGCCGCTGCAATTCGTCGCCGCCCGCATCCTGCAGGGCGCCGCGAGCGGCCCGCTCGGGCCGCTATCCCTGGCGATCCTGCTCGATATAACGCCGCCGTCGGGGCATGCCCGGATCAGCCAGGCGTTCACGGTCACCGCGTTGCTGGGCATATTGAGCGGCCCAAGCATCGGCGGTTGGCTCAGCGAATATCATGGCTGGACTTCGCTCTTCTATGTCAGCCTGCCGGTGGCGGCGTTCATCTTCCTGGCGATGGAGCTCACGCTCAGAGAAAAGCGAGCCGAGCAGAATCCTCCGTTGGACTTCTTTGGCTTGACGACCCTGTCTCTCGGCGTGGTGGGTTTGCAGATGCTGTTCGATCGCGGCGAGCGCATGGAGTGGTTCAATTCGTCCGAGAGCTGGGCGGAGGCGATTTGTTCAGCGCTTGGCTTCTACCTTTACTTCGTGCACGTCTTCACCAAGAACGATCACTTCCTCAACAGAGGGTTGTTCAAGGACCGCAATTTCGTCCTCTCCACGATCATGTATTTCGCCCTCGGCTTTGTCCTGCTGCCGACGATAGCATTGACGTCGCCGATGTTGGACGAGATACTTAACTACCCTCCCGACACCACCGGCTACATGGCGATTCCGCGAAGCATGGCGCTGATCGCGGCGCTGATTCTGGCTGGATGCATTCCCCCGCGAATCGACAACCGGCTGCTGGTGGTGATCGGCAGCGCTCTTATCGTTTACGCCAATTGGCGGATGACGCGCTATTCGCCGGCGATGGATTGGCGGGCGGTCCTGATTGCCGGCGTGATTCAGGGCGCGGGACTGGGCGTCTTGATGGCGGCGCTCACCAAAGCGGCGTTCAGCACCCTGGATCCGATGTTCCGGCTCGAAGGCGCGATGCTGTTTAATCTGTCGCGCCTCTATGGCGGCTCGATCGGCGTCGCATTGGTCCAGGTCTTCTTCTACGACAACACCCAGGCGATGCATATCGCGCTTGCGAAGGACCTCGCGCCCTACCGCGCCGCCGCTCATGTCGCGGGCTCCATCGCCGAGTCGAAGCTCGCCATGCTCAACGATTCGCTCACCGGCCAGGCGGCCTTCGTCGGCGTCATAGGCCAATTCGAGGTGATGATGATCGCCATGTTGGTCGCGAGCCCGCTGGTGCTGTTTCTGCGCAAGCCGCGTCTGGCCAACTGATACGCAATGAACCGAACGAAGACGCCAACGAAGCTTCCATTTGATATATACCGCTGATGCGGCGGTCGATCCTGGGGAACGGAGTATGAGAATGGGAGCCTCCGATGCGCTTCGCCATACGAGGATTCCTCTCAACCATGGATCTGGCGCCATCCCCGCCGTCGGGTTCGGCACGCTGATCCCGGATCCTCTGGCTACCAGACAAGCGACCGAGACCGCGTTGGAAGTCGGGTTTCGGCACTTCGATTGCGCGGAACGCTACCGCAATGAGGAGGCGGTCGGCGATGCGATGCAGGCGAAATTCAAGGCGGGGTTGCTTCGGCGTGAGGAAGTCTTTGTCACCACGAAGCTTTGGAACACCAATCATCGTCCCGAGCGGATCAAGGGCGCCTTTGACGGCAGCCGCCGGCGGCTGCAAGTCGATACGATCGATTGCTATATCATCCATACGCCATTTGCCTTCCGGCCCGGCGATGACCAGGATCCGAGGGACGAGCGCGGCGAGGTCATTTATGATTCCGGACTGACCTTGATCGAGACGTGGCATGCGCTGGAGCGCCTGGTGGACGAGGGGCAGTGCAAGTCGATCGGCTTGTCGGACGTCAATCTGGAGAAGCTGCGGGAGATCGTCGCGGCCGCGCGAATCAAGCCCTCGGTGGTGCAGGTCGAATCCCATCCGTATCTCCCCGAATGGGAGCTGCTCGAGTTCTGTCAGATGCATGGGATTGTCCTGTTGGCGTTCGCGGCGCTGGGGCACGGCCTGAATCCGAGGGTGCTGGACGACCCGGTGATCACCGCGATCGCGGCGCGCGTCAACAAGACCCCGGCTCAGGTCGCGCTCGCCTGGGCCGTGCAACGCGGCACAGCCTTCCTGACCACCTCGGCAAAACCGCCCAATATCCAAGCGAGCTTCGAGATTTCGACCCTACCTGAAGACGCCATGCGGGAGATCCGGGAAAGCATCGAGACGCGGGTCCGGTTTAACACCGTGGTCGAGACCGGGATTCCCGGCTTTATTCCCCAAGGCCGATGAAAGAGGGGCATAGGCGCGTCGCGCGCCGGACTTGATACGCCTTAGGAGTTCTTCCATGACAATCACGTATGACGCGCTCATCATCGGCGCGGGCCAGGCCGGGCCGCCTCTGGCAGGCCGGCTCACCGCGGCCGGAATGTCGGTCGGCCTGATCGAGCGCAAGCTCTTTGGCGGCACCTGCGTCAACACCGGCTGCATCCCCACCAAAACGCTGATCGCCAGCGCCTATGCCGCCCATCTGGCGCGTCGCGCGGCGGAATATGGCGTCAATATCGCGGGCGAGGTCTCGGTCGATATGAAAGCCGTCAAGGCGCGCAAGGACATGATATCGGCGCGGTCACGCGTCGGCGTCGAGACCTGGCTCGAGCGGATGGAACGTTGCACGGTTTACCGTGGCCACGCGCGCTTCGTTTCGCCACGCGAGGTGCAAGTGGGCGAGGACCGCATCGCAGCGAAGCAAATCTTCATCAATGTGGGAGGCCGCGCTCGCCTTCCGGACCTACAGGGAATCGACCGCGTCGCGACGTTGAACAATACCTCCATTCTCGAGCTTGACGCGTTGCCGCGACATCTGGTCGTGGTCGGCGGCAGCTATATCGGCCTTGAGTTCGCGCAGATGTACCGCCGATTCGGGGCTGTCGTCACCGTCGTCGAGAAGTCGGCGCGGCTGGTCGTGCACGAGGACGAGGACGTATCGGCCGCGATCAGGCAGATTCTCGAAGCGGAGGGAATCGCCGTGCGGCTGAACGCGGAATGCATCCGCTTCGAACCCCGGGGCGCCGAAATCGCCGTCGGTCTCGACTGCAAGGCCGGCGCCCCGGTTGTGGTCGGCTCCCATGTTCTGCTGGCGGTGGGACGCCGACCCAACACTGATGACCTGGCGCTTGATGCGGCCGGCGTTGAGCTCGACAAACACGGGTATATCGTCGTCGACGATGAATTGCGCACCAGCGCGCCGGACATCTGGGCGCTGGGCGATTGCAACGGCCGCGGCGCCTTCACGCACACTTCATACAACGACTTTGAGATCGTCGCGGCGAACCTCCTCGATGGCGAGAAGCGGCGCGTGAGCGATCGCATTCCGGGCTACGCGCTCTACACAGATCCGCCGCTCGGCCGCGTCGGCATGACCGAGGCGCAAGCTCGCGCCACCGGACGCCGGCTGCTGATAGGCCGCCGTCCGATGACTCGCGTGGGGCGCGCGATCGAGAAGGGGGAGACACAGGGATTTATGATGGCGATCGCCGATGCCGACACGCAGCAGATCCTCGGAGCCGCCATTCTCGGAACGGGGGGCGACGAGGCGATCCACGGGATCCTCGATGCGATGAACGCCCGGATCCCTTTCACGGCGCTGCAGCGCGCCGTGCCGATCCACCCCACCGTATCGGAACTCATTCCGACACTCCTTGGCGAAATGAAGCCGGTCTCGGCGCGAGATTGAAACGTCGCCCGCCGGACTCGCGGGCTGCGAGCTATGAGTTTGCCGACCGAGCGACGCAAATGTAGCCAAGCAGGCCGGAGTGTCCGTCCCAAACCGGTTCGGCTTGATCAGGGGCGCAGTCGTTCGGGCTGCGAGTCAATCCGCGCGTTACGCTCGCGGCGAGGGGCGCGAGCGCCGATCTCTGGGCGCCAATCCCCCCGTCGGCGCTGCTGTACTGCGGCAAAGGCGCGCCTTCCGCGATCACGGCGGAACAGACGCAGAACACGGCGGCGGCGATCAGTTTTGTCTGCATGACCTTCTCCTCTGCTACGAACGCGGACGCGCCTGCGCTCTTGATATTGCAAGACGCAGTCTCGCTTGGGGCCGACGATAGCAACTGACGTAGTTATGATCTTGTCGCTTTCAACGTTCGATTGTGGAATCGAACGATCGCGGCTCAGCGGCGATATGGATGTTGATGAAATGGCTCGCCGACATAGCGCCGAGGCGCCGCGCGATCGTTCTCGGGAAGGACTTGCCCGGGCCGGGTGACGCTGGCAAGCTCAGTCTTCGCCATTCGCAGGCAAGGCGAAGCTGAACAGGGCGCCTCCCAGAACGGAATTGCTGCCGGCTCGAATGTGGCCGTGATGGGCTTCGATGATCGACCGGCAGATCGGCAGGCCTATGCCCATGCCAGTATTCTTCGTCGTGAAGAAACTGTCGAAAAGATGAGGAAGATGCCCGGCGTCAATTCCAGGTCCGCTATCCTCGATCGTGCAGGACACGGTTTTCGGATCTGACAGCATGGTTCGGATAGAAATGTTCCGGCGCGGCCCGCCCGACTGCGCCATCGCCTGAACGGCATTGATGGCGAGATTCACGATCACCTGTTGAAGTTGGGTGCGGTCGCCGACGACAGGGGGGAGCGCGGACGCGAGATCGAGAGAAACGGAGACGCTCCGCGATTGAAATTCGTGCCGCAGCAGGTCCATCGACTCTCGAATGATATCGTTGAGCGACAGCGGGGCCCGCTTGGGCGTCTGCCGGGTGGCCATGGCGCGAACGCGGTCAATGATTTCAGCCGCCCGCCGCGCATCGGCGACCATGCGGCCGGTCAGTTCCCGCATCGTCTCGACATCCGGCCTGGATCGAGCCAGCCGACGCAATCCGGTCTCGCCATTGGTGATGATGGAAGCGAGGGGCTGATTGACTTCGTGCGCGATGGATGCGGCCAGCTCTCCCATCGTCAACACGCGCATCATATGCGCGAGCTCGGCCTGTGTGTCGCGAAGTTCCTCCTGCGCCTGCTTCCAATCGTGCATGTCCACGACGGCGCCGTGCCACTTGAGAATGTTTTCCCGTCTATCGCGCAACGGACGCGCGCTCGCCACGCACCATCGGTAAGTTCGGTCGACGGCGTGGAATATGCGCGCTTCGACTCGATATGGCGCTCCGCTCGCCACGCACGACATCCATTTCTGTGTCGCTTGATCGATATCGTCCGGATGAAGAAGCGTCGTCCAACCCTTGTCCATGAATTGTTCGACGGAGAAGCCGGTGTAATCCAGCATACAGGCGTTGCAATAGTCGATCGCTCCCGCCGCTGTGGCGCTCCACAGCATCACCGGAGTCGTTTCCGTCATTTGTCGCAGCGGGAGTTCGCTGTCGCGCAATATTTCTTCGGCGGTTTTGCGCGCGGCATTATCGTGTGAGACCCCAAACCTGACTATAGATCCGCCACTATGGCGCGGTCGGCCCGCATGGAGCCCCATCTGCTCACACTCGGCGTGCAAGCCGACGATGTCGAACTCAAGAGCGCTCGATAGCCGCAGATGGGTGTTATGCCCCTCCGATGTGCCGAGATGTTCGAACTGCTGAACGGCCTTCATCGGTGGAACTCCCGAAGATTTTACCAAGCTGGCTCAGTCTAGCTTTGCGAATCATTGAGTTCTCTGAGTTGGTTCTGAAAAATGATGAAAGTGCCGAGCCGGCTCGGGCAATCGGTTGCGGACGCCTCACATTTCTGAATTAATATGAAAAATCCTGAAAAAAGGGCGACCATTTGTCCGCAACAGGCGGAATACTCACCCATGAGTCGGGCTTATTGGCGCTCGACCTCACCCGGCGAGAGCTAAGGGCGCGCGGCGCGACGGTTCCGATTGGCGGGCGCGCCTTTGAAATATTGGCCATCCTTGCGCAATCTTCGCAAGAATTGATCGGTAAGGATGAACTGATGCGCCGCGTCTGGCCGGGCGCCATCGTCGAGGAGAATACGCTCGCGGCTCAGATTTCAGCGATTCGGAAGGCGCTGGGAGCCGATCGCGACTTGCTAAAGACTATATCGGGGCGCGGATATCGGCTGGTCGGCAAGTGGATAAAGGATGCGGCGACCGCGCCCGCGGAGCCGCCCAGCTCTCAGTCGGTCGCCGTCTCAAGACAAAACTCGCGAACGAATCTGCCGGTCAGCCCCATTGATCTGATCGGCCGCGCCTTTGCCGCCCGGCATGTGGCGGAGGTTCTGGTTACTCACCGCGTGGTGACCCTGACCGGCCCCGGCGGGATCGGCAAGACGGCTTTGGCGCTGCAAGTCGCGCAAAACGTGTTTACGAAAACGCAGGTCGACGCCTATTTTGTGGACCTTGCCCCTCTCTCCGATCCGCGCCTGGTGCCGACCACCATCGCAGGCGTCCTCGACATCAGACTGGGCAACGACGAGACCGATGCGGCCTCAGTCGCCCGCGCCATCGGGGCGAGACAACTCATTCTGGTGATCGACAATTGCGAACATCTGATCGACGCCGTGGCCAGGATGACGGAGACCATGATCCAGATGTCTCGCGGCGTATCGGTTCTCGCGACCAGTCGTGAGAATATGCGCATCGTCGGTGAATATGTCTATCGGGTTGGTCCTCTGAGCGTTCCGACCGAACAGGATCTCGAGCCGGACGTTATCCTCGCGCAGAGCGCGGTCCAGCTTTTCATCGCCAGAATCAACGCGGCGCAAGCCGCCTTTTCTGCCGATCCGGCCAACCTCATTCAGGTCGCCGCGGTGTGCCGGCAGCTCGACGGCATTCCGCTCGCCATTGAATTTGCCGCCGCTCGCGCCGCCACCCTTGGCCTTACCCAGGTGGCGGCGCGATTGGACGATCGATTCGGACTCCTGACGGCCGGTCGCAGGACAGCTTTGCCCCGTCATCAAACATTGCGGGCCACGTTGGACTGGAGCTACGAACTGCTGTCTGAAGGGGAGCGGCGACTGCTCTGCCGCACAGCCATATTTCCGGCCGGCTTCACGTTGGAGGCCGCCGCGGCCGTCGACCCCGAGCGGCCGTCCGGCGCCGTGCTCGAGGATATCGCCAACCTGGTCGCCAAATCGTTGCTGTCGCTGGATAGCTCTGCGGCCGGAGGACGCTGGCGGTTGCTGGAGACGATTAGAGCCTATGCGTTGGGAAAGCTTGCCGAGAAGGGCGAGGCTGATGATGTTGCGCGGCTGTCGGCAGGATATTTTCGCGACCTGTTTCGTTCGACGCCCGTCGGTTCGCCAACACCCTCCACGGCGCGCTATCAGCCGAGCGATAGCCGCGAACTCGATAATGTGCGCGCGGCGATCGATTGGGCGCTGTCGCCGAAAGGCGATCAGCAAATTGGATTGGAGCTGACGGCCGAATCGGCGCCGCTTTGGTTCCAGCTTTCCTTGATGGGCGAATATTGCCAGCACGTCGAGGCTGCGCTCGCGCGTGTTCAAACACTGACAAGGCCGGATGACGAACTGGAAATGCGTCTTCAAGCCGCTCTTGGCCACGCGATCTGGTACACGGATTCCTTCGGCGACCTCGAGGGTATGAAGCGCGCGTTCGCGAGGGCGGCGGAACTTGCTGAGCGCAAGGGCGACACCGAGATGAAGTTGAGGGCGTTGTGGGGGACATGGGCCGCCGGCCGCGGCCGCGGCGACCATCAATCCGCCCTTACGGCGGCCACACGCTATGAGATGATCGCCGAGGGGCCAGGCGACAAGCGCGCTATCATCCTGGGGGCGCGGATGCTGGCGCTCACTTATCATGATCTGGGCAATCTCAACCGCTCGCGTGATTACGTGGCCAGTGTGCTCAGTCTGGCGCCGGAGCTGACCCCCGAATCAGCCAACGACCTCCAGGTCGACGCGCGCGTGGCGATGTTGACGGTCCTTGCCCGCGTCCAATGGCTGCAAGGATTTCCCGATCAGGCTGACGCCACCGCGCGGGAGGCGATCGACGCCGCGTTGCGAATGCAGCATTGGTTTTCCATTTGCTACGTCCTGTTTTTTGCGGGCGGCCCAGTTTCGCTGTGGATTGGCGATTTCGCGGAGGCCCAGCGCCGTCTTGAGATGCTGCGCGATCGGACCGGGGGAAATTCCGAGTTTCCCGGGTTTAGTCTTTTTGCCGGGATTTACGCCGCGATCGTGCGATTGCGGCAAGGCAGCGAATCCGACGCTCTGACCGCGGCCTATATCGAACCGCGCATGCAGTATCCGACAGCCGCAGCATTGGGGGAGATCATCCGCCATCCTTCGATAGCCGTGCCGTTTCCCCATGATAATCCCTGCGATTCGCCGTGGAGCCTGCCGGAAGTCTTGCGCGTCGACGCGGAACTGTTGCTGTGGCGCGGCGAGCCTGGCGCCGGTGCATCCGCGGAGGTGAAATTGCAACGCTCGCTCGAACTCGCGCGTCAGCAGGGCGCGCTTTCCTGGGAGCTGCGGACAGCCGTGAGCCTTGCCCGGCTGAGAATGGGACAGGATCGCCCGCGCGAGGCCCGGGAGGCGCTGGCGCCCGTCTACGGCAAATTCACGGAGGGTTTCGCGACGTTGGACTTGCGCAGCGCCCGGGCGATCCTGCAATCGCTCCAATAGGGAGCTGCTTGGACTTTACAAGCGGCCCTGCTGAACCGAACAGCAGCGGCGCAACGCCGCGCGCGATGCGCCAGGGTCGCAGAAGGCGAAATACCGCAACCGAATTCTATTCCCCCGACAGTCGCGCGTTTACCGCCAAGCGCCGGTTTCGCTTTCGGCCGGAGACGATCGCATTCGCTAAACCGCGACCGCCCCGGCGCCTGGCGAACATTCACCCGTCAATGGCTCTTTTCCAGCTTGGGCGTTTCATCCTTGGGCGTTACTTCTCTCAGTTCGCCGTTAGACAAATCATAGACAAAACCGCGGATGACCACGTTCGAGGGAATCCACGGGTGCGATCTCAGCTTGTGCACCTGTCTTTGAGTCGCCTGGTTGACGTCGGTATAGAAGTGAAATTTGTCGGGCGCGACCGCCCATACGCCGCATTGCGTGTGAAGGTGCTTCTCGAAACTCTCTTCCGAGAACATTTCCATTCCGCAGCCGGTGTGCCCGACGATCATGATCTCTCGCACGCCCAGAACGTGAATTGAAAACATAAGCGACCGCACGACATCTTCCGTCGCCGCCGTTCCGACGTTCCGGATCACGTCCGCATCGGCCGGTTTGATGTCCAGCCATTTGAGCAGGTCGTTCAGGCGCGGATCCATGCATGTGAGGATCGCGACCTTGGGAGCTGGCTTGTTCGCCAGCGCGGGGTCATGTTGCTCTGCTCTCTTGCGATTGGCGGTAACCGCGCGATCGATCAAACTCATCTGGCATCTCCAAAGCGTTGGCCGCGCGGCATTCGGCTTGCGACAGGCGCCGTCTGTTGGCGTTTGCGCGGATTGAACGCTTTCGCTGGCAATCCGCGGTTGACGTCGAGACTCCACAGAGGACGAGGACTCAAGACCCTACTTCCCGGCTGGACTCCGCCACCCCTCCTTTTCGAGGGCTCGGTGTCGAAGCAATCCTCTTTCGCGCTCGATGAAGCCCGGCTTACGCAGACGCCGCCTAGCTTGCCGGACATCAATCGAGACCAACCACCAATGTCAGCATGCCAGGCATGTCGCTATTGTACAGGGGCATGAGGTTATCGTACATTGGTGTTAGCGATTGTCCGTCGTGGTCGCTGGGTTCGGCAAAGTCCGTGCCTGTCGCGGCAATGCTTTTCGAGGTGCGGCGATCCAGGCGGAACAGCTCCACCAGGCGCGCGGCGAACGCGGCCGCGATCCTACCGAACACACTGACGAGCGCCCGTCCGCGATCGCCGAAATGGTTCCCGTTGCTTCGTCTCAATTGGACGCAATGATGGAGCCACAAAGGATGGTCGTCAGTCGCGCTTATGTTACCGAGTGACCTGATTGGGCGGCTTGTATCGATGGCGGTGTTTCTTACCTACTAGGCAATAGGTACTCAGGAGATAGAAATGCTGACGACAAAACGCGTCATCGCCGCGGCTGCGGCGGTCGCAATCGGGTTCTCGACAATCGCGATTTCTGATTCCGCCTTCGCCCTTGGCGGCGGCCATGGCGGCGGCGGCGGTGGCGGTCACTTCGGCGGCGGAGGTGGCGGCGGTTCCTTCATTGGCGGCGGCGGTCACTTCGGCGGCGGTTCCTTCATTGGCGGTGGCGCTCACTTCGGCGGCGCAGGCGCCGGCGCTAATTTCGTTGGCGGCGGCGGATCGATAGGCGCGGCTCATTTCGGCGGTGGCGGATTCGCCCCTTCAGCTAATTTCGGCGCTGGGAACAGGAGTTTCGCCGCCGCCGGCACTAACCATAGCGGCCATGTCGCTAATCGCCATGGCTTCCACCATCAGCGGATAGCCCGCGGTGGATTTAACGGCGGCTTTTACGGCGATGGATATTACGATCAGTGCGGAGACCCCTACGCCTATTGGTATCGCCCGTATCAACCCTACACCGATAATTATTGCGACTGACGCCCAGGGATGAGACGGGCGGTCGGGCCGGGCCTCGCCGCCCCGCGAGGCCGATCGCAATAGGCTCGCACAAAGTTTGCAGCGTCGACGCCGAAAGTGACATTGCGTCGTACGTCCGACGCTGCTGGCTCTCCAGACCAACTCGTGTTCAATTTCGATGGTACGCGACGCCGCTGTCCAGGCTGCGCCGTTGATCGGGGCGCTACGCCCCAAGCGGGAGTTTCGTAGGGTCGGATGCTCGGATCGCCACCTAATTCAACCGCCGCCGGCACGCGCTTGGCGGCGTTTTTGCGCCCCGCTTACGCTATATAGCGGCCGCTCAGTTTTTCATGCTGCCGGGACGCCGGCGCCTTGAGCGGATGCGATCTGCGCATCAATTCGGACCAAATTGCCCAGGCAAGTTTTCGAAACCGCCTTGGTTTTGTGTGAATGCCGGACCTTCCGAATTCAGGCTATAGTGGGCGGTATCGTAAAAATATCGGTCCTCGGTTCCGATCTCCGCGCTGGGCCCGGGATCGAGATAAGAGCGAGGGGTGTGGACGACGATATCGTCGCCGCCCGTGACCATCCTGTGATGTGAAGGAGTGACGCGGAGATCGCCTTGGACATAGGCCGAGCGGCCCTCGACCATCTCGGGCGCAAACTGCCCGTCCTGGTAGCTCGTTGAGGAGTCGACATCCATCATCGTGTAGGGCGAGGATTGGGAGACGTTTGGGTTTGCAGCCTCAGCGCCGCCAGTTGCGAAGGCGGCCAAGCTAGCAGCCGTTGCGCCGACAATGAACAAATTTCGCATGATTGCCTCCGATGTAAACGACCATCCGCGCCCGCCATTTGAGCGGGTTGATCGGCTACCGAACGTCATTACGGTAGCAACGATAGCCCTGAGCGTTTGGAAAAGCTTGTTGGTGCATTCCTTTGTAGCAAGGCCCGCCGTCCGAAAACCTGGGCAAGCGACCGGGATATGTCGGTTGTTGTCCTCTTTCCTGCAGCAAGATCCCGGTGGGATCGTCAGCGTAGGAACTGGCGCTTGAAGCCAACAGCAACGCAAGAACAGCGCCGGCCTTCAGAATCTCACGCTTCATCTCGATCTCCACTCGTTGGCCCCTTACGTATAACGAGCTGGCGAGCAGGAGGTTGCGTCCAGAAGACCGGCATTGCCAGCGCCACGCCACGGGCGCGGCGCGAGAATGTCCCACTGACCGAACAACCCACTGATAGCCTATTGCGTCGTCGCGCCCTTCGATCGAAATGACGAGGGCGGTCCTACCGCGTTCTCCCGCGTCGACGACCCATCGATGGACGAATTTCAGGGTGCGGCGATGTTGGATGACATCTCGATATTCGCGCGCAGCTTTCGGTGATTGCTTTTCCCATGCCTTAACCACTCGGCGAAGGGGCGGGTGTCTTTGCGTGAATTAACCAATTGCGGGCCTGCGGATTAATCGAGCCGCAAAGTTCATGCTGTTAGTTCGTGTCATCCGCTGAGCAAGCGATTTGCTCAACTGGAGCACGAATTCCGCAGCAGGAGCAAATGCAATGATCAAGTCCATCAAGAAGTTCGTCGCCAATGAATCTGGCGCCACCGCCATCGAATACGCCCTCATCGCCTCGCTGATCGCCGTGGCGATCATCACCGCGCTGACCGCCCTGGGCACCCGCCTCAGCACCACCTTCGGTGAAGTCTCGGGCAACCTGAAGTAAGTCGCCCCCGCTGGTCCCAACATAACGCGAGGCCCCAGGTTCCCCAGCCTTCTCGCGTTCTTGGCCCCGCCGGCGAAAGTCGAGCGGGGCCTTTTTCATTCCGTAACGAACCATCGAGCGATTCGCAGTGTGGCTCTCGCCACAGCCGTCGCCGCCGGATGCGGGCATGTTCGCGTCAACGGGGGAGAGCACAAATGTCTATCGATACTTACCTGACAATCGTCTTGGCGGCCTCTTCAATAGTCGCAGTCGGCATCGCCCTTTCGATCGCCGGCCGGCTGCTGGTGACGGTTCCCACGTATGTGTGGCGCCTGATGACGGGGACACTTT
>Ga0209006_10000240_pt1 | contig 56752 bp, 48 predicted proteins | sample JacPin_JW_Ref_O2_FD_188567 | JGI IMG/M metagenome (GOLD analysis project Ga0209006, IMG submission 188567) | Forest soil microbial communities from Algoma, Ontario, Canada - Jack Pine, Ontario site 1_JW_Ref_O2 (SPAdes) (version 2) | ecosystem: Environmental > Terrestrial > Soil > Boreal...
GGATTCTGGTTCGAAGCGGAGATCGATCTCGATGGTCGTCTCGCGCCATCCCTCCATCACCGCACTCGAGCCTCCGGTCAGGTAGATCCGAACGGGTCCACTGGCTGCGCGAGCGAGCCCCGTTGCCAGGCTGCGTAGCCGCTGCTCGTCAACCGGCGGACGCATGCTCCGCCGCGCGCGCGAAGCTGACGATCCGGCCAACCAGTGCGTTGTAGCGGCTGTGCGCCCCTGGGTCCGCCTCGGTGAGCAGCTCGTAGAGGCGATGAGACGGAGCATCTCCCAGGTTGAGCGGTACCTCGACCCCCACAGATCGCAGACGCGGAGCGGCCATGCTCACCACCAGCGATGCCTCGCTCTCGCGACCGGCAGATAGATCGTCCAGACCGGTGCTGACGAGCTCATATCCGGGCAGTCGACTCCACGCACGTGTCATGGCCTCAATGGTAGGCCGCAGTCGCAAACTGAGCCCCGACGGGGGCCGCGGAAGAGAGGCGCGCTAAGCAGCGGCGCGCGTCGGCAGGAGCGCGCGCTGCAGGAACTCGCTCGTTGCGGAAGCTTCGAGCGGCCTGGCGAACAGGAAGCCCTGGCCACTGTCGCAACTCTGGTCGCGCAGCTCAGACAGCTCCTGGTCCTGCTCGATCCCCTCCGCGAGGGTCTCGATGCACAGAGCGCGTCCGAGTGCGACGAGGCTCTGCAGGATCGTCTCGCTCTCGCGGCAGCTCGTCATTTTGGCGACGAACGAGCGGTCGATCTTCAGCGCGTCCACTGGGAAGTTCTGCAGGTGCGCCATCGATGAGTAGCCGGTGCCGAAGTCGTCGATCGCGATCTTCACGCCGAGGTTCTTGACGGCGCACAGCCGCGCAGCAGTTGCGTCGACATTGCGCATCAGCGCGGTCTCGGTGATCTCCAGCGTGAGCATCGAGGGCTCGAGGCCGGTGCGCGCGAGCGTCTGCTCGACGTGCGTGACGAACCCATCCTCGTCGAGCTGGCGAGCGGAGACGTTCACCGCCACCGCGGTGGGGTGTCCCTCCTCACGCCAGCGAACGGCTTCGCGGCAGGCCTCCCCCAGCACCCAGCAACCGACGTCGACGATCAGCCCCGTCTCCTCGAGCAGCCCGATGAACTCGTCCGGCTGCAGCACTTCCCCGCCCGCCCGGCGCCAGCGGATCAGGGCCTCCATGCCGGTCGGCGTCATGCTCTGGAGGCTGAAGGTGGGCTGGTAGACGAGGAAGAACTGGTCGTTGGCGATCGCGCTGCGCAGGTCGATCTCGAGCTCGGTCCTGCTCTGGATCGCGGCGTGCATCCCCGACTGGAAGACGGCATAGCCGTTGGAGCCGCGCTCCTTGGCGTGGTACATGGCGATGTCGGCGTCGCGCAGCAGCTCGCCGGCGCTCTCGCGCTCGCCGCAGGCGATGCCGACGCTGGCGGTCACCGTGAACGGCGTCTCGTCCTCGCCGAGGCGGATCGGCCGGCGCAGGCTCTCCAGCAAGCGCTCGGCGATCACCTCGGGGCCGTGCTCGAGCGCCTGGTCTCCTGCAATCACCACGAACTCGTCGCCGCCGAGCCTGCCCACCGCGTCGCTGCCCCTGAGCGTGGCGCTCAGCCGCGCGGCAACTCCGCGCAGGAGCTCGTCGCCGACCTCGTGGCCAAAGCTGTCGTTGACGCTCTTGAAGTTGTCGAGATCGATGAACAGTGCGGCGATCGCAGTGCTGTGGCGCTGGGCGCGGCGCAGCATCTGTTCGACCCGGTCGAGGATCAGCGCGCGATTGGGCAGTCCGGTGAGCGTGTCATGGGTGGCCAGGAACGCAAGCTCCTCCTGGCGGCTCTCGAGATCGTGCTCTGCGCTTTTGCGCTCCTGCTCGAAGGACTCGCACATGCGCACGAGCGTCACGTTCAAGCTCCGTCTGAGCATTGAGTAGCCCTGCTCGACGGTGCCCGCGGAGATCTGCATCTCGGCGGCGCAGTCGGCCATGACCTCACATGCGGAGTCACACCAGCGCAGGCAGCGCTTGGTCACCTCGTTGAGCGGTGCGGAGCGCTGCGCGGCGAGCTGGGCAAAGATCTGCCAGGACTCCTGGCCGACCTCTCGCGCGACGTCGGCGCCCTCACCGGACATCCAGCGCGCGACGGCGGTGGTGGACACCGCGCCGACGCGGGCGAAGCGCTCTTCCACGCTCTCTCCCAGCAGTTGGCCCGATTCCCTGGAACGGCGCATCATCGCCGCGACCACATCGTCCGTGCGCGCGCTCAGGGCTGCGCCTAGTTGGCTCAGCTCATCCGAGTTCATGACCGGTTGCCCCCCGCATCGCAAGCTGGCATCGGCAACCCTCGACCCTCGCTTTATCGCTTAGCAGCTGTACACCGCGCGGTCTGCAATTGCCATCTCCGCCCGGCGAGACAGCAAAAGCCCGCAATCGCCTACTCCGCGGCGACGCGTTGGAAGATCCTCGGTATATCGTCGTCTTGACACGCTGGGCAGCGGGAAGCGGTCAGATCAGGGCTCGCCCGGCTGGCGGTGAGCAAAGGCGATGCGAAGGAGACCCATGAGTGACTACGCAGTGACGCGCATCGATGAGGTCGAAGAGCTGGACGACGGACGCTGCCGGTGGCGCCCGATCCGCCACCATCTCGGCGTCACCGCGTTCGGCGTGAACTCCTGGACCGCCCGCGAGACCGGCGAACGGATCATCAACGAGCACAACGAGGACGAGCCCGACTCCGATGAGGAGGTCTACCTCGTCACGGAGGGCTGCGCCGAGTTCCAGCTCGACGACGACCGGGTCACCGCGCCCACGGGGACCTTCGTCTTTGCCCGCCCAGGCGTCAAGCGCACCGCGTTCGCACTGGAGCCGATGACCACAATCGTCGTCATCGGCGGCACCCCAGGCAGGGCATACGAGCCCAGCGGATGGGAGATCTGGGCGCCTTTGAACCGGCTGTATGAGGCGGGTCGCTACGAGGAGGCCGCTGAGCGCGGGCGCGCGCTCGTCGCTGCCTATCCGGGCTATCCCGCGATGCTCTACAACCTCGCGTGCTGTGAGAGCCTCGCCGGGCGCACGAGCGACGCGCTAGAGCACGTCAGCCGCGCGATCGAGATGTCAGAGCGCTTCCTCGCCTACGCGCAGGAGGACTCGGACCTGGATCCGATTCGCGAGCAACCCGCGTTCCAGGAGATCCTCAAGGCGCACGGCCTGTAGCAACGCGATCACTCCGCAGCGTAGGGAAGCGCGCTGGGCGCCTTGAGCTCCTCGAGGTGGAGCAGCGTCACCACCCGCTGGGCGCCTCCCTTCAGCGAGAGCGCGAGAATCACCGACTGCAGCTCGCCGATGTCGCGTGCGACGACGTGGAGGATCGCATCGGTCTCTCCGGCCACGAGCTCGCCGGAGATGATCTGCGGGGTCTCCCGCACGAGCTTGCGAAAGCGGTTGTCCGCGGCGAGCGTGTGGGCGCCGAGCGTGACCTCGACGTGGACCTGGATTGGAAAGCCTGCGGCTGCCGGGTCGACCCGGGCATGAATGCCCGCGATGATGCCGTCGTCCTTCAGGCGCCTGACGCGGTGCAGCGTGGCGGCGGGAGAGAGCCCCACGACACGCGCAAGCTCGACGTTCGTGCGATCGGCGTTCGCCTGCAGCTCACGGATGAGCGCGCGGTCAATATCGTCAATTGAATCGGCCATTTGACGCAATTATATTGCAAGAAGTGCCCGTTCTATGAGATTAGATCCGGGATTGATGAACTTGCACAACACAATGTTTGTCCATGCAACGCATCAACTCGATCTCCGAGCGCCCACGCGCGCTCATCGCGCTCATGCTCGCCGGGAGCACCTGGGGCTTGACGCTGCCGCTGTCGGCGGTGGCGCTCCGCGGCGTCGCCCCGGCGGCGCTCGTGAGCATTCGCTTCGGATGCGCGGCGAGCATTCTCGCCGTCATCGCCCGTCGTGGGAGCCTGCGGGCGGCACTCACGTGGCGTATCGCCTGGTGGGGGGTGCTCGGCTACGGCGCTGTCGTGCTCACCCAGTGCGAGGGTGTCGAGCGTACGAGCCTCAGCCACGCGGCGGTCCTCGGCGGGATCGTTCCGGTGCTCGTGGTGCTGATTGCGATCGCGCGCGGCTGCCGGCGCCCCTCCGCGCTCGGGACGCTCGGATTGCTGGGCGCGGTCGGCGGTGCGGGGCTCTTCACGAGCGGCGGCGGCCACGCAAGTCTCGCCGGCGACGCCCTGGTGCTACTCGCCGGGGTCTGCTTCTCCTTCTACATCGTTGCCCAGCCCGCCTTGCTCGCCGGGCGCGACGCTGTCGCGGTGACGGCGGTCCAGATGGGCGCGGCCTCGATCGTGCTCGCGCCGATCGCCCTCTTCGCCGAGCCGGCGCCCCACATCTCCGGCTCGATCGCACTCGCACTGCTCGGCCTCGTGGTGGTCGGCTCGCTGCTGCCCTTCGCGCTCTACGCGTGGGGCCAGACCCGTGTGCCCCATGAGCTCGCCGGCGCGTTCCTAAACGTCGAGGCGCTCGTGGGCGGGTTGATCGGCGTCGTGGCGTTCCACAACCAGATGGGACTCGCGCAGGTGCTCGCGGTCGCCTTGATCGCTGCTGGGCTCTTGCTCGTTGCCGCCAGCGCGCCCTCCACGCAGGGGTCCGGAAGAGATATTCCGTCCTGCTGAGACGATCTCGGCCGCCCGGGTCGGAGACGTCCCGACGGATCTGGCGCCCCAAATCGATAGGCGATACGGGCCCGCCCGAACAGCGCCACTAGGACTATTTGCCTAGTAATAAAGCCAATATTACTTGGGTCATCAGTGCTTAGTGCTGAGCGCTGTCTAGCAATACACACCTCGACAAGGTTCCGATCGTGGGTTAGTCCTCCGGCGGCACGCACCGCCGTCAGACGACCCGTCCACCATAGGAAGAGACCCATGCAGCTATCGCAGCTTGACCGCGTCGACCTGCCCCTCGAGCGGATCCCAGAGCGTTGGTACAACCTCCTGCCCGATCTGCCGCGCAGGCCTGAGGACTATCGCGACGGCGACACCGACGAACCGCTGTCGGAAGAGCGGCTCAGACGGCTGCTCGTACCGGCGCTGGTCGCGCAGGAGCGCTCCGCGGAGCGCTGGGTGGAGATTCCAGAGCCGGTGCGAGATGCCTACCGGATGTGGCGCCCGACGCCGTTGTTTCGCGCCCTCGCGCTCGAGCGCCATCTGGGGACACCGGCCGAGATCTACTTCAAGTACGAGGGCGCCGGGCCCGCGGGCTCGCACAAGCTGAACTCCGCACTCGCGCAGGCCTACTACGCCAAGCGCGACGGGATCAAGCGGCTCGTCACCGACACCGGCGCGGGCCAGTGGGGTGCAGCGATCGCGCTGGCCTGCGCGCGCTTCGATCTGGACCTCCTCGTCTACATGATCAGGGCCAGCTTTGCCCAGAAGCCATATCGGCGAATCCTGATGGAAACCTACGGCGCACAGGTGCTTCCCAGCCCCGGGACGAGCAGCGAGTTTGGTCGCAGGCTCTTGCGGGAGCTCCCGGACCATCCCGGCAGCGAGGGCACCGCGGTCAGCGAATCGATGGAGACCGTCCTCGCCGACCCGAGCTCACGAATCGCCGTGGGGGCATTCTCCAACTACTGCTTGATGCACCAAACGGTGATCGGTCTGGAGACGCGCGAGCAGCTGGAGCTGATCGATCGCGAGCCCGACTTCTTGGTCGCAGCGGTCGGCTGCGGATCGAACATCGGCGGGCTCATCAACCCGTGGGTCGCAGAAAAGCTGGCTGGACGGGAGATCACGTTCGTGGCGGCCGAGGCCGCAGCATGCCCGACCTTGACGCAAGGCGCATACGCGTGGGACCACGTCGACTCCGCGGCGTCCGGGCCGAAGGTTCTCAGCTATTCCCTCGGCCACGAGTTCATTCCCCCGGTGATCCACGCCGGTGGGCTGCGCTATCACGGGTGCGCACCGATCGTGGGCCTGCTGCGACGAGAACACTTGATCGACGCGGTCGCGCTGGCGCAGTCCGAGGTGTTCGCGGCGGCGAAGCTGATGATGAGACTGCACGGCTATCTGCCCGCGCCCGAGGCCGCGCATGCGATCAAGGCAACGATCGACGTCGCGCTGCGCTGCAAGCGGGAGCGTCGCAAGGCGGTGATCGTGTTCTGCTTCAGCGGGCACGGCCTGCTCGACCTTCCCGCCTATGGAGATTTCAACCGCGGCACGATCGAGGACGTCGAACCGGACCTCTCGAGCGTGCCGGCGGGCGTACTGGCATGAAGAGCTACCCGATGCTGATCGACGGGCACGATGACCCCGGCCTGGGATGGACCTACGCCCTGCGCGCCTCCGCGCTGATTGCCGATCCCGAGCGGGCGTTCAACCTCAAACGAGGCCTCGAGCTCGGCACGATCGAACCGGGGCGGGCGGACGATCAAGAGGACGTCGTCGCGCGATGCGCCTGGGGAGACGCGCGACACAACGAACAGGCACTGCAGGCTGCCGCCCGCGCCGGCGAGACTTTCGGTCGTTTCAGCTTGGGCCAGCTGCGCGCGATCGGAGCTGACTTCCATCGGGAGCTGCTCGCACACGCGGATGAGCTCGTTGAGATCCTGATCATCGAGGGTCATCCCCGGCGCGTGGCGCAGTGGGAGCTCAGCGGAGCCCTGCACTGCGTCGATGAGATCACGCGCGAGTGGTGCTTCGGACAGTTCCGCCAAAGCTTCACGGTCGAGGGACGCGAGCTGCTGCTGGTCCGCAAGCCCGACGGCGTGGTCTGCGTCAACCCACCGCAGAACGCGGCAGCATCGAACGCCGCGATGGGAGCGCTCGCCCTGCTCGCGGGCAACACGCTGGTCGTGAAGGCGCCGCGCAGCACCCCCACCGGCGTGATGTTCGTCTATCGCGAGATCTTCCAGCCGGTGCTCGAACGCCATGGCGCTCCACCGGGGACGCTCAACCTGATCTCCGGCGATACGCAGCATGTCCTCAAGCAGTGGCTCGCGAGCCCGCACGTTGACGACGTGTTGTTCTACGGCTCGAGCAACGCCGGCCTGCGCTTCGGCAGCGACTGCTATGCAGCCGGCAAGAAGCCGATCCTCGAGCTGTCCGGCAACGACGGCTTCTTGGTGTGGCGCGACGCCGATCTCGATCGAGCCGCGCAGACGCTGACGGAGTGCTTCTTCGGCTCCAGCCAGATCTGCATGGTGCCCAAGTATGCGATCGCCCATCCCGAGATCGCCGAGCGTCTGATCGCGAAATTCACCGCGCTCGTGCGGTCGATCCGGCCCGGCTACCCGGAGGACCCGCGCGTGGTGCTGAGCCCGGTGCTCAAGCACGACCAGTTCTTCGACTTCCTCTCGGAGGCCCGCGAGGCTGGTTGTCAGATGCTCACCGGCGGCGAGCGCGTGGGCGTGGATGGGACCCCAGATCCGGGCGGCTTCTTCCTGCAGCCGACCGTGATTCGCGTCGACGGGCTGACGCACGCGCGCGAGCTCTCCTGCGTGCGCGATGAGACGTTCTTCCCGATGCTGGCGATCATCGTTCCCGACGAGGACGGCCCGGAGCTGCTCGAGCAGACGCTGAGCTTCATGAACTCGAACGCCTACGGGCTACGCAACTCGCTGTGGTCAACCGATGAGCACGTGATCGACACCTTCGTGCGGGGGCTCTCGAACGGTGGGCTGCTGAAGATCAACGACTCCCACCTCGATTGCCTCTCAATCCTCGCCACGCACGGCGGGACCGGCCGCACGGGTGGACCCACCGGCGAACTGAACTACGTGATCCTGAGAACCACTCACTTACAGGGCATCAGCCGCTCATACGACGACAGCGGGCTCGAGCTTTCGGCTGGGCCCCGGGTCAGCCCTTCTGGCCCTTGACTGCCAGCCACGCCGCATCCGCCAACGCTGGTCCGACATCGCGAAACGCACCAGCGAGCTCCTCGGCGGCGAGTCGGCCGATCACCTCGCTCCCATACTGCTGTGCCGGCCCGAGGATGATGGACCCGTAGACGAGCACGGGAAGGCGGCGTATATGCCCGGATTCAACGTGCGGCTTGCGCCACGCGTTCGCGGCGCGTCCGAACTCCTCGTTCATGACTTCCAGGCGCTCGAGGTTCTCGGCCTCGAGCCAGCTCGCGTTGAAGTAACACATGTAGTGCGCAAGCCGCAGGTTACGAGCCATCCAGTCGAGGTGGAAGGTGACCATCGACTTCACGCCGGCTGCGGCCGAGCGATGACGCGCCAGCTCGGACAGTAAGTCCTGCTGATAGGAGCGGAGCGTGTCCAGATACAAGGCGTCCTCTAGGTCCGTGAGCCCTCCCGGGAAGTGGTGATAGACGCTTCCAACGCTGGCGTTGGCTTGTGCACAGACCTGGTTGATCGTCGGCGCACCGCGAGCCCCCTTCCCGTAGCAGACCGCCGCTGCGCCTATGAGTCGCTTCCGGGCTTCGCCGCGAACACCGCGCCTGCGTGGCATTGCCGACCTCCTCCAGTTCGGCCGTAACGTAGCAAAGCACTTCGGCCAGGGCGTTTGGCGGTCGCTGAACCGGGCGAATGCCGGAAGCTGAGATCGTCTCGACCTTCGAGGGTTTTTACGTTGGATGACCGCGGTGTCGCACTATGATCTGGTTGCCAGATATGGAACTTCTGAGAGACGAGGGATGAAGCAATGCCGACAAGAACAAAGCTCGAGAGGGTAACCACGGTCAAGGACGAGGAGCCGGCCTGGTCGATTCCAGGCCTGCGTGAGCCGCGCTACTCGCAGTCGCTGGAGCGGGGTCTTGCGATCCTTGCTTGCTTCACCCCCAAGCGCCCGGTGCTGGGCATCGCGGACATCGCCGACGAGCTCGGCATGAGCCGCTCGACCACGCACCGCTATGTGATCACGCTCGTTGCGCTCGGCTACCTGGAGCAGGGCGCCTCGCGCAAGTACCGCTTGGGCCTGCGCGTGACGGACCTCGGCATGTCGGCGCTGAACTCGACGGGCCTGCGCGAGCACGCGCGCCCTTATCTGGAGGAGCTGCGCCAGCGAACCTCCTACACCGCGAGCCTGGGCGTGCTCGACGGCACCGAAGTGCTCTACATCGACCGCATACGGAGCTTTAGACGCGAAGCGCGCAGCGCCGACCTGGACCTCCATGCCGGCTCGCGGCTGCCCGCCCACGCCACGGCGATGGGCAAGCTGCTGCTCGCGAACCTTCCGCAGACGGAGCAGCGCGAACTGATCGGACAGATGAAGCTGACCAAACGCGGCCCCAACACGATCACGAGCAAGAAGGCGCTGCGCGAGGAGCTCGACGCGATCGTCAGTTCCGGCCTTGGCGTGGACGACCAAGAGCTCGCGTCGGGGGTCTACGCAATCTCGGCGCCGGTGCGCAACGAGGCACGCCAGGTCGTGGCCGCCGTCAACCTCGCAGCCCAGTCGACGATGATCTCGCTGGAGGAGTTCGTGGACGCGCTCAGCCCGCACCTGCTCTCCACCGCGGACCGCGTTTCCGCGCGTCTGGGCTACAGGCGCGACGACGAGACGAACTGAGCGCTGCCGTCACCGGTGTCCTGCGCGAGCATCGCTGCTCGCCGCGCGGCGTGCTCGGCCATGAATGCGTCGATCACGCGCGGGTCGAACTGACTGCCGGCGCAGCTCTGCAGCTCGCGCAAGGCGTCTGCTTCGGATTTGGCTTCGCCGAAGGGGTGCTGGGAGATCATCGCGTCGAAGGAGTCGCATACGAACACGATCCTGCTGGCCAACGGGATCTCGTGACCGGCGAGGCCGCGCGGATAGCCGGCGCCGTCGTGACGCTCGTGCGTCGCCCCGACGATCTTGGCCACGCGCGCGAGCGCGGGAGCGGCGCTGAGGATGCTGGCGCCGATGATTGGGTGGCGGCGCATCAGCTCCCACTCGTGTTTGTCCAGCGGCCCAGTTTTGTGCAACACGGAGTAGGGAATCGCGACCTTGCCGATGTCGTGAAGCTCGGCAGCTCGGATCGCGTCTGAAAGGTCGGTGCCTTTCATGCCCAGACGCCGTGCCACGCCCTCGGTGAGCTCGGCGACGTGTGAGGCGTGCGCGTGCAGCACCGGCTCGTGCGCAGCCAGCAGCTGCAGCGCTAGATCGCGCGTCTGGCGCCCGGCGCTCGCGCGCCCGGAGTCCTTATAGGCGTACATGCGCTCGTCCGCCAGCTGTAGTGCGAGCTCGGGGTCGGCGGCCTCGGCGGGCAGCATCACCGAGCCGTAGGAGCTCGTGATCGCGAAGCCTTCACCCTCTGCGCTCAGCGCCTGCAGGCAGTCGCCGACCATGCTCTCGCCGCAGTCGGAGCGGAGCAGCGCGCAGAACTCATCGCCGCCGAGCCGGTAGGCACGCCCGCCGCTGCCGACCGCCTGCTTGAACGCGCGGGAGAGGCGGCTCAGCAGCAGGTCGCCACCGAGATGTCCGAAGTTGTCGTTGTATGCCTTGAAGCCGTCGAGGTCGAACAGCAGCAGCCGTACGGGGTGATCCTCGGTGGCTTCCTTGGAGACGTCGTGCAGGTCCTCGGCCAGCTGTCGGCGGTTGGCAAGGCCTGTGAGCGGGTCGATCGTGGCCTCGCCGCGCTGGTGCAGCTCGGCCGTCTCCAGCGCCCAAACGATCGAAACGACCGCGGTCAGCAGCGCGAGCGTGGTCAGGACGGGCACGGGGTCGTGAAGCGTCGAGCGCGCATCCACGCCGAGCGTCACCCCGATGATCACAGCGACGGTCAGCGCCAGACCGGCGATTACGACCTGCGGGCGAAAGCGCGCGGCGACCATCCCTGCCGGAAGCACCAGCCACGGCAGTGCGGGGCTACGCGGGCCACCACTCAGTACCACGCCGGCTGCGAGCAGCGCGAGCGTGAACAGGATCGCGCTGACGCTCACCCGCTCGGGGTGTGAGCTGCGCGCCATGCGCCGATCCACGCTCAACAGGTTCAGTGCGGAGAGCGCGAACAGGATCAGCGTCCACCACCCCAGCCAGGGCGCGGAGATCAGAAGCGTCACTCCCACGGCCCCCGACCCGACGGTCCGGATCATGCGCACGCGCGGGCTCGCCTCGGTTACCCGCCTGCGCTCCTCCTCTGTGGGACAAAGCCAGCTCGCTGACATTTCACCAGCCATTTCGTCCAGCGCTCGGGCAGCCTTGAGCAGTGCACCCGCCCGTTGGCCACTAGAGCTCCACGTACGCCCGGCAAGCCATTTCTGCTAGCCGAATCGACGGCATACTCACAGCTCACGTTCACAGATGGCAGCCGAAAACTACCGCTTACATCATTGACACCACGATGTTGATATGTGATAAGCAAACTCAACATATTTTTATTGTCAATAATGTTACGGCCACGCCACACGAGCCGATAATGGTGAAAGCTCACCGCGCGGATCAAGCAAGCGAGGGGCGCATCCGATACTGCCGCCATGGGCAACGGACTGCTACCTCTTGCCTCGCCCCTGCGAGCGGGCGAGCGACGGGCTCTGGGCGTGGCCACCGCTCTACTAGTAGCGCTCGTCGCGGCGACCGGTGTGCACGCCGCGTTCGGCATCGGCGGTCGCGCTGTGGAACAGCCGATCCGCGACTGGGTCACCTCGGCGATCTACATCCTCGTGGGCGTGCTCGTGTGCTGGCGTGCGGTGCGCAGTACCGAGGCGCGGCGCTCGTGGATGATCTTCGCGTTCGGCATCTCCATCTACGGCCTGGGTAACGTGCTGTGGGCCGCGTGGGTGGAACACCTCCCCAACCCGCCCATCCCCTCGGTCTGCGATGGCATGTGGCTGACGCTCTACCCGTGCTGCTACGTCGGCATCCTGGGGCTGGCGCGCGTCAAAGAGCGCCACGTTCCGGCGCGGATCTGGCTCGACGGTGTGATCGCAGGGCTTGGGGTGGCGGCGATCGGTGCGGCGATCGTGCTGCGCCCGGTGCTCGCAAGCGTCTCCGGCAACACTGCCGCGGTGATCACCGAGATGGCCTACCCGATCTGCGACCTGCTGCTGGCGGCGCTAGTCGTCGGTGTGCTCGCGCTGCGCGGCTGGCGCCTGGATCGGATGTGGGCGCTGCTCGGAGCCGGCTTCCTCGCGCTCGCCACCGCCGACTGCTTGTACGCGCTGCAGGTGGCGGGCGGCGCATCGGCGCCGAGCGCTGCCACGAACCTCGCATACGACGTCGGCGTGCTGGCGCTCGCACTCGCGGCGTGGCAGCCTGCGGCGGAGATCGAGGCCGACCGCGTTCCGGGCGGCGCGGTGCTGGGGATTCCAGCGGCCTTCACCGCGAGCGCGCTCGGGCTGCTCGTCTATGACCACTTCATCCGTCTCGACCCGTTGGCGTTGGCGCTCGCGCTCGCCACGCTGATCGCGGCCTTCGCCCGCACCGGCCTCGCCTTCCGTGACGTTCGCGTGCTCGCGGAAACGCGCAAGCAGGCGCTCACCGACGACCTCACCTCGATGCCCAACCGCCGTCATTTCCTGCGGCGCCTGCGCGATGCCATCTCCGCCAGTCGCGCCGGCGACACCAGCCTCGCGCTGCTGCTGTTCGACCTCGACCGCTTCAAGGAGCTCAACGACACGCTCGGCCACGACGCCGGCGATCAGCTGCTCTGTCAGGTGGGCGAGCGGCTGCGCACGATTCTGCGCTCGACGGACACAGCCGCACGTCTTGGCGGCGACGAGTTCGGCGTGCTGCTGTGGGGTCCCTGCGACATTGCGCGCGCGGAGCTGGTGGCGGACAAGATCCTCGCGGTCATCAGCCAGCCTTTCCCGATCAAGGGAGTGAACCTGCGCGTCACCGCCAGTATCGGCATCGCGCTCTTCCCCGAGCACGCCACCAGCGACGAACAGCTGATGCAGCACGCCGACGTGGCGATGTACGAGGCCAAGAGCACTCAGTCGGGGCGCGTCTGCTACGCCAGCGAGCGCGACCAGCACTCGCTGGAGCGCCTCACGCTTGCAGGGGAGATCTCCCGTGCGCTCAACTCTGACGAGATCGAAGCACACTTCCAGCCGAAGGCCGACGCCAGCAGCGGCAAGATCGTCGGCGTCGAGGCGCTGGTGCGCTGGCGCCACCCGGAGCGCGGCCTGGTCGGGCCGGGCGAGTTCGTCGCGGTGGCTGAACAGGCGGGCCTCGGTCGGGCGCTGACGCGCAGGATGCTGGAGCTGGCACTGGACCAGGTGAAGGCCTGGCGCGAAACGGGCATCTTCCTGCACGTCGCCGTCAACACAACGGTCGCCGACCTCCTGGACACCGAGTTCCCAGCAGAAGTCGCGGCGGCCCTCGCCGAGCGCGATCTCTCGCCGGATGTGCTCGTCCTCGAGGTCACCGAGAACATGGTCCTGTCGGACCCGATGCGCATCGGCGACGTGCTCGCGCAGCTCGGCGAGCTCGGGCTGGGCCTGTCGCTGGATGACTTCGGTACCGGCTACTCCTCACTTACGCACCTGAAGTCGCTGCCCGTCGGCGAGGTGAAGATCGACCGCTCGTTCGTCGCGCGCATGACCTCAGACCCGGTCGATGCAGCGATTGTCGAGGCGACGATCCAGCTCGCGCACAGCATTGGCAGCCGCGTCGTGGCGGAGGGCATCGAGGACCACGTTACGTGGAGCTCGCTGGTGGCCAACCGCTGCGAGCTTGTGCAGGGTTATGCCCTCTCGCGGCCGCTCCCGGCGGCCGCCCTGGAGGAGCTGCTGCGCGCCGAGCCGATCCCCACGGCGCCCGCCCGCATCGAGGTGGGCGCCGACTCCGCTTTTGCCCGCGCCGGTGAAGTCTCCCGGGACATCCCGGAGACGCTGCGTGAGCTCAGCGCGCTGAAGCGCTCGCACCCGATGATGGACGCGGTCATCGACGAGATCGACGGGCGCATGATCCGCGTGGGCTCCAAGTGGCTTGCGGACTTCGCCTCGTGCAACTACCTCGGCTTCGATCTCGAGCGAGAGATCATCGACGCGGTGCCCGCCTACCTGGATGCGTGGGGCACGCACCCGAGCTGGTCGCGACTGCTGGGAAGCCCAGCGCCTTACGAGCAGATCGAGGAGCGCCTGACATCGCTGCTGGGAAGCCCCGACTCACTGGTGCTGGCGACGATCACGCACATCCACATGTCGGTGATCCCCGCGCTCGCCGCCTGCGGCACGATCTTCCTGGACTCCCGCTCGCACAAGACGATCTATGACGGCTGTCAGATGGCCACGACGCGCGGGGCGCGCGTGCAGCGCTTTCGCTTCGAAGACCCGCAGCACCTGGACGAGCTGCTGCGCGCCGCACCGGGCGGGCGGCGGCTGGTGTGCATGGACGGCGTCAACAGCATGACCGGAAACGCCCCTGACCTGCCCGCCTTCGCGGCGGTGGCGCGCGCGCACGGAGCGCTCCTCTACGTGGACGACGCGCACGGCTTCGGCGTGATCGGTGAGCGTGGCCCGGACGAGCGCAGCCCGTATGGCATGCGCGGCAACAGCATCGTGCGCCACTGTGGCGAGACCTACGAGAACCTGATCCTGGTGGGTGGCTTCTCGAAGGCCTACTCCTCTCTGTTGGCGTTCATCGCGTGCCCGACCGAGATCAAGGAGATGCTGAAGGTCGCAGCGGCGCCCTACCTGTACTCCGGTCCCTCTCCGGTCGCGTCGTTGGCAACCACGCTCGCCGGCTTCGACGTCAACGAGCGCCGCGGCGAGGAGCTGCGCGAGACGATCCACCGCCACACACGCCGCGTGCTCGACTGCCTGGAGCGCCTGGATGTGTTCACACCCAACTGCTCGGGTCTGCCGATCGTGGAGATCCCGCTGCGCGAGCACACGCGCATCGCCGCCGTCGGCCAGCTGCTGTTCGACCGCGGCGTATACGTCACGCTCGCCGCATACCCGCTGGTGCCACGCGATGAGGTCGGATTCCGCGTGCAACTGACCGCGGCCAACACGGATGCTGAAGTGGACACGCTGATCGCAGCGCTGGAGGAGCTCGCGCAAATGGGCGAGCTGCAGCCGGCGAAGCGCCGCGCCGATGACGGAGATGCAGCGGCCGTCTACGGTCGCGCGAGCGTCCGCGCCGCCGTGCACGCGACACGCGCACCCGCAGCGTGATCGCCCGTTACCGCGCGCTGTTCTCGGTGCCGGGGTTCACTCGGCTGCTGGTCAGCTCAGTGCTCGCGAGGCTTCCTTCGGGCATGTTCTCGCTCGCGATCCTGCTGCTCATGCGGGCGCGCAGCGGCTCGTTTTTAGCGGCCGGAGTGGCGGTCGGCGCGTTCGCTCTCGCTGGGGCGCTGGCTGGCCCGCTTCTGGGTGCGCTGGTCGACCGCGTGGGCCAGACACGCGTGCTGGTGCCGGCCGCGCTCGCCCAGGGTCTGCTGCTCGTTGCGCTGGCGCTCGCCGCGCAGGACGGCGCACCGGTGACGGCGGTCGTGTCGCTCGCCGCGCTGGCGGGCGCCGTGCAGCCGCCGGTGGCGGGATGCATCCGCGCGCTGTGGTCGCAGCTGGCTGCAGACGAGCAGGCGCTGGAGACGGCATACGCGCTGGACGCGACAACGCAGGAGGTCATCTGGACGCTCGGGCCGCTGCTGGTGGGCTCGACGGCCGTGCTCATCTCACCGGCGGCGGCGGTGCTGGCGTGCGCTCTCTTCACCGTCTGCGGCACCGCGTTCTTCGCCGCCTCAGAGCTGTCCAGCGGCTGGCGTGCGCAAGCGCGGGAGCGCTCGCGGGGCGGTGCGCTGGCGAGCCCAGGGCTGCGCGCGCTGCTGGTCACGGTGACGCTCGCGGGCGTGGTGATCGGAGCAGTGGAGGTGGGCCTGACAGCGCTGGCGGTCACGCACGACGCGCGCTGGGCGGCCGGCCCGCTGTTGGCGCTGTTCAGCATCGGCAGCATGGCGGGAGGGCTGATTTACTCCGCTGCTCGTTGGCGGCGAGCGATCGGGCTTCGCTACGTGGCGGTGCTGCTGGCGACGGCGGTCGCGGTCTCGCCCCTGGTCGCCGTGCACGCACTCGCAGGCGCCTACCCGCTGGCGCTGCTGGCGGGCATGGGTGTGGCGCCGCTGCTCTCCTGCCAGTTCTCGCTGGTGGGAGCGCTCGCGCTGGCGGGCGCCCAGACGGAGGCGTTCACGTGGCAGCGCGGCGCAACGATCGCGGGGATGTCCGTCGGCTCGACGCTCGGCGGATCTCTGATCGACATACACGGGCCCGCCGGCGCATTTGCGCTCGGGTGCGCGGGTGTCGCACTGGCGGGAGCCCTGGCGATCCTCTGGCGCGGGCGGATCGAACCAGCACCGCGCGAGCCGGAGACGACCGGCGCACTGGAACTGGCCCACAGCTGACTGCTGACGGATCCCAATGGACGCTGACAGCGTCCGAGCGTGCGTCCAGCGCTGCGTTCAATACTCAACCTCAATCGAGTTATTCCGATACGGACGAATGTCCACAGTCGCGACCGCGGTCGGTTCTCGTGCGCCAATGCCCGGTGGTCGGCGCGTGGTTTGGGTCGTTTTCGGGTTGATCGGGCTTCTGCTGGCGGCCTATTGCGGGTTCCTGATCGACCAGCCCAACCACCAATACTCGACCTGGCTTGACGGCTGGAGCGTCGACGCCGTCGAGCTGATCGCTGGAGGCCTGTGCGTCGCCCAGGGCTTCATGCGCACCCGCGGGCGCGCCGTGCCGCTGGTGCTGGGCGCCTCGCTGTTGGCGTGGGCGCTCGGCGACGTGGTGCTGACGATCGAGTCCTTCAATGGCGCCACGCCTGCGACCCCGTCGCTGGCCGACGCCTTCTACCTCACCTTCTTCCCGCTCGCGTATGTGGCAGTGGTGCTGTTCATGCGCGGAGAGGTTCGCCGCATCAACAGCCCCAGCTGGCTCGACAGCGCCGTTGCCGGGTTGGGTGCGGCGTCGGTATGCGCAGCTTTCGCGTTCAAAAGCGTCGTCTCGGCGACCGGCGGCAGCGGCCTGGAAGTCGCGACGAACCTCGCCTACCCGGTCGGTGACCTGCTGCTGCTGATCCTGGTCGTGGGAAGCACGGCGATGCTCTCCGGGCGCAAAAAGACGCCCTGGGTGTTGCTGGCTTCGGGTATGGCGCTGAACGTCGTCGGCGACACCTTCAACCTGCTGGGCTCCTCCTCGGGCGTCGCGCACGTGGGCGCGGTCGTGAACGGCGTCGCCTGGCCGGTCTCGATCCTGGTGATGTCGATGGCGATGTGGGTGCCGAGCGGCCATGCCAACCCCTTCTCGCTGCCCAAGCCCCCCGGCTTCCTGCTGCCGGGCCTCGCGGCACTGGCGGGACTGATCGTGCTTGTGGTGGGTGCGCTCGACCACGACCAGGCCAACAGCGTGTCGGTGGGTCTCGCGACGGCGACGCTGGCGGTGGTCGGCGTGCGCCTGGCGATGTCGGTGCGCAGCCTGCGCACGCTCACCCACCGCCACGAGCACCATTCGCTGACCGATTACCTGACGGGCCTGGGTAACCGGCGTTATCTGTTTCACATCCTGAACGCGTTCTTCGCGGAGGCCGAGAGCTCGACGGCACAGGGGCGCCTGGCGTTCCTGTTCATCGACCTGAACCGCTTCAAGGAGATCAACGACTCCTTCGGCCACGGCGCGGGGGACGAAGTCCTGCGCCACATGGGTGAGCGCCTGAGCGGCGCACTGCGCCCGAGCGACGCGCTCGTGCGCCTCGGCGGCGACGAGTTCGCGGCGGTGCTGCTGGAGGCGGATGCGCAGACGGCGGAGGCGATCGCCGCCCGCCTGTCGCAGAGCCTGAAGGACCCGTTCGCCCTGGATACGGTGAGCGTGAAGGTCGATGCGAGCATCGGCATCGCGCTGGCGCCGGAGCACGCGACCGGCACCCGGGCGCTTGTCTCGTGCGCTGATCTGGCGATGTACAAGGCCAAGTCCAGCGGCGCGCCGTTCGCCATGTATGAGGAGTCCCTCGCCGACGGCGGCGACCTGCTGCGCCTGGCAGAGGAGCTGAGCGAGGCGCTGGAGCAGGGCAATCTGCGCCTGCACTACCAGCCGCAGCTGAACCTGCGTACGGGCGAGGCGCTGGCCAGCGAGGTGCTGATTCGCTGGGAACACCCGACGCTCGGGTCGATCCCGCCGCTTAAGTTCCTGCCGCTGGCAGAGCAGGCGGGGCTGATGGGCAGCCTCACGAACTGGGTGCTGGAAGAGGCGCTTGCGCAGTGCGCCAAGTGGCGTACGGAGGGCAGCCAGCAGGCGGTGTCTGTGAACGTGTCACCGTCGAACCTGCTGGAACCGGGCTTCACAGAGATGGTCAAAGACCAGCTGGCGCTGAACTCCCTGCCGGCGGCGGCGCTCGTGCTGGAGATCACCGAGACGAGCATCATCACGGATTTCGAGCGCGCGAAGGTGGTGATCGACGAGCTCTCGGAGTTCGGCGTGGTCGTCTCGGTGGATGACTTCGGCACGGGCTTCACCTCGCTTGCCTACCTGAGCAGCCTGGCTGTGCGCGAGCTGAAGCTGGACCAGACGTTCACCACTCACGTGGCGCACCGCGACAAGCAGCTGGTGCGCTCCACAATCGAGCTGGGGCACGCGCTCGGGCTTCGCGTGGTGGCAGAGGGCGTCGAGGACGCGGAGACGCTGGCGCTCTTGACAGAGCTCGGCTGCGACGTCGGCCAGGGCTTCTTCATCGGCGTTCCCGAGCCCCCGCTGGCGCCGCCGTCGAGCGATCTCGCGACCGCGACTCCGAATGTGAGAACCCCCGCGCCCGTGGATGAGCGCCTCGATCCCACGCGTTCGGTGGGGCTCCTCGCAACACCGCGTAAGCGCACGATCAAAGCCTGACGTTGGCGGCCGGCTGCCGGCCCGTAGTATCCGGGCGGTGAGCGGTGAGCGAGAACTCGACGTGGTCCTGTTCGGCGCCACCAGCTTCGTCGGGCGCCTGACCGCTGAATATCTCGCCCGCGCGGCGCCGCCGCAGACGCGCATCGGCTTGGCGGGCCGCTCGCAGCAGCGTCTGCAGGATTTGCAGGCGTCGATCGGCGAGCCCGCCACGCACTGGCCGCTGTTCGTCGCCGACTCAGGCGATGCGCAGGCGCTCGAGAAGCTCGCGCTGAGCACGCGTGTTCTGGCCACCACCGTCGGCCCCTACCGCCGATACGGGCTGGAGGTAGCCGGCGCGTGCGCGAGCGCCGGCACGCACTACGCGGACCTCACGGGGGAGGTGCTGTTCATGCGCGAGACGATCGACCGCTTCGACGCGATCGCCAAGGAGAGCGGCGCGCGGATCGTGCACAGCTGCGGCTTTGACTCGATCCCCTCGGACCTGGGCGTGCTGGCACTGCACGAGGCGGCGGCGGCGGACGGCACGGGCGAGCTGGAGGACACCACGCTGGTCGTGCGTGCGATGAAGGGCGGCGCGAGCGGCGGCACGGTCGCATCGCTGAAGGACACGATCGACGACGCCCGCGGCGACCGCCGGCTGGCGCGGACGCTGCTGGACCCCTACGCGCTCAGCCCGGACCGCGAGGCCGAGCCGAGCCTCGGCGCGGAGGGCGACATGCGCACGATCTCCAATGACCGAGCCCTCGGGATGTGGATCGCCCCATTCATCATGGGCACGATCAACACGCGCGTGGTGCGCCGCAGCAACGCGCTTCAGGACTGGGCGTACGGACGGCGCTTTCGCTATCGCGAGGTGATGGGCTTCGGCTCGGGCCCACTGGCCGCCGCACGGGCTGGTGCGGTCGCGGGCGGCGTCCTCGCGCTCGCGGCGGGCCTTGCCATCCCGCCCTCGCGCATGGTTCTGGACCGAGCTCTGCCCTCCCCCGGCGAGGGTCCCAGCGAGAGCCAACGCCGCAGCGGCTTCTTCCGCATCGAGCTCCACACGCGCACCTCCAGCGGCGCGCGCTACCTGTGTCGCGTGGCCCAGCAGGGCGACCCTGGCTATCTGGCGACATCGGTGATGTTCGGCGAGAGCAGCCTGTGCCTGGCGCACGACGGTGAGAGCCTGCCGGCGCGTGCGGGGGTGCTGACGCCGGCCACGGCGATGGGCGACGCGCTGATCGAGCGCCTGCGCGCGGCGGGGCAGACGCTCGAGGTCGAGCGGGTCTCCTGATGAGCGAGGGCCTCGTGAAGGTGAACGGCATCGAGCTGAACGTCCTCGACAAAGGCGAGGGCCCACTGGTCGTTCTCTGCCACGGCTTCCCCGAGCTGGCGTTCTCATGGCGCAGACAGATCCCAGCCCTCGTCCAGGCGGGCTACCGCGTGCTCGCCCCCGACATGCGCGGCTATGGCGCGAGCTCGGCGCCGGCGGCGATCGAGGACTACGACATCGTCTCGCTGTGCGGCGACATGAGCGGTCTGCTGGACGCTTTGGACGAGCCCTCGGCGGTGTTCGTGGGGCACGACTGGGGCGCGAACGTCGTCTGGCAGATGGCGGTCCTTCACCCTGAGCGCGTGCGTGCGGTGGCAGGCTTGAGCGTGCCCTTCACTCCCCGCGCGCCTGCGCATCCGCTGCCGATCATGCGCCGCCACCTGGGCGAGGACTTCTACATCATCCGCTTCCAGGAGCCGGGCGTGGCCGAGGCAGCGCTATCGCGTGATGTGCGACGCACGTTCCTGCGCATGTTCGGACCACCGGCGCCGCTCGACCTCGAGGGACGGATGAGCCAGGGTGCGACCGAGCGCCCTGAGTGGATCACCGAGGATGAGCTGTCGGTGTACGTGGAGACGTTCACGCGCACGGGCTTCGCCGGCGGACTGAACTGGTATCGCAACATCGACCGCAACTGGGAGCTCACCGAGCCGGTGGGCGAGCGCCGTGTCGAGCAGCCGTCGCTGTTCCTCACGGGCGAGGTGGACGTCGTGCGCCAGTTCATGCCGGCGCAGGTGATGGACGGCTGGGTCACGGACATGCGTGCGAGCGTGGTCGTGCCCGATGCTGGTCACTGGGTACAGCAGGAGCAGCCTGATGCGGTGAACGCGGCACTGCTGAGCTTTCTGGGCGAAGTGTGAGAGCGTAAGCTCCGCCGCTCACCGCGAACCCAGGAGCGCCACATGGCTGATGCCCCCACGCTGTTTGTCTGTCATGGCGATGAAGGCGGACCGAAGATGCACCCCTGTCGCCGCGCCCAGGAGGCGCTGCACGCGGCGGGCATCGACTACGAGAAGGTGATCGCCGCGCATGGCTCTCCGATCCCCTTCCTGCGCAAAGGCTCGCGCGAGGAGCTCGAGAAGGCGACCGGCGAGAAGAAGCTCCCGGCGATGAAACTCGCAGACGGGACTGTCCTCACCCACTCAGGCGCGATCCTCGCTTGGGTCGCAGAGCAGGGGTAGGACGTAGCGTCGGCCAGACCACGCGGCTCGCCGGCGGCAACTCAGACCACCCCCACCCCCTGCGCTCCTACCCGCGGCCCCTGCACGACAGACGGCTCCTCGGACTCGGCGCTGTGGCTCGCGGCCACGAACTGCCGCACCGGGAACAGCGCGAGCGCAAGCAGTACGAACAGCGGCCCGGCGTTGAAGTCGGTCGCGCCTTCGCTCCAGAACGGCCCGCCGAGATCCTGCCCGTAGAGCCAGTAGGCGAGCGACAGCACGATCCCGATTGCCAGCGCCGGCCAGCGAAGCGGCGTCCAGACGCCAATTGCGACAGCCAAGGAGACGACCGCCAGCACGACCGCGATCGTCGTCCCGTGGCCGACCGTGTGCCTGGCGAGGGAGTCCTGGACGCTGGCCAGCCAGTGCGGCGAGGCTCCGGCCATTTCGACGATCATCCCGTGCGTCGCTTCCTTTGCGCGGTTGACGTTCGCCAGCCACAGCCCCGCGGAGAGCACCCACAGGCCCGACCAGAACCACAGCCCGCCGCTGTCGCCGAGCGGGCCGAGCGCGGAGGGCGAGCGCCCCTCGCGCTTGTCTGTCGGCCATACGAGCAGGCCGATGATCGCGTAGATGATCACCGCTCCGGGAGCGCCCATCAACGGCGAGGGCATCGTGTTCGAGGTCAGCCCGCCGAAGCCCTCGCCGAACCACCACACGTAGATCGCCCAGGCGAAGGACACCGTCAGCGCCGGCTTGACGAGCCTCTTGCTGGACATCAGCGCGAGGCCCACCGCGATCTGGATCTCGCCGGACAGCGAGTTCCACAGCGTGAGGTCGCGACCGTAGAAGTCATCCAGCGTGCGCATCGGGTCGCCGACGATCGCCGGCTGCCCGTGCATCGCCGGTTCGAAGACTTCCGTGACGATGTTGTGCGTGAACATGAAGCTCTTGAACTGGAACAGCCCGTCGAGCAACCACACCAATCCAAGTGCGATCTGGATCCCGCGTGCCGTGACGAGCGGGCCGCGGATCTTGCGTTCTGCTTCCACGACGGCGCTCATGACAGCACCAGCTGCATCGCGGCGAACATGTAGGCCATGCCTAGCGTCATCGCAGCCATCGACGCGCGCAGGTCCTTGAAGCAGATCAAAGGCTCAGCGACGCTCGCTGCAAGCGCACCGTCGGGCGTCACCGAAACACCGCCGCCGAAGATCGTGTGCTCGTCGAAGTTGCGCATCCGATCGGTGGCCCACAGCACCGCCTGCGCGGCGAAGTAAGCGACCAGTAGCCACGTGATCGGCGCCTGGAAGCCGCTCGGCGACCACATGTATGCCATCGCGCCGAGATCGAACGCCATCACCAGCCACAGCATGTTCGCCCCACGTCCTGCGAACGCCTGCACAAGCAGCCACAGCAGGATCGCGACGGCTGCGTTCGCAAAGGCCAGCGACCAGAAGCCGGTGGGGATGTTGAGCGAGTCGATCGACGCGGGCGCGTACATGAACGCCATGCCGATCGCCATGAACACATGCCCCGAGTGCCACCAGCGGCGCTGACCCTCGCTCTGCAGCACGTGACGGGCGTGCACGGCGATGATCACGAAGAACACCAGCGTCCAGAGCACCGCCAGCCAGCTGGGCAGGATGTTCGTCGAGCCACCGCCCGCGCTCATCGACATCGAGCCCATCGACATCGAGTGCATCGCGCCTGTGTGGCTGGACCCCGTGTGGGCCATGGACGAGCCGCTGCCCCCCATGCTCATGCCACCGCCGGCTTCCGCGGCGGCGCTGCCGGCAAGCACCAGCGCGCTGGCGAGCAGCCCGCCGGCCAGCGTAAACGCTCGCCTGCCGCAGCGATTGAGTGTTGAAACCATCGACTTCCTCCGTTGGCTGTGTGCGTCCGCGGTGAGTCCGCGGACACGAGGTGGGCGCCCCGGCGGGGCGCTGGCCTGTATTCGGGCGCTGCCTCGGCTGCGTAACGTGTGCCGCGACGCGCCCCGCTCAGCTGTCCAGCCACGCGCGCGACTGACGCCGCCGAGCGAGGCCGTCAGACGAGGGCGGGACCCGGAGGCGCCCGGCCCGAGCCGGGTACAGCGAGCGCTGCGAGGCGAGTGCCGAGCAACCGCGGCGCGCGGGGAAGGACCTGCGCGCGCGGGGGGCGCAATCCGGTCGGCCGCCGCGACAGCCGATGAATCACGCGCTCGCCCACATAGCGCTTGAAGAGCAGTGGCAACGCCAGCAACAGGGCAGGCGCAAGAATCAGCGCCACGCGCATGCCTTCCACGCCGACGAGGGCGACCGCGACGAGCGCGATCACAAGCAGACTCAATGCGAGGCGCAGACGTGCACCTTGAGCAGGCATGAGCGGCAACATACACCCGCGCCTCCGGCAAGTCCAGAACGCTCTGAACGCCGCGCCGAGCAACACCACAGAACTGTGGCGCTGGGGTAGTCTCTGCGGAGGAGAGGGGTAGGCAGCGCTCAACCTGGAGGCCAGATATGAGCAGCACGAGCCAGGATCAGCAGTCACTCGAGCAGTTGCGCGTCGGCGACCGGGAGCAGTTCCTGGAGGGGCCGCCGCACGAGCTCTTCCGCAGGCTGCGCTCGGAGTGTCCGGTGCACTGGTCAGACGGGATCACCGAGTACCCGGACGAGGACGGCTTCTGGTCGGTCACGAAGGCAGATGACGTCCACGAGGTGAGCCGCGACTGGCAGACCTTCTCCTCGGAACTCGGTGGCTTCACCGCCACCAAGAACGCCGGCCTGTCGCTGGAGATGCAGCAGGCGATGTTCATCGGCATGGACCCGCCCAAGCACGACCGCTTGAAGTCTCTCTTCCAGCGCGGCTTCACGCCGAAGCGGATCGCCGAGCACGAGGATGAGATCCGCGCGATCACGGTCGGCGTGCTCGAGCGGTTGCAGGGGCCGCCCGCCCGCAAGACGTGCGATCTGGTCAACGACGTGGCGCAGCCGGTGGTGGCGCGCGTGATCGGCAGCTTCATGGGCCTGGATGCCGAGGACGACGCGGCGTGGGCGCGACTGATGAACACGATCGTCGGCGCCGGGGACCCCGACAACACGCCCGATGGCGCGGACAGCGTCATGGAAAACGAGGTCCCGGAAGTGTTCGCGCGCTGTGGGCGCCTGATCGCCGAACGGCGCGAGACGCCGACGGACGATCTCACGAGCGTGCTCGTGCACGCTGAGCTCGACGGCGAGCGCCTGGAGGACCATGAGATCGTGATGGGCTTCCTGCTGCTGATGGCTGCGGGCAACGACAGCACGAAGGCGACCTACTGCAGCGGCATGCGCGCGCTGATGGAAGATCGCCGGCAGCTGCGGATGGTCGCGGAGGATCCCTCACTCGTCCCGGGGGTGGTGGAGGAGTCGCTGCGCATGTTCCCCGCGTTCGCCCACTTCGCCCGCACAGCCACCCGCGACACGGAGCTCGGCGGCCAGAAGATCAGCGAGGGCGAGAAGCTGGTCATGTGGTACCCGTCGGCGAACCGCGACGAGGCCTGTTTCGAGGACCCGGACCGCTTCGACGTCACGCGCAATGCCGAGCATCAGGCGTTTGGAGCCGGCGGCCGCCACTTCTGCCTGGGCACCGCGCTCGCGCGTTTGGAGCTGCGGATCCTGATCGAGGAGACGCTCGCGCGCTTCCCCGACATCGAGATCGCGGGCCCCCCCACGTACGTTGAGTCGGCGTTCGCCAACCAGCTGAAGACGTTGCCGGTTCGACTCTCCTCGTAGTCTCCAGCAGCGACACTGCCCGGCCTACGCCCTCGCGCCGAGCTGCTCGAGCAGTGCAGCGGCTTGGCGGGCACCTACGATCGCGCCCTTCGCCTCGAAAGCCTCGAGCGATCGGCGCGCCTCGGCGCTGGCCTCGTGCTGACTGCCCTGCTCGCAGAGCACGCGCGCGAGCTCGAGCAGCGCTTCTCCTCGGATAACGAGGAAGTCGGTCTTCAACGCCTGCTCGACGCCACTGCGGGCCCAGCGCTCGGCGGCGGCGCGATCTCCGTCCGCGAGGGCCAGCCGCGCGCGGACGGGGTGCGTGATTGCGTAGTTGACGATGTCGTCCGGCGCGCTCAGTTGCTCCGCGAGCTCGACTGCGGCTCTCGCGTTCTTGCCGTCTCCCAACTGCTCGTGAGCTCTGGCCAGGACGGCGACGTGCGTGGAGCGAAAGGAGCGCTCGCCCATCTCCGCGAGGAGCCGCTCGCCTTGCTGCAGGATCGCGACCGCCGCCCCCGGATTGCCGCTCTTGAGCTCGATGCCCGCGCGCTGCTGGTCGGTGCCGAGCGCCATCCTGCGCAAGCCGAGTTCGCTGAACGTCTCCGCCGCCCGGTCGACCAGCCGGCGGGCCTCCTCAAAGCGCCCCTCGAGTTCCGCGACGGTCGCGCGACCAACTTGTGTGAAGGCGGTGAGATACGGCCCCGCCTGCTCGTGCTCGAGCCCGTCCAGCGCTCGCGCGATCTCCTGCGCGTGCGTGTCGCCCATCGCCAGCGCGGCGATGCACAGGCCGAGCGCCCGTGAACGCAGCACCTCGTTGTGCACCTTGCGTGCGTGCTCGGCTGCGAGACGGCCCTCCACCGCGGCGGGCGTCGCGCAGCTGCGCAGCCAATGACCGGCGCCTGCTGCCAGATGAGCCCGCGCCAGGCCACGCTCGTCACCGGCGCGCGTGAGCTTCTCGAGGATCCCGGGGAGCATCGACTCGATCGTCTCGGTCGCATCCTGCGGCCGCACGCGTATAAGCCATTCCAAGCGGCTGGGTGCAGCGAGCGCGGCAGTCTCCGGCAGCTGCTCGGCGACGGCGAGCAGCTCCTGCATCCGGACGAGATCGCCGGAGTCGAGCAGCTCCTCGGCGAGCTCGGCGGCCACCGCCGCCTCAATCGCGGGCTCGTCCCTCGCCAGTGCCAGCGCGCGCTCGAGCAGGCTTCTTGCGGCGACCGGGTCGCTTCGCTCGCTCGCTCGCCGTCCAGCGGCATACAGGCGAACGGCTGCGCGCCGCGCGAGCAGCGGGTCGACCTCGAGACCCAGCTCCGCGCGGTAGCGCACCGCCTGCTCCAGATGCCAGCCTGCGATCTCGTCGAGCTCCACCAGGTCGCCCGCCGTGCTCTCCAGCCAGTCGGCGAAGCGCTCATGCAGCTCGGCGCGACTGGCCTTCGGCAGCCCCTCATAGGCCGCATCGCGGATCAGCAGGTGGCGGAAGCGGAAGGCCTCGTCGCCACTCAGGGTGGCGGGATGCGGGTGGATCAGGTCCTTGCGCACGAGTCCCGCCAGGCGCGAGCGGACCTCGCCCGCCGCGTGCTCGCCTGCGAGCGCGCTCACGGCGAGACGGTGGAAGACCTCGCCCTCCACGGCGCCGCGCTCCAGCAGGTCGCGCTCATCGAGCGCGAGCCGCTCCAGGCGCGCGGCCAGCAGCGCCTGGATGCTCGGCGGGACGAGCGTGGTCTCGCCGTCGCGAGCGAGCGCGACCATCTCCTCCAGGAACAGCGGGTTGCCCTCGCTGGCGGCCACGACCCGCTGGCGCGCCTCGGCGTCGAGCCCGGCGCCGAGCTGGTCGAGCAGCGCCTCGCACTCCTCGCCGGCGAGCGGATCGAGCAGCACGGTGCTCGCGTTGAACTTGCCCCCACCCCAGCCGGGACGCTCCTCCAGCAGCTCCGGACGACCGGTGCACAGGAGCAAGATGGGAGCGCCCCGGGATAGATCGGCGACGTGGTCGAGAAGATCGAACAGCATCTGCTCGGCCCACTGCAGATCGTCTATGTGCAAGATCACGGGGCGCTCGCGCGCAAGCTCCTCCAGCAGCCTTCGCACCTCCAGGAAAAGCTCCTCGGGCGTGGCTGTGCCGACGCTACCGAGGCGCTCCAGTACCTGCTCGGCCGGCTTGCCCACCCCTCCGAGCGCCTCCAGCAGCGGCCAGAACGTGATCCCCTCGCCGTAGGGCAGGCAGCGCCCGCGCAGCACGGTTGCGCGATCGCCGAGCGCGCTGGTGAGCTCCGCCACCAAGCGCGACTTGCCGACCCCTGCCACGCCCAGCACGGTGAACAGGTGACAGCGCGATCCCCGCACAGAGGAGTCCCACGCCTCGCGCAGGACGCTCAGCTCGCGCGCGCGCCCGACCAGCGCCACATCCAGATGGCGGGCGACACCGCTGGCGTCGGGATCGATGGCCAGCAGCCGGAACGCCGCGACCTGCTCGGACTTGCCCTTCAGCGCGAGGCTGTCCAGCGCTTCGACCGTCACGGCGTCGCGCACGAGCTGCAGCGTCTGCGCTCCCAGCAGTATCTCTCCGGGCGCCGCCGCCTGCTCCAGGCGCGCCGCGACGTTCACAGCATCACCGATCGCGACGTTCTCCCCCTCGCCGCTGAATACCGGTCCGGTGTTCACCCCCGTGCGAAAGCGCAGCGCGACGCCGATCTCCTGCGCCAGCGCCGGCAGGCGCTCGCGGATCTCCGCCGCTGCGCGAACCGCCCGAAGCGCGTCGTCCTCGTGTACCTGCGGGATCCCGAACACCGCCATCACCGCGTCGCCGATGAACTTCTCCACCGTCCCGCCGTGACGCTCGATCGTCGCGCGCATGTCCGCGAAGTAGCGATTCATGACGCTACGCAACGTCTCCGGATCGAGCTCCTCCCCGAGCGCGGTGGAGCCCGTCACGTCGCAGAACAGCGCTGTGACGACCTTTCGCCGCTCCTGGCCGATGCGCTCGCGTACGAGCTGCGCGCCGCAGGCGCCGCAGAAGCTGAAGTCCTCCGGACTCTCAAATCCGCAGCGACCGCAGATTGCCATACCGCGGAGCATGCCACCCCTCGGACTCGGGTGCTCACGGCTCGGCGAACGCGCTGCCCTCCGTGGCGCCGGCGCCAGGGTGTTGGCGCACGATCACGAAAGCGACCGCACTGGCAACGGCAACGATTGCGAGCGCCAGGTAGGGAAACACGCTGTACGGAGACGGCTGTCCCGGCTTGCACAGCTCTACGAACGGGACGATCAGCGTCAGGGCTCCCAGCACCGGCACCACGATGTGCCTGAGCGCGGAGAAGGACTGCCGGTGGCGGCGCCACATGAACAACGGCAGCGCGAGCGTCGTCAGGAAGTAGACGAACAGGATCACGATCGTGCCCATCGTGGAGCACTCCGCATACAGGCCGACGGGATCGGTCGATCCGTTGTCCAGGCCGATGAGGTGAACGGCCCACCAGACGACGACGATCCCAAGGCCGCCGCAGGTCATCATCAGCAGCGCGTTCACTGGCGCGTCTGAAGGCTGACGTAGCTGACCGAGCCACGCCGGCAGCAGTCCGGAGCGCCCGCCGTCGAAGAGCATGCGGGCCTGGGAATTGACCGCCGCCACCAACGTGGCTAGCACGGAGACGATCCCCGCGAGCCACGCGAGGATGGCGGCTGAGCCGAGGTAGCGGTCGGCCACGGACAGGAACGGGACCGACGAGCGCCCAATCGAGGAGACGTCGTAGTGAAAGCCCGTGACGGTGGCGTAGGCGAAGAGGACGAACAGGGCGGCGCCGATCGCGATCGAGATGTAGAGGGCTCGTGGAATCGTGCGTCGCGGATTGCGGCTCTCCTCGGCCAGTGCGGGACCGTTTTCCCAGCCGATGAACATGTAGAGCGCGAGCGGGAAGCCCGCGGACAGGCCTGCCAGTCCTCCGTGGAGATGCGACCAGGAGAACGGCACACCCGAGAGGTGCGACCGCCGGTCCACGAGCGTGACGACGCAGACCAGGAGCATGATCGCCACCTGCACGACGACGGCGAGCCCCACGGCGGAGGTGGACAGCCGCACGCCACGCGCCGTCAGCCAGATGGCAGCGACCGTCAGCACGAGACTGAACGGCTCCCACGGTGGACGCCACGACGTGTAGTGCGCGAGCGTCAACGCCACCATGCCGCCGGACATAGTGAATACACCGGCAATCGCCACGGTGAACCCGACGGCGACCAGGAGGGCGGTGAGCACGCCTGCCTTCGGCCCCAGAGACGTCTCGACGTAGGTGATGAAGCTCCCCGCCGAGGGCTCGGCCTTGGTGAATTCGGCAACGATGAATGCCAGCAGCACGACGGCGACGGCGCCCGCGAGGATCGTGAGCGGCGCGGCGACGCCGGCGGTTAGCGCAATCACGCCGAAGGCGAAGTAGAAGTCGATGCCCGGCCCGATGTTCGCGACCGTGGACGCTGTCACGTCGAGCGTGCCCAGCTGCCCCGCCTTGAGCTCCTCGCCGCTCATGTCGACCTCAAGCCCACGCGGCGGACCATATTCCGCGGAAGGGGACCGAGGTAGCCAAAGCGCCCGTGCGATGATCCGCGGATGATCCTGGAGCTTGCCGTCCTGCCTGTGAAGCCCGGGCAGGAGCCCGAGTTCGAGGCGGCCTTCGAGCAGGCAAAGGCGATCATCTCTGCGATGCCGGGCTTTCGCTCGCTCACGCTCTCGCGCTGCATCGAGCGCCCGGAGACATATCTGCTGCTCGTCGAGTGGGAGCGCCTGGAGGATCACACGGAGGGCTTTCGCGGCTCGGCCGAGTATCAACAGTGGCGCGCGCTGCTGCACCACTTCTACGAGCCGTTCCCGGCCGTGGAGCACTTCCGCCCGGTCAACCGGGCGTAACAGCAGGCATCGGTCTCCGCACGCGAGCGACGCGCCGCGAGCCGGGGTCAGTAGACGCGCGGGTCGGGCTCATGCGCGCCCACGGACGGCGATCGCACCCCGATCAGTGAAAGCACCGCCATGCAGGCGATCGCGACGATGATGAACGGCGCTCGCTCGCCGATGGCGCCGGCGATCGCCCCACCGGCGGCCGGACCGGCCATCGCGCCCAGCGCCCAGGCGGCGTTCATCATCCCGAAAGCCATGCCCTGCGCGAGACGCGCTTGGTCGGCGCCGTTGGCGATCAACGCGAACGCAGGCGTGAAAAGGACGCCGTAGGCGACAGAGGCCACGACCACGAGCAGCGCATAGGGCACGGCGCCGAGAGCAACGGTCAGGACCAGCGACACAGCCGCTCCGGCGATCAGTGCCCAGCGCACGGGCACGAGCGCGCCCCGACGGTCGCTCAGCCGTCCGATCACGCGAGACTGGGTCGCCTCGATCGCCGCGCCGATCAGCCAGACGGCGCCGATCGCCGTCGGCCCCCATCCGGCGCCCGCGAGATGCAGCGGCGCCAGCACCGACAGCACGCCTGCGAGCAGCGATGCAAACGCCAGCAGTGCCAGGCCGCCCCTGAAGGCGGGGCTCACCAGAGCCCTGCGCAGCGCGACGGCAGAGGGAACTTCGGGTGGGCGCGTCTCGATCATCGTCGTGAGGGCGGCGAGCGCCAGCGCGAGAGCGGCGACGGCCGAGAAAACGGCGGCCCGGCCGACGGCCGCTGCGAGCGCACCAACGACTGGACCGAAGAGCGCACCGAACACCGCGGCGCCCATCGCCGTGCCGATCAACTCGCCGCGACGCTCGCGGGGCGCCGCCGCCAGCAGCCACGAAAATGCCCCCGCCCACGTGAACGCGCTGCCGGCGCCCTGGACGAAGCGCGCGGCTGCGAGCGACCAGAAGCTCTCCGACCAAGCGAAGCCGAGACTCGACAGGCCCATCAGGGTCAGGCCGGCGAGCACCGCCCGGCGCGGACCCAGCCGGGAGGAGGCGACACCTCCGGGGAGTCCGCCGATCAGCGCGCCGGCGGCATAGACCGCGACCAGCAAACCCGCTGTTGCGCTCGAGAGGTGCAGCTGATGGGCGAAGCGTCCGAGCAGCGGCGTCAGCGCCGCATAGAGCATCGTGTCAACGAGGACCAGAGCACAGACGAGCGACAGCAGACGACGCACCGGTCCACGCTACCAGCGGGCACGTGAGCGCTGAGTGCATCAGGCGCGCCAGGCCGCGGAGGGTTTTGGATGGGGTGACAGGATCAGTGGGCGACGAGCACGGCCTGCAAGAGCATCGCTCGGTCCTCGCGAAGGTTCTCCGTGAGGTTTGCCGCCTTGACCACCAGGTCTGGCACGAACACCTGCAGGCCGAGAGGGCTGGGGGGCGCCGCTAGCAGCGCGTCCATGGCGGCGATGCCAAGCGTGGTCAGATCGTTCCACGCCCGCACTTCGAAGCCGGCGTCCGTGGTCACGGCGCGTAGCTCATCGGCGGTGACGAGGTGGCTGAGCTCCGGCTCGACGGCCCACGGCACAGGGAAGCGAATCGGCTGCTCGGGTCCCGCGAGCACGTCCCACAGCGCCAGCCGGCCACCGCGCGCGAGGACCCGTCTGGCCTCGCCGTAAAGGCCGCCCTTGTCAGCGACGTTCATCTGCACGTGCTGGCTCAGGAGGAGATCGAAGCTCGCGTCCTCGAACGGGAGGTCGAGCACGTCCGCCTGTCGAACGTCGATCGAGGCGTCGAGTCCGACGCTCCTGTTGAGCCAGCTCGCGGTCTCGCAGTACTCCTTCGTGAGGTCAACGGCGGTGACCCGGCAGCCGACGTGGCCCGCGATGAACCTCGCGGCGCCGCCGATCCCGGTGCCCGCGTCCAAGACACGGTCCTCGGGCGCCACGCCCGCGAGATCCGCCAGCGCGGCGGTCGCGAGACGACCCATCGTGTGGAAGTCCTCGAGCATGGCGAGCTCGGCGGATCCGAGCCGCGCAGGGTCCTTGCCGGCGGCGATCAGCGCGCGTTCGATGTTGGCCCGCGTCAGGCCTGTCGCATAGTGCTGCTGCACCGCATCCAATGGGCTCATGCTGTCTCCATCGACCGTCATCTCAGCCGACCGCGGTGCGGACGGCTGGCTCAGCGCTATCCAAGTCCCCGTCGAGGGCCGGGCTGGGCTGTGCGGGCAGCAGTGCTGCTGCCGCTACGGCGCCTACGGCCGCGACACCCGCCGCCACCAGGCACCCTGCGCTGAGGCCTTTGATGAACGAGGCCGAGGCTGCGTGTTCGACAGCGGCGCCGAGCGAAGCGTGTCCCGCCTCGCTCAGGTGCTCGGCAACGCCGAGCGCGGCGCCGACGGACGAGTGCGCGAGTGTCCCGAGCGCCTGTGGAAGGCGGCCCGGGAGCGCCGCGGTCAAGCGGCTGGTGTAGATCGAGGCGTAGACGCTTCCGATCACCGCCACGCCAAGTGTGCCGCCGAGCAGCCGCGTCGCGTCGTTCACGGCCGACCCGACCCCGGCCTTCGCCCGCGGGACGACCCCCATGATCGCCTCGGTCGCGGGGGCGCTCGTCAGGCCCATGCCTGTGCCGTAAAGCACCATCTGAGCCGCGATCGTGGAGTAGGGGGTGCCGGGCGTCACGATCGCGGCGACCCACACGTAGAAGGCTGTGACCATGAGCAGCCCGGTCGCGACCACGAGCTTGGTGCCGAACCTGACCGCCAGCTTCGTCCCGAGTACCGAGGAGACACCGACGGCCGCCGCGACGGGAAGCAGGTGGACGCCGGCTGAGAGTGCGTCGTAGCGCTTGATGAACTGGAAGTACTGGGTCATCACGAAGATGAACCCGAGCAGCGTGAAGAACGAGACCGTGACCGCGGCGCAGGCCGCCGTGAAGCGCGGGTTTCCGAACAGGCCGACGTCGAGCATGGGCTCGCCGGCGCGCCGCTCCCATGCGATGAACGCGGCCAGCAGGCCGACGCCCAGCGCGAAGCAGCCGATGCTTCGGGGACTGCCCCAACCGTAGTCCGGAGCCTCGATGATCGTGTAGACGATCAGCCCCATCGCCGAGGTGGACAGAGCGAAGCCAAGGCGGTCTACTGGGCTCGCGTTGGGGTCGCGAGACCGCGGCACGTAGCGTGCGACGAGCGCGGCCGCGATCGCCGCAACGGGCGCGAGAGCGAAGAAGATGCTGGCCCACGAGAAGCGGCCAAGCAGCCATCCACCCACGATCGGCCCGAGTGCGATCGCGACGCCGGCGGTCGCGCCCCAAAGGCCGATCGCCCGCGCGCGCTCGGTGCGCTCGGTGAAGACGTTGGAGATCAGCGAGAGCGTGGAGGGGAACACCATTGCCGCACCGAGGCCCATGAAGCACCTGGCGGCGATCAGCTGTCCCGAGCTCGTGGCGAGACCTCCGAGGGCGCTCGAGAGCCCGAAGAGGCCCAGGCCCGCGAGGAGCAGGCCCTTGCGCCCGAGACGGTCGGACAGGCTTCCCGCGACGAGCAGCAGGGCTGCGAAGACCAGGTTGTATGCATCGACGATCCACTGCAGCTGGCTGTTCGTCGCGTGCAGTTCCCGCACGAGCGTGGGGAGCGCGACGTTGACGATCGTCGTGTCGAGGTTGATTACGAAGGCCGCGAGCAGCAGGGACGCGAGGACCAGCGATCTGTTGAGCATGCGACAACTATATAAAGCATCACAACGGAAAAAACAAGCATCTTGACAATTCCGCCAAGCGAGTCGCTAAAATGAGCGCATGCGCACCTATGGGCAGTACTGCGCCGTCGCGAAGGCGCTGGACGTGATCGGAGACCGCTGGACGCTGCTGATCGTCCGGGAGATCCTGCTCAGAGGCCCGTGCCGCTACACCGACCTGCGCAACGGCCTGCCGGGTATCGCGACGGACCTGCTGGCCGACCGACTTCGGGACCTCGCCAAAGCGGGCATCGTGAGCCGCGAAGATGCACCACCGCCGGTGGCCACGACGCTCTACAGGCTCACCCCACGCGGAGAGGAGCTCGCTCCGCTCCTGCGCGAGCTTCTGCGCTGGGGAACACCCCTGATGCAGGAGGGGCCGGCCAGCGGCGACGTCTTCCGCGGCCAGTGGCTCGTGTGGCCGGCCGAGATGAGCCTCACCGATCGCGAGCCGGCCGCTCCGCCGGTGACGATTCAGGTCCTTGCCGACGACGAGCCCGCCGTGCTGGAGACCTCGGGTGGAGGCGTGCATGTGACACCAGGCCGAGCCGAGGACCCCGACGCTGTCCTGCGCGGTCCCGCCCATACCATCCTCGGGCTGTTCGGCGGCTTCATCGATCTCGATCGCGCCGGCGCCATGGGAGCCGAATGCGACGGCGACCGCGGCGCCCTCGAGCGGGTGCTGCCGGACGCCGCGACTGGCCAATAAGCGCGTCCCGCACTCCCGGCTAGGCAATCACCACCGACTCGAGGCTCTTCGAATACACGTTCGTGACCAGCACAGTCCGATCGTCCGGCAGCGCCACAACCTCGCGCGGCCACGCGCCGGCCGGGATCGTTCCCAGCAGCGCGGAGGAGCGATGTCGAAGCGCCGCCTCGACATCGACGACCGCGAGCGTCTGGGGCTGATCGGCGCCGCCGTACCGGTTCGAGTTCGCCGCCACCACACGCGAGCCACCGGCCAACACGGCAAGCCCGGTCGGCGCGATCCCCACGCCGACCACCGCCCGCAGCGCCCGCGCGCGACCTGCGACGAGGCGCTCGCGGTCGAACGCCAGTAGTGAGTTGCTGCCTCGAGCGGTCACCCAGACGAGCTCCGGATCGGACGCCGACACGGCCACGCGCACGGGAGTGTGCCCCGCCGGCAGGGACACGACCGCGACACGCTCCGGAGCTTCGACGAGGTCGGCGACGACGAGCACGGACAACACCCCCGGCTGGCGTCCGCGTCGGTCGCGCTGGCTTGTCACGAACAGATGCTGACCATCGGCGGAGCAGACGGCGCCGACCGGGCCCGGGGGCAGCGCGGTCTGACCGACCAGCGCAGCGCGCGGGCTGTCCGAGCCGAGCGAGCCACCGAAGTCGAAGACCGACAACGTGGCGCTGTCCTCGTCTGTGACAAACGCGAAGCGCCCCGCGGGCTCCAGCGCGATCTGCACCGAGCCGCGGGCGGGCGCAGAGACGACAGCGTGGAATGGCTCATCGGTAGCGGCCCTCAGCGCCTGCGCGTCGGCGACCAGGAGCCCTCCGGCGCCGTTGGCGATCAGCACATGACGACCGGTGCGCTCGACAGCGATGCCCCGCGGGATCAGCTCGTCCCCAAGCCAAACCACGCCGTCCACGCGCCACGGGGACCCGGCGGACAGCGAGACCAGTCCGCGGTGCCCGGCCCGCGGCATCGACACGAACGCACGCTCGCCGCCCGGCGAGACAGCGACCGAGAACGGCCACGCGGGAAGCTCCGTGAACTGCGGGGTGACTCCTGGGATCTCGGGTGCGCTGCGCGGACGGCGCCGTCCGCCGGGCGACAGTGGAGATCGGAGAGCGCGCACGGGCGTCTGGAATGTACCGGTGTGTGGCCGCGCCACGGCCCATGCGAAGGCCTGCATTGGGCTTCTCGAACGCTTTACCAGCACACGATTGGCTGGTATAAGTTCCGGACGCCGTTCGGGATGGGCAGGATGCTCACCGCGGTGAAAAGGACAGCGACCGAGATCGGGGGGCGACGGATGGCGACCACAGACCGCGTGCGCGACTTCATCATGGATGAGCTTCGATGGCGAGGCAACCGCGCCGATCTCACCGACGACTACCCCCTGCTCGAGAACGGGGTGATCGACTCGCTGGGCCTGTTGCGGATCGTGGAGTTCCTGGAGTCGCAATGCGGCGCGGAGATCGACGATCGCGAACTGGTGCCGACGAACTTCGCCACGCTCGCCGCGATCGCGCGGCTCGCGGAACCCTCGCAGTAGACGATGCGCGACGCCGGGGCGAACGTGGCCACGCGCATCGACGAGGAGCTCGGATTCGTCGAGGAGGCAGGCTTCTTTGAGGGAGGGCTGTTCGGGGTCTCCTACAAGCCGACAGCTCGCACGCACGGGGCGGTCGTGATCTGCCCGGCGATCCTGTCGGAGTACGACCACACCTACAGCATCGATGTATCGCTCGCGCGTGCGCTGGCCGCTCGCGGCATCGCCGTTCACCGACTTCACTACCGCGGCAGCGGCCACAGCGACGGGGAGCCCTCGGACATGACCTTCGAGAGGATGCTCGAGGACGCGCTGGCCGCGACCGTCCGATTCGCCGCGGAGGTCGGCGTCGAGCAGCCGCTGATCCTGGGGGTGCGCTTCGGGTCGCTCGTGGCGGCCGCCGTCGCAGCCGGCAGCGGCGGCTCGCCGCTCGTGCTCTGGGACCCGGCGCTGAGCGGACGCGCGTACTTCCGCGATGCATGGCGCGCCGACATGATGTTCCAGATCAACGAGGGCGCGAAGCCGGCCACGCGCGACGCGTTCCCGGCGCTGCTCGAGCGCGACAACCAGGTCGACGTGCTGGGCTATCCGATCGGCAAGGCCCTGTACGACAGTGCTCTGGAGCGCAGCCTCGTGGACGAAGTCGGCGATCGTGCGCGGAGGATCCTGATCCTCCGCGGTGGCCCGCCGGCGTCTGCCCGGCCAAAGCTCGACGAGGCCGTCGAGGAGCTTCGCGGCCGGGGCTGCAAGGTCGACGTGGAGGTACTCGACGACGCGTTGATCCTGTGGTTCCAGGGACCTGAAATGCGCCGCAACGCGAGACCGCACGTCGCTGAGCTGATCGCGCGCACGGTCGACTGGATCAAGCGCGAGTTGGTGAAGGACGCCGTCGCATGAGCCGTCTCGCGACCACGCGTGAGGAGACGCCCTTCTTCGTCCACGCGGGCGGCGAGGACATCTTCGGCGTGCTCACCGCGCCCACGGTCGAGCCGAGAGGTATCGCCGCACTGGTCCTCACCGGCGGCGCCTTCGTGGGCGCCACTAACCGCAATCGCGTGTCCGTGCGGATCGCTCGCGACCTCGCGGCGATGGGCTTCCACGCTGTGCGGATGGACTACCACGGCGTCGGTGACAGCACCGGCGACATCGACACCTATCCGCTCGACCGCCCGTTCGTGGAGGACATCCTGCCCGCCGTGCAGGTGATGCAGGAGCGCGGCGTCGATCGCTGCGTGTTTGTCGGCACGACATGCTTCGGTGCGCGCACCGCGCTCTCGACGGCGGCCAAGGTCCCCAACGTAAGCGGCGTCGTGCTGCTGGCGGCGCCGATCCGCGACTACCCGAACTCGGTCAACCCAGACGCCACGCCTACACAGCACTACGTCAGGCGAGCGCTCTCTCCGCGGACGCTCGCGACCCTGCGCGATCCCGCTAAGCGGCGTCAGTACGCCACCACGGCGCGTTGGAAGGCCGGCTCGGCGGCCGGCAAGGTACGCAGCCGTCTGCTTCCTGGCGAGGCAGCGCCGGTCGCCGACGGGATGAGCTCCAGCTTCTACGAGCCGTTGGCCGAGCTCGCCGAGCGCAGGGTCCCGGTGCTGATCGGCTACGGCGTGGAAGACAGGTTCTACTCCGAGTTCCTCCAGGCGCGAGCGAAGCCGCGCCTCGGCCGCCTGCTCGACGCACCCGGGTCGCGGATCGAGCTGCGCACGGTCGAGGGGAGCATCCACGCGCTCAGAAGGATCAGCGCCCAGGATGCGATGGTGGCGCTGACGACCGACTGGCTCGCGGAGATCCACGAGGGCGTCTCGAGGGCAGCATGAAGCCTTGCGATACCTAGTCAGTCACCTGCTCGAGGAGTCGGCGCGCAACACGCCGGACGCTCCGGCGGTACTCGACGGCGAGCGCGAGATCACCTACGTCGAACTCGAGCGACAGTCCAACCGGCTCGCGAACCTGCTCGTCGAGCTCGGCGTCGAGCGCGGCGAGAGGGTCGGCATCTACCTGGACAAGTCGATCGAGTCGGTGGTGGCGATCTACGGGACACTCAAGGCCGGCGGCGCATACGTGCCGCTGGATCCCCAGGCGCCGCCCGCGCGGCTCGGCTACATCGCCCGCGACGCGAGTGTGCGCGTGCTCCTCAGCGGATGCGAGAAGCAAGAGGCCTGGCAGGCGCTGATGGCGGACGGTCCTGCGCTGCAGTCGCTCGTGGCGCTCAACGGAGCGCCTGGCGCGGGGCCGGAGGGGGTGCGGACGCTCGCCTCCAGCGACGTTGCCGGCGCATCCGACTCCCCGCCTGCGGTGCGCGTCGTCGATTGCGACCTCGCCTACATCCTCTACACGTCGGGGTCGACCGGTACCCCCAAGGGCGTGATGCTCACGCATCGCAACTGCCTCGCGTTCGTGGAGTGGGCCGTCGAGCAGTTCGCCGTGTGCGCGGAGGATCGACTCTCGAGCCACGCCCCGCTGCACTTCGACCTCTCCACATTCGATCTGTTCGCGGCCGCGGCTGCGGGGGCAGCGGTGGTGCTGGTACCGGCGCAGGCGTCCGTCTTCCCCAGCGAGATCCGCCGGTTCATCGAGAGCACAGAGATCACGGTCTGGTACTCCGTCCCGTCGATCCTCGCGATGCTCGTGATCCGCGGGGGTCTGGAGATCGGCGCCCTACCCACTCTGCGCAAGGTCCTGTTCGCCGGCGAGGTGTTCCCCACGGGCTACCTGAAGCGTCTGGTCGAGCTCCTGCCCCACGTCAGCTTCGCCAACCTATACGGCCCGACGGAGACCAACGTCTGCACCTGGTGGGAGGTGGGCGAGCTTCCTGAGGATTCCAGCGAGACGATCCCGATCGGCCGCGCGATCGCCAACGTAGACACGTTCGTCGTCACCGACGACGGCCGGGCCGCCGAAGCGGGCGAGGTCGGCGAGCTGTACGTCCGCGGCCCCACCGTCATGCAGGGCTACCTCGGCGATCCTGAGAAGACCGCCTCGAGACTGGTCGCGAACCCGTTCGGCGATGTCCTCGATCAGCGCGTCTACCGCACCGGGGATCTCGTCCAGGAGACGGTGCGCGGCGACTACCGCTTCCTCGGCCGACGCGATAACCAGGTTAAGAGCCGCGGCTACCGGATCGAGCTGGGCGACGTGGAGGCGGCGATCCAGGCTCATCCGGCTGTCACGGAGTGCGCGGTGGTCGCGGTCCCGGACGACCTCGTGGGCAACCGCCTGTACGCGTTCGTGGCCGCCGGCGAGGAGACGCTCGACCCCCCTCTAGGCGCGTTCTGCGCCGAGCGAGTTCCCGGCTACATGATCCCGGAGCGCTTCGAGGTCAGCGATGCGCTGCCGCGGACCTCCACTGGCAAGATCGACCGCCCGGCATTGGCTGCCCGACTGAGCGCCACTCAAGCCTGACCGTCCTGGACGTGGCGGAGCCGCGGCGATTCCGTTCGAGGCGCGGACACGCAACCGATGGTTGCGCCTGGTAGCATTCGCAACCATGGGTTGCACATCGACGAAAGGGACGCGCGTGGCCGCTGACAGAATCGAGCGAGAGATCGTGATCCAGGCGCCGGCGGAGGTCGTATGGGGCGTGATCACCGAGCCGAGCCAGATCAGCCGCTGGTTCAGCGACGAGGCCGAGGTGCAGGCGCGCGCCGGCGCGGACGGAACGCTTACGTGGAAGCCGGGAGGGCGCGGCGGTGACAGGGAGGCGGACATGACCGTGGCGATCCGGGTCGTGGAGTCCGAGCCCTACAGCCGCTTCTCCTTCCGCTGGAACCACCCGGAGGGCACCACACCGGATGAGAGCAACTCGGCGCTGGTCGAGTTCAGCCTCGCTGAGGAGGCGCGCGGCACCAGACTGCGGGTCGCCGAGAGCGCGATCGCCGCCGTCACGCACGACGAGGACAGCATGGCTGCCTACCGCGAAAGCCATGAACACGGCTGGGGCAAGCATCTCGGGGAACTACTCGACTACGTCGCATCCGAGATACCGAGCGAGGCGCTTTGAAGGCCGGCGCGCTCGCCGAGGAGGACGCGCTGTGGGCGGCGGTTGCCGACCCGACGCGCCGGCGCGTGCTGGACGCGCTGCTCGAGCGAGGCGAGGCGACCACCACGACGCTCGCCGAGGAATTGCCGGTCACCCGGCAGGCCGTGGCCAAGCACCTCGTCGTGCTCGACCGCGTCGGCCTGGTGACCAGCGAACGGCACGGCCGCGAAGTCCGCTACGCCGTGCGCCCCGAACGGCTCGATGCCGCCAGCGAGGCGATGGCGCGCGTGGCGGCGCAGTGGGACAGGCGCCTGGCTCGGATCAAGCAGCTCGCCGAGTCAGTGCAGGCACAGACCGAGCTCCATTCCTAATGCCCAAGAAGGAGGCAACAATGATTCACCACAAGACAGGCTCGCGCGAGGAGTGGCTGAAGGCGCGGCTCGAGCTGCTCGATGTCGAGAAGGACCTCACGCGCCGTAGCGACGAGGTGGCGCGCCTGCGGCGCGAGCTGCCGTGGGTTCCGATCGAGAAGGAGTACGTCTTCGAGACGGACGAGGGCCCGGCATCCCTTACGGATCTCTTTCGGGGACGCTCGCAGCTGCTCGTCTACCACTTCATGTTCGGGCCGGATTTCACGGCGGGCTGCCCGTCTTGCTCGTCGATCGCCGACGGCTTCTCCGGCTCGGTGGTGCACCTCGCCAATCACGACGTCGCGTTCACCGCCATCTCGCGCGCACCGCTCGGCAAGCTTCAGGCATACAAGCAACGGATGGGCTGGAGCTTTCCCTGGGCCTCCTCATCGCCGAGCGACTTCAACCACGACTTTCACGTCACACACACCGACGAGGAATGGCAGTCGGGGGCCGTCGAGTACAACTTCTCCACCTCCGACTACCGGCCCGCGGAGAAGAGTCCGACGCTGATCGAGATCGCGGCGGGCGCTGGAACGGACCCGATGACGTACAGACAGGAGGGGCCGGGCATGAGCGCGTTCGCGCTGATTGACGGCGTCGTGTTCCACACATACTCGGCCTACGCACGAGGAGTCGACGGGCTCTGGGGGATGTACGCCTGGCTCGACCGCGCGCCGCTGGGTCGCAACGAGACCGGCGCCTGGTGGCGACGCCACGACGAATACGAGGAGGATTGACCGCTCCAGCCTGACCTCTAAAGGCACAGGGCGCGTCGTGCCGGCCTTGATCTACGGGCCGCGCACGGCGGGGCCGGCGCTCGCGGGCGCCATGCTGCTGATTGCCGGGCTCCTTGCAAGCATGAGCACGCCGAGCACCATCGAGGCGAGACCCAGAATCTGGCCGCTGACCTGCAGCGCACTCGTTCCGACGTGCTCGTGAAACAGCGTCTGGCCAATGAGGATCGCCACGAGCGGCTCGAGCACGGTGATCGCGGGGAGCGACCACTTCAGGTCACCGGCCTGAAACGCACTCTGGTTGAGCACGAGGCCACCGACGCTCAGGACAACCAATACGTAGGGCGACCAATCGCCGAGCGCATGCCCTACGGAGATGCCCAGCCGGTGGCTTGTCCGCTCGGTGATCGCCGAGGTCGTCCCGAGAACGATGCCGGTGGCTGCGCCAAGCGCAAGCGACCGACGCTGTGGCGAGCCACGGCTGAAAGCGATCAGCGCTACCACCGCCGTTGTCGAGATGGCGGCGAGAAGGATCCAGCCCACGGTCGAGCCGCGCGGGTTGCCTGGCCCGGGCTGTGCGGCCGCGATGTACAACGCGATACCACCTAGGATCTGCGCGTTCGCCAGCCAGTCGCGTCGTGAGAACCTCCGATGCTGGGCTAGCGCGCTCGCACCGAGCGCCATCACCAGACCGGTCACAAAGATTGGCTGCACAAGCGCGAGCGAGCCTTTGCGCAACGCAATGAACTGCATCACATAGCCGGCTCCCCCGGCCACCATGCCCAGCAGCCACGTACGCCGTCGGGCCAGCACCACGAGCAGGTCGATCCGTAGCGAGTGCTCGGCGGCCTCTTTGCTGGCTGCCCGCTGCTCGAGTACCGAGGAGAGCGCGAAGAACGCAGCCCCCACGAGGGACTCCACGATCACGATCGCCGGGATGTAGGCGCGACCGAGTCTCTCGCGCAGACGTTCGACGAAGCGTCCAGGGAGGCCCAGTGCGTGTGCGAGCCCGTGCACGTGGTGCGCGGTCGCGACCAATGTGTAACTCACGGGTCGAACCGGCTAATGAGAACGTTGCGGCGCGGTGCGCAAGAAGCGCTGCAACACCTGATAGAGAGCGAAGAGGACCACCGTTGCCAACACTACCCAGACGATCTCACTTCGATCGAGAAGGCGATCTCATTGGCTCACCGTGGCAGGTTATGATGCTCGCGTGACCCAGCCAACGCTGGCGACGCGCCGTCTGGCCGTTCCGGGTCGGCCGGCAACGCTTCGCCGGCTCACCGCCGCTGACGCTGTCCCGTTCGCTGCCCACATCGCCGGCGATCTGTCTCGGCTCGGAGAGCATCTTCCTTGGCCGGCGGCCACATCCTCGGTCGACGGAGCTCGTGTCTGGCTGGAGAACCATGAGCTCGCCCGCGACGGGCGCGTGATCGCCGTTGGCGTCTGGGACGAGACCAGGCTGGTGGGCGGCGCCGTCCTCTTCCATCACGAGCCCGCCGCCGCGACGGTCGAGCTCGGATGTTGGGTGGTGGCGGAGGCCGAGGGGCGCGGCATCGCGGCGGCATCCTGCCTGGCGCTACTGGAACTGGCGCGGGGCGGGCTGCGCGCTGAGCGCGTCGAGTGGCGCACGACGCCGGCGAACACACGCTCGCGGCGGCTCGCCGAACGTCTCGGCTTTCGCTACGAGGGCCGCCTGCGCTCGCGCTACGTCCTGCGTGACAAACGGCTCGACATCGACGTCCTCTCCCTTGTCGGCGAGGAGATCGACGAGGCTCTCGTACTAGGCTGAGCGCTCGGGCGCGGGTGACGCTCCCGGGTGCTCGGTAGGAACTATGTCCTGGGGCCGGAGAGGAGACACATGAGCGCAGAGCACGTCGAGATCAAGACCGAGGACGGCGTCGCCGACGGTTACCTGGCGCGACCCGCCGACGACGACGGCCGGCGGCCCGGGGTGCTGTTCCTCGTCGATGCCTTCGGGTTGCGCCCCCAGATCGAGCAGATGGCCGACCGGATCGCGGAGCACGGTTTCGTGGTGCTCGCTCCGAACGTCTTCTACCGGCACGGCCGGGCGCCGGTGCTGGCGATGCCCGATCTCGAGGACCCCGAGTCGCGCGGGCCGTTCATGGAGAAGATCAGGCCGATGATGCAAGAGCTCACGCCCGAACTGATCGCGAGCGACAGCCGTGGCTACCTGGACTTCCTCGCCGACGTGGCCCGGGGACCCTTCGCAATAACGGGGTACTGCATGGGAGCACGGCTGGGTTGGCGCATCGCGACTGCCCATCCTGACCGCGTGCTGGCGCTCGCCGGCTTCCACGGCGGCGGCCTCGTGACCGACGACGAGGACAGCCCGCACCGGAGCGCCGACGAGCTGACCGTCGAGGCTTACTTCGGCTACGCAGACAACGACCCGAGCATGACCCCCGAGAACATCGCCACGCTCGAGCAGGCCCTCGACGACGCCGACGTGACATACCGCTCGGAGGTGTACGAGGGCGCTGCCCACGGGTACACGATGGCCGACACTGCGATGTACAACAAGGGCGCGGCCGAGCGCCACTACGAGGCGCTGTTCGCGCTCTTGGATCGCACCATCTGAACGCGCGAGGGCAGACCGCGCCCTCACCGCGTGCTACAGCGGCGGGACCTGGTTGTTGACCTGCGTGCCGTGATACAGGTGGTCCTGGTCCCGGCACGCGGCGGGGAAGAAGAACTGCACGCTGTCGCTGCGAACGCCGTTGTAGCTGGCGAACAGGGTCGCTCGTCCGACGGTTCCCACTTCACACTTGGGGTCGTTGCTCGCAACCACGCGGAGGACGATCTTCATGATGTTCCCGGGGTAGCCCCACATCGTCGCGTAGTGCGAGTGGTAGACGAGGTGATGCTCGACCGTCATCGTGATCTCACCCCTGTGGTCTTCCTGGCACATGATCCCGGAGACGGTGTTCGCTTCCAGATTGATTTCGCCATGGCCGCGGGCGTAGCCGCCCGCTTCCCCCGGGGAGCCGGTGTGAAAGCCCCATGGCGGAATCCCGTAGACAATCGGAACCTGGCCGCAGCCGGGTGTATACGCGGAGGCTTGGCCGGCCGTGCCGAGCAGAGCGAGCAGCGACGTGAATGCCAGGGCCGCGAGCCCGATTCGCGGCTTGATGTGGTGGCTCCGCATCCGAAAGCGGACGATAGACGCTCACCAGGACGATCCGGGCCGAGCCGGACACAAGTTCGACCACCTCAAGCTGTTGCAGCGGGCCTCAGGCGCTTGCGTAGAAACTCTCGCACGTGCGCCTCCGCGCCGAGCGGCTTTGGCGCGGTTTCGGGCAAGAGGACTAAGCGCGTGGGCGACCGGAGTGTCGTCCTGGCGTCCACCGGGTAGGGACGCTTCCATGCCGTCAAAGCTGCTTGCGATCTATCAACGTGCGGCCGGCGAGGCGAACGCCAGAGCGTTCGAGTGCCGGGCCATCTCGAGAGCTTCTCAGTGACAAGAGCGAGGAGATAGAGCAATGGACCTCGTTGCCCCGGTGAAGGCGTTCGATCGCTTTCAGCGACGCCACGCGCCCGTCGCGGTAGCAATCGCCGTGCTGCGTAACTTCTCAGACCAGGAAGCCGGCAACGCCTCCGCTTTGATCGCCTACTGGGGATTCTTCTCACTCTTCCCGCTGCTGCTCGTATTCGTGACGATCCTCGGCTTCGTCCTGCAGGGCGACCCTTCGGCACAGAGCTCGGTGGTGCATTCGGCGCTCTCCCAGTTCCCGATCGTCGGCGCACATCCGGGAGCCCTTGCCGGCAACGGCGTCGCGCTGGCGGTTGGCTTGATCGGCGCGCTGCTCTCCGGTCTCGGAGTGACGCTGGCCACCGAGAACGCGTTCAACCGGGTCTATGCGGTCCCGCGCCGCCGACAGCCCAATTTCCTGGTCGCGCGCTGGCGCGGACTGAAGCTGCTGATCGTCGTCGGGCTGCTGCAGATCCTCTCGACCATCGCATCGGGCGGCGTCAGCGGCGGTCTCGGCGGAGTGCTCGTCGTGATCGCCGGGATCGTGGTCTCGCTGTTGCTGAACCTGGTCCTGTTCTTTGTCGTCTTCCGGTTCCTCGTCTCCGACACGATCCCCACGCGCGAGCTGTGGCCGGGAATTATCCTGGCAAGCATCGGTTGGGAGGTCCTGCAGGCCGTCGGTGGCCTCTACATTCGCCACGTCGTAAAGGGGGCGAGTGAGACCTACGGGACCTTCGCCACCGTCATCGGGCTGCTCACCTGGCTCTATCTCGGTGCACGGATCGTCGTCTACGCCGCCGAGATCAACGTCGTCCTCACGCGCCGGCTGTGGCCGCGAAGCATCATGGAACCGCCGGAGCCGGCTGATCGCAAGGCTCGCGCGGCACTGGCGAAGATGGAGGAGCGCGACGACAAGGAGACCGTTCAGGTCGACTTTCATCCGCCGACCGATGAGAACGGCCCCAACCGGGGCGAGCCGGTCTACGCCGTCGCTCCGGCTCCGCATCCACATGAGCGAGCCCAGACGACGAGTCCCGAGATCGCGGGACCGGATCTGCATACGGTCACGATCGCCCAACTGCTCGATGCCATTGGGCGGAGCATCGAGGAGGTAGCCGCGGACAGCTCGGATAAGCAATTGGCGCAGCAGTGGATTACGAGCGGGCGGCAAGCTTCCCCAACCTCAGGCGAGCGAGAGAGTCGAGCGCCGGGCGACGGCGCTGCCCGCGTCCTTGCCGAGGCCACGACACGCACGCTGGGCCTCGCGCCCGACAACGACGATGAAACTCGGCCCCCGTGATTTGGCGGGCTTCTGTCGCAGGAGCTTTAGGACTGAACCGGAAGAACCCGGGCGTTCTCGACTGCGATAAGTTGTCGGGCGGTGCGCCGACGCGGGGGCAGAGCTCTATGCGCTTTTAGCTCGAAGCTCGACAGCTTCGCGCGAGCCCGCGCGCTCTGGATGACCCTGGCCGTCGCGACAGCGGCCTGCTTGGCGGCGGGGTGTGCATCGGCGCTGGCGGCGGAAGAACCCCCGCCGCTGGCCAGCGCTTTCCAAGGCTCGCTGGCCACCACGTACACGTACAACACCGGGGAAGGCCAGTCCGGCAAAGAGGAAGCCAACCTCACCTGGTCGGCGACGGGGAGCTTCGACGCCGAAGACCACGGCGCGCTGCAACCGCTGAGCTTCTCGAGCATCTCGGGCAAGAAGACCGCGGAAGGCAGCCGCATCTATTGCCCCGGCCCGACCACCGATCACAGGGAACTCACCGCCTCGATTCTCGAAAGCCCGCGACCGGAAGATTGGGAAATAAGCGAGACGCTCAACTATCCGATGCCGGGATGGAAATACGAAGTGGCTGACTCCGCCCTCTTCCTGCCGGTCACGTGGACAGGGAAGGCGTACATCGGCACGTCGTGCGAAGAAGCGCTGTCTGAACCGGAACAGCTGCAGGTCAACGAGCTCACCAACGGCTATCAGGGAGCCGGCTGTCCCGTCAACGAAGCCGAACGCACGCAGCTGCTCGCATCGCTGCTGGTCGAACCCAACGGCAGCGCCGGCCAGACACGCACATATCACCAGCCCTGCAGCGGCACATTTGAAGGCAAAGGGAGCTGGAGCGCGTCGATCACGATCACCCTCACCGTCACAGCGACGAGCCCTGGGGCCAACAACACGAAAAATGGGCCTAGTTCCCCTCCCCCCTCCGTCATCTCGCCGCCCGCCCCGGCGACGAAGCCGACGAGCGAAGCCCGCCGCGCCCAGCTGAAGGACCAGGCCAGAGCAGACCTCCCGCCCGCGCTGGACTCATCCTGGCAGGCGCACGGGCTGGTGGGCGCGCTCTCGCTGGCGCACGCCTACGGGATATCTCAGGTGGCCGACTCGCTCGGCGGCGCCGCCACGCTGCTCGGCGGCGACGACGATGTCGTCAGAGCGATCAACGACTACCGCATCGTCAAAGATCCACCTCAGCCGGGATACGAACTGCTCGCCACGCCCGTGGCGTCCAAGCCGCCGTCGCTCCCATCCTGCGCGCGCTGGCGCGCACGCCGGCTGTCCAGCTACTGCCGCAGATTGCGCGCAGCGGCGAGCGCCATGGTGCGTGAAGCCGACACCGCAGCGGCCCTCGACGCAGCGCTGGCCACGACGATTGATCGCGACACCTCGGCGATCGCCGCTGGCTCCTACGCGGCGGCCGAACGACAGGCAAGCCACTTCGAGGAACTTCAGTCGAGCTTCCAAGCCGCCCTCGTGGCGCAGGGGTCTGCGGGCGCCAAAGTCGCAGCGCTGCTGAAAAGCGCTCACGTGCGTGGTGCAGCGACCAAGGCACAGGCGGCGCGCGCCATCAAGTGGCTCGAGCTGCAGTTGGCCAAGAGCGGTATCACCAAGAGCGAGATCACGCCGCTGGCAGGGTCTGCGCTGCGCCCCAGCCGTGTCGACCTCCTCAGCGCGCTCGCTCACCCCGGCGGCTGAACGATGCTTTCGGCGACGCCGTACGGCGTCTAGCGCATCCGTAACAACGCCGCCGGCAGCCCGGTTGGCCTCCAATGAGGCGGTGTTACGCTGAGAACTTCGGGCGTTTCCGAACGTCAACGGTGAGCAGACTGGGAGGAAGGCGCGCATGGGCACGATCGTTACCACCGACGGCACGGAGATCTTCTACAAGGACTGGGGCTCGGGGCAGCCGCTCGTCTTCAGTCACGGCTGGCCGCTTTCCGCAGACGACTGGGACACGCAGATGCTGTTCTTCCTACAGCACGGCTACCGCGTGATCGCGCATGACCGCCGCGGACACGGACGCTCCACGCAGACCAGCGACGGCCACGACATGGACCATTACGCCGATGACATGGCGGCGGTGACGGCCTATCTCGATCTCGAGGGCGCCGTGCACATAGGGCACTCCACCGGCGGCGGCGAGGTCGTGCGCTACATCGCAAGGCACGGCGAGAGTCGCGTGGCGAAGGCAGTGCTGATCAGCTCCGTGCCGCCGCTCATGTTGCAGACGGACGCCAACCCGGGCGGGCTGCCCAAGAGCGTGTTCGACGGCTTCCAGGCTGAAGTCGCCGCGCATCGCTCCGACTTCTACCGTGGCCTGGCGGCGGGACCCTTCTACGGCTTCAACCGACCGGGCGTCGAGTCATCTGAGGCGATCATCGAGAACTGGTGGCGCCAGGGCATGATGGGCGGAGCAAAGGCGCACTACGACGGCATCGTCGCCTTCTCCCAGACCGACTTCACAGAGGATCTCAAGAAGATCACCGTGCCGGTGCTGGTGATGCATGGCGAAGATGATCAGATCGTTCCCTACGCCGACGCCGGGCCGCTGTCCGCGAAGCTCGTGCAGAACGGGACCCTGAAGTCCTACAAGGGCTTCCCGCACGGCATGCCCACGACCGAGGCTGAGACGATCAACGCTGACCTGCTGGCCTTCTTGCAGTCTTGACCAACCGCACGGCTACGGCGCCGTAGAGGCGCCACCGAGCAGCGCGAGCGCCGCGGTGACGAGCTCGGCGTTGTCCGTGGCGATGTGGCCGTCGGGCAGCGCCAGCACGTCCTCCAAGCCAACGCGCGCGTCAAATCCTGTCCCGCGACAGGCAGCGAGGACCTCCCATGTCCGCTCGCCGTATCCGTGCCATAGCTGCGGGAGCCCGTCTGGGATCAGCTGAGAGATAGCGCGGGCATCCTCCGCGCCGCCGTCGACCTCCACGAGCACGCGCACGATCTGATGCGTGATAGAGCTGCGCGCGAGCTCGACGGCGTCCTGCGGCGTGGCGAGGCCGGCCTCCACCCCAATGCCCGCATGCGCTGCCGCGCGCACGATCCCCACCCAGCCGGACTCCGACAGGTTCACCGAGACGAAGTCCGGCGGCTCGCGCCAGGATCTCACCGCGGCAGCACGAGCGAATGGGTCGGGGTCGATCGCGGCAGACGTGGAGAGCCCGATCGGCAGGCCGGGGGCGCCGGCGCGAATCGCCGCAACCGCTGCATCGCATGCGCGCGCATCGAGGGTCTGGACGCCGTGCGCGTCGCGCGGATGCACGTGCACGGCAAATGCGCCTGCCCTGCGGGCAGCGATTGCATCTGCGGCAAGCTCCGCCGGTGAGAGTGGCACGGCGGGGTGCTGCGCCCGCGTACGGCCCCCGTTCAGGCACGCCTTCAGTGCCATGGGATGCGCGTGCTCGCAGTGATCACCACCTGCAGTGTGGCGACTGGGAGGCGTCCCGCCCGCTGCCGTCCGGACCGGACCGTCTACACACATTGTAAGTTTTGTACGCTACGCTCTGATTATGCAAGCGGGAGTAGGCAAGAAAGCATCGAAGGGCGAACCGTTCAGCGTTCGCTTCACGAGGCCCACCGACCGCGTGGTCGAGGAGGAGGCGCGGCGCACACGTCGCTCCAAGAGCTCCGTCGTCGAGGCTCTGACCGACGAAGCGATCCGTGCGCGGCGCTTCGCCGGTATTGGCTTTCGTGGCGACGACGCGGCTAGACGACCCTGGGTGATCGGCTCCGGCCTGGACGTCTGGGAGATCATCCAGATGCTCGATGATCTCGGCTCGATCGAGCGATTGATCCAAGACACTCAGCTGACAGAGCGCCAGGTGCGCGTGGCGATCGCCTACCGCGACAGCTACCCCGAGGAGATCGCGCAAGCGCTCGGACAGAACCGTCGCACGGTCGCGGAATGGCGCGAGCTCTATCCCTTCATCGAGTTCTCCCCCCCGACCTAGCGCCGCTTGCGCCTGCTGCTCGACGCAAACCTCTCGCCGCGCCGAGTCGCGTCGCCGTTGCGCGAGATCGGCCACGACGTGCTCGCCCTCGCCGAAGACGCGGCCTACGAGGGCCTTTCCGACCCACAGGTGCTCGAACTGGCGAGCACCGAGAAGCGCATTCTGATCACGCGCAACAGCCGCGACTTCGCGCCGATCGCGCGGGAGTGGGCCGAAGCCCAACGTCCGCACTCCGGCGTGATCCTCATTTGGACGCTCGACCACAGTCAATTCGCCGCGATCGTCACCGGCATCCAACGCCAGCTCGACCTCTGGCCGTCGCAAGAGCAATGGACCGACCTCACCGTCGCGTTCTAATCGCCTTTCGGATAACGCCGCACGTTTCGATTCCGACCCGCGTTGGTAGTTAGTGACAACATGTCCGTCGTACGGGCGTCTCCGTGACGCCCCGTAAGCGGTGCGCTGGTCAGGCGATCAAAAGGAGAAGCCGTGTTCGGATGGAGCCGTCGGTCCCTTATCGGTCTTGGCGTAGCCGCGGCCCTCGTGGGTCCCGGCGCGGTGATGGCTGCAGGCTCGGCCTCCGCCGCGACGAGCGAACCTGCCGTGGAGCCCGCCCCCCAGGGCCTCGTGAACAGACACCCGGTGGTCGGCCCGCCGCTCAGGCACGCCAAGTCGTCAGCCCTCGCGCCGGCGCTCGTTCCGGCGACACCATCGCCTTGGGAGCCGCTGACCAACCAGCCAACGTTCGCGCCCGGGACGATGCTTCTGGAGAGCGACGGAAGCGTGCTCGTCCATGAAGAACAGGAATATGGAGCCACGACCGCTTGGTACAAGCTCACGCCTGACGCCAACGGCAACTACGCCGACGGCACGTGGAGTGAGATCGCCTCGATGCCGAAGGGCTATGCCCCCGAGTACTTCGCGTCGGCAATCCTCCCGGACGGGGAAATGATCGTCGAGGGCGGTGAGTACAACGGCTTCAGCCCGGAAGGCGTGTGGACGAACCAGGGAGCGATCTACAACCCGGTGAAGAACAAGTGGCAGCGTGTCTCGCCTCCCCCCGGCTGGGAAAGCATCGGCGACGCCCAGAGCGACGTGCTCGCCAACGGCACGTTCATGCTGGCGCAGCCCTGCCAGGACTGCACGTCTGCGAGCGGCACGCTTACGACCGACGACGCGCTCTTCAACGCCAGCGGTCTGAGCTGGCTGACAATCCCAGGTCAGGGCAAGAACGATCCCAACGACGAGGAGGGCTGGACGCTCGAGCCGAGTGGGCAGCTGCTGACGATCGACACGTGGCTGACGCCGACGACGGAGCTGTTCACTCCGACGAACCTCACCTGGGGCTCCGCGGGCAACACCGTCGCCTCACCGGTCGACAGCCCGGAGGCGGAGATCGGCCCGCAGGTTGAGATGCCGGGCGGCAACACGTTCGTCGTCGGCGCGGGCTCGAGCAGCGAGATAGCTCCTGAAGCGTGCACCGCGCACAAGCCGGCGGCGACCGCCCTTTATGACTACGCGGAGGGTCGGTGGGTGAAGAGCCCCTCGATCCCGACGATCGAAGGCGAGCAGTACGACAGCGCCGATGGGCCCGGCTCCGTGCTGCCGGATGGCAACGTGCTGTTCGACGTGAGCCCGTGCGTATACAGCGCGCCGCTCGCGTTCGACCTGTACAACGCGTCCTCCAACACGATCAGCGCCGTACCGGATGTCCCCAATGCGGCGAACGACTCCACCTACTACACACGCATGCTCGCGTTGCCCAACGGACAGGTGCTGTTCAACGACGGCAGCAACGAAATGGAGCTCTACACGGCGGGCGGCACGCCCAACCCGGCGTGGGCTCCGTCGATCAGCTCGCTCAGCTCGGGCACCCTGAAGCCGGGCAAGACGGCCAGCCTGTCGGGCACGCAGCTGGCGGGCCTCGACCAGGGCGCGGCCTACGGGGATGACGTCCAGGACAACACCAACTTCCCGCTCGTGCGCATCACCAACTCGCAGTCCGGCGTTGTGACCTACGCGCGGACGAGCGGCTGGAGCTCGGTGTCGGTGGCTCCGGGCACCGCGTCCTCGACCAACTTCACCGTGCCGAAGGGCACCCCCGCCGGAGAAAGCACGCTCGAGGTCGTCGCCAACGGGATTGCCTCGGAACCGGTGGAAGTGACGATCCGCTGAGCTGAGCGTGACGAGCCATCGGCTGGGTATTCGCCCGCCGGCTTGACCTCTGAGGTGAGGAAGCCTCGCCCCATCTCGTCACGAAAGCCCTCGACAGCGGTGCCGACGAGCTGCTCGTTGGAGCCCGTCCCCCCTCCGTAGAGCTCGGCCGTGTCGATCATCGTCACGCCGAGCTCGTGCGCACGGCGGATCGTCGCGATCCCGCCAAAGCCACCGTAGCGCTCACCGAATATCGTTCTCTGCGTGAGCTCCACCGACTGGCTCAACGCCTCGGCACGCGCCGGCGCGGGCAATCTACGCCCGCGAGGTCAGCTGCCCGTCCTCGGAAGCGTCTTCCCCGCGCCTGTTACGGCAAAGGTCCCGGAGATCATCTTCCTCTTCTGGGTGGTGAAGATCCTCACCACGGCGGGCGGGGAGGCCACCTCTGACTACCTGAAGACGTATGGGAACTTCGGGGGTGGCGGGACGGAGGTGGCACTGTTCGTGATCGCGCTGGTGCTGCAGTTCGCGACGCGCCGCTACCGTGCCTTCGCGTACTGGTCCTTGGCCTTCGCAATCGCGATCGCCGGCACGGGCTTCGCTGATTTTCTGCACCTCGACGTACACATCCCGTACGCGGGCACGACGATCCTGTGGGCGCTGATCCTGGCGGCGGTGTTCTGGGCCTGGCAGCGCAGCGAGGGCACGCTGTCGATTCACAGCGTCACCACGCAGCGACGGGAGGCGTTCTACTGGGCGACGGTGTTCGCGACCTTTGCGCTGGGCACGGCGCTGGGCGACTTCACGGCGACCTCGCTGGGCATGGGCTACCTGGACTCCGGGCTGTTCTTCTTCGCTCTGATTCTCCTCCCGGCGCTGGCCTGGTGGCGTTTCGGCCTGAACAGCATCGCCGCGTTCTGGATGGCCTATGTCCTGACGCGGCCGCTTGGAGCCTCGTTTGCCGACTACATCAGCAAGCCGCGCAACATCAGCGGCATCGGCTTCGGCGACGGCCAGACCGCAGCGGTGTTCGCGGTGGCCGTCCTCGTCCTGGTTTGCTACCTGGCGCTGGCTCGGCCCGATATCCAACGCTCGCGTCTCGCCTGAGCGCCGCCGCGGCTCAGGGACCGACGTAGCTGAAGCGCGCCTGCGAAGCCGCATCCCCGGTGCCGGTGAAGTAGCTCTCCCAGGTGGTGACGGTCACGGGGACGCTCTTGCCGGGCTTGCCGCGCGGAGAGACCGCGTGCAGCGCGGTGGTGGAGCCGCAGGCGAAAAGCGCGGGGATCACGGTTACGGACTTGGACGCTTTGCCGGCGAAGTGCACGGCCAGCGGACAGCCGAGGTTCTGCCCGCTGATCTTCACGGTCGTGCCCCCCGCGGCGGGGCCGCTGCTGGGAGACAGCGAGTCGACGGCAGGCTGGCCGGGCGGGTACAGGTAGATCTGATCGGAGGCAGAGGTGACACTGCACCCGGTGACGGTGCACGCCCGCACGTGGACGAGACCGGGGTTCTCAGAGACGGTCTCGGTGCTCAGGCGCGTTTCGCCTTCCGGCGCGAGCGTGTACTGGGTGCCCTGCGAGAGTTCTTCGGGTTCTTCGATGAACTGCACGCGCGTCAGCTGCCCCGCGAATCCGTCTCCCTGCAGCAAGATCGGCGTGCCGCCCGTGTCAGCGGCGCCGCTGCGGCCTTTCAGGCGCACACCGCTGGCGGTGCTTTCCACGCCGGTGACGGTCGGCAGGCCCGCATACTCGACGCTCGACTCGGGCGAGGAGCCGGCGAGGGTGCGCACGGACAGGGGGATGCTCTCGGGACCGGCGGTGGGGGTTTCTTCTTCGCCCACCAGCGCGGGGGCTTCGATCTGGATCTCCGTGCCGGTGATGTAGGAGGGGGTCTGCCAGTACGGCGCCGGGCCCCCTTCAAGCGAGGCTTCTTCGGTCGGATTGCCGAAGTCGGTGTAGAGGAAGCTGAAGCGGTCCAGGCCGACGCCGTGGATCGTGACGAGCGTCCCGCCCGTCTCGCTGGCGAGGCTGCTCGGCCCGGCTGAGGTGGAGACGGAGGTGATCTTCGGCGCTGGCGCGTAGTCGTACTCGCTCGGGGCGGGATACACCTCGCAGCCGCATTCGGGCGGGGTCTGGAGCGCCCCGTTTTGCGCGAAGCTCGCGCTCCCCTGGACCGGCGGCAGGATCGTCGAGGGGGCGCTCTCCCCGGCCGCGCCGTGCACGACGACCTGCACCTGGCAGATGTCGTTGCCGGCGTTCTCACCCGAGTAGACGCCAGTGTCGGGCAGCGGCGTGCAGACGGTCTTCTTGGCCGAGTACGCGGGCGGCGTGACGAGGATCTGCGAGTCGCTGAGGACTTGAAAGCTTGCGGCCTTCACGCCTCCGAAGCTGACGCTGCTCGCGCCGTCGAAGTCCGAGCCGAGGATCGTCACGGGGGCAGGAGCGGTCTCACTGCCGCCGGTCGGCACGAGCCCGGTGACGCCCGGTACGGGCGTCGAGCCGACGGCGTCGACGTACTGGAACCGCCCGTCGGGCCCGACCGCGCTGGACTGCCCGTCCTGGAGGCTGATGATGATGTTGGCTGGCCCGGCGCCGTTTTGCGGCGCGGGCGAGTTCGCCGGCAGCGTGTCGCTGGCGGGCGGCATGGTGAGCGTCAGCGAGCCTGCTCCGGTGACGTCGATCGAGCTGGCGGGCACCTGCCATGTCCCCACGAGCACCCCGGCCACGTCGGGCTTGCCCGCGATCTCGAAGCCCGCGCCGCTTACCTTTACCGTCTCTCCTCCGGCGGTGCTGCCAAAGCTCGGCGAGAGCGCCGTCACGGCTGGTCTGTTCGTGGGTGCGGCGAAGCTGCACAGGTAGTAGGCGAGGCCGGCCGCGCCTTCGGCGTCGGTCATGCGCGGCGAGCCGAGCCCCGAGGCGAGGTCGAACCCGGCACGCGCGGGGAACACCTTGCCGTTGTCGAGGCCGTACTGGTCGTTGTTGCCTTCGGTGATGTCGTTGAACGAGGCGGCGTAGTCGGCGGGGCTGGACGCGATCGCGTAGAGCAGCGGCGTCACGAAGCCGACGCCCGCGGCGGTGGCCGGGTTCGAGCGGCACGTGGGCGAGGCGTCTGCGAGCGCGAGCATGCCTGCCCAGATGGGTGTCGCTGAGGAGGTTCCGCCGGAGGTGATCCAGCCGCTGGGAGACGCTTCTTCGCCTTCGCCGACGTACTCTTCGCTGTAGACGGTGACGGCGCCTGTGTACTCGTCCGCCTGCGCGGAGACGTCGGGGTCAAGGCGACAGGGCGTGCTCGCGCTGGCGCCGGGGAGGGCTTCGTCGCAGAAGCCGGTCGGGTAGCCGAAGCTCCGCTCGACGCTGGCCGCGTTTTCGTAGTCGGCGCTCCCGGGTCGGTCGATTCCGGGGACGCTCGAGGCGCGCTGCCAGCTGGGCATGGCGAACGCGAGCGAGATCCCACCGCCGCCCGCTCCGCCTTCGTCGCCGTCGTTCCAGACGTGCTCTTGCGCGGGCTGGCTCGCGTCGGTGATCGTCGTGCCGCCGACGGCCAGCACGTAGGGCTGGCTCGCGATTTCGCCGCCGGAGAGCGGGTTCTGGTCGTGCTTGATGATCGTTTCCCGGTGCACTTCTTCGCAGTTGTCACTGCCGCTGTCTCCGGCCGCTCCGAGGAATGTCTGGCCCTGCGCGGCGCCCTGTTGGAAGAGGAAGTTGAGCGCCTCCTGCGTGCCCGGCTGGCCTTCCTCCTCCTCTTCCTCGCACGGCTGCCCGTAGCTGGAGGTGACGATCTGGTCGCGGTCTTCGTCGACCATGGCGGCGATCTCAGAGACTTCTCCGGCGGGCGATTCCGGGTTCTCGTAGACGTCGATTTCGGCGCCGGGAGCCATCGCGGATACGTCCTCGACGTCCAGCAGCGCCTCGCCGTCCAGACCCGGGCCTTCCGCGATGCCGCCTTCGAGGGAGATGACGTGCAGTCGTTCCATCATCCCGGCCGCTCCCGCGGCGCCGAAGTAGCAGGTGTCGAACTGCTGCATGTCCGAACGTGAGAATGATTCCTCCTCGAACACGCCAATGTGCACCCCGGCGCCGGTGTCGCCGACGCCGTAGAGCCCGAACGCGCCGTAGGCGTAGGCGATCTGATCGTCGGTGAGACCGCCAAGCTGCGTGGCGGCGGCGCGCGCCTTGGTGCACGCGTCGGGCGAGCCCGCCGGGTGCTTGAAGGCGGCGGACTTGGCCGCGGGGAACTCGCTGGCGAGCGCGGCGCGTCGGTGCACCCGCAGCGGCTGTGTCTGCTGGAGATCGTCGAGCCCCTCGACCGCGACCACCGAGTCGGCGAGCGTTGCGGGCAGCGCCGGGGCGCTGGTGCTCGCGTGCACTACACGGCCGCTGCGTAGTCGGTAGCGGTGCAGCGTCGTGGCGAACGCCGCCGACACGTGCTCAGTGGTCCCGGAGAAGCCGAGGAGCAGATCGTTCCCGGTGGCAGGGTTGACCTGCAGGCCGTCGGCGCGCAGCCGCGAGCTCACGGCTTCGACGGTCGCCTGTTCGGGCCCGAAGCGCGCGGCGAACTGACCTTTCTGCAGGTAGTGCCCGAACTCGGGCGAGCCCTTGGTGGTGGCGCCGGCTATGAAGCTTTCGAGCGCCTGCTCGTTGCGGGGGCGCAACACGACCGTCCCGCTCACGCTGGCGCCGGCGGGCGCCGTGCCGAGGTCGACCGCGCCGCCGGGGATGCTCGGCGCGGCGCCGATCCGCACGAGGCCGCCCTGTCCGCTGGCCGCGCCCGCGCCGGTCACGACCGCCGCCACCAGCGCGAGCAGCGCCGTCAGGCTCAGCGCAATCCGACGGTGTCGCGCGACGCGCCCTCGCCCACGGCGGAAGATCGCGGCGAGTCCTTCGCCATTCGTGCTGTCGCGGCGCTCTGCTTCATCCATGACCTTGGCCTCCAGCGATGTCTG
>Ga0209006_10000241_pt1 | contig 56742 bp, 50 predicted proteins | sample JacPin_JW_Ref_O2_FD_188567 | JGI IMG/M metagenome (GOLD analysis project Ga0209006, IMG submission 188567) | Forest soil microbial communities from Algoma, Ontario, Canada - Jack Pine, Ontario site 1_JW_Ref_O2 (SPAdes) (version 2) | ecosystem: Environmental > Terrestrial > Soil > Boreal...
TTGTAAGTCTTGAGCCCTTCGAATTGTTCCTGCTGCGTATCCTCGTAATCGCCGAAGAAAAACAGCTTGTCTTTCTTGATCGCTCCTCCAATCGCGCCACCCTCCTGATAGCGATAGAAAGAGGGTGGGGTATTGGTCTGTCCGTTCGCTATTTGACTGTCCTTGTTGAAATAGTCGTTGGCGGACAGGGCGTTGGGCCGGAAGACGCCAAAGAGATCGCCGTGGATTTTGTTGGCGCCAGATTTTGTCACCAAGCTGATAACACCTGCGCCGCCGCTCTGGTAGGACGCCGGCGTATTCTGGGTTTCGACGCGCACTTCCTGCACGCCATCTTCGGGGACTTCCATGGCAGGAATAATGGCGGCTGAGTTGTTTTCTGCGATGCCAATCGGTGCGCCGTCGACCATGTAGTAAACGGATCCAACGAGCGATCCGTTGATCGTGTCAGCGGAGACGTCGACCCCAGGGCGGCCCACGGAAATGTTCTGAATGGACTGGAATGAGTCGCTCGAGTTGGGCGAGCCATTAACCGAATTCACGCCCGCACTCAACTGGATGAGGTCATAAACGTTGCGCGACAACAAAGGCACCCGGTCGATCGCCTCCGCAGGTATCAGCGTGCCGACTGTAGAGTTGCTGGGCTCAACCAATTCCACTCCCTCATGTACCGTGACCGTCTCCGTGGTGGCGCCGACTTGCAGAGTAATGTTGGCCTCAGTAACTGCATCGAGGTTGACGGTGATTTTTTCCTGCGCGACGCTCTTAAAGCCCGTCTGGCTGGCGGTGACCTTATAGACCCCGGGGCTGAGAGAGATGAAACTGTAGAGTCCCGCGGAGCTGGTGACGGTGTGCTGCGTCACTCCGGTTGCGGGATTGAGCAGGACCACCTTGGCTCCTTGAACGACAGCGCCGCCTGGGTCGGTGACCAGGCCGGTGATGCTGCCCCTGCCGGCCTGGGCAAGCGCGCCGCAAGACGCGGTGAGGAAAACAATACCAAGAGCAAGAATATTCCGTATGGTCTTGCCAGTTCCATTTCCGCTATTCATCAACATCCTCCTAACCCAAAGTCGCAACGCGACATCACAGAGCAACGGTACTGACACGCACCGCCGTAGTTGTGCCGGTTCGGTTGTTCATTTCGGACGCACACTTCTTCCGGCAGGCAGGTGAGACCCTCCGAGCAGGTTATTAAAACGTATGAATAGTGCTTTTCCGAGCCATCCACTGTCAAGAAAAAAGCGTGAACCGAGCTGAATCCTGCAACGATGGTCAATGCGGTCGGTCTGCTTCCGGCCCTCGCGCCTCATCGAATTCCCTCCCGCGCCTGCGACTGTCCCGCCCTTACAGCAAACTCCGCGTAGATTCCCGAACCACCAATTCTGGCGCCACCTTACGATGGTCGGCCGCTACCTCACGTTTTTCCAGCACTCCGTTGATACCCTCGACCACAATGCCAACCGCCGAGGCGCCCATAGACTCCAGAGGCTGTCGGACTGTCGTCAGCGAAGGCGTGTAGAGGGCAGAAGTGGCCACGTCGTCGAATCCGATCACCGAGCAGTGTTCGGGCACGCGCAAGCCTGCCTTGGAGAGCGCCCGGATCGCGCCGAAGGCGGTCATGTCGTCAAAAGCCAGCAACGCAGTGAAAGAATTTTTTTGTTTGATCAGCTCATCCGTCAGCCGTTGGCCGGCCTCGAAGCTCGAAGTAAAGTCGCGCGATTCGGGCAGGTCCACAATCAGGCGCTGGTCGAGCTCCAGCCCGCAATCCTTGGCGCAATTGCGGATTCCCCGCCAGCGCGGCGAACTGTCGGCCAGCGTTTTGGGCCCGCGGATGATGGCGATCTTGCGATGCCCCATGGAATGTAAATGCTCGAGGGCCAGATAACCGCCGATTTCATTGTCCACGATGACGGAACTGATCGAGTCGGTCTTCAGCTCGCAGCCAATCATGGTGGTCGGGATGCTGCTTTTTTCCAAATCCCCGAGCAGGTTGATATCGAGAAAGAGCCAGTTGGCAACAACGATCAGCCCTTCGATGCGGCGGTCGAGCAGAAGCTCGAGATAGCGCTCGAAGCGGGCGCGCTCGTTGTGCACGTCGGTGAGGATCGGTAGGTACGAAGACTGGTAAAGCGTGTTTTCGATGCCACGCAACACCAGCGTGCAAAACGGATCGGTCATGTCGAACACCATGACTCCGACGGTGTGGCTGCGCTTGCTGCGCAGGGAGCGGGCAAACTGGTTAGGCCGGTAGCCGAGTTTCTCGGCGGCGCGCTCGATCCGTTTCTTGGTGACAGTCGGAATGTAACGCGCCAGGGGAGCGTTGTTGAGGACGATGGAAACTGTGGTGGAGGAGAATCCGCTCTCCTTGGCAACGTCTCGGATAGTGACCATCAAACGCCTTTAGCCCAGTCCTTAGCCCGCGCAGCACGCCGGTGGCAAAACCCGCAGTAAAAACCGCGGCAACAAAAACCGAAGCGCGAGCCTCCGATTCCCCCTCAGATTTCCAGGCATCCCCACTCTTGAATTCGACGGAATGCTGGCGGACACTACAGCAGAGACTACATCCAGTGTCAAGCATCCGAATTGAGCAGGCGCTGGTTGAGAACTTGGCCGGGTACTTTGCTGAGCTTGCTTCTGGGCGCCGCGATGGTGTCCGCCAGCGCGCAGAATTCCTCTCCGAGCTCAGCAGCCAAGCCGCAAACCAGCGACGCGCCCGCAGCCGCCCGAGAGAACGCGAAAGCACGATTTTCGTCAGATTCTGGCCCTTGATCCTCAAGCGGGAGCAGCCTACGCGAACTTAGGCTTGGTCTACATGCGGCGCAAGCAGTGGAGCAAGGCGCTCGAAATGCTGCGCAAGGCCGAGCGCATGCTGCCGCAAGTTGCGGGAATTCGCCTCAACATTGGCCTCACCTACTATCGCCAGAACGAATTCCTGCTGGCCATTCCTCTGTTTGAATCGGTCGTCCGCGATCAGCCGGACGCACCGCAGCCGCGCTATCTGCTCGGGCAATGTTATTTTTTCGCCAGCCGGTGGGCCGATGCCGCCGACACTCTGGAACCGCTGTGACCACAGGAATCCACCCAACTCAATTATCTCTATGTGCTTTCGATCGCAGCCCATCGCGCCGGCCGCAGCGAGCTCGACGAAAGAGCAACCGCGCAGTTGGTACATGTTGGCGAAGGCTCGCCCGAATATCATCTTTTCATGGGCAAAGCGCACTTGAATCTGGAACAATATGACCTCGCGCTAGAGGATCTTCAGGCCGCCGCCGCGGCCGATTCCAGGTTGCCCTTTGTGCATTTCAACCTCGGCCTGACCTATCTCAAGAAGCAGGATTACGAAGCAGTCCCGCGACGAGTTCCTCAAAGATTCCGTCGTGGAGCCGGACTTGGCCCTGAACTATGACCAACTGGGCGACGTGTATGCGCTGATGCAGCACGATAGCGCCGCCGAAAAAAACTATCGCGAGGCGCTGGCGGCCATCGACTCCGCCGGCAAACTGGATCCGGACCGCACCGACGTTCACTACCTGCGCGGCCAGATCCTCTTGCACCTGGGGCCCAAAGCAGAAGGTCAGAAAGAACTCGAAGCCGCAGTTCGCATCGACAACGAACGCCGCACCGAACACCAGAAACAGATCGAAACCGGAGCGGTCCCCTCGCCCGAACTCATGCTGCAAGACCTGCAGTGACACAGTTTTGCCGACCGCTCCAAAACCAGCTCCGTGCACTCCGACGTCGTTTTTCCGATTCTGCTTTACCCCTGTGCCCCTGTGTCCGGAGTCTGCCCTGGGCGAAGTCGAACGGTGGTCGCGAAGTTAGGACGCGCCTGGCCGCGACCGCGGCAACCCCGTGATGTTAGTATTTAGAATTCGTTTCATCCTTGAAGAAACTACCGGGCACCCTTTACTTTATCCTGTGAATCGAAGGTTAAGAGACCAGACCTGCTCATGTTGAAATCCAGCCTTTTGAAATCCCGAATCGCCGTTCCCGTTCGCCTGCTCCACCGGTTCTTATTTCTGGCTCTTCTGGCGTCTCCCCTCATGGCTTTCGGGCAGGACTTTACCATGATGGTCACTCAACCCTACCCGTCCGCGGTGGACGCGGGCCAGGACTCAAAATCCTACATTAACCTCGGGACGGTGAATGGCTTTACCGGCAACGTTACTCTCAGTTGCACCGTGTCCCCGTTGGTCGCGAACGGACCGACCTGCACGCCCCCGGCCACGGCAACTCCTCCGCAGCAGGTGGCGATGTCAATCACCGTCGGCGACCTTGCACCCGCCGGCTTTTATACCCTCACCGTGACTGGCACCGGCCCTGCCCCAAGCACCCCAAAAACGGCCAACATATCCTTAACCGTGCTGTCGATAACCCCCGACTACACAATGGCAGTGACAACCACAATTTTCCCAACCAGCGTCCATGCTGGCTTCACGGCCGTTGCGACTATCACCGTAAGCCCCATCAATGGCTATTCGGGAACTGTCACGCTTTCCTGCAGTTCCATCACGCCCCTGGCGACGCCGGCTCCCTCCTGTTCGTTCAGTCCCGCCGCTGTTGGGCCTCAGGGTAGCGGCCTGGAACCGCCCTTTACCTCCGTCCTCACCATCACCACCACAGGAAACACCCCGCCGCCGCCCACTCCCGCTTCGCTTGTCGGAGGCCTCAACGGGATCAACGGATCATTTCTGCCCGGGGCAAACGCACCCAGCTTGAATGGTTTGTGGTTGGCCTTCCCCGGACTCGGGTTGATTGCGCTCGCCCTAGCCACTTCGGGCCGGCGCCGCCGCAGGCTGTGCCTGCTGTCGCTTCTCCTCGTATCCTTGGCGAGCGTTCTGCTCATGCCCGCCTGCGCAACCAACAACTCCAATACCGGCCTGAACGGAAGCACGCCCAAAAATACTTACGTCTTCACCCTGACCGGCGCCGACACCCAAGGAGTGGCGCCCAGTAACGAAGCCACACCTCCCACCGTAAGTCTCACGGTAAACTAGCCCCGGTTGCAGCCATGGGCAGCTCTCGGTCTCCCACATGCTTTCGCTCGATTCTTCGCGCTAGGCGAAAACTGGCGGCCGCCTGCCTTCTCGGCGTTTACCTCTGCACCGCCCCTGCTGCGCTGGGCAAAGACAAAGCCAAACCAACTACGGTGCGCTGGGACGAACAACATCCGGGCTGCACCTTCTCCCGCGGCGACGACGGAAAATACCGTTATGGACTGTGGTCGGGCGATCTCGGCATTACGCTCGCGCTGGACGCTCAGGAACTGGAAAAAGTCCGCCGCCGCCACGAGCCGTTCTTCGGCGTGCTGCTCGACATACGCTATCGCGGCCAGACTTCTGTCGACCTCGCCACGGAAGACATTTCGCTGCAGTTCCTGAAGCACTTCAAGGTCATCCAGCCCGCCCTCGACCCGGATGGATTCGCGGAAAAGATCCAGAAAGACGCCGACACCCAGGATCACGAAACCGCCCGCGAAATTGAAAAACACCCCGAGCAGAAAGACGCGAAAGAAACCTACACGCGGGCCTTTCAGAAGGACGCAGCGGAGCTGCTGGAGTTTGTCACCAAAGACACGCTGCGTCCATCCCACCTCGACCCCGGAAAGCCGCAAGCCAGCGGATGGGTATTATTCAGCACCAACAGCCGGTGGATCAGCGGTTGGAAAAAGCGCGAAGCTTTCGTGCTGCGAGTTCCGATCGAGGGAACCATCTTCGAGATTCCCTTCGAGCTTCCCCCGGAAAAAGGCGAATTGATTCTGCGCCGCAGGGATTAGAAAATCCGGCGTCCGGGAAGCTCGTGCAGGAACAGCAACGTTGCGGCGGGTGCCCCATCCCAAACGCGCCCTCTGCGTTTAGGGGATTTTGACTTTGCTCAGGTTTGGGCTTTGACTCCCGGCACGGCAATCTTTCTTACGAAGCCGCCCGCCGCGTTTCGCGGTCGTGTTCCGCAGCCTGGCGCATGAGAATATCGCGCAGCGACACCAATCCCTTCAGTTCCTTGCCCTCCACGATCGGCAAATGGCGGAATCCGAATTCGCGCATGATAAACAGACATTCCTCGACGGTTTCGTCGGCCGGAACCGTGCGTGGGTTGGCGCTCATCACCTCCGCGACCGAGGTTGACCCGGGAGTGCGTCCCACCGCGACCACCCGGTTCATAACGTCGCGTTCCGAAAAAATGCCAGCCAGCTCTCCATTCCGCAGCACGGGCAGCGCTCCAATGTTGTGTTCCATCATGTAGCGCGCCGCTTCCAGCACGCTCTTTCCGGCGTCAATGGAATAAACTCTGCGGTCTTTTACGATTTCACGGAGGGTGGTCATCGGTCGCTCCTTTGGGGATCGGGGGATTTTGCGGCCTGGCTCGGGCTCCCGCCCGAGCCATTGGTGGGCAATACTTTATCACGACCAGTCACGGCCAGGCAGCTCGAAAACAGGCCATGGACGCTATTGTCCGGTTGGCCGTAAAGGTTCGAGACCGTAGCCTCAGCAGCTCTACCCGTTCGCCCCTGTGCCCCCGGTGGTTAACGAACTCAGACCGATGCCATTTTCATTACGCCCTTTCCATACGCTTGGACCCAACCGAAGACTGCAGTAGAATGCGCTGCAATGGGATAGCGAGCCGGATCGACCGCCGTGGAGGATCATCATGAAGTTCCCCGCAAGCAAACTTGCATTCGCGTTAGGGTCGCTGGCGCTGTTCACGGCCGCTCCATCACCCGCGACGTTTGCCCAAACCCCCAACACCACTTCCACGCGACCGAGAGGAAATCCTGCACCGTCCGGCGGCGTAGGCATGATGGGCGGCGGCATTACCTCGATCGCATCCGGTTTCGGCGGCATACGTACGATGACCGGCGAACCGTTTTCCGCCGAGGAAGAATCCGAGCGCTCTCAGGTCCTGGCGGACGGCACCCACGTGTCCCAGACGACCCATGTGCACCTGTACCGCGACTCGCAGGGCAGAACGCGAAGTGAGGGTCTGCCGGCTGAACTGCAGGAATCCCCCGCTCCGGTGTTCGTGAATATCTATGATCCCGTCGCCAAAGTTCGCTTCTTCCTCGACCTGCGGCGGCACGTAGCCCACATGCTGCCCACTCCTGGTGAAAATCGCCCGCGACTCGAACCAGCCCAATCCGAGACTACTGACCAGTCGCCGCCCACCAGGGCCCAGCGCGCCCCGGTACAAAGCAGGACGTCGCAAACCAGCACCGACCCGACCGATGAAACACCCCGCATCAGGGTTTCGCACGCATCGCTCGGCAAGCAGACCTTCGAAGGCATCGAGGCCAGGGGCCTGCAAACCACCAAGACTATCCCGGTCGGAGCCGAAGGCAACGATCGCGCGATTGAGATTGTTTGTGAGAATTGGGAGTCCCTCGAACTGAAGCTCCAGATGCTTTCGAAATGCACCGATCCACTCCACGGCGACCACACCACGCGGGTCGTCAGTATCGATCGCTCCGAACCGGACGCATCCCTGTTCCAAGTGCCGCCAGACTTCAAAATCGAAGACCAGCAGACCCGTTCCGCGCCGGACCCAACCACCACCGCGGAACAATGATCCCGGCCCGCAACAAGAATCACCGGGTGGCCCATCTTTGTTGGGCGCGCTGTAAACGGACCATGTGGAGACCGCCGCCTGGGCGGTCCGGCGAGGGCGAAGCCCGGCCCGAGTGGCAGGAACCTACGCGGGTGGCTATCTTTGCCGCGTTCTTTGCGGCAAAGGCGGGATCGCCGCGCAATCTATCGCTCTACCAACTCTTCGAGCGTCGCAAAAAACGCCGGATAGGAAATCGCCGCGGATTCCGCCCCCCGAATCACTGTCTCCCCTTCCGCGCGCAGAGCCGCGATCGCAAAGCCCATGGCAATCCGGTGATCGCCGCAGGAATCAATTTCCGCACCGTGTAGTGTTTGGCCCCCGGGAATCTTTAACCCATCTTCGCGCTCTTCCACCTGCGCGCCCATCCGCCGCAGATTGCTGGCCACAGCGGCGATGCGGTCGGATTCCTTGACCCGCAACTCCTTGGCGTCGCTCACCTCAATTCCCTGCTCCGTATAAGGCGCGATGGACGCCAACACTGGAATCTCGTCGATCAGCGCCGCTGAATCCGCTCCAGAAATCGTCGCACCCTTCAGCCGAGCGCCCTCCACCTGCAGCGTACCGACCAGTTCGCCGTGAAGCTCCTCGATCTGCGTCACCGAGATCTTCAGCCCCAGCAGGGTGAGAATATCGAGCAGCCGCGCCCGCGTGGGATTCATCAACAGATTCGGAATGGTCAGCCGCGATCCCGGAAACAACGCCGCTGCGCACAAAAAGAAAGCCGCGCTCGAAAGGTCTCCCGGAACGCGGGCTTCCAGACCTTTCAGCCTCTGCCCTCCGCGAATTTTCACTTCATTTCCCTTGCGCTCAAGCTGCGCTCCAAAGGCGCGCAGCGCAACCTCTCCGTGATCGCGAGTGCGCAGCGGCTCCTCGACGCGGGTTTCTCCCTCAGCCAACAGGCCCGCAAACAACAGACAAGATTTCACTTGCGCGCTGGCCACCGGCATCTTGTAGTCGATCGCTTTGAGGTTCCCGCCCGTAATCCGCAGCGGCAGAAGCCCGTTCTGCGAAGCGATCTGCGCCCCCATTGCAGTCAACGGATGAATGACGCGCCCCATCGGCCGCCGCGATAGCGATTCGTCCCCCACCATTTCACTCGTGAATTTCTGCCCCGCGACAATGCCGCTCAACATCCGCACGGTTGAACCAGAATTCCCACAATCGAGCACCGTCTCTGGCGCGCCGAGCGCGGGTCCGCATCCTTCAATCTCGATCGTGTTCTCGGCCCCGTCTCCCCTCCCGCGTTCCCACTTCACTCCGAGCGACCGCATGCATCCCAGCGTGCTGGCACAATCGGCGCCGGTAGAATAGTTTTCAATCCGCGATGGTCCCTCGGCAATTCCCGCCAGCATCGCATAACGATGTGAAATGGATTTGTCCCCGGGTAGCCGCACGCTGCCCCGCACATTGCGCGCCGGGCGCACCATCACCTGCGATTCGTTTTTCATCCCGAGATCAATATAGCGGAAAGCGCAGAAGAGAACTGCTAAGGCCGCCGTAAACGGTTGATGGCTGATTGCGAATTAGAATCTCAAGATTGCAGCAACAATTCCAGCTTTCCCCGCTTCTCCATCAACCATCAACCATCAGAAATCAGAAATTTCTCAAGCCCGCGCCCGAGCCTCAACCGCAGCTTCCTTCAAAATGTTGGCAGGAACTTCCCTCATCGTCACCCCGAACTCAAACATCACCGTCTCCGTCCCGCGTCCCCATCGCGCCACGTCCCAGTGCGCGCGCACAAACTTCACCTCCGGATGCGCCGTCAAATCCAGCAGCAGCACAGACTGCTCCCGGTAAAACTTCTGCGGGAAAGCGACAATCGCCTTGGGACTCCACGCCGCCCCATCCCCAGAGCCGTAGATGCTCACATCCAGCGACTCCTGCTCGATGATGTTCGTAATGTCGAGAGCCAGCAGAAAAATGCGGCTGGTGGCCGCGCTCACATCAATGACGGCGCCATCACCCTTGGCGGTCACCACCGTCTTTGCTGCAACCAGATCAAGCGCATCGCCACCCAAAGATGTATTCATCGCTCCCATTAAACCTCAACTCTCTTCCCGCAGTACAGACCGCAGTACAGACTGAAGTACAGACCGCAGTACAGACTGAAGTGCAGCCCCGCCACAAACCACTCACTCCGATGGATGCGGCCCCGTGAACTCAGAACAGCACGGCTTTTGCGTCGGTTTAAACTCCATCAGCTCCACCCGCGTCAAATCCGGATCAAACACGTCAAGCTGCCATTTTCCGTCCCTGCCAATCTCCGCCCCTTCGTCGCCATGAGCCTTCCAGCCGTGCGATTCCATAATCCCCTGAGCTTTCTTCATCTCAACCACACCCAGCGAGATGTGATTCAGCACGCCCGTAAGCTGCAGATCAGGATGCTCCGGCTGATTCAGCATATACTCCAGCCAGTCAGTCCCGTCCGGAACCTGCATCGCCACCCAATCCGTCTTGTCCGGCTGCATGCCCCCATGCCAGTAAGGACGAAAGCCCAGCAGGTCGCGATAAAAGTGATCCTCCACCTCGCGGTTGTGCACCAGAAACCCGGTATGAATCATGCGCCGCGACACCGCCGACGATGACGCCGGCACAGCCGCATCTGCCTTGGCATTTTCAGCGGCATGTTCGACTGCGGCGCGTTCCACAAATTCAACCCGATGTCCCTCAGGATCAATAACAGAAAAACTCAGGCTGTGATCGGACCAGCCCTGCACTCCAGAAACCTTTACGCCGTTCGCCGTCAGATAGTGGCGCAGCCCGACGATGTTGTCAGTGGTGAACGCCACATGATCCATGCGATCGGTCGCCTTCGGATCGGGCGCAGCGCTGTAGCCCACCCACTGCGCCCCCACCATGTAGCGCACCGTGCCGCCCGGTTCAATCGCCGCGGCGTCCGCCAGTCCCAGCACGCTGCCGTAGAGCTTCTGCACCCCGTCGGGCGCGGTGGTATAGAAAGAAACGTGATCAATCCCCAGAATGCGTGGCCTGGGGACGGGACTGCTCTGCGCGGGTGCGCACGCAGCAAAAAACAACAACGCGAATAATGCGACAAGTCGTCTCATAAGCAGCACGATTGTACGCGACACATCCGCCAAACTCTAGACCTTGCAATCTCGGCTTACCCCGTGCTCCTCCGTGCCCCGAGCCTGCCCTGAGCCAAGTCGAAGGGTGGTTAACGATTCAGCCAGCTAGGGAAGCCCCCCTTAGATTCCCTCCAGAAAATTCGACACCAGCCCCGTCACGTCCTCCGGCCGCTCCCACGCCGAGTAGTGCCCAGCCTTTGGAATGACCCGCATCTGGCTCCCCGCAATATGTTGGCGCATCAGCTCCGCCTCATTCACGCCCGTGAGCATGTCCTCTTCTCCCGTGATCAGCAGCACAGGAACATTGATGGTCTTCAATGTATCCACTGAGTCGGGACGCTCCGCCATCCCTCGCTGCACCTGGGCCACATCCTCAGGCGACATTTTGCGCATCATGCCCAGCGCGCCTGCCACCAGGTCAGGACGAGCCTCGCGCGTGCTTCTGCCCAGAAGTCGCGGAATCATGCTTTCGAAAAAAGGCTCCGTGCCGCGCTCCAAAACGTCATTCGCCGCCTGCAGCCGCCCCGCGCGGGCTTCAGCCGAATCCGCCGGAGCCTTGGTGTTGCACAGGCCCAGTGCAGCCACCCGCCCGCGGAACCTGCGCCAGAATTCGAACAACGCGTATCCCCCAATCGATACTCCGATCAGCGCAGCGCGTCCCACTTCTGCATCGTCCATCACGCGCGCCATATCGAGCGCGTGTTTCGCCATCGTGGCGGGCCCCTCGCCAACTCCAGAATCGCCGTGACCGCGCAAGTCCGGCAAAATAATTCGGAAGCGCGCAGCCAGAGCCCCGGCCACGGGCAACCAGAATTCATGATTTGCAGGAAAAGGATGCAGCAGTACGACGGGCGCGCCCTCGCCCACGACCCAGTAAGCGATCTCCGCGTCGCTGCACTTGATCCTCTGCGGGCCGATGGGCTGCATGCAGCCGATTAAAACACAGATGCAACTTCCGCCGCCGGCCTTTCACGTCAGGGCTGAGGAGACGCAGCACGCGAGTATCGATTCCTCAGCAATGTGACAGCAAGTGCAAGTAGCCAGCCCAGAATCGTAGCGATCAGTGTCGAAATTACAAAAAGCACTGCCGCGAAAGGAAGATTTCGAGGGGTCGAGAATTTCGTATCCTCCGCGCCACAGCAGAACCGTCCAGATGGCGATTGGCACGGGGACGCATGCGCTCAGACTGGCAAGAAAAGCAGGCGCCAAAAGCTGAGCGGGCGTGCTACTCGCGCTCGGAAGTGCGCCTATCGCACGGATGAAAATAGCGAAGGGCACAAGCAGACTGAAAAAGAGCTCGGATTGCTCCAAGCCCAAATGGAGAAGAGCTACTTCAGAAGGGATGCCCCCGACCGCGGCAATTATCCATAGCCCCGCGAGCGGCCGCCGCAAGGCCGCGGGTGTACGCTCCAACACATCCGCAGGCTACACACTCGTCATCTGCTGCGCGCCCGCCGGAGCCATACTCTGCAACGGCTCCTCTGGCATCACGATCCAGGCCACGAAGTACGGAATGAACCCAACGCAGGTCATGAGGGCCGTGATCAGCCACACCAGCCGCACCACAGTCACGTCAATATCAAAATACTCAGCGCACCCCAGGCACACGCCCGCGACCTTGCGTCCCTGGCGCGGCCGCACCAGCCGCTTTCGCGCCACAGACGCCCCCACCCGAATGCCGCAATACGCGCAAACCGCCGCATCATCCTGAATCACTTTCCCGCAGTAGTTGCAGTACATTGGCTCTCCCCCGCTTCAAGGTACGAAAACGGCGAGGCGAAAGTTCCTCGAGGCTGCCCCCTCCCCAATCTATGTGGGTAACCATCCCTGTGGCGACGGCCGCCTTGGCCGTCCAAGCTCGGGCGAAGCCCAGCGCCCCCGGTCCAATAGCCTGAAGGCCGAGGCACTTAGGCCGAATTCTGAAGGCCGAGGTCGGAACTCCGAGTCCGAAGCCCAGTCTCCCCGGTCACTCCCGATACGCTTCCCTGATAAACCTGCGCGCTTCCTCCGCCAGCGGAGTCCCGCCGTTCTCCGCCACCACCGTCTGATATTTTTTCACCGCCAAATCCCGCTCGCGCAGCAGGTCATACATCTCCCCCGCAGTCAGATTAGCTTTCTGCAAAGTCTCCGGATCGGGATTGGCCACTTCATTCGTCAACTCATAAGCGGCCGCCGCCCCCGCGTAATCCTTGCGGCTGCGCAACAATTCCCCCAGCCCCCAGGCCGCCAGCTCGTAATGCAGCGCGCCGTATTTCCCGTCCCGCCCGGTCTGCCAGACTTTGCGGTAGCCCGCCGCCGCATCGTCCCAGCGCCCGGAGTCGCGCAGCAAGTTGGCGACTTCCAGCGAGAACAAGTAATTCTTGGGGAAACTCGTTTCCAGTTCCTCCATAATCACCCGCGCCTCGTCGTACCGGTGTTCGCGCCGCAGGAACAGCGACAGCACCACTTTGGCGTCCACCGCATTCTCGCCGTTGCTCTGGCCCAGTTCCCGAAGATATTGCAGGCCTTTTTCCTTGGTGCCGCTGAGCCCCACCAGCGCGACCGCCACTTTCACTTCCCACGTAAGACTGCCCACCACGTAATTGTGCGTGCCCACCACCAGCTTCGCGTCCACATAGCTCGGATCGAGTTCGAGCACGCGTTCGTGGTCCCGCCGCGCCCCGACTCCATTCCGCAAGGCCGAGAACCATGCCCGCTCGATCAGCGCCGTGTAGAGGGCAAAGTCCGCCCGCGTAACCCCACGGGCGTAGAGCGCGTCCACATCGTTCGGGTTTGCCTTGAGTTCCTCCTCCTCCAGACCCTCCGCCAGAACCACCAGCTGCTGGATGCGCCGATTCACCTTGGGATCGCCCGGCCGGTGGGTCTGCCCAATAAAACTGTCGTTGGCGTACTCGCCAGTATTCATGGCGCCGGTGTCGTAAAGCTCGTGCTCCAGCACGGAAGTCAGCAGGTGATTCACAGCCGAGGGATCCCTGGGATGCCGGGCCAGAATGTTCTCGAAGTCGTGCGTCGCCTGGTCGAACTCCATGTTGTAGAAGTGGCTAAAGGCAGTGTCGACCTGCGGATCGTGGGTCACGCTCGATGCGGAAGCTGGAATACAGAAAGCGAGCAGAATCAGCACCAGGAGTCGGAGGATGCTGCTGGGCACGGAATGAAACAAACTCTGTCTTCTCCCGGAAGGCAACGAACTAAACGCAATAGACTGAAGAAATCCAACGGCCGCTGACGGTACCCTCTGACCCCTGTGTCCTCAGTGGTCAAAGCCCACCGCCGGCTGCCTGGTCAGCGCTGGGTTTCCCCAGTCTAAACGAATTCCAGTTGCATCGTCTGGACCCTCCCGGAACCAACTCCGTTAGCGGAGGGCCAGAACAGTAACTCCAATTCCATTCCCAGCGTCTCTACAATCAAACCTCAAGTCCAACCACTCATTCGCGTCTTGAACCATTCGAATGAGCCGTTCGATCCGGTCTGCCGAATGGAGCTCGGCAGGCCGGGGGTTGTCTCGAAGACGTTTCTTGGACCTCTCTGGAGCAGGCCGTTCCCGAAGTTGGGATCAGACTTGAGATGAAAGTTGAGATGCAGTTTCGCTCTCGCCGGAGGGTCCTGGACTTTAGAAACCAGCGCATCTTTACGCGCAAGAGCGCGTAATTATTGCCGGAGAATCGTTGCAAAAGGTTGGGACGAAATCCGTAAGTCATTAATTCGTCAATGCTTAGCGAGAGGTCGGCTTTGGCGTTAGGCTTGCCTCTTGAAGAGTTCAGGATTCGACTTTTTCGGGGTCAACCCAATGGCGGAACTAACTCATAACGTAGAGCAGGAATTCTGGCAGCCGCCAGTCGTCATGCCCATGTCGAGTCATCCCCATGACCTCAATGCTGTTCCTGCTTTGAGCGATGCTTGTGACCGCTGCGCCACCGAATATCTGGTGGGTGCGGGTTTTTGTCACGCCTGCGGCAGGCCCCGCGTGCAAGCCTCGGTTAGGCCCTCCCCCGATAGCCCATCCGCCTACCTTTCAGCCGATTTCCTGTCGTCCGATTTTTTGGTCAAGGGAGCCGCCAAGCTCCGTGCCACCGCCGCGGGAATCCGCTGGCGCCGGGTCGCCCTCCCGGCCTGGGTTCAATACCTGCATTTCCACCAGATCAAGCGCTGGATCGGCCTTCCCACCGCTTCGCTGATCGCCTTCTTCATCGGCCTTGGCTGCGTGGCCGGGGCGGTCGGCGTAAGCCTCATCTACAAGCCGCAGAACTTCGTCGATTTTCAGGCCATCCAGATGTGGCGCATCGAGTGGCTGCTGGCCGCGACCGCGTCCTTCGTGGCCGGCATTCTGCTGAAAAAACCCTCCGACTCCAACAACAATCAGGACGAGTAACCACCACCCCAAAACTTCGGGCCACCCCCTCGAACAACGTTGTCGTCCGCCGAGGAGCCCACCTCCGCGTTACCGGAAGAGTCCGCTTCTGGGTGGCGCAGCGATTTCAGCGCTGCGATAAAGCTCCTCTCCGAAGTGAAGGCTTCCGAGTTTGCGTGAGAACGCAAACCCCGGCCGAAGATGTGGAATGACAACGGTCGATCGAGGCCCCGAAGGGCCGTCGCGAGTATTGCCCAGGGCCATACCGCCGGGTAACGTGGCTGAGCGAAACCAGTCCGGGCCGGCATCCGCAGCCGCCGATACCCGCCGCGGCTTCTCCCCCGCCAACTCCACCTGCTGCCTGCGCCGCAGCTCATCGCTGCGCCCAGTGCGCTCTCAGCGATGTCTCGACGCCGCCATCGTCATCACCCCGCAGGCTCGCGCTCGCTGAAGGCAGACCTCTCTAAAGCCACGTCCCTTTGGGTCTGCTGTGAGCAATCTTGAACAGACGTAATTCCGACTCGCCGATTAATTTTTCTCAAGGTTGAAAGGTTTTTGCAATTGCAATACCTGTGTGCGGCTCAGTGCCGAGAGGAAGAAGGATAACGGTCATGTGCAGATACAGCAATCCCAAGATCTGGTTCACGGCATTCCTACTGCTCATTTTTAGCGCCGGATGCAGCGACTATGACAACGGCACCAACCCAGGTTTAGTTCCGCCGACGGTAATTTCCGAAACGCCGCTTAGCGGCGCGGCCGGCATCTGCACCCAGGCAGTGACCGCTACGTTCAGCCAGGCGATGAATCCTGCCACCATCAATACCACAAGCTTTACCTTGACCACGGGCGCTCCGCCCGTGGCAGTGGCAGGAGTAGTGACCTACGCCGCATCCACAGCGACCTTTACACCATCTAGCGCTCTCGCGGTGAACACACTCTACACCGCCACGATTACCACCGCTGCCGCGGACTCATTTGGTGTGGCGCTGGCGAGTAACTTTGTATGGACCTTCACCACCGCCACCACATGTGTTCCGCCCGTCGTAATTTCCGTAGCTCCTCCTAATCTCGTCGTCGGCATCTGCCCCAACACGCTGCTGGTTGCCACGTTCAACGTGGCGATGAATCCTGCCACGATCAATACGACAACTTTTACGTTAACAGCGTCAGCCACTCCCCTCGTGGCAGTCGCAGGAGCAGTTACGTACAACGCGTCAATCTATGCCGCGACCTTTACTCCAACCAATCCTCTTGCACTGAACACCTCCTACACCGCCACCGTTACCACCGGGGCCCAGGGTCTTGCGGGTGATTCACTAGCAAGCAATTACGTATGGACCTTCACCACATCTCCCACGGCATGTAACGCCACCGTACCGTTGGGAACGGCCTGCATGTTTGGGATTCTGGCCGCTACTCCCGCCGTCGCCAATAGCGGCCCCACAATTGTTACGGGAGATGTGGGAATATGGCCGGCATCTTCGATTACCGGATTTCCGCCGGGAACCCTGACGGGCACGGAATACGCGGGCGATGCGGTTGCCCAGACGGCCCAAGGCGACTTGACCACGGCGTATAACTACGCCGCGGCGGCACCCGGAGGGGCCATCCTCACTGCGGATATCGGAGGGCAAACACTCGCTCCTGGCGTTTATAAGACGACGAGCGCCCAGCCCTCGCTGGGAATCACCGGGAATCTTACCCTCAGCGGCAACGGCGTCTACATCTTCCAGATCGTGTCCACGCTGACGACGGCTGCCAACAACAGCGATGTCATTCTCAGCGGCGGCGCCACGGCTCAAGACGTGTTCTGGGAGGTCGGTAGTTCAGCCACGCTTGGAACCACCACAACATTCGCGGGAACCATTATGGCTCAGGCCTCGGTCTCGCTCGACACCGGCGCAACGCTGAATGGCCGAGCGCTCGCCCGGACCGGCGCAGTCACGTTGCTAAGCAATCCGGTCAATGTACCTCCCTGTCCAGGTCCATGAGGCGTTCGGTGGTGGATCCGCTTGAGGCTGATCCACGGCCGGGCAAGCTGGAAAGCATGATTTCGCGTTATCGAAGTTCGGAATAGGTTCGGAGGAATTGGCACATGTCATCTCACACTCATAATACGTATGGCCGGGCTGCCGCGATGCGGTTGGCAATGGTCGCTGTCCTGTGTAGCGTTGGCACGCTTGCGTCCGCACAGGATCAGCCTGCTCCCAAATGGGAACTGTTCGGCGGGTACTCCTTTGTCGATCCCGGCACCGATGTGCATGGCCTGCTTCCGGGAGCGGTGCTTCCGGTGAGCAGCCGCGTGGAATCGAATCCGCGGGGTGCCGGTGCCAGCATCACCTTCAACTTCAACCGCTGGTTCGGATTAACGGGCGACGTCAGCGCGGACTTGAGCAGCGGAGAAAAAGGGGTTCCCATGCGAATTGACGATGCCGAATTCTTCAACCTTTCCGCCGGGCCTAAAGTAACTTTTCGCAGCCGCCATTTTTCTCCGTTTCTCGAAGCTCTCGTGGGCGAGCATCGCCTGGCCTCCGAACTCTTCGGAAGCGATCACGAAATCGGTTTCATGGCTGGCGGCGGTCTCGATCTGAACTTGAATCGGCACTTCGCTCTGCGCCTGATCCGCGCCGATTACTTGTTTTCGAATCATCAGTATGGTCCGTCGTCAGTGGTTCCCGCCACGGATGTGAGAGGAGTAAGACTGCAGAGTGGCGTGGTATTGATGTGGGGCGGTAAGCGGGCTGTAACCCCGCCGACGGCCGCCTGCTCGCTACAGCCCGCCGAAGTCTTCGCCGGCGAGCCGGTGACCGCGACTGCGGCTGGATCAAATTTCAATCCCAAGCGTACCGTCGCCTACCAATGGAGTGGTTCCGGCGTGCCGCCTGGCGCGACGGCCGCTTCCACCCAGATCGACACTACCGGCCTGCGATCCGGCTCCTATCCGATCACCGCCCGCCTGAGCGATGGCAGCAAGGAGGGCGCCGCCTCCTGCAGTGCCAGCCTCACGGTGAAACAGGCGCGTCCTCCGGTGATTTCGTGCGCCTCCGATCCGGCAAGCGTGCCGATGGACGGAACCTCAGCCATCAGTTCGAACGCCAGCAGCCCCGATGGCCGCCGGCTGACCTACAGCTACGCCGCCAGCGCTGGAAACATTGCGGGCAACACCGCCGCCGCTACCTTGGACACGCGAGGCGCACAGCCGGGGACAATTACGGTAACCTGCAATGTGGGCGATGACCGCAATCCGCCGCTTGCGGCGTCTTCTTTGACCACGGTGACCGTGCAATCCCCACCACCACCCCCACTGCCCGATTTCGTTGCCATCGAAAGGAGGCTTGCCCTGCACAGTGTTTACTTTGCCACGGCGAAGCCTACGCTCGAGAATCCCGATGCCGGCCTGCTCGCCAGCCAGGAGAAAACTCTCAAGGCGCTCGCCAGCGATTTCTTGATCTATCTTCAAAACAAGCCGGACGCGCACCTGACACTGGAAGGCCACGCCGATCCGCGTGGCTCGATGGAATACAATCAGGGACTCTCCGAACGGCGCGTCGATCGCGTTAAACGCTTCCTGATCGAGCAGGGCGTTCCCGCCGCTAACCTCCAGACGAAGGCGTTCGGCAAGCAGGAAAACCTCACCGATACCCAGGTAAAGCAGGCGGTTGAACGAAATCCTGAGTTGAGCCCGGAAGATCGGCAAAGAGTACTCAGTAATATGAGGACGATCATCCTGGCCAGCAACCGCCGGGCGGACATCACTTTGAGTAACACGGGCCAGGCGTCTCAGGAGTCCGTCCGCGAATACCCCTTCAACGCAGCGGATTCGCTGACCCTGCTACAAGAGGAAGGAACCAAGAAAACAGTCCGGCCGGTGGCCAGGAAGAAGGCAAAACCGAACACCCGATAATCCAGGCCGGCAATGGTGCATGTCGCTGCCCGAATATTCCCCATCGCGCGCGAAGTAGTCGAAGGAAGTACGCGAAGATGGCGCACGCCTTTCGGGTTTTGCTTGGGCGTCGGTTCCCAGGCAGCCGATTGATGGCGGCCCAAGAAGCCAGGGCTTACGACTCATCCCCGGAACTTGCCGCCCGCCGCTGCTGGCCCAGGCGATACAGATGGTGCACCGGTCCGGTACCGCGGCCCAGGTCGTGGCCGTAGGAAATGGCTGCGGTGACGTAAGTCTTGGCAAGGAGAGCAGCCTCAGCCAGCCCTCGCCCCAGCGCAAGATGGCAGGCCATCGCCGTGGCGAAGGCGCATCCGGTGCCGTGGGTGGAGTTCGAACGCTGCCGCTCCGCCTTAAATACTTCGTGCTCAATCCCTTGCGCGGTTTTGAAGCTGAGCAGATCGGTCGCTTTTTCCAGGTGACCGCCGGTGACGACGACGGCTAGGCACCCCAATGCGTGCAGTTGGGCGGCCGCGGCCTTCATACCGTCCAGGTCGGTCACTTTCAGCCCAGTCAGCACCGCGGCTTCATCTACATTCGGAGTAACCACGTCGGACAGCGGGATCAGCTTTTCCTTCAACAACTTAACCCCGGCAGCATCAAGCAGATCCGCACCCGACGAAGCCTTGATGATTGGATCCAATACCACATTGAGCAGTCTAGACTTCCGTTCGCGACTCTCCAGGAATTCACAAACGGCCTTTACCACGTCCCCAGTCGCCAACATGCCGATGTGGACGGCCGCTATTTTGACGTCGGCAGCCAGCTCGGCCAGTGTTTCAGACACGAGCTCGGGCTCGACCGGATGCACCCGCCGCACCCCTGCAGTCGACTGTACGGTCAGGGCAGTGATGCAGGCGACGCCGTAGCATCCGTGGGCAGCGATGGTCTTGATATCCGCCGTCACCCCTGCCCCGGACGAGGGGTCGAACCCAGCGATGGTCAGAACTACCAGGGGTGCTTCAGCCACGCGCCCTCACTTCCAGCTTGCTTTTTGCCCTCTCGTCTCTATCTCCCCGTACGCGCGAATCTAACATCCTTTTGGCACCGTTAGTAACATCAGCGGGCTGCATGAGGAAATAAATTTACGGTACGGCGTTGGGTTGGTGCTTGCAAGTCGCTGATTCCTATAGTGTTTAAAGCAGTAATACCCGTAACTAACTGATTATGAACGGCTTGTAAATTATACCCTCCTCTCGCAGGTTACGTTATTTACTAAATCATAAACAGATAAGATTATTGTTTTCAACGGAAGTACTCGTATTACCCATAATTACCAACAGGTTACGTAAGCTTAGGATAACTAGGGCGTCATCGCGGGAGGGTCTAATCCAGATTGACACACGGTTTGGCAGCCCGATAGCATAGTTAGATTGCAACAGAGTCCAGTACACACCAGCCTAGGCAAGGACACTTTTGAGATGCGAGGAGAACTGAATGCGACGAACCATAGCTCAAGGACTGGCGATTGCCTTTCTGATCGCCGGGACGGGAGCAGCTCAGGGCCCGAACAACTCGGAGGCGACACCAGCTCCTATTAGTTCAACCCGAATAAAAACCGAAACCACGAAACCCGCGGCGCAGCCCTACCAGGTAGGGACCGCCTCATGGTACGGCAGCGATTTTGACGGACGGCTGACCGCCAGCGGCGAGCCCTACGATATGTACGACATGACGGCTGCTCACCTGAAGCTTCCCCTGGGAAGCTACGTGCGGGTCACCAACCTGCATAACGGGCGTGCGGTGGTAGTTAAGATCAACGACCGCGGTCCGATCGTTCCCGGCCGGATCATCGACCTCTCCTACGGCGCAGCGCTCGCCCTCGGCTACAACTCTCGAGGCCTGCAGCGGGTACGGCTGGATGTAGTGAACCCGCGGGGGCTAAAACCCGCTTATCAGACCGTGGCCGAGAACCGCCCTGTACCGGCAATCCCCTCCCGGTAGCAAAACTCTCCTGAAGACCTTACACTGATTGGGCTGCGCGCCACTTTGTCCAACGCCATCCCAATCAGTGCGAGTGAGAGTGTGAGCCAGAATCTGAGTGAGGATTTGAATCAGGGTTTAATTCAGGGTTTGAATCAAAAAGACCCGCGCCAGCGGCTCATCGTCGCGCTGGATGTGTCGACGGCCGTGGCGGCGCGCCAGATCATAGCGGCAGTGGGAGAGAGCGCGCTGACTTATAAAGTTGGCATGCAACTCTATACAGCTGAAGGGCCGCAAGTGGTGCGGGATCTAGTGGCTTCGGGGCGGAAGGTTTTTCTCGACCTGAAGTATCACGACATTCCGAACACTGTGGGAGCGGCCGTCCGCGAAGCCGCGCAGCTTGGCGTGAGCATGCTGACCGTGCACGCCGCTGGCGGTAGCAGAATGCTGCGCGCCGCGGTGGAAGCGGCGGGATCGAGAGCCGGACTCATGGTGCTCGCCGTCACCGTGCTTACCAGCATGGACGAGGCCGATCTGGAGCCGACCGGCGTCCCCGGCCAGGTGAAAGCTCAGGTATTGCGGCTGGCTACGCTGGCACTGGCCGAAGGCTGCCAGGGCGTGGTCACCTCGGCGCGTGAGGCTCCCGCACTGCGCTCGAAACTAGGAAACAACTTCGCCATCGTCACGCCGGGCGTGCGGCTGCCCGGAAGTGGCCATGCGGATCAGCGGCGCGTGGTAACTCCGGCTGAGGCCATCGCTGCCGGCGCGAGCCATATTGTGGTGGGGCGACCCATCACCGAAGCGGCCGATCCGGCTGCAGAGGCGAAGGTGATTCTCCAGCAGATCTCGGGATAATTCCCTACCTCTAATTAATCCGGTTACTCCGGTCCATCATCCGATGGATGTTGACGCGGCCTGCGGGGCGGCCCACCATCGTCCTGTCTCGACGAGATTTCTCGACTAAATTCCATACGTCGATTTCCTCAGGGAGGGCCTATGCACGTCCGGGGGCTGGCAGCATTCGTAACTGGCCTGGTTTTCTGCTGCATTTCTGGTGGTGCGCAAACGAGCACGGCTGGACCGAGCGCGACCGAGCTGTTCGGAAAAGGAATGAACGCGCTGGCGGGAAGTAGCGCCACTCGCAGCAGTGCTGACGCGATCGAATATTTCCATCGTTCTGCTGACATGGGGTATGCGCCGGCTCAGGTCGTGCTGGGATATCTCCACGAAAGCGGGCGCGTCACGACCGCCGATCCTCGCGGAGCGTTTGACTGGTACAAGAAAGCGGCGCAGCAGGATGATCCGTTGGCGCAGTGGCTCGCGGGACGAATCATCTATGCCGGGGCGGTGCCGGGCCGTGATCTGAACGAGGCCAGCGGCTTTCTGCAGAGTGCCGCCGACCACGGAAACCCGTTCGGTGAATACCTGCTGGGCCAGATCAAGCTGGAGCGTCAGGATTATCCCAGTGCCGCAGCGTGGTTTCTGAAGGCGGCGGAACAGGGGTTGCCGCAGGCGCAGGAGCAGCTTGCGAAGCTGTTGCGGGACGGGCGGGGCGTGGCTGCGGACAAGTTTAAGGCTTATGTCTGGATGCTGATCAGCAGGGACGCGGGGAACCACCGGGAGGCGAACGATCTGCAGGCGCTGGAGGCCGAGCTGGGAACCAATCAAGTAGAACAAGCCAAGGCGAGGGCTCGCGAGATGGAAGGCAGCGTCACTCGCAGCGTTTCCGCTCACGGATGCACGGGATGGCCGGGGGAGTTTGACGCGATCCCGGCGCCGCCTCCACCGGATTTGCAGCGGTTCTGCCGCTGAGGAAGTGAATTCGCCAGAGAGGATATTCACCAGAGGGAAGGCTGAATAGCGAAGCGCAAATCTCTCTCGCGATCCTACTGCGGTAGTCGTCAGCAGGCAAACGCTGATTGATTCAGCCTATGCCATCGTCGTGTGCGCTCCCGTGTCTACAAACGCCGGCGGATTGTCGACCCAAGTCGCGGTCGGCCCGAATGAAGGCTTGAAGCACGACTTATGGGTTGCTTGCGATAATCTCTGAAGCCTGCCCAAAGCGGATCTGATACAGCTTGTTGGGTCCCTCACGTGGTCCAAACCGGCTGAATTGGACGACGCCCTCAAGCTCGCTCTCGCCCTCGACCAGTCGGACAGAACTTGCGATCTGAAACGCGAAGCGCTTACAGCTTCTCGAAAAATTCGCAGGCTGAGCAGGAAATGTAGATGCCGCCCGGGACGCCGCGTTCGCGGTCTTTTACGCGTTTGACGATGCGGGTGGTCTTGCCGCACTTTGGACAATCGGTGCTTTTGGTGGTGTCCATCACCTTTTTGCGGTCAGCTGTTTTTGCGATCTTGGGGCCTGGTGCCATGGTTGATTTCTCCTGATCTCTGTCTTTGATCTCTTCTGGTTTCTATCGCGTCTGATCTACAGCAATGTTTGCGCAGCGCAATCCTCAGAACTCTTTTTGCGGACGATTGTGGATGGGATGCTGCTGGAACCCTGCGAATCCACCTGGGAAGACTTTACGGCTGCGTCTCGATTCTCTTCGTTTCCGTCTCTCGTGCTTCCGTTCTCTTCCGTCGTGTTTAATTTTACAGTATGGTTGGCGCGGCTGTCTCGGGGACCGGGCGCGACTGGCCCGACTGGCCTGACTGTTTTGTCATGACCCGCAGCAAGACCGCTCGGGTGCCCATAACCAACCTGCTGTTGCGGCTGCCGTGATTTCTGCAGTCCGCGGGACAGAGTCAAAAGCCGCGGCGAGTCCCCCGCCTCCACACGGCCAGTGACGAGAACCTTCCCGCCGACGTTGACCCGCGTCCTTGCCCCTGCTACCGTCAAATGTTTGCCTGCACGCGCCCGCGCCTGCCGACGGCAAACGGATCTGGGCTTCACTCTACCGCCAACGGAGATTTTTATATGCCTGCCATCAAATTTCGCGGCGTTGATTTTATTCAGTACGATTCCCTGCTCACCGATGAAGAACGCTTGGTGCGCGACACTACGCGACAGTTTATCGAAGACAATCTGATTCCCATCATCGAGGAATGCAACCGCGCTGGGCGCTTTCCGCGAGAGTTGGTCAAGCCGATGGGCGAGCTGGGATTTTTTGGCGCGTCGCTCAAAGGCTATGGCTGCGCGGGGATGGGCAACGTGGAATATGGATTGATGACGCAGGAACTGGAGCGCGGCGATTCGGGCGTGCGCAGTTTTGTGAGCGTGCAGTCGGCGCTGGTGATGTATCCGATTTATGAGTTCGGCAGCGATGAACAAAAACAGACGTGGCTTCCGGCCATGCAGAAGGGCGAAAAGCTAGGCTGCTTCGGACTGACCGAGCCGGACTTCGGATCGAACCCCGGCGGCATGCGGATGCGCGCGCGAAAAGTGGGAAACGAATATGTGCTCAACGGGGAGAAGATGTGGATTACTTCCGGCAGCATTGCCGACGTGGCGGTGATCTGGGCGAAAGTAGAAAACGAGAATGATAAGATTCGCGGTTTTCTGGTGGAGACGGACCGGCCCGGATTTAAGGCTGACGACATTCACGGCAAGTGGTCACTGCGGGCCTCGGTGACTTCGGGGCTTTCGCTGCAGGACGTTCACGTTCCTGAAGCGAATCTTCTGCCGAAGAGTGGAGGGTTGAAGTCTCCGCTGATGTGCCTGAACCAGGCGCGTTACGGCATCGCATGGGGAGCGTTGGGCGCGGCGATGGCGTGCTATGACTGCGCGCTGCAATATTCCCTGCTGCGCAAACAGTGGCGCGATCAGCCCATCGCCTCGCATCAACTGGTGCAGGACAAGCTCACGTGGATGATCAGCGAGATCACCAAGGCGCAGTTGCTGGTGCTGCAGGTTGGGCGATTGAAAGATGCCGGCAAGGTAGAGCATCAACATATTTCGATGGCGAAGCGCAACAACGTCTGGATGGCGCTGGAATGCGCGCGGCTGTCGCGTGACATTCTGGGCGCGAACGGCGTGGCCGATGACTATCCGATCATGCGCCACATGATGAATCTGGAGTCGGTGAAGACTTATGAAGGGACGCACGATGTGCACTCGCTGATTATCGGGCAGAGCGTGACGGGGATCGACGCGTTCTGAAAACGGTAGCAGACGCGAAGCCTCGTGAAGCACGAATGGGGATGACGCCCGAGAAGAAGAAACGAGTTACCAATGCGGTTGGATTTCTCTCCGGCGTGTTGGCCTGTCTGGATGCGGTTCGCGATACGCGGATCTTCTGGCCTCTGGGCGAGCTCTGGGAAGGCCTGCGGCATGTGCAGCGCGTCGAATTGGGCGCTGGAATTGCGCTGATCGTGGTCAGTATTGTTTTGATGAGGACGCGGAAGCGAACCGAATGACGGCCACGGCCACCTAGCGCGGCGTGAGTCAGGCGGTAGGCTTGTCTTTCGGCGGCTCGACCGCTAAGAAGTCATGGACGAAGCGCTGGCTGTAACTCTCAAGTAGCTTCTGGACCCGTTCGGCGTCGGGAGACCGCAGGACAAGACCGGCATGGTGATGTCTTTTGATGCGCAGGAGTATTTCAGGATCGTTGTAGCCGGCAGTGTCGGGCTCGTCCTGGCGCGCCAGCGACAGAATGATTCCCGCGTAGTCTTCGCGTAATGGTGGAAGTTTGTAACTGCCGTCGCCACCTGCGATCTCGATGCGGGCCCACTCCCGCCACAGATTGAGATGGGTGGCCGCTTCGACCATTTCGTTGATATACGCGCCCCCGACGCGCGCGGCGCACTCCAGGAAATAGAAATTGCCGTCGGCTCGCGCCTGAATGAACTCGGCATGGGCCACGCCGCGAACCAGACCCAGCGCGGCGATCAGGTCACGATTGATCTGCCGCAGACTGGCGTCGGCTTCGCTCGCTCGCGGGACGGTGAAGGTGGTGAAGACTCCGCCTCCTTGCGCGACGTTCATGGGAGGCTGGCCGTATTTGCTGACGTTGGCGAAGACCACCTCGTTCTCAGAAACCACCGAGTCCACGTGGAAAACGTCGCCGGGAACGAACTTCTCCAGCAGAAACGACGAGCGCTTGTCGCCCAGTTCATCAAGTACTGGCCATAATTCTTCGGGGGCATGAATTTTCTTGATGCCGATCGCTGAAGCCTCCTGGCGTGGCTTGAGCACCCAGGGTCCAGGGACGCTCTCGAGGTAGAAGCGAATATCGTCCTGGTTGAATACCGGAACAAAATCGGGGACGCGCACATGGCGGTCGAGCGCCTTCATACGCATGGCCAGTTTGTCGCGGAAGTAGCGCATGGTGGTGAGACCCATGCCGGGGATGCGCAGGTGCTCACGCAACGTTGCGGCCGTTTCCATGTCGTATTCGTCGAGCGCCACGATGCGGTCCAGCTTATGTGAGCGCGCGAGGTGCGTGACGGCCTGCACAGTATCGGCCAGCGGCAGATCGGCGGGAAGATAGAAGGTGTCGTCGAGGCTCTCGCGTGGCCAGTCCGCATCGCGGAGCTTCTCGGCGGTCAGCAAGAATACGCGGCAGCCTTGGCGCTTGCATTCGCGCATGAACTCCTGTCCCTTCTCGTAGGTCGTGATGCACAGGAAGGTGGGCGGGCGCGATTCCGGCATGGAGTCCTTATTTTAATTTAGGGTTGTGAGAATAGCACGGGGGGCGTTACCTCAGGATCGAATATTCCGATGGGTGCGGCCCCAATTTTTCGCCACAGACAGCACAGGGGAACACAGGGGAACACAGGGTGAAAACGGAGTCGCTCAGGATAGATAATTGTTTCACCGCGCGATTGGAGCCCGCGCCGGCTTGCCGGGAAAAACGCCTTCGGCGAGCTTTCCATCTTTCAACACCGGGACGCCATTCACCAGCACAAACTCGATTCCTTCAGAATATTGCAGCGGCTCTTCATACGTCGCTTTGTCGATGATGCGATTGGGATCGAAGATGGTGACGTCGGCGTCAGCGCCAACGCGGATTCTTCCTTTGTTTCGGAACACTGGGGCGTGCATTTCCAGCCGCTGCGCCGGCATCAGCGTGATCTTGCGCAGCGCGGTCATGAGGTCGAGGATTTTTTCTTCGCGCACATAATGTCCCAGCACTCGCGCGAATGTTCCCTGGCCGCGGGGATGCACCCTGGGGCCGCTGATCCGCATGCCGTCGCTGGCAATCATGACTTCCGGGTTCGCCAGCGCCGCCCGCACCGCGCTGTCGGGGATTCCGAAGATCACGACGTCTCCGCCCTGCTTGCGAAAGCGTTCGAAGCTCTCGGCGGTGAGCCGCTCGCCGGTCGCTGCCCATTGAACATCTCCGTAGGTGATGCCGCGAGCCTCCTGCCATCCGGGATCGAAGTTCGTGGTTTCGATCCGCGTGCTCGCGGCGGTGTAGGGATAGCACTCCATGGTCACGTCGAGGCCGCGTTTTCGGGCGCCTTCAACCATGGCGATGAGCTGAGGGGTTTCCGTCAGCCCCGTGCTCACAATGTGCACCACGTGGAGAGGCGCGCCGGTAGCGGCTGCGGCTGCGATCACTTCTTCGAGGCCTACCAGTCCGGTCAGTGGTTCTTTGGCTCCGTAGTAGCGAAGGTGGACGTGCACGGGCGCGTGGTATTTCGCTGCGACTTGAAACATCTGCACAATTTCATCGTGACTGGCGGCTTCGGTGTATGCGATTCCCATGCCCACGGCCAGCGCGCCGCGATCCAGTCCTTTCTCTAGTGCTTTCTCCATTTCGGAGATCTGTTCGGCTGAGGCTTTCTTGTGGGCCGCATCGCCGCTGGGCAGGAAGTCGCTGGGGTCGTGCATCACTTTCATGCGAACCGGAACATGACCCACGCTCACGCCGAAGTTGATCAACGACTTCCCTGCTCTCGCCGCATACCAGTCATCGACGTCCTCGGTTCCCACTTCCAGTTCGAGCGACGTGGTGACGCCGTCGTGCGCCTGAAATTCGTAGTTCCTCGGTTCTTGTCCGTGTTCGTGCAGATCGATAAATCCCGGGGCGACCACCAAGCCTTTGGCGTCGATGGTGGTCGTGCCTTGCAAGGCCTCGTTCGAGACCGCCGCGATTTTTCCGCCTTTCACACCTAGGTTCCGCAGCGCGTCCATTCCCGACTCGGGGTCCATCACGCGCCCGTTCAGAATCACAACGTCATACATCTCGCTGGCGCTTGACGGGCTGCGCCAGGCCAGGGCGAATGCTGCACCAGCGACCACGAGAACGGCGAGCAACGCTGGTATCTTGAATTTAACTGTTGAGGATGAACTCATCCCGCCAAGTATACCGTCACACGGGGTGCGCACAATTTCGATATCGGCCAGCGATCCGTCGGCTTACCAGGTTGATGCGGAAGGCTGGCAGCTTCTTCCATCCTCTGCGCGATTGCGTTATAGTCACCGCCGTCCGCAAATGATGGCATGAACCTGGAGATTGCATGACTACGAAGGCTCGTCAGGAAGGCAAGGCCCGCAGCTTCGGAGAAAATATTGAGAGCGATCTGGCGTCGAGATTCCTGCGCGTGGTGGAGGTTGCCGCCATCGCTTCGGCGCACACCATGGGGCAGGGCGAACGCAAGCTCTCAGACCAGGTGGCGACCGAGGCCATGCGGCGCACCATGGATTCGATCCCCATGCGCGGGACCATCGTGATCGGGGAAGGCGAGCGCGACGAAGCACCCATGCTTTACATCGGCGAAAAAGTTGGCGCCGAGTTTCCTGACGGGTCTGAGGTTCCGGAGGTCGATATTGCCGTCGATCCGCTGGAAGGGACGAATCTGTGCGCGACCGGCGCGCCGGGTTCGATCACCGTGCTCGCGGCTTCCGAGCGCGGCGGCTTGCTCAATGCCCCCGACTGCTACATGGAAAAAATCGTGGTCGGACCTTCCTGCAAGAACGCGGTGGAGCTTGACGCTCCCGTGGCCGACAATCTGAAAAGCATTGCCAAGCGGCTGGCGCGCGACGTGGAGGATCTGGTGGTGATCGTGCTCGACCGGCCGCGCCACGAAAAGCTGATTGCCGACATTCGCGCCGCGGGCGCCCGCATTCGCTTGATCGGCGATGGAGATCTTTCGGCCGGGATCGCAGCCGCCGTGATTGGCACGGGCGTGCACGTGGTCATGGGTTCAGGCGGCGCGCCAGAAGGCGTGATTACCGCCGCTGCGATTCGCTGCCTCAACGGCTACATGCTGGGTCGCCTGGTTGTGAAACCGGAACAGGAAGAGCGCCTCGCGCGCATGGGCATTAAAGACAAGACACGCATTTATGAAGCCGAGGACCTGGCGCCGGGCGATCAACTCATATTCGCCGCGACTGGCGTCACCGACGGCGCCCTGCTCAAGGGCGTGCGTTTTTTCGGCGAAGGCACGCGAACCTCCTCGGTGATCATGACTCTGCGGACTGGCAAGGTGCGCTTTGTGGAGAGCATCCACCTGGAGAAGGGGCCGGGGGTGAAGGTGCGTTTCCTGTAGAGATCCTCGGCCCTATTCCGACCAATCCTTAACGTCTTCGCCTTAATCATCTGAGACTATCTCTCTAGGTGATTGGTGCGATGAAAGATATTGGGTTGTTCGAGGCGAAGCAAAAACTGTCGGAGCCGAGGTAGAGCGGGCGAGCGGCGGCGAGCGCATTGGAATTACACGGCGTGGAAAACTGGCTGCCGTGCCGATTCCAGCCCGCAACGATGTCAGTCTGAAAGAAGCGTTTGCGGAGATTGAGCGCATCCGGATGCGGGGTAAGCCGCTGCCCAAGGGCGTGACGGTTAAGGATCTGATTGAAGAAGGTCGCCGGTGAATCGTTTCGTGCTGGATGCTTCGATAGCTCTGGCTTGGTTCATCGATCGTCCGATCGCACCTTACGCCATGCGAGTCCAGCAATGGCTGCTGAGGGGAGACCGTGCGGTTGTTCCTTCAGTCTGGCGACTTGAGGTGGCGAATGGACTGGTAGTCGCCGAAAGACGTGGGCTTCGTACGCCGTCCGACTTCGCGTTTGCCCTGCAGAATTTCGAAACCGTACTGACCCAATCCGTAGAGGAAAGCTCCTACCATATCCGATGCGGCGCGTGGTCGCCACCGCCGGGCGCTTCGACTGACGGCTTACAACGCAGAGTACCTCGACACCGCCAGACTGCAAAACTTATCGCTCGCGACCCTCGATCGGCAATTGGAGGCGGCAGCTGTGCAGGCCGGCGTCCCAATCGTTCGATAGAAGTCTCCTACTTCAGATATTCGGAATCCTTCTTCAATTCCTCCGGGATGGGCGGCAACGGGGGCCATGAGCGCGACTGGCCTTTGAGCAGCGGTGTTGCGGGCTCGGCGCGCAGCGTGCCGTCGTGCACTGCGATTTTGTGCGGATTCCCGGCAGTATAGCCTTCCCACAGCGAGACTCCGGCGTAGGCGCCATCTTTGCGCAGAACGTAGTAGATCATGTCCATGAAACGCAGCTTGGTCATGTCGTTGTTGTAGTTCCGGACGATGCGCTTGAGCGCGTCCAAGCCGGCTTCCTGCGGGGACATGCCGCGGCGCATGTTCTCGACGATGGTGTGCGCGCCCGCGACCTTTATGTTTTCTTCCCCGCTGCCGGTGGCGCCGGCCGAGCCCACATCCTGATCGGTGTAACAGCCGGCACCGATGATGGGCGAGTCGCCGCAACGCCCCGGCAACTTGAAAGCGAGGCCGCTGGTGGTGGTGATGCCGGAAATCTCGCCTTTGTCGTTCAACGCCGAGCAGTGGATGGTTCCGGTGGGCGGGAACAGGATTCGCCGCACCGCCGCGAGTTGGAACTCCGGCTCAATGCCGAGATCGGCGGCACGCTGGCGCAGTCGCTCGATGCGCTCCGGCCAGAGAGCCGCGCTGGGCTTGGCACCACCGGGGGCATCGGGCGCGTGCCAACTCGGGTCCGCGATGCCCGGACCCCACCAGTCGCGGTCGGAATTAAATTGCTTCCACAACATCCAGATCTTGCGCGAGCGGTCGGTCAGCAGGTTTTCGCGAGGGAAGCCCATGGCGACCGCGAATCTCTCTGCTCCTTCGCCCACCAGCATGACGTGTCCGGTGTGCTCCATCACGGCTTTTGAAACCATCGATACGTTCTTAATGTTGCGCACAGCTCCAACTGAACCCGCGCGGCGCGTGGGCCCGTGCATGCAGCAGGCGTCGAGTTCGACCACGCCTTCTTCGTTGGGCAAGCCACCGAGGCCGACCGAGTCGTCGTTGGGATCGTCCTCCGGCCCCTTCACTACTTTGATGGCGGCGTCGAGTGTGTCTCCTCCGTTTTTCAAGAAAGCGAATGCGGCTTCCAGATAGGCGAACCCATTGTTGGCGCATACGATGATGGGGCGCTTGTAGGAGCCGGACTGGGGCGCGGACTGCTCTCCGCTTTCCGCAGCGGCAACGACAGAGGGCGCGCCGACTCCGGCGGCAACGGCTCCGAGGACGGAAGTTCTTACGAAATCACGACGCGAGAAGGTCACGAGATGCTCCTGAAGGTCGTCAGCGTGTAGAAGCCCAAGCCTGCTGCGCACGAGGCCGCGCAGTCAAACATTTAGATTGCACTCTTGGATGACAAGGGCGGCAACGCACAACTACAAAGCGGGACAGGATACCACGCCACGACGCCGACTTTCACGCGCGGCTGCAGCAAATTCAACGGCTGGCGAAGCGGCGCAAGCGGCCGGGATAGAGTCTGCCTTCGTCGAGCGAACGAGAATTAGCGGCCGTCGTAATCGACTGCACATTCGCTCCCTGCTCGGAACGGAAGCGCAGCAGGGCAGCGATATTGCCGACTTTGTCGAATTCGGGATCGTCCTTGACGTAGAACAATTCAATGTCGCGGCGGATCACCCAGGGCAGAATGGCTTCTCCCACGTCGACCACTTCATGCGTGGCCATGCCGCAAGCCGGGCAATAGCTGACCAGGTGGGCATCGAGATGGCCGCATCCCGAACACTCCACGGCATGGGCCAGGAAGTTCTCCCCGACCAGTAGCGTTTGCACTTCGCCCAATTCCAGCGAGCGCAGAACTCGCCGCAATCCGGTGACGCCGCGGGCGTGACCCCGAGCCTGGTCGAGAGCCTGGTTCACAAACTCGCGGCAGCGGCCACTTTTCCAATTTTCCGTGATTCGCTCAGCCTCGGTGCGAATCTGGTCGCGTGTGATGTGCCCGACATCGGCATTGAAATGCCCCAACAGCGATTGCTTCACGTAAGGATGCAGTTGCGGTTCCAGCAGAGAACGGTGAACGTCCTGGCATCCCAGGATCCATTTATCGAAGACGCCGTTTTCGAAAGATTCCTTCAATACCTCGGAGACAGTTTTGAAATGCTGGCGAACTTCATCGTCGACGCGGCGCTGCGCGTGGCCGCCGTCGTATCCGGCATAGCCGTCACTGCGGCCCTTGCGCGAGAGCGGCTGAAACAAACCTTCGCGTTCGGTCAATTCCCCCAGGCGAAGATCGAACACGCGAGCCCGGTGCCGGTCGACCAGTACGATGCCGAGGCGTGGGGACGCACCCAGCAGATGGGCCAAAGGCTTCAGATGAAAATGCCGGTCGACCACCAGTTCGGTGCCCGGCAATTGCGCGGGCAAATCATATTCCCGCCAGAAATCCTGCCCGGCGCAAGCGAACACGGCCTTCGCGTGGGTGCCATTGCTGCGCAATTCGCTCGATAGCCGCACCACGCGCTCGATATCGGAGCGCGTGCCGTCTTTCTTCTCTTTGCTCTCAAGCTTGCGCAGGGCTTCGCGCGCCAGATCCTTGATCAGAATCGTGTCTTCTTTATGCGCCTTGTTGCGCGGAGTTGCGGGCTGAAAATAAAAGCTTACGGCACAGGACTTCGAATCTTGAAACTCTGCCAGTTCCCGGATTTGTTCTCGCGTCAAGGTCATACCTACCTCTCCAGCAATTCAAAATCGGTCTATGCCGCTCCGAACGGAGCAATCTTGTCCTGCATTCGCTTGTCTTGCACTCGCCTGCCCTGCGCCCGCTGGGCCACGCCGGGCGCCTTGCGCAAGTGCTCACGCGCCACGGCAATGGCAGCGACCACCCCGTCGGCAGGTCGCGCGGTAATCGCGGCGATCTCTTCGATGCTAAACCCTTCGATGGCGAACAGGATGAACGCCTCGCGCGGCCCGGAGCCCAGATCGCGCAAGGCGGAGGCAATCAACCGCAGCATTTCGTCGGATGCGAAAATCTGTTCGGGTGTGGCCACGCGATCGTCCGCAATGATGGTCTCTTCGGTGATGGCCTCGTCGGGCTGATGGAATTGCAGCTCCGCCTCATCGCTGCCCTTGACGTTCTGCTTGCGCGCCGATTCCTCCAGGTGAACGGCGCTTCCGTTGCTTTCTTCGGGACGGGAAAGTTCGGCGATGGCCTGCAGCGCCAGGTGGTAGAGCCAGGGCTCGAGTGCCAACCGCTCGGGTTTTTCCGGACCATCCCCAAGAGCGGCGGCGATGACCTCGTCAATCACTTCTTCTTTGGTGAGCGAATCGGCATCGAGCAGGTCCTGCGCTTCGCGCATGTAGATTTCACGCTCGACGAAACGTTCCAGGCGCGAAAGATTCACGTTGACGTAGGACCGGACATCTTCCGCCGAAACCACCGGAGGATACACCGCGGCCAGCGTCTGCTCGAACGGCACTTGCCGGCTGCGCCGCTCGGAAGCTTCGTGCCCCCGGCGCTGCCACTTGTGCGACGAACGCAGCAGTTCCTTGTGCCGGTTCACTTGCTGCAGCAGATCGTCGAACGCACTCTTGATCGCGGCTTCTGCGGTTGAAGCCTTCGCCTGCACCGCCATTTGGCCCGAGGGCAAACGCAGGTTCAAGGAAACGCTGGCGCCTTCGCGCGGCAAGTTCTGCTCGACCGTTCCCTTCAGATGCACCAGTTCGGGACGGAAGACCTGCAGCCGTTTGCGCAGTTTTTCAACCTGGTGCTGGATGTCTTTCTCTACGGCGGGAGTCTTATGAAGACGGTAACTGACGTGGACGTTCATGAGCACCTCGGCGTTTTCAACGAAGTCACGCAACCAAGTGCTATCTGAGTCGAATTGTACACCCGCCCGAAGAAAGGCAAGAGCGAATTGAGCGCACCATTTCACTGCCCCGAAGAACGATTCCCAAAAATGTGCGGGCGGCTCTCCGGAACACAGTCGCGCCCGCCCGGGATGGTTAGCCAGTTCGAGTCGGCCCGGTTTGAGTTGGCTGGTTCGAGTGGGTTGGTTCGACCACCACCGCGATCTGCGTTATCATCCGGGACAATGAAATCAGCAACGTTTCTGTTCCTTGGGTTCCTGACAGCATCTTCCACCTTTTCTTTTTCCGCCTTTGCGCAGCTTTCCTCCGCCTCAAAAGAAGTCGAAGCCGCCTATCCCGAGGCGCACGCGCTGTATCTCGACTTGCATCAGAACCCGGAACTTTCAGCCCACGAGACGCAAACCGCGGCGAAGTTGGCCGGCCGTCTGCGTGGCCTGGGCTATGAAGTAAGCGAGCATGTTGGCGGCACTGGAATTGTCGCCATCCTCAAGAACGGAGCGGGCCCGACCGTCATGCTGCGCACCGAACTGGACGCGCTTCCCGTGGAAGAAAAAACCGGCTTGCCTTACGCCAGCAAAGTCCATGCCCAGGACGACGCCGGACACGACGTCCCGGTGGCGCACGCCTGCGGGCACGATCTGCATATGGCGGCATTGGTGGGCACGGCGGCAATCATGGCGCACAGCAAGGACACGTGGCATGGGACGCTGCTGCTGATCGGCCAGCCCGCCGAGGAAACGATCAGCGGCGCGAAGGCGATGATTGCAGATGGCCTGTTCCAACGCTTTCCCAAACCCGACGTGGGCGTGGCGATGCATGTGGACAATCTGCTGCCTGCGGGCCAAGCCGGAATCACGCCCGGAATCTACAACACGAATGCGGATTCCCTCCGCATCACGATTTATGGCAAGGGCGGTCACGGCTCAGCGCCGCAGACGGCGATCGATCCCATCGTGATCGCGGCCCGTACCATTCTGGCGTTGCAGACAATTACATCGCGCGAGGTGAAGCCGGGTGAAATGGCGGTGATCACGGTCGGCTACATCCAGGCTGGGACCAAGAACAACATCATCCCCGACCACGCTGAACTGGGGCTCACGGTGCGCACGTATAAAGACGAAATCCGCAAACAGATTCTCGCTGCCATTGCGCGCATCACCAAGGCGGAAGCCGAGGCTGGCGGCGCTCCCCACGAACCGCTCATTGAACACTATGAAGCCACCGATTCTGTGTATAACGATCCGGCGCTGGCACGGCGCTTGAGAGTTCCGCTCGAAGCGGCTCTGGGCAGCAAGAACGTGATTGCGACGGAGGCGATCACTCCGTCAGAAGACTACGCGTTTTTCATTGAGCAGGGCGTTCCGTCGCTTTATTTCAGCCTCGGCGGCGCCAATCCGGAGAAGTATGCGCAGGCGAAGGCTGCAGGAGTGATGCTGCCCTCGAATCATTCTCCACTTTTTGCCCCCGATGTGGACCCGGCGCTGCACGCCGGCATAGCCGCGGAGGTTGCGCTGCTGCGGAATCTGCTGCCGGGGTCGGCGGACAAGTTGCGGGAGACGGCTCCTTAGTCATTGAGGACGCAAGGAAGTTGGGAGGTCCGCTTCGGTCTGCGCGCTCTCCATAGGTAGCGCCGTTTTCTCCCGGACGAACTCAAGCAAGTTCCGATCCACGGCCGGCTCGAAGTCGCGGTTGGCTTCGGAATGCCAACGGAACCCATCTGCAAAATCAATGATGATGTCTGCCCTCTGGTTGAACTTTCCGCTGCGATCGCGGATGCCATCGACCACCATAAGGCGACGCGCTTGAGAATAGGCATAGTGCCGCGACCTGACGCTCGCGTATTGCCGGATCGCCATATCGTTCTCCCTCAGAATCGCGTGCATTGGAACTGCCAAGCATGTGGCAACAGCGATCGGCAGCACGATCGCAAGTGCCATGCAACGCAGAGCACGAGTGCTGTTGAAGCCTGCTCGTTCATGGGTCCACTGAACATAGGAAGCTATCTTGTTGCGATCACCAAAGAAGGACCAAAGAAGAAGGGTGGTTTCCCACGCCAAACAGATAGCCCCGAATCCGGGAACGAACCACCAAATAGCCTTCGATGGTAGTAGCTCAAATTGCGCAGGACCGTCAGCAGCGGCAATGCGGCGGTTCGCGAATAGCAACGCGTGATAGGTGAAGTATGCAAAAATTATGCCGACTCCAACCATTGCTATCCCAACAACCCACTGGAGCCGCTGAAATTCCTCCGCTTCAGCTGTGAAAACGGGAGCCTGCGGCGATCCTTTCGCGGCAGCTGGCAGGTATTTCCGGAGGAGTGTCAACGCCGCCAGGACTGCCACAGGCACGATGACCCGGGCAACCGTACTGGAGAAGTCCACAATCATTCGCGCCGGTTTCGACAGGCATACGACCCGTTCAGCAGCGCCGGACCTGGCATAACTACACCGCGACGGTAACTGACGTCTCCGTCCTCGTAACCTGCCGGTAAAGCGTATCCCGCTCGATAGGTTCGCGGCCCGCGGCGCGGATCAGCCGTTCCAGTTCTTCGCGGCGCATACCTTGGGGCGTGGTTGCTCCGGCGTCGTGGTAAATCTTTTCTTCGATCACCGTGCCGTCCATATCGTCGGCCCCGAAGCGCAGCGAAATCTGCGCCATCTTCGAGGTCACCATCTGCCAATAAGACTTCATGTGCGGGAAGTTGTCGAGCACCAGCCGGCCAACCGCGATCTGTTTCATATCAAGCATGCCGGTGGTTTTCGGCAGATGCTGCAGCGGCGTGTTGTCGGGATGGAAGGCCAGCGGGATGAAAGTCTGGAACCCTCCGGTTTCGTTCTGCAGGGCTCGCAGCTTGAGCAGGTGATCAACCCGATCTTCGTCGTTTTCGACGTGACCATAGAGCATGGTCGCGTTCGACTTCAGCCCGATTTGGTGGGCGAGCCTGGCGGTTTCCAGCCACTGGTCGCCGTCGATTTTATGGTCGCAGATGATGTGGCGCACGCGATCGGCAAAAATCTCCGCCCCCCCGCCGGGCAGAGAATCCACGCCCGCGGCTTTCAGTTGTTCGAGCGTCTCGCGAATCGAGAGCTTGGCGCGCTTTGACAGATACGCAACCTCGACCATGGTGAAAGCCTTGAGATGCACCTGCGGAAAACGCTGCTTCAAACCGGAGCACAGATCGAGGAAATACTGGAACGGCAAGTCAGGATGCAATCCGCCGACGATGTGGAATTCTGTGACCGCCTCGGAGTATCCGGAGGCCGCGGTTTCGAAAGCTTCTTCGAGCGCCATGGTGTAGGCGCCGGGCGAGTCTTTCTTGCGACCGAAAGCGCAGAGCCGGCACGCCGCTACACAAACGTTGGTGGGGTTAATGTGGCGGTTAACGTTGAAATAAGTCTTGTCGCCGTGGAGGCGTTCGCGCACGTGGTTGGCCATCCAGCCTACGGCGAGAATGTCGCCCGTACGGTAAAGGGCGAGGGCATCGTCAGCGTCAAGCCGCTCGCCGGCCACAACTTTGGCTTGAATCGGCTCGAGGCGCCGGTCGTCGGTCTGGAAAGAATGGGATGGGCGCGAAGGAGACATCTCTTTGATGATATCGCAGAGTGAACAGGAACTCATAGCGCCAGAGGAGGTTCCGGCGCATTCTGACATCCGAACTCGGGTTGCTCTGGCCCCGCGGGAACAAAATTTCCGGTTACCTGGCGGAATGAAAGCGCATCCAAACATGTAGTGAATGTGCGCCTCCGCCAATTCAAGGAGACTCGAATGGCTAAACATCTTGCAATCGTGGTGAGTGCAGCATTTTTGTGCGGCATGTCCGTGGCGCAAAACCAGACGCCAACTCCCACCGAGCCGAGCGCCACGCAAGCGCCGCAAAATCCGGCGACTCAGGCTCCAGGTGCCAGCCCGACGGCGGGAAATCAGGCCCAGCCGAGCAGCCCTCGACTTGCTCCCGGCAGCGTCATTCCCGTACAGCTGACCAAAACCGTCGACGCGAAAAAAGCCAAGACCGGGGACGAAGTGGTGGCCAGAGTCACGCAAGACATGAAAACCAGCAGCGGCGAGGTGCTCGTGGCCAAGGACACGAAGATCATGGGTCACGTAACCCAAGCTCAGGCCCGCACGAAGGAGCAGAAAGAGTCCGAGTTGGGCATCGCGTTCGACCACACCATGACCAAGACCGGTGAAATGGACCAGCCCATGTCGATCCAGGCCATCATCGCGCCTCTCAACAACTCTTCCGGCGGTGACAGTGGCAGTAGCCAGGGCGCGCCCGCCAGCGGCGGCAGCACAGCCTCATCGCCGATGGGCAGCCATAACACTGCAATGGGGGGAGCCCCGCCAACACCGCCGCCGTCGCCCAGCGCCGCCACCGGAACTGACGCGACAGGGGCAGGCGGCGCGCGCCCGCCCATTAACGGCAACACTCAGGGAGTCATCGGAATGCCCGAGCTGAAACTCGAGGCAAACGCAGAGAATGCCGCTCTGGGATCGGTGATGAGCTCGGCAAAGGGCAACGTCAAGCTGGAAAGCGGTACTGTCATGCTTCTGCGCGTCAACCCGTGACCGGGGGCGCGCAGTAAGCTCAACGCGCACCCGCAGCAAACGTATTGAAGCCTTGCTTGCGCTGCTCGGCTTCCTTGGGATAGTCGCCCAGCCAGACATACTCTGGCTTGGTCTGGATCAGTGCGACCTTACGGAAGTAATACTGCGGAACCTCTTTAAGGAAATTTTTCTCCTGCGTCGCCTCGCGCATTTCGGTGGCGGCACGCTGCATTTTATTGATATAGGCTTGCAGCGTATCGTCGTTGACGGGCTGGATGCCCAAGTCAAGACAAACCTGCTCGCGCATTTTCAGAAAAGCCTGCAGCAGTTCCGGCAGAGTTGCTTCCGGCATGCAAATGCCCATAGCTTTTCTGCGCCGTAGCAGCGAGCTGGCGGCCTGCGGCTTGCGGTCGGAAAAAGCGAGCGTCCAGCCATCCTGCAGGCAACTCTGAATCGAACCCTTCAATGGAAGGGAAGCCTTCCCTTTCGGAAAGATCTGGCTGATCTCGCCAAAACAGTGATTGCGGGTGTGCGCCAGCAGGCGACAGAAGCAGGGAGGGCTCGTCGCCGAGTCGGACACCAGCGAATAGTCCAGCAGGCGCGTGAAGCCCATACCTTCGAACTCGCGGGTGTAGCGTTCCAGGGCATCGAGATCGAGCGCCGGAAATTGCGCCGGCGTCGCAGGCGGAAAAGAATACTGCGTGGCCATGTTCTTGAGCACCCGTCCCTTCACGGTGGCGAAGGCGAAGAGCAGATTGAACCAGCTGGCGAACTTCCAAACCATCAGCGCCAGCAGCACAAACAACCACATCAACTGCACGGGAAACGGTTGACGGCCTGCACGGCCAAATTGCTGCTGTAGGCGCAGGTAGTCATCTTTCGAAATCTCCTGCCATCCCGTCTTGCTCCATAGCGTCTGCGGTCCCGAAGCAAGTTTCTCACCGGAAATCTGAATGCTCTTGGTCCCGAACGCCAACACGTCGAAACGCGCCGTGCCAGTCTTCGCAAACGGGGCGGATTGCAGCGTCAGGTTAAACCTGTTCGCGCCCATGGTGATGGGCAGTGTGGCTGCATTGCCTCCACCTTCATAGCCGGTGAGAAACTTATAGTGCCAGCCGGCCTCCTTGAACTGCTGGCGCTGCGCCTTGCTGAGCGGGCCTGACTCTGCGTCTTCATCGTCGGTGAGGTCATCAGCACTCAGCGTCGAACTGCCAGCGGCTTGAGGCTGAGGTTGTGATGCAGCCGCAGCGGGCACCGGGATGAATGCTTCGCCATCCCAGCGGGTCCCCAGGTGACGTCCGTCGACATTGCCAAAGCCAGCCATTGGCGTCAATTGCAATCTCCCGTCGGCCAGACTCCACGAACCGTAGATCACGGTGTTCTCGGGAAGCGCGGATCGGTCGAGCGTTCCGGATGCAGCGAGATGGCAAGCAACCACGTCGGGCTTAGAGAAATCGGCGAACCCTCCCAGAAGAACCCCGAGGTAGCCGTAGCGGCTGCGGCTCAGCGCATCCTGGAAAGCATTGCGGGAGCGGCCGGTCGTTCTTCCATCCAGGAACACAAAAGCGTCCTGATCGTTCCAGAACACGATGGTCTGCGACATGCTCTGGCCCACCATGTAGTGTTTGGGCCACAGCACAAGTGCGGCGACTGCCGACGCGCAAAGCGCCAGAACGATCAGAGTGGAAATGGCTTTTTGACGGTTCACAATCACGCCCCTTTTGGGGACAGTAGCATGCGCAGAAAGGTCGAAGCAGGGTACTTTGGTAAGCGATCCGCGCAGGCAATCCGGGTGGCAAATCGGGGGTAAGAAACGTCCGTGAGCTAACGGCGCAGCAGTAAATCTCCCGCCACAAAAACGAAGAACACCACCGAGATCACGCCATTCATGGTGAAAAAGGCAGCGTTCAGCTTCCTCAAATCTCCGGCTGAGACCAGCGAATGTTCGTAAGCCAGCAAAACCGCCACAACCGCCACTCCTGCGATCGCCAGCCTGCCCATTCCAAAAGCGACCAGCAGAGCGGCCAGCAACAGCAGCATGATGACGTGAAAGGCGCGCGCCACCCAGAGCGCGCGGGAGATGCCCAGATAGCGCGGAATCGATTGCAGTCCACTGGAACGGTCGAAATCGAAATCCTGGCAGGCGTAGAGGACGTCGAATCCTGCCACCCAGAACGTGACTGCGGCAGTGAGCAGCAGAATGCGCGGGTCCAGCGAACCACGTACCGCAATCCACGCCGCCGACGGGGCGATGCCGAGGGCGAATCCCAACACAAGATGCGACCAGCGCGTAAAGCGTTTGGTATAGGAATAGAGCAGCAGCACGGCCAGCGCGACCGGTGAAAGCCACAACGCGAGGCGATTGAGTTCGGCCGCGGCGGCGATGAACAGCACGCTCGAGAGCACAACAAAAGTCGCGACAAACGCCGGCGTAAGTTGTCCGGTGGGAAGCGCGCGCGCGCTGGTCCGCGGGTTGGCCGCATCAATCGATGCGTCGGCCAGGCGGTTGAAGGCCATCGCCGCGGAACGGGCCGCCACCATGGCGACGATGATCCAGACGACTTGGTGCAGAGTCGGCAATCCTCCGGCAGCCAGCATCGCCCCGCACAGCGCGAATGGAAGCGCAAAAACAGAGTGCTCCCACTTGATCATTTCCAGCGTCACGCGCAGATTGTGAAAAAAGGGCACGAAGAGATTCTAGCAGCCGTGGGTATGGTTCGCCGTTGCGCTTGCCGCCGCAACGGCGCCGCTAGGCAATCACTCCCGAGACCAGCGGCACAAACCGGCACGCTCCACAGAGCGTCAGCACCGCGCGTCCCGCTTGCATGCGAATCAACTGCAACTGCTGAGACTCAGCGGGACCAACCGGAATGATCATGCGGCCTCCATCCTCGCGAAGTTGGGAAAGCAGAGCTTGCGGCACCGCAGCAGTGGCAGCGGACACCAGAATCGCATCGTATGGCGCAGCGGCCGCAAATCCCTGGCTGCCATCGCCCACCACCACCTTCACGTCGTTGTAGCCGAGGCGAGAGAGCGTTTGCATGGCGCTCGCAGCCAGGGCCGGAGATCGCTCCACCGCAACCACGCGCGCCGTAAGTTCCGCCAGCAGCGCAGTCACATACCCCGATCCCGTTCCCACCTCCAAAACCGTGTCCGTGGGTTGAAGCGCCAGGGCCTCCAGCATGATGGCAACGATGTAGGGCTGCGAAATCGTCTGCCCTTCCCCAATCGGCAGAGGATGGTCTTCATAAGCCTGACTGCGATAAGCCTCGGGAACAAATTCGTGACGAGGAAGGCGCAGCACCGCCTGAAGCACTCGCTCGTCAGCGATGCCACGCCCGCGCAGATCGTCATCGACCATCCGCTGCCGCAAACTCCCGAACCATCCGGCTTCGGTGGGGGCAGTCATCAGAATGTTTCTATTCTATTTTCGCCGGCGGATGCGCAGATCAAAGCTGACCACGCCATTTTGGTCCCGCGTTCCAACCACCGAAATGTTCCGCGTGAAGTAATACTCAGCCTGAATGATCTGCTGGTTGCTTTGCGACACGTTGGTGCTGTAGGTGAGCGAAACGTTGTTGGCGAACTGCTGCTCGATCGTCACCTGCGGCCCGCGTGCGGTGGGATTGGTTTCCGTGGTCAGCCCCTGCGGATCGATCTTAATACGGCTGGCCCCGAACAGCTTCTGCATGCGGCCGCTGACCGTGGAGTTCATTGCCTGATTAATGATCAGGGCAGACGCTTCGTCGTTAAACGCGCTCGGACCGGATTGCTCTTGCAATCGTTCCGATTCCTGGCCGGTACGGCCCAGCGCCAGCAGCGCAATAATGTCAGACTTTGGCAGCGGGGGTTCCGAACGATAATTCACGGCAAGGCGGTCCGGGGTGCCAGTCACCATGATGTCGAGGTCGTAGTTGCGGACATGCGTTGAGGCCTCGAGGTTGACCTGGGGTTCAATCGCAACCGGGTTGGCAAACGTGATATCGCCGCGCTCCAGGCGGAATTTTGTGCCGTTGAACGTGGCGTCGCCTTCCAGAATGTCGACGCGCCCCAACACCGCCGGCCGCGCGATCGATCCCCGCAGCTGAAAGTCGGCGTCACCCGAGAGTCGCGCCACCGCAGTCTTCATCTGCAGCTCCGGCGCGGTTTGCACATGAACGTCGAGCTTGACTCCATTGAGCGGCGAGTTGGCGTTTGCCAGGGCCGCATTGCGCTGGCTGTTCTCCAGATACGAGCTGAAGTCAAAATTCGGAGTCACCGCCAGCTTCGTCACCATGATCTCGCCAGTCAAAGTCGAGGCGCTTGGTGTGCCCACCCAATGCAATTCGGCGCTGGCAGTCGAACTCACTCCCGGCGGATAGCGCAACCGCACTTCCTTGCTGGCGGCCGTCACGTCGAAGCTGAGTTGCTGATTGTAGTGAGTCGCGTCCCCTTTGAGATCGATGGTGCCGCCTCCGGTGCGCGCCGTCAGTTTTTCGATGTGTAGGCGGTCGCGCGTGAAGACAAGCGATCCGTTTATCTCGCTCAATCCGCTCGGCAGGCCGGCGTAAACAACCGCGCCATTGCTCACCTGCAGGTGACCCTGTGGCAGCGGATCTGAAACCGTCCCTCCCACGTTCATATCCATGGCGAGCAATCCGGATCCTGTGAAGTCCGCGTCCACGCTGTTCAACAGCTTCAGGTCAACCTTGCCATTCACGGTCAAGTCCAAGTCTCGTGAGCCCGCAAACTGCACGGAGCCGTGGGCCGTGAAATCAGTTCCCTCCCCCGCCATGTGCAACTCGTCGATATGCACAGTCTGTTTTGCGTAGCTAAAGCGCACCGGATCAGCATTGCGAAGTTTGGCGTATTCCACATCCAGCACAATGCTCGAAAGGTTTCCATTCATCGTCCACTGTCGAGGATCGCGCAGGGGCCCCTGCGCGGTCACAGTTCCCGACACCGCCGAGTGCCCGGTCAGTTGCCCCTTGAGATCTGTGCGCAGGAAGGCGTCGAGATCGACGTTATCCATTTGGAATGAGATGGCGGTCCTATAGTCGCCGCGCATCTGAATGCCGCCGTCGACGTGCAACACGCCCTTGCCGAATTCGGATTGCCCGCTCACATGAAGTTCGTTTCCCTTGCTCACAGCCCGCAGGTCGACGGCGCCCGCCAGTTCATGATCCAGCGTAAGACCGCTCACCTGCGCGCGAGCGTTGATGGCGGGAGACTCCGTTGTTCCCGATCCTTGCAGCATGAAGCCGCCGCGCCCTTCGACCAGCAGGCCGCCTCGTTGAATCTGCGGAATCCGTGCCAGGTCGAAGTTCTCGCCGTTAAGGTCCAGTCGGAATGAGTGATGGGACGGGTTGTACGCGGCGCTGCCTTGAATCTTCGCGTCTTCATTCGGCAATTGCGTATGCAGCAGTCGAATGTTCGACAGCGCGGTCTCGCCCCCGGCGACCTGCACATCGGCGTCGAATTGCGCAATCGATTGACCCCAGGCCGAAGCGTCCTTCACTTGGACCCGTCCTTGCGCGTGCGGATCGGCCCGGGTTCCGGACACTTGAAGCGTAACGTCCGCCACTCCCGTGATCGGACAGTCCACTCCAACCAGATCCTGAGTCGAGGCCACGTCCACTCCATGCAAATTCACATGCCCAGTGAAAGGACTATCGATCGTAAGATCGCCGTCTCGCAGAGTTGCGATGGCATCGAAGGTTGCAGTCGTGTCTCCCCGGTGCATGCTGCCATCACGCAGGATCAGACTGTGCGAAGAAAACTGCACCCAGGTCGAAAGCGCATCCCAATCGACGGAACGCTGGGCAGCACGCTCGATCGCAGGAAGCGTCACTTCAAAATCTTGTGCCAGCAGAGTTCCGGTCACCACCGGCACGTCAAAATCTCCCCCAACTACTCCGTTAAAGGTGGTTGTGCCATTCACACGGAACGGCAACGGCCGTCCCTCCAGCGCCGCCACAATCGGACGACACTCCTCGAAGTTCGAGGTAGCGACCGAAAAATGCAAATTCGAAGCGGATGAAAGTGTCCCAGATGCCTGGCCGTGCGACGCCGGCGTGGAAACAGTGAACTGGGAAAACTCCAACTCATCGTTCGCCCAGCGGTATCTGCCCTGACCGTGCGCAGTCAGCGGAATCTCGCCCTTCGCCAGTTTGGCGGGAGGCACTACGTCGGCCGCGAACCCCACCTCCGCCTCATCCGGTGATCCTTTCCAGCCGGCCTCGACGGTGCCGCCGGCCCATCCCCCGAGATGAGAATCTTTCAGATAGGGGCCGATCGGCTTGAGAGCAGCGGCCAACTCCAGCGCGGCAACGTCACGCACCCGAAGATGGAGCCACGCAACTTGAACGCCGGGAAATTTTTCACGCGGACCCTTCCCGGTCGGCTTGCCCGCCGTGATAATGGCCATTTCCGGCCCGGCTTTTTTCTTCTGGGCCTGATTCGCTTGGCCTTGATTCGATTTCGACGGCTGCGGAGCGGGAATACTGTGCAGCCAGTTATCGACTTGAGCGTCTCCCACAAAGCTCCCGCCCAGCACCTTCCCTTGCAGCTTTGTGAGCTTGATCTGTTCATCGGTCACCGCATAGTCGGCGGTCACGGTCGCTTTCTTCACCAAAATCCGGTCGTCCTGCCAGCCAAAATCGCGCGCTTCCAGCGCACCCCAGGCCGAAAAGTCCTCGACCGTCCATTTCCCCTGCCCCTGGAGCTCCACCATGCCTTCGCGGAAGTCCTGGCGTCGGGTGATGGAGGCCACTTCCGCAAGGTCGACATGAGCGTTATAGGTGGCCGAGATCTGCGGATGGCGGAAATCACTGATCAGCCCGCGCATTTCGACATGAGTTCGTCCGGAAGTCAATTTCATCGCATCGATTTCGGCAAACGACGGCGCCAGAGTGAACTTCACCTCCGTCATCCAGGCAAAAGGACGGAAGCCGTCATACTTCGCATCCACCTTGCCGAGCAGCAGACGGCTTTCGTAGCGGCCGCGCAAAAACGAGTATTCCATCTGCAAGGCGGCGTCATTGGCTGCGAACTCCAGTGGAAGGGTCTTATCGTCCCACAGTAGTTCGCCGTGACGAACATAGAAATTGTCAATCGAAAGCGCGAACAGCTTCTCGACCGACGAAACCTGCGATGCTCTCACCACGCTCGGCCCGGGCACATTACTGCTGCCGTCGGGATAAAATCCAACGTGAATCACGGGGTGATCGAGGGTCACTTCGTGGAATCCGAACTCACTGCGGAGGATCGAGACGATCTTCACCCGGGCTACAAGCCGGTCGACGTGGGCGAGCGGAATTTCCGCAGCCGCCTCGCGGCCACGCACCGTAATATCGCGCACCTCCACCTGTGCGCGAAACGGGACGGTGTGGATGCTGCCGATCTCCACCCGGCCGCCGGTGATGCGCTCCACCTCCGCAATCATGCGGCGACGGACCAGATTTTGAAAGGAATCCGTGGTGACATACCACAGGCCGGCAAGCAGGCACAGCAACCCCGCACCCGCTACCATCAACAGGTACTTCCACCATGCGCGGCTTCGAGGCCTGGTGGCAGGCTGGGTCACTGGCTCTGGTACCCCTCCCGCGAAGATGCCTCCGCTGCCCCGGGAATGCGCACATCGCTTTCCGAACGCAGGGCCTGCAGCCAGGAAACCAGCAGTTCGCTCACTTTTTCCTGCGTAAGCAATTCCCGAATCTTGCCGGAAACATCGGCCAGCGGAACTTCACTCGCCCCGGCCTGCTTCAATTGCGGAACGAACTTGTCGCGGTAATAAGCTTCAACGCTTTTGGAATCAATCTGCACCGCCGGCCGCAGGTGGGCATCCACCAGCCGCATCAAATCGATCTGCATCTGCACATGCGAAACCAGGTCTCTTTTCCGCAGGCCATACTTCGCCAGCACAGCTCGCCATCCCTCGTCCGTGGCCGCTTCCGGATACAACTTCCGCGCCCCCGCAATCTGGCTGGCTGCCTCGGCTTCGGTGGCAGGGGGAAACTCGGAAGATTTCAACTGCTCGTGCAGCAGTTCCTGGTCAATCAACCGGTCCAGGACAGCGCGGCGATCATCGGCTGAGAACTGGTTGAAGGGCTTCCCATTCAACAGCGCTTCATAGCTCAGAGCTTCCTCCAGTTCCGATTCCAAAATAATACGGCCGTTCACCCGCGCCACAATCCGGTCGATCACTTGTCCAGCCCCGGCCGTCGGCATAAGAAAAATCGCCGACAGCAAGGTGACAGCGACCGTGGTCGTCATAATCTTCATGCGAGAATTCATCAAAATGGCTGGCCTATGCTGAAAAAAAAGTTAAAGTGCTTCAGGCGCTGGGTCTCTAAGTTGGGAGTCGTCGTCGTCGTCGACTGCCCGGGGATTTCTTGCAAATACGCCGTTGGGTTCAGATTGTACCCGAAGTCGAAACGTAGCGGACCAATGGGTGTCTTGTAACGCAACCCCACTCCCACTCCATGCGAAGTGTAATCATAACCGGAAGCGTTGAATTGGTTAAGACACTGTTGGTTCGGTGTACCTCCGGACGATAGACATAGCCCCGGATCGGCCTGGTGCCAGCGTAATAGCCCCTTGATCATGTCGTGCCCAGCCGTGAACACGTTCCCCATATCGTGAAAAATTGCAAAGCCGAACCCCGGCCCTAGCCAGGGCAGACTCACCGGCGGAAGACGCAATTCCAGGCTGTTGACGAACAGTGCCGTGCCGCCTACCGGAAAGCCAGAGTCGGGATCGCGAGGTCCTGCCTCATTTAACCCGAATCCGCGATGGGAGTTGCCGCCACCCGCAAAGAATTGTTCCGGCAGCGGAATGGTCGCAATCGTGCACGTCGGCTCGTCTGCCGCATTCAGCGGGCAGGTTCCGGGGGACAAAACCTTGGTGCCCCCAAACGGCTGTTCCAGCCCGATCGTGGTCGACCGGGCGAACACGAACTGGTGCCCTGGCTTTCCGCCAAATGCATAGTAAGTGGAATGCTGCGACAGGGCGCGGCCAAAATCCGCTTCCGAGCCAAAATAAGTGGAGGCGGCCGAAGCATCCAGCGTAAAGTAGGTCCCCCGCGTGCTCTCCAGCGGATTATCGCGTTTGTCCCGGATATAGGTAAATCCCGGCCCGCTCACCCGCGCCGGCAACGAAAGCTGAGGAACCAGCGCCGGCGAAAAATCAGTCGCGAAGTTGCTCGCCTTGACCCGGCGATAATCAAACCGGTAGACAATGAAGCTGGGTTTGTTGATTTGCTGCCGCAGGTCCACTTTGCCTTCCCAGCGCTGCGAGGTGAACGTGGCAACGTCCAGACTGTTGTCGTAGAAAATGGTAAAGATCAACTTGAACTTGTCATTGTCAAACAATTTCGGAATCGTGTAGCTGATCAACCCGCGCTGCTGCAGCCGCCCCACATGAGATTGAAACGTAACCGTCTGGTTGCGGCCTCCCAGGTTGAGTCGCGTCACATCAAACCCCACTCGCGGACTCACTCCGGTACTCCCCTGCGGCTCGCTGCTCCCCGCAGGCTGCCCCGTCTGGAATTCCAGCCCGACATCATAAGTAAAGGTGTAGCGCTTGGCTTCCTGTACCTGCACCAGCACGTTCTTCTGGGGATCGGTCCCCTCCGGATTCTGCACCGCCGTGTCGACCTCGTTGAAAATGCCCAGATCGTAAAGCTTGGTCTGCGTATCCAGCAGATCGGCCTGGCTGAGCGGATCGCCGGCATGCACCTGGATTTCCCGCTGCACGATGTAGTCACGAGTATGGTCCAGCCCCGACACCATCACCCGATCCACGGAAAACCGTTCGCCTTCCTGAATGGTGTAAGTCACATCTTCGCGATCTTTCTGCTCGGGCGTAGGCTGGGTCGTGATATCGAGGGTGACGTTGGGAAAACCGCGGTTAAAGTAATACGTTAGGATTTTCTCTCTATCGTTCGCCAGATTTTGCTCCGAAAACGGCTGCCCTACCCTGGTTTCGAGCTCCGGCAGTGCGCTCGCCAAAATGCTCTCACTGCCCGCAATGTGCAGCCCGCTCACCAGAGTTTGCGGCCCTTCCACAATGTTCAGGTGGACCGCGAGGTGGTTCGCCACCCCCTTGTAGTCGTCCTCCACCTTGGTTTGAATCTGCGCCTCCCGAAATCCGTTTGACCGGTAAAGGCCTTCCAGCGTGGCCACGTCGCTCTTGAGCAGGATTCCGCTATACCGGCCGTGCGACAACAGAGGGGTCGCGCTCTGTATCTGCAATCGCGAACGAATATCCTCCGGACGGAAATAGCTCTTGTTGGTGATGCCGGTGATCTCGATTAACCCCAGCCGGTGCAGCGGGCCCGGATCAACCTGGTAAATCACGTGGACTGTCTTCGGGTCGATTTCCTTCTTGAATTCCACCTTCGCGTCAAAATGGCCCCGAGTCTGGAGGTAATCGAGCAGGTTGCGTTTGCCTTCGTTGAGCAGATCGTCATCAATGGCGTTTTCTTCGTACACCGGTATTTCATGCTTCAGCAGTCCCCGGCTCACATGAAAACCCTGCACATAGATCACCACCACCGGCCCGGGATCGATCTGGAAGGTATAGTCCACCGAATTTGACGCGGGTCGGTATTGCTGCAGCGCGATCGAGACCTGCGACAGCACGCGTTGCTGCTTCTGGAATTTCTTGCGCAGGCGGCGCAACGAGTTCGATACCCGCGCGGCGGTAACCCGGTCCCCCGGTTGCATGCCCGCGATGTTCCGGATCTGCTCCGCGGATAAATTCGCAGTTCCCGTAACATTCACCGCCCCCACGTGCGCCGCTTCTCCGGCGACAACGCGAAAAGTAATGTCGACTTGCTGCGTGGCCGCATTCGTCTTGGTGTCGGCGGTCACGCGCGCCCGGTAGTAGCCGTTTTCCTGCATCAGCCGGCGGATGTTCTCAATCGCCCGGCCTAGCTTCTCCGCATTGTGCAGCTCGCCTAGTTGCAGCTTGGAACCATTGACGATCTGATTCAAGTTGGGGCGCGCAGGAGCGCCTTCCACGCTGATCGCGCCCACGAACAAGTTTGGCAAGGTGACGAACGTCAGCGCCACGCCGCTGGCCGAGGGCTCCACTTCCGCCTGGATGTCCACAAAACGGCCCGTGGCAAAAAGCGCGCGAATGCTCTCGCGAACCTGGTCCCGGCTCAACGGCTGTCCCACTTTTTGCGCCAGCAATTGCAGGAGATGCTCTCGATCGCGATCGGGAACCCCCGGAAGCTGAATCGCTTCCACCAGCTTCCCCTCATACTCCGCCATCATTCCGGATGTGGTTTCAGCCGGTTCCTTCGGAGTCCCTGGTTCTTGAGGAGCCGGTTGCGCCTGCGGCTCCTGAAGGGAAAGCCCCGCCGATCCCGCCGTGGCCAGCGGGGACGACAACAGCAGCAGCATCGCAACTAGGATTGGCGCGCACCCTCTCACCAAATATTGTCCTCAAGGCCCGGTAGTAATTTCTACGGAATGTGCTTAGATGCTGTTGCCGCGAATCGCGCTGGCCTCACTGTGTATTCCCAGGCAACGGGGCGCCATTCGCATTGACCCCGATTTCGGTTCCACCCCGTGTTCCCCCGTGTCCTCTGTGGTTAAAGAATTGTGATGGAAGAATTTAAGGCGCTTCCCCATGCCGACCTGCCGGCGTCACCCACCCCTGACACTTATAATAAAGGTTTTAACGCCTTGCACTGGTGACCTCTTTGGCTCAGCAAAATCATACCCATAAGCCCGCGGCGCCCACAGACGTGCACACCAACGACCGCTACTCCCGCCAAATTCTATTCCGCGGGATTGGAACCGAGGGTCAAGCCCGCCTCGCCCGCTCCCAGGTCGCAATCGTCGGCTGCGGCGCCACCGGCTCCGCACTGGCCGCATTGCTCGGGCGCGCGGGCGTAGGCACGCTCCGTATCATCGACCGCGATTACGTTGAGCCCAGCAACCTGCAGCGCCAGTCGCTGTTTGACGAGCAGGACGCCTCCGAGTCGTTGCCCAAAGCCATCGCCGCCGCGCGCAAGATTGCCGCCTTCAACTCGCAGATTGTGGTCGAACCGAAGGTAGACGACGTGGTTCCCGCAAACATCGAAGCTCTACTTGAGGGGATGGAAATTATCCTCGACGGAACCGACAACTTCGAGACTCGCTACCTGATCAACGACTTCGCAGTTAAGAATTCCCTGCCCTGGATTTACTCGGCAGCCGTAGGCAGCTACGCCGCGACCATGAATGTGTTGCCGGGTGAAACAGCCTGCCTGGCCTGCATCTTCCCGGATTCGCCGCGAGGAATCGTCGACACCTGCGAGACTTCCGGCATTCTGAATTCCGCCGTCAATCTGGTCGCTTCCATAGCAGCCACGGAAACGCTGAAGCTGCTGGTGGGCGACGAAACGCACGGAACGGAGAGATCAGACGGAACAAAAGCTCCGCATCTGCCAAAAACGCTGCGCAAGACTCTGCTAAGTTTCGACTTGTGGACCAACGAGCACGCCGAGATCACCGCCGCCAAGCCTCGTCCCAACTGCCGCACCTGCGGCAACCGCGACTTCATCCATCTCGCCGGCGAAGGCCGTCCGCACATCACCCTTTGTGGCAGGAATTCCGTGCAAATCCATGAACGCCAACGCCCCATCGACTTCACCGAAATGGACCGCCGCCTCCAACCCCACGGCACCGTCCGCCACAACGACTTCGTCCTGAAATTCTGGCACGAGCCCTACGAAATGACGCTTTTCCCCGACGGCCGCGCCATCATCAAAGGCACCACCGACACTGCCCTCGCGCGCAGCCTCTACGCAAGATATGTAGGGAGTTAGTTAGTCTTAGATTTTTGTCCTGCTGAGCGAAGCGTTGCGGAGAGCGAAGCGATACGCATCGCACCGTCGAAGCATTCCTATCATCCCCACGATCCGCCGTCGCTCCCCACGCACGGTCATATGCGCAGTTACCACCTAGCCAGATCTGAGTTGCGGCAGCGATGCTTCGACTCCGCAACAGGAGCGCTTCGCGATCCTCCTGCTGCGCTCAGCATGACACATGACAGAGAAGCGTTCCACAATACTGCAGGAGAAATATCGCGAGGACACAATCGACAGTGGTTCGCCTCGAGACGTTCGCCCGAACCACCCGCCCGCCGTCAGTAGAACTCAATCTTCTCAAATCCCAGCCCCTGCAACAGGCTCCTGACCGTCGACGCCGCATTGTCCTGCGCGGTTCGCAGAATGCCATCGGCCAAGGCGGCCTCTTGCAGCTGATGCTCCCCCTCCTGGCGCACCTGCGTTTCCAGGTTCGGGTCGCTAGGCACCAGCAGCCCGGTCTGCCGGGAATACACCCGTGTCCTCGCGCTGTCGATGCGCGTGCTGAACACCTGCGACACGGGAAGATGCAGGCGAATCTGTTTGCCCTCCACTTGAACATCGCCCGGCTTCAGATTCGAGAAATCAATTCCGGCGACAACTTCGCCGTGCACCATCATCAAAAGGCGATCTCCCGCCAGAAAGTCCGGAAAGATAGGGTTTGCCCGCGCGCCGGTCACAATCTTGTCCATGGTGTAGACCACGGTCTCGAGGCGCTGCAGCCGCTGGATGCGGTCGACCACCGTGGGCTGGCTTACATCGATGGTGAGGGTTCTGCCGGTCAACGACGACCACATGTGACTCAACACCGCTCGACCGGAAGTCCGCGACAGCATCGCCCATCCCGTCGCCGCGACACACACTACCCCAAGCACCAGCCCGAGGATGAGCGCCACCACAACCGCCGCAGACGAGCGGGCAGGTTTGGCAGCGAGTGGCGGCCCCGCATCAGCGTCGTGAGCCATAGCACAAGGTTATCATCCGGTGAAGCGGCGGATCAGGAAACCTGGCTGCTGCTTAGCTACGATTGGACGTACCCGCGAGCCTGGGTCGAAGTTCCCGGCAAGCTCGGGACCAGCCAACGAAACAGTAAGGTCGCAGACAGGGCGCCCGCGATCTGCGCCGCAATAAACATCGGCGCGTCGGACGGTCGAATTCCGGCAAACGTGTCAGACAACGAGCGCGCAATGGTCACTGCCGGGTTTGCAAACGAGGTGGACGCCGTGAACCAGTAGGCGGCGGTGATATAGCTCGCAACCGCGAACGGCACGGCTCCGGAGCGAAGCCGCGAACATCCCCAGATCACAGACATTAATCCGAATGTTGCCACCAACTCGCTGAGGGCCAGCCTCCACCCGTGCCGCGAATGTGAGGAAAACGAATACCAGCGCAGCCCAAACATCAAATGCGCGATGATCGCTCCGGCAATTCCTCCCGCGCATTGCGCAATCATGTAAGCCACTGCCTCGGGCCAACGAATCCCCCGCTCCATTGCGTCTGCGAGCGTAACGGCAGGATTCAAGTGTGCGCCGGAAATCGGCCCCAACGTCAGTAGGAGAGCGACCAGCGCCGCGCCGGTCGCAATCGTGTTCGCGAGCAGAGCAATGGCGACGTTTCCGCCCGCCAGCCGCTCCCCCATAATGCCCGATCCAATTACGGCAGCAACCAGGAACGCGCTGCCTAGAAATTCCGCCGTCAGTCGGGCACGCAGGTTAAATTTCATGGCTTGAATCCCGTTGCTTGAATCTCATTGCTTGAACTTCATTGCTTGAACTTCAATTCTGGCCGATCTTGTCGATCTCCTGTTTGATTGCCAGCTTGTCGATAGTGGCGAGCGGAAGACTAAGGAATAGGACGATGCGGCGCTCCAGAGTCATGAAGGCATCGCGGTACGCACGCTTTATTTCCTCTGCCGTCCCATGAACCGCAGCCGGGTCCGGAACTCCCCAGTGGGCCGTCTGCGGCTGGCCGGGCCAGAAGGGGCATACTTCTTTCGCAGCGTTGTCGCACACCGTGAAAACAAAATCGAGCTTGGGGGCATCGGGCTTCGCGAACTCGTCCCAGCTCTTGCTTCGCAGATCGCCCGTGGGCAGGTGAGCATTTTCCAGCTCGGCGATGGCCTCCGGTCGAACCGCGCCCGAAGGCTGGCTGCCGGCGCTGTACGCGGTAAAGTTCGGCCGCCCTTTGTAATTCATGATGGCCTCGGCCATGATGGAGCGAGCCGAGTTTCCGGTGCATAGGAACAAAACGTTGTAGTGTCGTGGCATGTTGTTCCTTTACGGGCAGCAGGTTGGACCGCAGCAGGGTTCCTTTCTCTGCGGCTTCACGGCCCGCACGAAGGCGCTCATGAATTTGCCATCCACTTGCGGGGCAATCGCATCCACGTCGATGTTTTGGCCGCAAAGGAACTCGCGAGCGTCCTCGATGCGGTAAATTCTGGTGGGTTCAATCTCAATCTTCTCGAAGCCGGCCGCTGCGAGCTTGCCGCGATAGTCGTTCTCCTCGAGAGCCCCCGCAACGCAGCCCACCCAGAGAAGCACATTTTGGCGAATCTCAGGCAGCATCTCGCCCCGGGTCACAACGTCCGATACCGCAAAACGGCCTCCCGGCTTCAGCACTCGAAGGGCTTCCCTCAGTACACGGTCCTTGTCCGCTGCAAGGTTGATCACGCAATTGGAAATGATGACATCCACGGAATCGTCGGGCAGAGGTATGTTTTCAATTTCGCCCTTCAGGAACTCGACGTTCTCCACTCCGGCTTTGCGCCTGTTCTCGTTGGCCAGTGCGAGCATCTCGTCGGTCATGTCAAGTCCATAGGCTTTACCCGTGGGACCCACCCTCTTCGCGGAGAGCAACACATCGATGCCCCCGCCAGAACCCAGATCCAAAACAACTTCCCCCGGATTCAGCCGCGCCAGGGCCGTTGGATTCCCGCAGCCGAACGAGGCCAGCAACGCTTCTTCCGGAATCTGTTGCGCTTGCCATGGATCGTAGAGATTCGACGTGATTGGATCGCTGCAGCCGTTCGCAGGCGTCGCCCCGCAGCACGAACTGCCGCCGCTGCTGACTCGCAAGGCCGCCTGTCCATATTTTTCCTTAACCACTTCTTTAATGTTCAGACGACTCGCAGTGTTCGAACTCATACCGACCCTCCTACCTGCAGATTTGAACGATCTCTTCCGGCTTCACCGCTTTATTGCGAGTGCAGCACTCGGCATAGAGGAACTGGAGCACTTCCTGGAGTGCATCCGTATTTGCCGTGTAGCGCAGGAAAGTGCTTTCCCGGTGAACATGGACAAGGTCTTCCGTTTTCAACTTATCGAGATGATGCGAGAGAGTGGAGTTTGGAATCTCCAGCTCTTCCTGAATCTCGCCGACCACCAGACCGTCCGGGTGGGCGGACAGGAGCAGTTGCATGATCCGCAATCGTGGCTCTGTTCCCATGGCGGAGAACATGTCAGCGTACTTGGCGACTTGCGCCGCAGATTTCCTGGATTCACCCGGCTTCATGTTTCGATATTTGCAGAAATATCGACAGAGTGTCAAGGGCGCATGGCCCCTTGCTTGCCCCTTGCCGTAACTTCCGTTGCCCGCTAGAAGCTAGAAGCTGACTCTGCTAATCTTCTCTGCGCGTCGATCCCTTGAATCCAATCTCCCCGGAAGAGACCGCTGATGCCCGACACCGCTCGTCCGCAGCCTTCGGCGTTCTACCGATGGTCGGTTCTCGTCTTCATCAGCTTGGCGATGGGTGGGAACTATTACATCTATGACAGCATCAACCCCCTAGAGCGGATATTCATTGAACATCTTGGTTTTTCCGCGACCCAGTTTGGCTGGCTGAATGCCAGCTACAGCGTGGCGGCCGTTCTGACCCTTCTCATCGGCGGCATCATCATCGACCGCATCGGAACCAAGAAGGCGATGGCCATGTTCGCCAGCCTCTGCCTGCTGGGAGCGCTGCTGACCGCAGCCCGTGGCCAGGCCACCGTAATGATCGCCGGGCGGACCGTGCTGGGGCTTGGCGCGGAGTCGATGATCGTGGCTGTCACTACGGCTCTGGCGAAGTGGTTCCGAGGCAAGGAACTCAGCTTTGCCTTCGGAATCAATCTGACCATCGCGCGGCTGGCTTCGGTCGCAGCCGACAACTCCCCGACCTGGGCAAATTCAGTGTTTTACCCGCAAGGCCCCTCCGGGCCGGCAAGCTGGCGTGGACCGCTGTTGTTAGCGGTCGGAGCGGGTGTTCTCAGCGTGATCACAGCTCTGATCTACTGGCTGCTCGAAACCCGGGCAGAAGGTAAATACGAGTTGGGCAGGGCGGGGCAGATCGACAAGCTGGAATTCGGGCAGAGTTTTCGCATCCGCGGATTGTCGCCCAGGCAAGCCATGATTCAGATTTGGCGCGGCTTAAAGGAGATGTTCGGCTACAACCCTTCGTATTGGCTGGTGGTCGGCCTATGTTTCACTTTTTACTCGGCTATTTTCCCTTTTCGCACATTTGCCATCGACCTCTTTACCAACAAGATCCTCAGCGGCCAAGGCGGGATCGCGGCCTCGGAAGCGGTCCGGGTTTTGGCTCAGGAGAAAGCCGGATTCTTCAACAGCTTGCTTCCCTTTTCAGCAATGATTGCTACCCCGCTGTTTGGGTTGTTGGTCGACCGCGTGGGAAAACGCGCCTGGTTCATGATGTTTGGGTCGCTATTGCTGATGCCGGTCTACTTGATGATGGCCTACACCAGCGTCTCGCTGTTTGTGCCCGTGATTCTGATGGGAATCGCCTTTTCCTTGATCCCGGCAGTCATGTGGCCGTCCGTGGCTTACATCGTCGATCAGTCCCGTTTGGGCACGGCCTACGCGTTGATGACCCTGATTCAGCAAATCGGTTTCTTTCTGCTGAATTTGCTGATCGGTAAGGCGAACGACTATTCCGGCGCTGGCCTGCAGCATCCGGGCGGCTACGCGTTAGGTATGTGGATCTTCTCGATACTGGGATTGGTGGGGATGACGATCGCCATTCTTCTTCGAATCCGCGAAACCGGGCCCCACGGACATGGGCTGGAGACGATTACGATTTCCAATCAGGGCGCCGGCAAGGGCGGGAGTTAGACTGTGAGCCTACCGTTTTTCGAAGATTTCTACGCTAAAATCGGGAGGAGGTTTCGCGGGCATCGAAGCATGTGATGCAAACCTCCGGAGGCAAAGGGTTTTCGAGCGAACGGAAATGAGTCTTGGAGTATCCCAAGATCGGTAGAAACGGTTTAATATTTTGAAGGTTCAGGTTACTTTTGGTTACGCGCCAAGGCGCGCAAGCCATACAACGTAAAGCTACTTATGCCGCATCTCACTAATTGCGGCCGGAATAGGGAACTTGACCGACCCCAGGCGACGGCAGGGCGATGAACTCGGCGAAGCCGAAGCGATCGAAAGAGCCAAGCAAGGCGACGCGGAAGCCTTCCAGGCCCTT
>Ga0209006_10000242_pt1 | contig 56593 bp, 43 predicted proteins | sample JacPin_JW_Ref_O2_FD_188567 | JGI IMG/M metagenome (GOLD analysis project Ga0209006, IMG submission 188567) | Forest soil microbial communities from Algoma, Ontario, Canada - Jack Pine, Ontario site 1_JW_Ref_O2 (SPAdes) (version 2) | ecosystem: Environmental > Terrestrial > Soil > Boreal...
GAACACCGGCGAGAACGCCGCCTACGCTCGAAAATCTGTTCCGGCTACGAACACCATCTATCACGATACCGAGCATCCCTCGTCACTGGTTTTGCCCGTCGTGCCCAACCAGTGATCTGCGCGGAATCGGGCTCGCGCGAGCGTCCGACGGACGCACCTCAGAGCGAGATCATGTGCTGAGACCGCGAATCGCGGAAACCTTCGGCTCTAATGAATGTAGGCCCCGCCCGGAAGCAGGTACTGAATCGGCCATAACTCCGTCTTCTCATTCACCAATTCGGACCACCTCACAACTTGAGTGTCGGGTTGAGGAAGCAGCCGAATGTCTGCGAGAGTCTCGGAAACCGCGCTGGCCAGCGTAGCCGCATCCCCTACACCTGTGACAACCATTTCGGCTTGAGGGTCGAGTTTTGCCTTCAAAAACCGCCCAGCAATCTCCACGTCCTCAATCATCTGTAGAAAATATGGTCTCCCGGTTAAGACCGAGTTGTAGACGTACCCTGCCAGAACTCCGGAAAGCGGATTTATGTACGCGTGACCAAGATCCATTTGCGCCAACGCCGGATCGTCAGGAGACTCGGCTTTGTATGGCATTCGCGTTTCGCCCAACCCGCGCGGATCGACGGAAACGATGTCATAGCCAGCAGCCAGGTATTTTGCCAGGCTGGGCCAGTCCCGCGCGCTGGCCTTCCCGTTTTCCCCCAGCCAAATCAGGACCGGCCGCCGTTTGCCGTCTTCCTGGTGCAAATACAGGAGAGGCAATTCGAGATACTTGCTGTGGTGAAGCACGTATTTGTCGATCGTGATTCCACCGAACTGCGCACTACCGCGACCCTCCCAGTGGATTTCTTCCAGCCCGGGAATTTCTCCGCGGAATTCGGCGACCGACCAGGAACTGATTCGCGGATACAGTTCGGAATGATAGAGCTCTTTGAGAGTTTTCCCTTGCACGTTCTTGTGCTCTTGGTAATAGTCGCGAATGATGTCCATCAGCGAACGCGCATCGTCGAAGTCGAGCATGACTTGCCCGGTGCGCGTGCATTGAAGCGTTTTCTCGTCGAGTTCTTTGACCATGGGCACACCTCGATCGCCACGCAGCCCATTGAAATGATCCAGAAAACTCATCGCTGCTTCCTGATTCTCGATGGAGTACTCGTGGCCATGGTAGCCCTCTGCGATGCCCACGTGGTTTGCATGATGGAACCTGCCGTAGAGTTCCGTGACTTCTCGCACTGTTTTATGCGTGCCTTCAATCGGGAAATAGTCGAGTACCGCCGCGGCCACAAGCACCGGACGTGGATACATCATCAGAAGAAGCCCCGCGTGGTCCACTTGATTCGAAATCATTCCATAAAGGTCCTGTTCGGGATCACTGTCTGGGTCTTTGAAAATGCGGTTATATATGCGCATGGGCAGAGCCGTAATGAAGCAGGACGGCATTGCTACCTTGATGCGGCGATCCAATGCGGCAATGTGTGCCGCCTGAAATCCACCGCCGCTTGTCCCCGTGATGTTGATGCGCTCCGCATCCACATCTGGCCGCGTCAACAGATAATCCACAGCCCGAATGCCATCCCATATTTCCCAGCGCGCCAAGTTCGTTCCGGCGAGGTACGCCATGTTCCCGAGCACCGCATGCTCAGCGCAAATCAAGTTGTAGCGACTCTTGCCGGCCTTGGCATCCCAAAACTGGCTGCGCTCGCCCTGCCCAACCGGATCCCAGCAGAGAACTACGTACCCCCGCTGCACTAAGCGTTGACAGAGCGCTTGGTAGTGAACCTTCCCGTTTGCTGCGTGGCCGCTCGGAACAAGGATCGCTGGATGTTTCTTGTTCTTGTCTTCAGGCACATACACCAGCGCCGAAACATAGAATCCCGGCAAACTCGCGAAGATTAACTTCTCGATTCGAAAGCCGTCCATCTGAACCGTTCCCGCGATCCGTGGATGCAAGGGTGTTCTTTCGCTGGGAAGACCACCCACCATTTCGAGAAGATGTCGTTCCACTTCTCGTTGTAGAGTCAACAAATCCTGCTCAGTTCGTATGCCTTCCCAAGCTTTGCGGCGGGCATTGTCCTGCTGCCATGCCATCTCGGTCTGATATTGCAGGTAAGGCGTAATAATGGGTGCCGGCGGGAGCACGCGGAAAGCCTCGCTCGGAGGCGCCTCGGCAACCGCTGCCCACGAAACGCACCCTAATCCGAGGATGAGAATGCTTTTTAGTGCGGGTCCGGTTAACCGTGCCTTCTCTTGCAGCCATCGCTTCCGCATACTGTCGATTTATATGGCATCAAGCAATTAATGGCAAACAGATGCAGGCACTCAGCCGTTCGGATCCAGGCGACCGAAGTGTGGCCAGAAGATGGCAAAGGTGTAGGAATCTAGCTTACAGCCGCATCGCTTGTGGTGTTCGCGGAGAGAAAAGCCAAAGCCCCGGTCCGCTAGGGCGTGACCGGGGCGGTTTCAAACGATCACTGAGGGGCGAAGTTTTGGTGAAAACTCAGGTTCACTACATCCTGGAACATGGGAGTACCAGGAGGCAAGTTGGCGGGATTCAGGAATAGCGTGTCAAATGCATAACTACGAGTCGGCGGACTGTAGACCGTGGCGCAGCACTTGAAGGTACCGGTGTTGTATTCGGAATAGTACATGCTGACCAGCGATCCGTCATAGTAGAGGGTTTGACCGCCCCAGTTTTCCAGATAGCGCAAGAAATTGTGCAGTCCTCCGTCCGTGCCGAAGTCGTTGGAGACGCCGCCCCATGTGGGGATGGGAAAAGGGATGTTCTTACCTCCTGACACAGCCATTCGGTAATACGTTGTGCCTGCCGCACGGCCACCCACGTTGGTAGGATTATTCAGACTGTTAGCGTCAGTCCAGTTATTCGAGAGCAGCGTTACGGCGTCCGCGATGATTGCGGCCGCAGCGTGGGGAGTAGCGTTAGAGCCGCCAGTCCACAGAGGATCCGCTGCACTCGTGTTGTAATTGCCTTGTACGTAGACTGGATTTTCCGCTGCCACCGTAAATCCGCCTTGACCATTATCGGGGCGGACGGGAAGGTAGCTCGTTCCAGCCGCATTTCCCCCGGCGGCGACCAACTTCAGAACGTGACGTGCGCCGGTGACAGCGTTGCTTAAACCTGTAGTATTGCAACTGGTGGTCAGATACGGATTGGGCGGAGTCGTATTCGTGGCGACGTTGAAGCCGTACCCGATGTTCGCGCCTCCCCAATTGTCGAGCTTACCGTTTTGATCTGCATCTTCCGGCGAGTAGCTATAGTACGTTGTGGCCTCCAACCCGCCGTCCGGAGTAGTAGACGTCAAGGGCTGTGACGAGTTGACCACGTCTTCCAGACCCGATTCGCCGCTAATCACGCCCGCCGGGGTTTGCCCGCCGTTCGATGGATTAGGGTCATTCAACATACCGCGATGATCTGAAAAATAGAGGATGTAGCCATTCTGATTCGTATAGCTCACCGACAAGCCTGGATCGCCGCCGTACGGACCCTTTCCTGCCAGCCACAGTCCCAGATTGGCTACATTGAGTTCCACCGCGTTCATGATTCCGTTGACCGCGCAGCCGTTCGCGGCGTCGCGCATCTCGCCTTCGCGCGTGTCGTAGAAGTTAATCGGGTAAAACGCATTCGGCTTACCCACCTGCGAAGTTGCCGTAGGTGTCAGTTGCTGCAGTATGATGATTGCGTTCGGATTGTACGGATCGGCCCCGGCGGTTCCCGTGGGCCCTGAAGGAGGGATGTTATATTGGCGGGTAAAACTCCAGGTTAGCCATTTGCGAGTAACCCCGACCCAGTTTCCGGTGTTGTTGAGATACTCGACCCGCATCCAAGCGCCTTGACCGCCCGCAGGAATACCAGCGGTCGTAACTTCTCCTAGCAACGGGTACGAGGTCCACCCCGCATGTCCGTAAGGGTTGATCCAGTTGTTGAGGCCCGCTGGGCTCGTCTGCGCCATGCCGTAATATTCCAGGCCAGTGGCGCTGCCGCCGCTCGGGTTGAGAGCGCCCGCGGTGCTAGGGATATTCCAGCCCGTATTGGGAACAAATTGCACATCGTCCGCATCGAGCGCGCCGGCGCCGCGCTCCGGATGCAGATCAGCCACCGTATCAGCCAACAGGATGCGGATCTGCGCCTTGTTGTATAACCGCGAACTTCCGAGCGCACTGCTGGCCGATTCACCGGGCTGAGGTTTGCGGATAATCGAAATCGGATCGCTGCAGGGTGGTTTATTTTGGGGATCAGTGCAGCTGTTTTTGACGAAAGGCAACTGCATGTCAGTCGCGCCCGTGACGGAATTTACTAAGAACCCATTAAATCCGGAAGAAACACCGATGAAATTCGGATTGACTATCCCGCTACCGCGCGGGTGTCCACCAGTCCAACTGGCGTCAGTCGGTGACACGCCGGGGCCAGGAAGGGCGACGCAGTTCGCACCGGTTGGGGGAAACGTATTCAGAGGGCAACCGCCGCTGGCATTGGGGACATAAACCGTCCCACCGTATCCGGTGGTGGTCAAATGGTCGTTTTCCAGCCGGTCCATCACAATCTGCTGGTAAGCTGCAATCTTATCGCTAAACACCAGGTTGCCGCCTGCGGCGAGGAAGAGATTCTGATTGGTGTGGACGCGACCGCCAAAACTAAAATTGGGGCCGGGGAAGTAACTGCAATCGTAACCGCAGAATACGCCAAATTGAAAAACCGGAATCAGCGCAACTTCAACCTTACGCGTCATGTTCACGCTGGCGCTGGACGGACGCGTGGCAATGACCTGCATGGTCATGGGAATGATTTCCGCATAGAGCCCCTGATTTGAACCCGAGCTGACCGTGTTCCAGTTGCTGAGCGGATTCCCCTTGGCGTCAGCGGGATAGGAGATCGACTCCGTGAAGTTCATCCCGCTAACCATCGCCGGAGTTGGCGGATAGTTGACTAGATTCTGAATCTGGGCGTTCGTGGGGATCATGTACTGGGAATACAGTGAAGAGAGATCAGTCGTGAGCTTCTCCATCCCCGACTCCGCGCCGTAGTAGGCCAGATTGGATTCCAGGTCATTCCCGCTCATGCGAGACTCATTCGTCACCAAGTACAGGAGACCAGCCGCCACGCCGGACAGCAGCACCATAATGAGAAGCGCCGCTATGAGTGTGAACCCATCCGAGCCATTTTTTTTCTGTCCCATTTGCTTGAACTCCTGCCCCAAAGCGTTATTGATAGCGATTGCGGAATGCCATATTGCGCGCGCTGACCGAAGTTGCGAGATACAAATTCTGGGATTTGTTCCCGTGGTTCAACATGCTTTGCGCCATGATCACGAGGTTGATCTTCTGCATCAGGTTAGGGGAATCACCTGCTCCGATGGGGTTGGGTTCGTTGGCGTGCAACGCGGGGGGGGAAGCAGTCGCGTCATAAATGTCATATGAGAATTGCAAGTTGATGATGTCATCGGCCACCGGGACCGGGCTGAGCCCGTTGACCTGGCGCATCAGGCGAGGAGTCTGGCCGTTTCCCGGTACGGTTAAGTAGTAGCTGACGGCGAACAACCGGTACGCGATCGTGTTTGCGCCGTTGGAGATGGCACTGATATTGTTCGTGCCCGCTCCACTTTGATTGAAATTAAGCGGATCCAAGTCCGCGAACTGGATGCTAGTTGGGGTCATGCCCGTGACTTCTCCCACTGCGGTACCCACATTGTTGCTAAGCATGATGAGGTCCCCAACCTGAATTCCACCGGCTGCGGCAATCGGCAAAGGTGCCGGGATGTAGGCTGCATCTGGGGTAAGGGTGATGGAGCTGCCGTTGCCCGGCACCGGGAAGGTCACGTCGTACTCCCACAAGGGGAAGTTATAGTCGCAGTAGATCGAGGTAATGCTGTCATTAATGGCCGGCGGAGGCGCGGCAACAACTACCGCATTTGCTTCAACGCCGTTGCTGTAACCCGGAATAACACCGAACATATAGTTACTGTTGGGATAGGTATTCGCGGGAAGATGGCAGGTGCCAGCCTGGTCGCAACCGATCAGGCTTGCGCTCGAGTTGGGCCCGGTCGGCAACTGGATTCCTCCAGAAGGTAAACCGGCCCCAGCCATACTGATGTCCTTCACCATAAGATCAATGGCAGCGCGCATGTTCTGCTGGGTCTCGGCCCGTTGCGTCAACAGCACGGCCGAGTTCATTCCGGCCTTGAAGAGGCCGGCCAGTGCCGCCAGCACAATCAAGCCCAGGGAGATCGCGACCATGAGCTCCAACAGCGTGAATCCAAATGTCGTCTTTTGTCTTGAACTCTTCATGTTTACCATCGCTGGACCTTAGCGGAACGATGAAATGAGCGCATTTACCGTGTAACTGTGTGGAACTGTGGATCCGCTTATGTAACTGACGGTCACCGTAACTTGCTTAAGATTAGGATTAACCGTTCCGTCGGACTGGAGTGCGTTACTGATCTGAATCTGGCGTTGGAAGTTGGCAAGGCTTAGCGCCGTATCATCGGCCGTTCCCAGGATGCCGTCCGGACCGGGAAGGGTGATGCACTCTGGACCAGCTAGGCAAAAGCCCGTGGCAGCAAAATTGGTGTCATCGGCGGTATTTACCAGTCCGTCCGGACCGGCAGAGAGAAGCTGGACGGGACCATCGGTAAAGACTCCGCCATTCGAGATGTTGGCAATCTGCGCAAACGTGATTTGTTGCGTGTTGCGGGCCGTGTAAATGCTCTCCATTGCCTCGAGCGCCTTCTGGCGCGCGATGAGGTTCTCCTGAGCATTCTGGGTTGCCGCGATCGCGGTGCCAAATGCGGCAAGCAGCGAAACGATGGCGATACCCATGACCGCGATCGCAATCATCGTTTCGATCAGAGTGAACCCGTGCTGGGCGGATACAAGGGATCTGCGTTGCGTCATTGTTGCACCCACGTATTTCCACTCTGGCTGTACAGTCTCCAGCCCCGTACTCTTCCCGTAGTACCGAATACCGAGATCGCGCGCGAGCTATCCATGTCGCCCGGCCGAGTTAGGTAGACGACTCCACTGTTATAGTTTCCCAAGGTGTCCTGCGAGGAGCCGTCCGGCATAAACATGATGTAGTTCTGGCTGCCCAAACCCATGCCCTGGTCAAAGTCAATCGCAGTGCCGCCAGCGCCAAAGCTGTCCGGGGCAGCAGCAGGAAATCCAGCTTGAACCGCAAACTGGATGTCTGGCGGCAGGGTAACCGTGGCAACCGTCACTGGGGGCGGTGATACGGGCACGGCGACGCCCCAATACTGAACCGTAATAGTTCCGGGAGCTGTGAAAGTAAGGATGTAGCGTCTACTCTGACTGATAGATTGGTTTCTGTAATTGCGAATAACAGAAATGGTGGTGTCATAGGCGGTGTCGACATTGTTCTGTTTGAATAGCGGCATCAAAGCCACGAATGTGACACCCGCCATGGTCATGCCAATGGAAATCGTGACCAGCAATTCCAGCAATGAGAACCCGTGTTTTTCGCTCGAGGTCATAGATGTCTTGTGGGGAAGAAGAACGCCAGGTACTTGCACTCCCACTTTAGCGACCCCACATGCAGCCGCCCTTCGTCCTCGTACAAGTTAACTGTCTCTTATTAACTTGACTACGTATTGAACATCCTAGGAGTCTAATATGAAAGGGTCAAAGCACTTCAGGACACCACACCAAGACGTAGCACTTTCGTCATTCGGTGGTGGTTACTTTACTCACTCACTGATAACAAACTACTTACAACCGTCGATGCTTTGAGTCAAGTTACGTTAGTAACTTCAGCAACAACAATCAGAGTACGACTTGGACATTTTGCTCTATTGCCTAGTCGTGATGACCCAACCCGCTCCTTGTGCATGCAGCTTTTCCGCTTAGAACTTGCTGGGCGATAAGTGAGCACAGCTTTGATGCGTCTTGGTCAGTACGGCGGTAGTGCAGTTTAGAACGCTGCTCACGCTTAAGAATTGTCTTTTCGGAACTGTTGCGCAAGGCGGATGAGCAGGAATGGACCGAAGATGGCCGCGATCAATGCGAAAAATGTGTGCGCAAGTATCTCTTCGTTGACCCGGGCTACCGCATTCGGAGCATTGACAGAAATTGTGTGAGCAATGGTGGCTTGGAGAACAAAGTTGAGTCCCGCCAGCAGGATAACAGGAACACTTCCCAGGCAGGCAGACGCTACAATTCCGGGCTTGCCGAATCGCTGATGCGCAACACGGAGGTAAAGTCCCAGGTTTAGACAAACTGTGAAGAAGATCATGATCGGCGTGAGGCGGGCATTTTGCCAATTCTGTACGACCAGCCTCGGGAATGATACCGGGAAAAAGACCAGTAGCGATCCGAATACCAGAGACACATAGGCCAGCGTTGCTGCTGGGTCGGCTAGCCTCATCGCCAGCCGGCGGCTTTGAGTGTTGACCAAAGCTGGAGCCGGGGCGCTCACAGAGCAACCACCTTTACGAAACGGTCCAACAGGATCTCGGTCACCATAGCCAAGCTGAATACAAGAAGTGCCAAGTTTCGGGAATCTCGCCAAGCTCTTTCCGGGGTGAACTTAGTACCGGTGGAGCGTCGGCAGTAGGACTCGATCCAGACAGCTGCTGCCATGATCCCACTCATAGCCAGAAAAACTGAACCCAACGCAATGGTTTGTGACGTGAACTGAGATTTTTGCAAATCCCAGATCACCGAGATAGCAAGCATCAGGCTGACAAGTCCTAACTCGCCATTTTGGAAGAGTTGCCTGAGGCGCGGCTGCACTGCGCTATGGTGCTGATGGGCCCACGCTCGTGTCATGACCCAAGGTACAAGAAGACCGAGACATAGGTACAAGATGATCCACAACAACCACTTCGCTGAAGTCCAATCCGCGGTCAGTCCTGGGGCGGTGGTCATAGAGACACCATTCTATTTCCTGCCATTTAGTATGCTCAAGTTACCGTAGATGCGGACCGTCGGCGTTCCACTGCCAGTTTCGACGTAACACCAACGGGCAAACCAGCCGACTGGGTTCTACGATGCCCCGTTTTCAGGCGACTTAGCGACCATCTGCGGCAATAGGGCATCTAAAGTGTTGACCAAGACGGCAGTTTCGGTCCCATTTGGCAAAGGATGACAAACCCGTGTCGGAGACGTCTGGCGAAGACACTTTCGAGATTTTTCATCCGGCCGTTCGCGATTGGTTCGAGGCCGTCTTGCGAACACCTACGCACCCCCAAATCTTGGGTTGGCCCACGATCGCGCGTGGCGAGTCTACCCTGATCCTCGCACCTACGGGAACCGGCAAGACTTTGGCTGCTTTTTTGTGGTGCATCAATCGCATCATGTTTTCAGCAGTTCCAGCTAACGATCGACGATGCCGCGTCTTGTACATTTCTCCGATAAAGGCTCTGGCAGTGGACGTTGAACGCAATTTACGCGCTCCCCTCGTTGGCATAGCGCAAGCTGCGCAGCGGCTCGGCCACATGTTTCATGAACCGTCAGTTTCAATCCGCACGGGCGACACTCCGCAAGCGGAGCGCGCACGATTCGCGCGGAACCCGGCCGACATTCTGATTACAACACCCGAGTCGCTCTACCTTCTGCTTACATCGAACGCACGGGAAGCTCTCCGATCGATCGAAGTAGTGGTCATTGATGAAATTCATGCCCTGGTTCCGGGCAAGCGGGGGGCGCATCTCGCGCTTTCGATGGAACGCCTCGAGCACCTGGTAAACCGTCCGCTTCAGCGCATAGGCCTTTCCGCAACGCAGCGTCCACTTGAGGAAGTTGCCCGCTATCTGGGTGGCGCTCAGCCGCCGAACCGGGATGACGCGATCCGTCGAAAGTCGAAGAAGAAATCGGCGTCGCAAGACGAGTCCGAAGAAACTGTCATCGACCTCCCCGAAGATGCCCTTTCCGAATTCGAGGCATCTTCATTTGCGCCCGTTTACCGCCCCGTAACCATCATCGACGCAAGCGAACCGAAGCGCCTCGATTTGCGGGTAGAGGTTCCGGTGGAAGATATGGCCAGCCTTGATGGTTTCGAGGCTTTGCCGAGCGGTCCGGCTTCACAAGGCCCGAAACGCAAATCCATCTGGAGCGCAATTCATCCCAAGCTCGTCGAACTGGTTCGCTCTCATCGCTCGACTCTGATTTTCGTGAACAGCCGCCGCCTCGCTGAGCGCATCTCCGGAGCCATGAACGAACTTGCGGGCGAAGCGCTGGTTCGCGCCCATCATGGCAGCGTCGCTGTGGCGCAAAGGAAAGAGATCGAAGACAAACTCAAGCTAGGGATCCTGCGCGGTATTGTCGCAACTTCCTCGCTGGAATTAGGCATCGATATGGGCGCGGTCGATCTGGTCATCCAAATCGAATCTCCTCCGTCGGTGGCCAGCGGCATGCAGCGCGTGGGTCGAGCCAGTCACCGCGTCGGCGCCGTTAGTAACGCCGTAATTTTTCCGAAATATCGTGCTGATTTGATTGCGTGTGCGGCGATTACGCGCGCCATGTACCTCGGACAGGTGGAACCCGTTCACTATCCGCGGAACCCCCTCGATGTCTTGGCGCAGCAGATCGTCGCCGCGGTCGCGATGGAAGATTGGACCGTTGAGGCGCTTTTCGATCTGGTTCGATCGGCTGCACCATACGCAGCGCTCATACGATCGATCTTCGAGAGCGTCCTGGATATGCTGTCTGGGCGCTATCCTTCCGACGAGTTTGTCGAACTTAGGCCGCGGATCACGTGGGACCGGGTCGCCAACAAGCTCTCCGCTCGCCAGGGCTCACAGCGGGTGGCAATCATCAATGGAGGCACCATTCCCGATCGGGGCCTTTATGGAGTGTTTCTTGCGGGCGCGACCAAGGGAGCTCGCGTCGGCGAACTCGATGAAGAGATGGTCTTCGAGAGTCGCAACGGAGACACCATCGTTCTCGGTGCCTCGACGTGGCGGATTGAAGAAATCTCGCATAATAAGGTAATCGTATCGCCCGCTCCCGGCGAACCCGGCAAAATGCCTTTCTGGCACGGCGATTCCGCAGCCCGCCCCGTTGAATTCGGCAGGAAGATCGGCGCCATGTGCCGCGAACTCTTGCGACTGCCGCGTCCGGTCGCATTCAGCAAGCTGGTCGAGGAACACAGCCTGGATGCAACCGCCGCGGAGAACCTCCTCCGCTATCTGGAAGACCAGGTCGCTGCCACTGCCCGTATTCCCAGTGATGAAGACATCGTGATCGAGACCTGTCGCGATGAACTGGGGGATCGTCGCGTCTGCGTGCTCACGCCGTTTGGCAGCGCGGTTCATGCCCCGTGGTGCATGGCCGTTACATCGAAATTGCGGGCGCAATACGGTCTCGAAGTCGAATCCATGTGGTCGAACGACGGCTTCGTTCTGCGGCTGCCGGATGGCGATGAGGTGATCAGCCAGCAAGACTTGCTGCCTTCTCCAGCGGAATTCAAAGATTTGGTACTTCGCCAACTGGGGAGCACTTCCCTTTTCGCCGCCAAGTTTCGAGAGGCGGCCAGCCGGGCGCTGTTATTGCCAAAGCGGCGGCCGGGCACGCGAACACCGCTTTGGCAGCAGCGAAAACGATCTGCCGATCTTCTCGCCGTTGCCTCGAGATTTTCTTCGTTTCCCATTCTGCTGGAAGCCTATCGCGAGTGCATTCGGGACGTTTTCGATCTGCAAGCAGCGGCCGCGATCCTCTCTGGAATTCAACGCGGTTCGATTCGTGTAACCACCGTCGAATCTACCCGGCCATCGCCCTTTGCCACCTCACTGCTTTTCGCCTACGTTGCAAACTATATCTACGATGGCGACGCGCCCCTCGCCGAACGCCGCGCTCAGGCTCTTTCCATCGACCAGTCTCAACTGGAGGAATTGCTTGGGGACTCCGATCTGCGAGAACTTCTGGATGCCACCGCACTGGACGAAGTGGAAGCGCGTCTTCAGTCTCTGGAGCCCGAGTATCGAGCCCGTCATGCGGACGGTGTTCACGATTTGCTCTTGAAACTTGGAGATTTGTCGGAAACGGAGCTCGCGGTGCGCTGCGACAGTGCGGAAGTTGCTGCCACGATTACCGAGCTCACAGATTTGCGGCGCACCGTCCGTGTTCGCATTGCCGGAGATTCACGCTTTATTCCTGTGGAATACGCTTCGCGCTATCGGGATGCGCTGGGCACGCCCTTGCCTCCCGGGCTCGCTGATGTTTTTCTGGAACCAAGTGAAGATCCTCTCCGTGAAATCCTGCGCCGGTACGCGCGGACGCATGGGCCCTTCACCCTGGCGGAGGTTGCGGGTCGCTATGGCTTGCCACCCTCGAACGTGGAAAAAGCCCTACACACTCTGCATGGACTGGGCAAGTTGCTGGAGGGAGAATTCCGTCCTGGCGGTACTCATCACGAATGGTGCGATCCGGATGTGATGCAGCAGGTTCGGCGCAAGAGTCTTGCACGATTGCGCCGCGAGATCGAGCCCGTTGAACAGAACACCTTCGCGCGGTTCACCGCCCGCTGGCAGGGTGTTACGGTGCGACGCAGGGGTGTGGAAGCGCTTCTAGACATCGTGGAAACTCTGCAGGGAACAGCCCTGCTCGCGTCCGAATTGGAACGCGAGATTTTGCCGGCTCGCATTGCCGAGTATCGCTCCGCCGAACTCGACGCGGTATTGGCGTCAGGCCAGGTGGTATGGGTTGGACTTGAACAAGTCGGCAATCGTGACGGTCGAGTGGCGCTCTATCTCGGGGAATCGTTGCCCCTCCTGCTTCCTCCGCAGGAACTTCGGGGGGAACCTGCCGCGCTCTCGGAACGCGCCGTGAAGATCACAGACTTCCTGGCAAGCAATGGTGCGTCCTTTTTCGCGACGATCCACGCCGCTTTGGGCGGCGGATTTCCTGGCGAGACACGCGACGCACTCTGGGGACTTGTTTGGGCTGGACAAATCACCAACGACACATTCCATCCTTTGCGCGATTTGCTGCGCTCGAATGAAGCGAAGCGTCAGACCGGCGGCAGTTTCCCGGCAACGCCTCCAGGCTCTCCAGATTTTCTCCGTCGTTTACGTTCACGAACCGGAGAACCCGCACAGGGACGATGGTCGCTGCTGCGCCAGCACGTGGCCGCTCCGATTACGATAACGCAATGGAGTGCGAACCTTGCTCAGCAATTGCTGGTGCGCCACGGAATTGTGCTCCGTGAGACGGCGATTGCAGAGAATGTTCCGCGCGGTTACCCGACGATTTACCCAGCACTGAAGACCATGGAAGACGCCGGGTGGGTGCGCCGAGGCATGTTTGTGGCTGGCTTGGGCGCTGCCCAATTTGCCATGCCGGCCGCGCTCGACATGCTGCGAGGCTTGCGATCGGAACCGGAAACGTTGGAAACACTGTTTTTAGCCGCGACCGATCCTGCAAATCCCTATGGCGCTTCTCTTCCCTGGCCACGCCGAGTCAGCCAAACAACATCGCAGGACAGCGGAGATGCCGCTTCCTCCCTACCTGCAGAGGATCGAAATACGACAAATATCGCGGAAGGAGCATCCGCGAATGACATTACTTCCACTCGTGCTTTGTCGCGTACCAGTGGAGCAGGCGTGGTTTTAATCAATGGGAACCTTACTGCGTTTCTTCGCCGCAGAAATCAGGAGATTCAAGTTTTCTTGCCCGAGGCGGAGCCCGAGCGCCCCCGCTTTGCTCGAGAACTAGCAAAGAAACTTGCTGAGCTCGCCATCTCCCGCCAAGATCGCAAAACTGGATTGCTGGTCGGTACGATCAACGGCGAGCCTGCACGTTCACATTTTCTTGCGCGCTTTCTTGAGGAATCCGGCTTTCTCGACACTGCTGTCGGCTTTCAGATGCGAAGGATCGCACCCATCGCGATGCCCAGCAAGCAGCCGACGGCAGGCGAGAACGGGGTCGACTCCGACCTCGATGAAACCGATCCAGAAATTTCAGAATTCGCCTAATGCCAGAAGGAGACACCATATTCCGGGCCGCGCGAACGTTGCACCAAGCGCTTGCGGGGCAAGTCGTCACGGGTTTCGACAGCCAATTACCTCAACTGTCACGAGTTGATTTTGATTCCGGAATCACGCAAAGACGAGTCGAAAAGGTAGAGGCAATCGGAAAATGGCTTCTCATGCATTTCTCCGGGGACATCATCTTACTCACCCACATGCTCATGAGCGGCAGTTGGCACATCTATCGTCCTGGGGAAGCATGGCAGAGGCCCGGGAGCGACATGCGTATTGTGGTGAAAACCGAAAAGATCTGGGCGGTAGCCTTCCATGTACCGATTGCAGAATTTCACACTGCTCACTCGTTGCAGCGGCGCGAGGGTTTCAGAAGTTTAGGTCAGAGCGTTCTAGCGACAGAATTCGATCCCAGGCAATCCGTGGAGAGCCTTCGCGCTCACGGCGAGCTTGAGGTCGGGGTCGCCTTATTGACACAATCCATCATGGCGGGGTTGGGAAACGTTTATAAATCGGAAGTGTGTTTCGCCTGCCGAGTTAATCCCTTTCGCCGAGTGGCTGCCTTAAGTAGCGGAGAGTTAGGCTGCGTGGTGGAGACGTCGCGAAGGTTCATGCTCGCCAATGTTACCGATCCTTCCGGCGACCGGATGGTGACGTATTCGGCAATGCGAACAACCACCGGACGTGCCCACGGGGAAGAACGCCTCTGGGTTTATGGCCGGCGAAACCAGCCGTGCCGACGCTGCGGTGAGTGGATTCAATCGCACAAGCAGGGTGAGGATGCCCGCGTAACATTCTGGTGCCCGAAGTGCCAACCACTTTCAAGCGATCGAGATGAGCTGAAACCTACGTCGGGCTGACTCATCTCCGACACGGACGACTCGAACTGAAGCCTTTGAGCGTAGGCCACATGCGTGCATAATCACTACAACTGCCATGACCGACGCGTCGCTAACCGAGATTGTCCAAGCTCCTGACATGGAACGGCCTATATCCGCTGGTTACCGTGTGCTCTACGACGGACAGTGCGAGATCTGTCAGGCCTGCGTATCGTGGCTGCGTACTCTCGATCACGAGAACAAAACGACTAGCCTCCCAATCAGCGCAGAAATCTTGGCCGCAGTGGACCCCCGGCTCAACTTGGATGAATGCCTTCGACAGTTGCACGTCGTCACTCCCGAAGCAGAGATTCATGTCGGATGGGATGCGGTCGCTTCTTTAGCGCGGTTATTCCCTGCCACTTGGCTGATCGGCGCTCTCGGTCAGCGATTCCCTTTTCGCAACGCCGGGCACACCGTCTACAGCTTCGTTGCCAGAAACCGATATTCCCTCAGCAAATGTCGCGGCGGCGCGTGCCGTATTGCGAAGCCAGAAGTGGTGCGACGGCAAGCCCGATTAAGCGCGTTCTGGTCGTGCTACACCCTGGGCTTGTTCATTCGCTTGCCGCTTGTTCTCTGGGCAGGACTCAAAGCTGCAGCGCAAAGAATCGGCCTTTTCGCACGCACTTACCACACTCGGCTCGACTTGCTGAACGGCAAGCTATCGATTTTGTTTCTCAGCGGCGGGTTACCGAACACCGTACCATTGCTCTTTGGGGAACTGTTCACAACGATCCTCTACGACGGGCTCGCAATCGACCCCGGTTCGCCCAAGATGCGACGATCGCTGGCGCGACACCTTCGCCAATCAAATCCAAGAATCGGCAAGGTCGTTGCCACGCATGCGCACGAGGAACACGTCGGCAACTTGAATTGGTTGTCCGAGCTCACCGGTGCTCCCCTGTACGTTTCGGCAATGACCGCCCAGTTCCTGACGCCATTCAAAAAGCTGCCATGGGTTCGCGCCATGATCATCGGACAACCTCCGAATCTTGTGCCTCCTTACCAAATCTTGGGCGACACCTTGGAAGCGAACTCGGGCCGCTTGCAGGTAGTCGCAACTCCCGGCCATTGCGACGACCACATTGTTCTCTACGACCCTAAGGAGAAACTTCTGCTCGCAGGGGATGCCTTCATGGGGAGTTACTTTGCGACTCCCAATCCCGATGTAGACAGCCTGAAATGGCTCGCCAGCCTCGAAGGTTTGATGGAGCTCGACATCGAGATTCTGGTCGAAGGGCACGGGCACATTCATACCTTGCGGGCCGAGGTTTCCGATTTTCCTGGCGTGGTGATCCGCAAAGACCCGAAAGTCGCCATATCAGAAAAATTGAATTACTTGCGATGGCTGCGCCAGCAAATCGAAGCAGGGTTTCAAGAAACGCTTCCGGTACGTGCGATCGAAGCAAGTTGCTTCCCCTGGGGGAAACGCACTTCATGGGAGAGTTGTGCCACCGACGAATGCATCCGGCTCCTGAGCCTGGGTCACTTTTCACGCACTGAACTGGTTCGCAGCTTTATTCGAAACAACGCAGATGCTCTACCAACCGTCTACGAGATTCGCCTCTCCGGAGGACAGTGACATCTTTAGCCTGGGTCGGCTGGCTCCCGCTCTGTATGCTTCCTGCAACCGCGATTGGGTGCCGCAATCTGCTGCCACCGTGGGGGTTCATGTGGCTTCTGTCGTTCGCAATCTTCGCCAGCCTCAAGTGGCTAACTTGGTGGAGAGCCCGACAGAGAATCGCGCATTCCGGATGGCGGTCGGTAGCTTATCTTCTGGCTTGGCCGGGAATGGATGCGGATGCTTTCCTGGAGGCGCGTGAGCGCGTACCGATGCCACGACCTGCGGCTTGGCTCTGGGCGATCCTCGAAACTGCACTCGGAGCGATCTTGCTCTGGGTTGTGGCTCGCACTCTTCCGCAAGGAACACCGCTTCTACGCGGGTGGATCGGAATGCTGGGTCTGATCTTGCTGCTGCACTTCGGCACCTTCCAAATCGTTAGTCTGCTGTGGCAGAGCATGGGCGTTAAGGCCGAACCGATTATGTCGGCCCCACTGCGCTCTGTATCCCTCGGAGAGTTTTGGGGCAAACGGTGGAATCTTGGGTTCCGTCAGCTTGCCCATGAATTGATCTTTCGCCCCTTGCATCGCTCCATCGGAGCAGTCACGGCTGGCTTTGTGGTATTCGTTGCATCCGGACTGATTCACGACTTGGCAATCTCCTTGCCGGCTCGCGGAGGCTATGGTCTCCCTACCTCCTACTTTGTGCTTCAAGGCATAGGAATGACCATCGAGCGTTCGCGTTTCGGCCAGCGCCTCGGTTTCGGACGCGGCATGCGTGGCTGGTGTTTCATGGTGGTTTTTCTTGCCGCACCAGTCTTCTTGCTGTTTCACCCGTGGTTTGTTGTCCGTGTAATAGTTCCCTTCATGCAGGCAGTACACGCGCTATGACCGGTTCGCTCGCCCATCGTTTCTTTGAGATCGACCTGTGGCTGGTCGGTGGCGCGCATTTTTTGATTCTGTTCGCTAGTTTTCAAGTGCCATACAGGCTAGGCTGGAAACAGGACTTGCGACCGTTGATGCCCTTCAACCGGAAGCTGCTTTGGGTCCAGAGCGGATTTACTGTTCTCACCATCATTGCTTTCGGAACACTGACTCTGGCGCTGCATAGGGAACTACTTCACGGGGACCGTTCGGCCTTGGCGCTCTCGTGCTTTATCGGCATTTACTGGACTGCAAGGATTCTTGTGGATGCTCTTTACTTTTCTCACGAAGACTGGCCCAAGGGATCGGCCTTTGTCGTCGGACATTCGCTCCTGACGCTTCTTTTCTTTGCGCTTGCCGCCAGCTACCTCGGGCTCTTCGTCTGGCACGTCTGGCTTCGTCCCCAATAGCTGAACCGAAAGTGTCCCGATCCCTGCACCCACCCCACGCTTCAGCCAGTGCGGCCCAGTCAGAATTCATCATCGCTCTGTCATCATTGCTCTTGGCAGCAGGACCAGCCTTAGCTTACCCTTGCCGCCTATGCCATTTACTAAAGCTCGCTTGCTGGTGTCGCTCGCTGTGATGTTGGGATGCACGACGCCCGTATCGGCACAATCTCCGTTCACCCTCGAACAGATTATGAGTTCGCCCTTCCCTGGCGGTCTTGTGGCCGCAACCCACGGCAGTCGCGTCGCGTGGGTGTTCGATGCAAACGGAAGTCGAAACGTGTGGATAGCTGACGGCCCTGACTTCGTTCACTCCGCTCGCCAGGTGACCCATTTCACTGCAGATGATGGCCAGCCCATCGCCAGCCTGCGTCTGACGCCCGATGGCAAAACAGTGCTTTATGCGGTGGGCAGCGAACTGAATGACGCGCAAGAGAGCGCCAACCCTGCAAGCTGGACGAAGGGAGCCAAGCAACAGGTCTTCGCGCTTGACGTCGATGCCAAGCACCCAGCGCCTCGACTCCTGGGCGACATGGGTTGCCCGGATGAGGGCTGTGAAGACATCCAAGTTTCGCCCGACGGCAAGTGGGCGGTATGGTCCGCAAAAAAGAAGTTGTGGCTCGCCAGCGTGGATGGCAAACAGCAAGCCAAAGAACTCACCTCGGTTCGCGGAGCAGCGGTCCAGCCTAAATGGTCGCCTGATGGGAAACATCTCGCGTTCGTGAGCGAGCGCAACGGCCACAGCTTCGTCGCCCTATTCGATTTCGATGGCGATTCGATCCGTTACCTAGCGCCGAGCGTAGACAAGGACTCCATGCCACGGTGGTCGCCCGACGGCAACTCGATTGTATTTGTGCGAACTCCTGGGGAAGAGCAGAAGTTGCCGCTCATTCCCGTGCGCTCCGAGCCATGGTCTTTGTGGATTGCCGACGCCGCCACCGGCGCCGGTCGACTCTTATGGCGCTCCGGCAACAAACTCGAGGATTCCTTGCCCAGGCTCACAGAAGATAGCTCACTCAACATCGCTGCTGACGGGCGAGTAGTTTTTTCTTCCGAACAGGATGGACGCAATCATCTGTATTCGATTGCCGCCAGCGGCGGCGCGCTCACGCTGCTCACACCGGGCGATTTCGACGTGGAAGATGTAACCCTGAGTGCCGACAAGACCACGGTCGTTTATTCTTCAAACCAAAACGACGTGGACCGCCGCCATTTGTGGCGCGTGGCAGCTGCGGGCGCTCAGCCGCAAGCGCTCACCAGTGGCGAAACCATCGAGTGGTCTCCCGTCGAAACCGGCGATGGCAAGAGCGTAGTTTGTCTCGGATCGACCGCAACTTCTCCCGCGATGCCGTATGAAGTAACCTCGAAGGGCCGCGAGATGATCGCTAAACAAGCGCTTCCCAGTGACTTTCCCACCGCCGAGCTGGTAACGCCCAAGCAGGTGATCTTTAAAAGCGACGATGGCATGACGCTTCACGGCCAGCTTTTCTTGCCGCGCGCCTCCAGGAGTAAAGTCCCCGGACTCGTCTTCATGCACGGCGGCCCAATCCGCCAGATGATGCTGGGCTTCCATTACATGGATTACTACCACAACGCTTATGCTGAAAATCAATACCTGGCCAGTCGCGGATACGCAGTGCTATCGGTTAATTACCGTCTCGGCGTCATGTACGGCCGCGCCTTCCGCGAAGCCCCAAACACCGTTTGGCGCGGCGCCGCCGAGTACAAGGACGTGGTTGCTGCGGGACGATATCTGCAAACCCTTCCTGAAGTGGACTCTGACAAGATCGGATTGTGGGGCGGATCCTACGGCGGCTTTCTCACGGCCATGGGTCTGGCGCGGAATTCAGACCTATTCAAGGCCGGAGTAGATTTTCACGGCGTCCATGACTGGAGCGTTTTTCTCACCGAGCGCCCGTACTTCGGCAATCTGGCACTGCGACCTCCGGACACCGACGCGGCGATCAAGCTGGCGTGGGAATCATCCCCCGATGCCTACGTGAGTACGTGGAAATCGCCCGTCCTGTTGATTCATGGCGATGACGATCGCAACGTTCCCTTCAGCCAAACGGTTGACCTCGTGCAGCGACTAAGAGCTCAACACGTGCCCTTCGAACAACTCATCCTGCCGGATGAGATTCACGGCTTTTTGAGGTCGAAAGACTGGGTGCGGGGCTATGCCGCCACTGCCGACTTCTTCGATCGAACTCTGAAGCGCGGCGAGAAGATCGGAACTCAGAGCGGCGAGTAGAGCTATGAGCGCTTTCCAATCCTCTAATTAAGACAGCGGCTGCGTTTACAATACTTTACCAGCGGGGGCGCAACTCCGCGCCTAACCCGCGCTCAATTCTCATATACTGAAGCATCCGCGTCGCGTGAGCCTTATCCAATGCGGTGTCGTTGATAACCATTCGTAGCGTTCGCCCTACCTGGGTTGGAGTGCAGTTAAACAGATGTGGATTGTTGCATTAGCTCTAAGGCGCCCTTATACGTTCGTGGTGATGGCGTTGGTCCTGATCATCCTGACACCGCTGGTCATCCTGCGAATGCCGGTGGATGTTCTGCCCGACATCAACATCCCCGTGATCAGTGTGGTGTGGAACTATGCTGGCCTGTCTCCCGACGAAATGGCCGACCGGATCGTTTCGAATTCCGAGCGCGGCCTCACGATCACGGTCAACGACATTGAACACATCGAGTCCCAATCGTTAAATGGCATTGGGGTCATCAAGATTTTTTTCCAGCCTACGGCAAACATCCAGACCGCACTGGCCCAAACAACGGCGATGGTACAAACCATTCTCCGTGGCCTGCCTCCCGGAACCACACCGCCTCTGGTTGTCAGTTACTCCGCCTCCTCCACGCCGATTGTCCAACTTGGCTTGAGCAGCAAGACTCTGCCGGAGCAACAGCTGTTCGATCTCGGCAACAACTTTCTTCGTTCGCAGTTAGCAACCGTGCCAGGCGCGGCCACTCCGTATCCTTACGGTGGCAAGATTCGCCAGATCCAGGTCGACCTTGACATGCCGAGGCTTCAGGCCAACGGCCTTTCGCCGAACGACATCGTCAACTCGCTCAACGCGCAGAATCTGATCCTTCCCGCCGGCACCACCAAGATCGGTTCGCTTGAATACCAGGTCGAAATGAATGGTAATCCGCAAACCATCGCGGAATTGAACGACCTTCCCGTCAAAACCGTGAATGGCTCGACCATCTACATGCGCGATGTGGCCCACATCCGCGATGGCTTCGCGCCGCAAACCAATATCGTGCGCATGGACGGTGCTCGGGGCGCTCTGATGTCGATGTTGAAAGTGGGCAGCGCATCCACGATCACCATCGTGGAGGGCGTGAAGCGCATGGCTCAACTGGCGGCGCAGACGCTCCCGCCGGAGATGCAGATCACGCCGCTGTTCGATCAATCTCTGTTCGTGCGCGCCTCCATTCGAGGTGTGGTGTTGGAAGCGCTGACCGCCGCCCTTCTGACCGCGGCTATGATCCTGCTTTTCCTCGGGGACTGGCGTCCCACGATTGTCATCTCTATCTCAATCCCGCTGTCGATCTTCGTGTCGATTCTTGTGCTCAGCGCTCTCGGCCAGACCATCAACATCATGACATTGGGCGGTCTGGCGCTGGCAGTCGGCATCTTGGTCGATGACGCGACCGTGGAGATCGAAAACATCGAGCGAAATCTCGCGCAAGGCAAGGAGATGAAGCAGGCGATCCTGGACGGTGCGGCACAGATCGCTGTTCCAGCTTTCGTATCCACTATTTGTATCTGCATCGTGTTCGTGCCCATGTTTTTCCTCACGGGAGTGGCGAAGTTCCTGTTTGTGCCGCTCGCTGAAGCCGTGGTCTTCGCCATGCTGGCCTCCTATTTCCTATCGCGAACCCTGATCCCCACGCTGGTGATGTACATCATGCGCGGACACGAGCATAAAGCGGCAGGACCGAAGACTTTCATGGGCCGCTTTCAACGTGGATTTGAGAGGAGCTTCGACAAGTTCCGCGGCGGCTACTACCAACTTCTGGAAACAACAGTCGCTCACCGCGTGCTGTTCGCCAGCCTGTTTCTCGCGTTCTGCCTGCTGTCCCTGGGCTGGGTTTTCTTCCTGGGGCAGGATTTCTTCCCCTCCGTTGATGCTGGCCTGATTCGGCTGCATGTGCGTGGCCGCGCGGGTCTGCGCGTGGAAGAAACCGCACGCCTTTGCGATCAGGTCGAACAATTCCTGCGTCAAGACCTTCCTAAAGGCGAGATCGTCAACGTGCTGGATAACATTGGCTTGCCCAACTCGGGCATCAATCTTTCCTACAGCAATTCGGGAGTGATCGGCACCAGCGATGCGGAGATTTTGGTGGGCCTGAACGCGGATCGTCATCAAACAACCGAAGAAATCGTGCAGCAACTTCGACAGAGGCTGCCGCGGCGATTCCCCGGGGTGGAGTTCTTTTTCCAGCCGGCGGATATTGTCACACAGATCTTGAATTTCGGACTGCCGGCACCGATCGATATCCAGGTAATTGGCGCAGACCTGGACAGCAACTACCGGATCGCACAGCAGATCGCGAATCGATTACGGCGCGTTCCCGGTACGGCCGACGTGCATGTGCAGCAGATGCTTGGTTTGCCGACGTTACATCTCGACATGGATCGCGATCTGGTCACCCAAGTCGGCATGAATCCGCGCGACGTTGCGCAGAGCGTGCTGGTTTCGCTTAGCGGCAGTTTTCAAACGGCTCCTGCCTTCTGGCTTAATCCGAAGAACGGAGTCACCTACAACGTGGCAGTACAGTCACCGCAATATCGTATGACGTCGCTGCAGGACTTGCTGAATATGCCGGTCAATGATCCGGCCGTGCCGAACTCGCAAGTCCTGGGCAACCTGGTGCGCCTGGCTCCGACCTCTCGGCCGGCTGTGGTCTCGCACTACAATATTCAACCGGTGATTGACGTGTATGCAAGCACGCAAGGACGAGATCTGGGCGCGGTTGCGAAGGAGACAGAGAAAATTCTAGAGCCGTTCATGAATCACCTGCCGCGCGGCTCTCGCATCGTCGTCCGCGGGCAAGTGGAAACCATGCAGTCCTCTTTCATCGGTTTGGGAATCGGGCTGATGGGGGCGATCCTTCTGGTCTATTTCCTGATCGTGGTCAACTTCCAGTCATGGCTTGATCCCTTTGTCATCATTACGGCCCTTCCGGGTGCGTTGGCGGGAATTGCATGGATTCTGCTGCTGACGCACACTACCCTGAGCGTGCCTTCGCTGACCGGAGCAGTCATGTGCATGGGTGTGGCGACCGCTAACTCGATCCTGATGGTATCGTTTGCGCGTGATCGGATGCAGGTCGGCGTGCCGGCTGTACAGGCCGCCCTGGAGGCGGGTTACACTCGTGTTCGTCCCGTGCTGATGACGGCGTTGGCCATGATCATCGGCATGTTCCCCATGTCCCTGGGCCTCGGTGAAGGCGGCGAGCAGAACGCACCATTGGGACGGGCTGTCATCGGAGGCCTGCTGTTCGCAACTGTGGCAACATTATTTTTCGTACCCTGCGTCTTCGCCATGGTTCATGGCCGCCGCGAAGCGCGGACGGAAGAAATTCATCAATCTTAAGATCCCGTAGATCGTTGATCGAGGAGTCAACTTGGTAATCATGCAGAAGGAACTAGAACCGAATCAGCCGGTGGAGGAATCGCACCACGCTGCTCCGCAAGTAACGCCACCGCCGGAACTTCCGCCGGCTCCGCCCCGCACCGCAGTCATCGTCGTCGTGCTGGTCGTGGTTGTGCTTGCCCTGAGCGGGGCCGCGAGCATGTTCAGTCGCATTCGTGCCGGCCATGCATTGGCCAAGGAAACCGAAATCGATGCCGTCGCCACCGTGACGGTCGTACATCCGATCGCGGAAAAGCCTGACGAAGAACTGGTGCTGCCCGCAACCCTCCAAGCCTATGAGGAGTCTCCGATCCACGCCCGTACCAGCGGATATTTGCTGCGTTGGTATAAGGACATCGGCAGCCGGGTGAATAAGGGAGATTTGCTGGCAGAGATTGACACTCCAGAGGTCGATCAGGAACTATCGCAGGCTCGCGCCAACCGCCAACAAGTTGTCGCGCAACGGGATATTGCGAAAATTTCAGCCGACCGTTGGCAGAATCTGCGTAAGACGGATTCCGTTTCTGAGCAAGAAGCCGACACTCAATCGAGCGCATATCAGCAGGCCGTAGCCAACCTGGCCTCGGCCGACGCCAATGTCAGGCGGCTGGAGCAATTGGAGTCCTTCAAACATGTCTACGCACCATTCTTCGGGGTCCTGGTCAAGCGTAATGTCGATCCCGGCGCGCTGATCAATGCTGGATCCGGAGGCGTCGAGCTTTTCATTCTTGCCAAGGTTGATCCGGTGCGCGTCTTTACAAACGTTCCACAGGCCTACTCGCCCGCCATCAAGAATGGAATGCCGGCTTATATCACGCTGCAAGAGATTCCCGGAGAGAAATTCAAAGGAACGGTGGCGCGCACCGCTGAGGCGATTGATCCGGCGACGCGCACATTGCTCACGGAAGTGGATGTTCCCAACAAGGACAGTCGATTGTTGCGCGGTTCTTTCGGCGAGGTGCATTTCTCGCCAAAGATCAACGCCGAAAGAGTTACAGTCCCGGTAAACGCCATGCTTTTTCGTGAGGAGGGTGCCCGCGTGGCGGTCGTGGGAACAGACAGCAAAGTTCAACTGCGGCCCATCACCATTGGTCGCGACTACGGCACGACGCTGGAGATTCTAGGGGGATTGAACCTCGAGGACCGCATCATCATTAATCCCGCAGACTCTCTGGAAGACGGACAAAAAGTGAATGTCGCCGATGACCGTGAGGCAGGTAAGCATTCATGAAATGGTTGGTAGCGGCGGCGCTCGCCGTTAGCATGGCTCTGGCAGGATGCTCCGTCGGGCCCAAATATCAACTCCCGGCTGTCCCCGCTCCTCCGGCGTGGAAAACTGAAGGCCCATGGCGCGAGGTCGCGCCCAAGGATGCCATTCCCAAAGGCGCATGGTGGCAGATCTTCCACGATGAGGAACTCAGCCAGTACGAGCAGCAATTGATGGTAGCGAACCAGTCGCTCGCTGCCGCCCGAAATCGCCTGGATCAGGCTCGTTCTCTGGCGCGAGTGGCCTCCGCTGCACAGTTCCCTACTCTGAATGCAGATCCCAACGCATCGCGCAATCGCTACTCCGGGAATCGTCCGGAAATCACGGGCCCATCGCAAGCGGTCACGCAGGGCCTTTATGAGATTCCATTCGCTCTGAACTACGAAGTCGATCTTTTCGGGCGGTATCGCAAGAATCTGCAAGCCGCGAACGCCAGCCTACAAGGGACTGCGGCGGATCTGCAAAACGTTCAACTGGTCTTAAGCGCAGAGCTCGCCGCAGATTACTTCAGCTTGCGCGAACTGGATGCCGAAGCTCAGGTTGTGCAGGAGTCGGTCAAGATTCAGCAGGAGGGCATGGTCCTGGTAAACCATCGCCATGAAGGAGGCGTAGCCTCAGGACTGGACGTCGCGCAACAACAAACATTGCTCGACTCTACGGTCACGCAGCTCTATTTGCTGCAGCAGCAACGCGCGCAATTTGAACATGCCATCGCGGCCCTAACGGGAAATCCGGCGTCGGCCTTTAGCGTTCCGGTGGCGCCGCTGCGTGCTGTTCCGCCGCCCGTCCCCCTTGGAATGCCATCGGATCTGCTGGAACGCCGCCCTGACATTGCCACCGCCGAGCGAGCCATGGCGAACGAGAATGCACTCGTGGGAGTTGCCCGAACGGCGTTCTATCCGCAATTCACAATCTCTGGCAGCGGTGGCTTCCAGAGCATCACTTTAGGCTCGCTCATGAGCGCTCCCAGCGTATTCTGGTCGCTGGGTGGGGACCTGCTGCAACCTATCTTCAATGGTGGCCGCAATCGCGCGAATCTCGCCGCGACACAAGCCGCCTATCAGGAATCCGTGGCAAACTACCGCGAATCTGCACTCACCGCGTTTCAGCAAGTGGAAGACAGTTTGTCAGGCTTGGATTCCTTGTCCCGCGCCGCCGAGACCCAGAATACTGCCGTCGCCGACGCCCGCCGTGCACTCGACATCGCTAGCGATCGCTATGTTGGCGGCTTGACCACCTTCCTCGATGTCATTACCGCGCAGTCTGTGCTGCTGACGAACCAGCGTCTCTCGACCCAATTGCTGGGTCAACAAATGGTTACCTCGGTTCTGCTGGTCAAAGCATTAGGCGGAGGTTGGGACGCTGCCTCGATCCAGAACGAGCAGGTTCATCCTTCGCCGGCCCAAGTTGTTCAACCATAAATCCGAAGGCTCACGCTGAATCCGCCGCACTCGGGGTGGCTGCAGCAGGCGGCTGGCCTGAACCACTGCTTAAGTTGAAAGCTGTATTGACCATGCCGACGTGAGAAAAGGCTTGAGGAAAATTTCCTACCTGACGTTTTTCGATTGGATCATATTCCTCGGACAACAGGCCCACGTCATTGCGGATGTCTAACCGCCGTTCGAACATCTGAACCGCATCTTCATGCCGACCTTGCAACCGTAGTTGTCCGCCAACCAAAAGGAGCAGGCCAGAAACGTTCCTTCGCCATGAGGTAGTCGCCGATCATGGCGTAATCTTCGATGGAAATGGACAGGACTTACACCCGCAATCGATTGAAGGACTCAACCGGGACTGGAAGAGTCGACGTTCCTACGAGACCCGAGTCTTTCGCAACAACCGCGTGATGAACACGCAGACCACATTCTCTCACAGAACTTTATGCACCCTAAAACGAGGTTGGAACAGGGAGTTTGGCGCCGGGAGCGGCGTTCGGACTCTCCTGCCGGATCAGCAAAGCCAGCCGCGGAAACAGGAAATGACCGCCGGCGTCGTCAATCACATTGACCTGGCAGGTATAAAATCCGGGCTTGAGCGAGGTCAGCGGCACGTCCAACTGGAAGACCGCGGCTTTTCGCTCGCGCGCATTCAAATCGGTCAGCGTTACCAACGAACTCTCATAGCTTTTGACCTTCCCCTGGAAGAACTCGACGTTAGATAGGAGGCGGATGCCAGACCTGTCCGTGCCTGGCCGTGCGGATTCGGCCGCAACGGGTCGCGCCGGATCATAGACTTCATAATAGAAAAACAGGTGCTGGGCTGCCGAGAAAACATGCGTGATATTCGGGATGATTTCATGTCCGTCGCGCACCAGCGGATTCAGGTTTGCACTCTTCTTTACTGGTTGAGTCTGGCTGGCCAGCACGATGGAGCTCATCTTCAGTGGTTGCGTCTTTAAGTCTGGCACGCTGATGTCGGTCTCGAATGATCCCATGCGGCCCGTCTGATTCTCGCGTACAACAAATTTCAGGTGATACTTGCCACTCAACAGGCTCATCCCCGTGTCGTACTGCACATTCTTTTTTTGTACCTCGGCGGATGTGCTCACGGCGAGCCTGACGGTGTCTCGAATACGGTTCAGCGGATGGTGCTCGCTATCAAGCACCATCCCAATCACGTCGAGCGTCGCTTTGTCGCGATCGCTGCTGCGGACAAAGGGGATCTGCGATCCCGGCACCACCAGCGAGATCGGCACGAAAAACTTGTTGCCCTCCAGACGAAAGAACGCGACACCCAGGTACAGCGGTAGGTCCGTGGCCGGCATTTCCGATGCAAGTTCCTCTTCCAGTTGCCGTTCTTTGTCATCCTTCGTGGAATGCTGATAATCCGCGGGCGCATAGTAGCCGCGACGATAGTCGATCTTCATCCCCGGCTGATTCAACTTCACAACAATACGCCGGTAACGCCCGTCCCGCGCGGAGTTCGTGCTGTGATAGCCGATCAGGTAATAAGTCGACGTATCCTGCTGCACTCCTTTGAAAATCTTGCTGAAGTCGTTGGAATCGAGGAAAGCGCGTCCGCCCGTATCGCTGGCCAGCGTCACCAGTGTTTCTTGCGTCGTGAAGTTGGAATTCAAGGCGTTGATCGTCGACTGCCCGGAATACGCCGACACGCCGCGCAGGCTCGCGTTCTGCGCCTCACCCCCCGCCACGAGTGCCTGCAGACCGCGCATGTCCATGGTGTAAATCGCGAGGTTCGAACGAACCGCCGCGTTCACGGCGGCCCGCAATTCCGATTGATTTTCAATACCGGTGCGGTCCATGCCACTGGAAAAATAGATGAGCGATTTCTTCTGTTGCACGTGCGAAAGCTTCTCCGCCACAGATCGTAGCGCCTCCAGGCGCCGGTCCGTGTTGAAGATGTTGTATTCCGTGTCGTCCGCGGTGAATGGCTGACCGGTATCAGGCGTCCCTTCCGTCGTGCCCGTTGTACCTTCTTCGAATCCCTGCCCGCTGCCAGAATTGAATTGCTCCAACTGTTTTTTCAGCAGGGCATGATCAGCGGTGAAGTCCTGATTTACCAATAACGAACTTCCCAGAGAAACAATCGACACCAGGTCTGCGGGCGCCATTTGTGTGTCGACATAATGCTCTGCAGACGTGACCGCGTGGTCGATTTCGTCGGGTTCCATGGCAGAGAGATCAAAGAACAAGACAATCAGACGCCGGTCCTTGAACTGCTTCGACGCATCCGCAGCAGCGGTCGGACCCGACGACGCCGGCGCTGCATCCGGCAACGGCTTCGCTTGCGCCACATCCGACGCCGGCACCGCATCCACGTTCTCTACATCAAAGGAAACAACCTTCTGCGGCTTGTTGTCTTCGAGAATCGTGAAGTCATCCGCCTTCAGTCCTTGAACGAAGTTTCCATTCTTGTCCCGCACGGTCACGTTCACCAACACCAACTCAGAGCCGGTGCGAAACACATAATCCGATTGCTGCTGAGAAGTCGATGCCGCGCACAGAAGCACGATCACTAGAAACAGCGCAGCGGATCTGTCGACGAATCGGTTCTGTGAGAATTTCATAGCCATCTTATTTCGAAGTGCCCGGCACGCTTTCTAGAAGCGAAATCTTGCCGTCATGGTGAACTGCCGCATGCCACCGACTGCCGTAACCCTGCCAAAAGTGGGCGAGTTCAGGTTCGAATCAATCGACGCGTAATTCGGAGTGTTGAAAATGTTCGTGGCTTGGGCACGGAATTCCAGCACCCGGGATTCCTTCAGCGAAATCACTTTTGTGAACGCCATATCAAAAACTGTTGTACCCGGCCCGATAATGCTATTGCGGCGAGCGTTGCCGAATTGGCCGGTCGGCGGAGCAACAAACGCAGCTTTATTAAACCACTCTGCGATCGACGGATTCGCCAGGCTCACCGCTTGCCCCGGCACCACGTCCGGGCGAAGCGTGCCGTTCGTTCCGCGATTTACGTCAGCGATGTTGCCCAGCACCCGCGGCGTGAAGGGTAGACCTGAAGCGATCGTCCAGTCGCCGCTCCATTGCCAGTCACCAAAAATGGCGCGCAACGGTGGATGTCCGGTGAGCCAGCGTCTATCGCCCCCAAACGGCAATTCCCACAAATAGTCCGCGATGAACCTGTGGGTCTGGTTGAAACTGGAAAGTCCCCGTTCCGCCGACAGGTTGAAAGCATCCTGCGCAAGGTTGGATGCACCCCCTCCCGACGAACCATTACCCCCGCCTCCGCCTCCGCCTCCGCCTCCCCCACCACTCCCAGTGCCGCCGGCCCCTAGCCCCCGAGCATTGGACCCCGAGGTCGCTCCGGCACCGATAGAGGACGCGTCATCGATCGATTTGGAAAATGTGTAAATCCCGCCGATCGAAAATCCCGCCGACAAGCGCTTGCGCAGCCGCACCGATCCAGCGTTGGCCTCCGAATCCGCGACCGAGCTTTCATAGGTGAAGGCTTGAACGCCCGGAATACGAATCGCGGTCGCGGTTCGATTGGGCGCTTCCAGAACGTCAAGATCTGTTCCCTTGGTGCCGGTGTAATCGATATTCAGGAGCAGGGTCGGGCGAATCTGCTGTTGAATGTCCAGATTTCGAATCTGTACATATCCCAGCCGGTAGTCCGGATTCACCGCGTAATTGTTAGTGATTCCAGCATTCGCCGGAAATCCGCTCTGAAAACTCAGCGCTCCCGGGGCGGTCTGAATGTTCGTTGCCGTCGTGGAGAACGGCGGCTGAAAGGCCAACTGTTGAGCGATGCTCTGATAGGCGCCCGTATTGTAGTTGATCCCGTATCCACCACGCACCACGGTTTTCGAAAACGGCTTCCATGCGAAGCCAATGCGCGGGGCGAAGTTGTTGCGATCGGGGCGCAACAGGCTCGCGGGCAGGCTTCCGCTGTAAGGCCCAGCTTGTCCCGGCTGAATGGGCGTCACAGACGGCGTGCCCTTTGCCGGATTCAAGACAGCGGGAGAAAGGTCGAGGTTGGCAATGCGATTGTTCAGTTCCGTGAGTGGAGAAACGTACTCGTAGCGCACGCCGAGATTCAGCGTCAGGTTGCCCCGCACTTTCCACTCATCCTGCGCGTACAAATCCCAGAAGTTGCCGCGGAAGTGATTGTTCTGTCCAAACTGCACCGAGGTTTGCTGCGCGAACCCCAGCAGAAAGTCGGCGAAGTCATATCCGGTACCGCTCACCGGCTGGAGGCCCACGATCTCGGAGGTGTTCAGTCCCGTAAAAACGAACGACCCGCGCGGATTGCCATCCGTTTCCGTATTTACCTGCACCCGCCGGAAGTCTCCACCCCAACGCCAGGTATGCTTGCCGTGATTCCAGATTACATTGTCGGAAAAGGTATAAGTCTGGTTTCGTGTAAGCTGCGGAGTCGTGTCCTGAAGACCCGCGAAGTCCGTGAAAGATAAGTTCGGCAGCCCCCAGTCGAACGGATTCTGCGAAACTCCGGCAATTCCCAGCGCTCCCGTAACGTCGTTGCTGAAAGCGTACAGGTTCTGCGTGCTCGAACGGCTGCGATTAAAGTCTGCGCGAACAATATTGGTGAGCTTTCCAATACTGCGCGTGTATGAAACCGGCACGTCGAAGCTGCGCACACTGCTGTTGCCACCCACACTCGGAAACGGATTCGTCAAGTTGGCGCTCGATCCGTGATAGTGGAAGCCGATCGTCAAATTGTTATGCGAACCGTTGCGTCCACCTCCACGTCGGCCGCGGACCGGCGCTGCACCAAATGTGTGATTCACGCGTATGTTCAGATCGTCACTATCGCTGTTCGCCGAAGTCACAAAGTGGAAGTTTTGAAAGTTACCCGGCAGATTCGGCAGAGGAATGTATTGCAATAATCCTTGTGCCACCGGATTGATTTGCGGAATCGTGCTGTTGCCATACGCAGTGTTGGTCGCGGGATTGAAAATTTGTACCGGTTGTCCCGCCGCTGCGCCAGAATTGTATGTAGTCTGGGAGAAGTTCCCCTCACGTTCCAGCAGCGTTGGAACTGTCGAAAACTGATCGAAAGGATTTTCCGCGCGCCTGCCGTTGTAGTTGATGAAATAAAAGGTCTTGGTACCCCCGTGGTAAATATGCGGGATGTTCAGCGGCCCGCCCACGGAGCCGCCAAAACTGTTCTGAATATATCCTGGTTTTTCAGTCGGTTGCCCGGTAAGTGAATACGGCGATGCATTCAGCGCCGAGTCGCCCACGCCATAATAAATTGATCCGTGCGGCTGGTTGATGTCAAAACCTCGCCGGCCAAACCCTCCACCTCCAACCCCGCCACCACCGAACCCGCCGCCGCCGAACCCACCTCCCGGACCGCCGAATCCCCCACCGCTGCCGAATCCGCCGCCTTGTTGGCGGGCATCGTTGAAACGCTGCTGCATCTCGTCAGAACTCATCGCATTAAACGAGTTGGAAGTGTTGCCCGAAACTGCTACGGATTCCGTCGCACTGTCCGATGCAATTCCCGGAACGGGCATACCGGAAGGCGCAACATCGCTCAGGGAACCGTTTGCCGTATCCTGACCGGTTCCACTTTGGAAGACGGAAAGACTCTGGAAGCCACGCCCCGCCGCACTCCCTGCGCGTTGTTCGTTGCGAGTCTCTTTCGCGCGCGATAACAGGATCAATTCAAAATTCGTCTGCACATCTGAACGCGTTGGATCAAACACCACTTGCTGCGTGCCCGCGGCAAATGCTGCCATCTCAACCCGTACCACATACTTCCCATCCGCCGGGACCCGCAGCGAGTAACTGCCGTCCACATCCGTCGAAGTACTGACCTGTTCTTTTGTTGTCGCATTTACAGCGGAAATTCCCGCGCCTGGAATTGGCATGTTGCCCGACTTGACTATGCCGTGAATGGTTCTCCCTGACCCGCTCGGACTGGAAACTTGCGGGCTCGCCTGTGCCCACAGATGCGGACCAAAGATGACCACCAACACCACCATGTAGTTCACAAAAATGCAGTGCACCGCGGACTTGTGGCCCACATCACCCTTGACCACTCCAATCTGGAGACTGCAAATCCTCATAGTTTCTTGCAGGCGCGTGCTGCCAGTTCGCTTGAATCATACCGCTCGGACCACCTTCCGAACTGTAAAGGTTTGTGACCACTTCTCTTTAAGTTCAACCGGTGGCGCGTTTCGTAAAGTTATGCAAAGATTGGCAGAATTCCGTTGCGCCGCGCAACTTCCGGGGGATAATTCCGTTCATAACTGTAGACCGATTGCTCTGAAAAGGAGATTCCCCATGCTTAAGCAACACTTGCTTGTTCTAGTCGCGGCCGGCGCCCTTTCGATCGCTGCACCTTTCGCGGCGGCGCAAGATGCCCCACCGGCTGATCAGCAGTCCCAACCTTCTCACGAACACCCGGGCTGGCAACGTGGCGCGCAAGATCCCGCGCAGCGCACCCAGGAATTAACCAAGAGACTCAAACTGACGTCCGATCAACAAGCGAAAGTGCAAGAGATCTTGCAGTCCTCACACTCTCAAATGGAGGCGCTGCACCAGGACTCGTCTCTTTCGCAGCAAGATCGTCGTACGAAAATGATGGACATTCACAAGGGCGCAAACGACCAAGTCCGGGCACTTCTTGACTCTAACCAACAGAAGAAGTGGGACGAAATGCAGGCCAGGCGTGAACAACACATGGAAAACCATCGCTCTGGCAACGCCGGTTCTGAGCCGCAGGCTGCTCCGCCCCAACAATAGTCTGATCAACAATCGTCTGATACCGGAAAGCCAGTCGATTTCCGCGGGTCCGACCCCGCGGAACGACTGGCTTCCGACGGCGCCAAGACTCGCTTGCTGTTAAGCTTCTCCCATCGCTATGTTTACGAGTCGCGAACCAACAGGTTTACGTTTTGTTTGGCACCGGCATCTCCGCGGATCATCCGGTGCAATCATTGCTTTGGAATGGGGGGAATCTGGTCGCAAGGCTCAGGCGTCGGGATCCGGGCATGCGCGAACGCGCGCGCCACTTTGGAGGTGATATGCGGATTGAGTCTAGTCACAACGGCACAAAGATTTCCTTTTTATTTCCATCCTCCGGAAACCGTCCTCCAATGCGATAGAGCAGGCTTCGACCCCAAATCCAACAACCCGGCGTTGTCTATCCCGTTCCGGCCTCCGGGGTGGTAGTCTCTGGTTAGAGCGAATATCAATACTGTATGAGAATTCTCATCGCCGACGACAACGAATGGGTCCGACGCGGCGTCTCGAATATCTTGGCGCAGAAGACCCACTGGGAAGTCTGCGGCGAAGCAAAAGACGGGCCTGAGGCAATTCAGAAGAGTGTGGAACTCCGGCCCGATCTTGTTCTTTTAGACGTAAGCATGCCCGGCTTGGGCGGACTCGATGTGGCGCGTCTTCTTCGCGAACAAGTCCCGGCTGCCAAGATTCTGATCATGAGCCAGCATGACCCAGGCGTGCTCGGTCCACGTGCGATTGAAGCCGGCGCACATGCCTGCGTCGATAAAAGCCGTCTCAGTACAGAACTATTGCCTACCATCACAAGCGTGATGGCTGTTCTTGAAGGTCACACTAAGTCGCGGCTGTAACTGTTTACCCAATTCCTTCCATCCACGTGAGCGCGCGGGCGAAATCGTATCAAAAACATTTGTGCAACATTCATGGCGCGCCGAATACCATGAGACATCGATCCTAACCTATGCGCATAGATGCCCACCAGCATTTTTGGAGATACAGCCCTGCCGAATACACATGGATCGATGACTCCATGGCCGCGTTGCGCCGTGATTTTCTGCCGGAAGACTTGAATCTCGAATTAAAAACCAATGACTTCCAGGGATCGATTGCAGTTCAAACGCGCCAGTCGCTCGAGGAAACTAGCTGGCTCCTCGATCTCGCCGAGCGCTCTCCCTCGATTCTTGGAGTCGTCGGCTGGGTTGACCTGCGGGCGCCCGATGTTCGGTCGCAGTTGAAGATCCTGGCTCGGAATCCAAAACTTGTGGGCATCCGCCACATCGTGCAGAGCGAACCTGACGATCGCTTCCTGTTGCAACCTGATTTCTTACGTGGAATTTCCGTCTTGGAAGAATTCGATCTGGCCTACGATATCCTGATTTACACCAGACATCTTCAAGTAGCCGCCGAGTTTGTGAAGCGGTTCCCGCGCCAGCGCTTTGTCCTCGATCACATGGCCAAGCCGCCAATCAGGAATGGCAACATCGATTCCTGGGCGCAGGGAATCTCTCGCCTCGCCGCTTTTCCCAACGTCTTCTGCAAGCTGTCAGGGTTGGTCACCGAAGCAGACTGGCAGCATTGGGTACCGCAGCAGATAGTCCCCTTCCTCAACGTTGCCTTCGAATCATTCGGACCGGACCGGCTGATGATCGGATCGGACTGGCCCGTATGCTTGCTGGCGGCATCCTACGAGCGAACGACTGACGTGGTGAAGAGCTATCTCCTCCAGACAAAATCAGGCTCTCGAGATCGTGTTCTCGGGGGCAATGCGCAGAGATTTTGGCGGCTGGGAGCGAATTGACCGGCAGCAAACCCGCCAAGACATGGGAAACACCAGCCTCCATAGGGCGGACGATGTTTTACAATAGCCGGACGATTCGCGCGGTTCGCGATATTTCGATGGCAATGCCTTTAAGCGTGCTCCAACTCGATCCCCGCGACAGCGTCCTGATCGCCCTCAGCGATTTGAAAGCGGGCGAGCGAGTCGAATTCCAAGATCAGGTCTACCGGCTCGCCAAGAATGTTCCCGCCAAGCATAAATTTGCTGTTCGAGACCTGGGTATCGGCGACGACGTCGTCATGTACGGAGTCTTGGTCGGGAGAGCCGTGAAACCAATCGCCGCCGGGGAACTGCTGGCGACCGGCAATATTCAACATCAGGCTGCGCCCTTCCGTGAGCAATCGCTCGAATATCAATGGGACCCACCTGACATTTCGCGCTGGAAGGGCCGAACCTTCCAGGGCTATCGTCGCTCCGACGGACAAGTCGGCACACGAAACTACTGGCTGGTCGTCCCTCTCGTTTTTTGCGAGAACAAGAACATACAGGTTCTGAAGCAGGCTTTCGAGGAAGAACTGGGCTTTGCCTCTCCCCAACTCTACCACCGGCAGGTTGCCGAACTGGCAAAGCTATATCGCGAAGGAAAACCCGAGAAGATCGATCTTCATCCCATCCCTGCCGACACTGCTCCGCCTCCGCGCAGCCGTCTTTTCGAAAACATCGATGGCGTACGCTTTCTACTCCACGAGGGCGGATGCGGAGGAACGCGCGAAGATTCCAACAATCTCTGCGGTCTGATCGCCGGCTACATTCACCATCCCAATGTGGCCGGGGCGACGGTCCTTAGTCTCGGATGCCAGCACGCCCAGATCACAATCCTGCGCGAAGAAATTCGCAAACGCAATCCCACGTTCGATAAGCCTTTATTCATCCTTGAACAGCAGCGCAGCGGCTCTGAGTCGGCGATGATGTCGGATGCTATCCGCCAAACTTTTCTCGGGCTTGTCCAAGCCAACAAGGCTCAGCGCACTGCCGCTCCATTTGCTGATTTGTGCGTTGGCCTGAAGTGCGGAGGCTCAGACGGTTTCTCGGGCATTTCCGCGAATCCCGCCATCGGACATACTGCCGATCTGCTAGCCGCTCTCGGTGGCAGAACGATCCTCTCGGAATTTCCTGAATTGTGTGGAGTGGAACAGGAACTCATCGATCGCGGCAAAAACCAAAGCATCGGCAACCGCTTTATCCAACTGATGCGCGACTACGCAGCCCGCGCCGCAGCCGTGCACTCCGGGTTCGACATGAATCCGTCACCCGGCAATATGCGCGACGGCCTCTTGACCGATGCCATGAAATCAGCCGGCGCCGCAAAAAAAGGCGGGACCTCTCCGGTGACCGCCGTTCTAGACTATCCGGAGTACTCGACCGAACCCGGCCTCAATCTTCAATGCACGCCAGGCAACGACGTGGAGTGCGTGACGGCCCAAGTCGGAGCAGGCGCGAGCGTGGTGTTATTCACCACTGGTCTTGGCACACCCACCGGAAATCCAATCGCTCCCGTTGTGAAACTATCCACCAACTCTAATTTGGCGCAACGCATGGACGACATCATCGACATCGACACTGGGGCAGTTATCGCCGGGCAGACGACAATCGAACAGATGGGCGAGACCATCCTCGATCTCGTCGCCGACGTTGCCAGCGGGGAAGTCCGAACCAAAGCGGAGCTAAAATCTCAAGAAGATTTCATCCCTTGGAAACGAGGTGTTTCTCTGTGACCAAAGGTGATACCGGCGCTCGGGATTTCAGTCTCGACGGCAGGGTGGCAGTTGTCACCGGCGGCGGCAGTGGCATTGGACAGGCCATCGCGCTGAAATTCGCAGAGCGCGGCGCGGTAATTCATATCTTCGATGTCAACGAACCTACTGCCGCTGCAACCTGTAAGCAGATTAATGCCGCTGGTGGCACTGCCTGCGCCCACTGTTGCGATGTGACGAACCAGTCGGAAGTGAACGCTCAATTCGAGGAACTGTTCCGCAAGCAGCGCCTTCAAATCCTGATCAACAATGCCGGTGTCTCGCACATTGGTACGGTGGAGAGCACGACTGAGGAAGACTTCGACCGCCTTGTTCGCGTGAACGTCAAAGGCTTCTACAACTGCATGCGAGCCGTCGTTGGCCATATGAAGAATTCGGGCGGCGGCGTCATTGTAAACATGGCTTCGATCGCGGGATCGGCGGGCCTTCCAGACCGCTTCGCCTATTCGATGAGCAAAGGCGCCATCGTCGCGATGACTTACTCGGTTGCGCGAGACTATCTGGCTCATCATATCCGGTGTAATTGCATTTCACCCGCGCGAGTTCACACGCCCTTCGTCGACGCCTTTTTGCAACGCAACTACCCAGGCCGTGAGAAGGAAATGTTCGACCAGCTGGCGAAGTCACAACCGATTGGACGAATGGCGGAGCCGGCGGAAGTCGCCTCCCTCGCCTTGTTCTTGTGCTCGGACGAAGCTGCATTCATCACCGGCATGGACTATCCCATTGATGGCGGCTTCTTCAACCTGCGAGGCTAACGCATGGACCTGCGACTGAAAGACAAGGTCATCATCGTCACCGGTGGCGCCAAAGGAATCGGCGCAGCGATCGTCCAAGACTGCGCCGCCGAAGCTGCAATCCCGGTAATAGTGGACCGCGATCACGATGCCGCTCTCCAACTGCAAAGCGAACTAAAGACCAAAGGCTCGTCGTGCGGGCTCATCACGGTCGAATTGGGCTCGCCCGAGTGCTGCTCAGAATCCGTCGAGCAAACTTTGAAGTCTTTCGGACGCATCGATGCGCTTGTAAACAATGCTGGGCGCAACGACAAAGTTGGCCTTGAACATGGCAGCCCGGGCGAATATGTGGCGTCGCTCAATCGTAACCTGGTTCATTATTACGCCATGGCTCACTACGCTTTGCCTCATTTAAAACGCTCGCGTGGGACAATCGTCAACATTGGCTCCAAGACTGCGGTGACCGGCCAAGGCAGCACGTCGGGATATGCATCCTCAAAAGGCGCGATTATGGCGCTCACTCGGGAATGGGCCGCGGAGCTTCTGCCCTATCACATTCGCGTCAATACCGTGATTCCTGCCGAGGTCATGACTCCGCTCTACCGCAGTTGGCTCGACACCTTTCCAAATTCCGAAGAAAAACTGAAGACCATCCTCACTAAAATTCCTCTCGAGCAGCGCATGACTACTTCGGAAGAAATTGCTGCGATGGTTGTGTTTCTGATTTCGGCAAAGTCCGGCCATACCACCGGCCAGCATTTATTCGTCGACGGGGGATACGTTCACCTGGATCGCGCGCTGACGTGAGGACCTCCGAATGACCGCATCCGCACCCATCACGGAACGACGCTACGTCGTGCCGCTGGTATTGGTGACCAGCTTGTTTTTCCTGTGGGCAATTGGCGTCAACCTGAACGACATCCTGATTCAGCATCTCAAGAAAGCATTCGGCCTCACAGACTTTCAGTCGTCGCTCATCCAGTCCGCGTTTTTTGGCGGCTATTTTCTGGCCGCTCTGCCCGCCGGATGGCTCATGCAGCGTCTCGGCTACAAGCGGGGAATCTTGATTGGCTTGCTGGTCTGCGCTACGGGAACAATCTTGTTCATTCCGGCCGCGTCAGTTCGAGTCTACGGCTTCTTCCTCTTCGCTCTTTTCGTAATGGCTTGCGGACAGTCCATTCTGGAAGTAGCCGCCAATCCATATGTCACCACACTTGGCCCCGCCGAAAGCTCCGAACGCAGACTGAATCTGGCGCAATCGTTCAACGCCGCTGGTGCGGTGTTAATTGCGCTGATCGGCTCCAGATTTATTCTCTCAGGCATCGAGCACTCTCCGGCAGAACTGGCCGCCATGAACCCTGAGCGATTACTTGCCTATCGAGTTTCCGAAGCAAATATGGTAAAGGCTCCGTATCTCGTTATCACCGGCGTCTTCCTGTTCGTTGCGCTGCTCATCTTCCTGACGAAACTACCCGAAATCCGCGAACCCAGCATTGCAGGTGTCAAGACTGCGGATGCGAAGCTCAGCGGTGTCTTTGCATTCCGGCACTTGGTCAAAGGGGTCATCGCTCAATTCTTTTACGTCGGCGCCCAGGTCGGAGTCGCCAGCTTCATCATTCGATTTTCCGAGTTCACCCTGCCGGGCACTCACGAAAAGGCCGCCGCTCACTACCTGCAGGCGCATTTGGCCGGCTTCATGATCGGACGTTTCACAGGCTCCGCCATCATGCAGAAAGTCGCGGCGCCCCGGTTGCTCAGCCTGTTTGCTGGCGGCTCCCTGCTCTGCCTTCTGGTGGTCCTGTTCGCTTCTGGGGTGGCGCCGGTTTGGGCCATCGTCTTGATTGGCTTTTTCCACTCCATCATGTTTCCGACCATTTTTGCCCTGGGCCTGAAGAATCTTGGTCCGTACACCAAGTTAGGATCGTCGTTGTTGGTCATGGCAATCATCGGCGGCGCCGTTTGTCCCGCGATCATGGGGCGCATTTCCGATGCCTGGAATATCCAACGTGCGTTTGTAGTTCCTCTGATTTGTCACGCCTACGTTTTCTATTTCGCAATGTGGGGATATCGGCCCACCGCGGCCGCGAACTCAGGAATAGCCTTAACCCATCCTGCCACTGAGGTCGAATGAAACGACGTTTCTGTTTGACGCTGGATTTAAAAGACGATCCCGAGTTGATCGCCGAATACAAGCGCTATCACGAGAAAATATGGCCTGAGGTCACTCGAAGCATCAAAGATTCCGGCATCGACGACATGGAAATCTATCTGCTCGGGACGCGTATGTTCATGGTCATGGAGGTCAACGAATCGTTCTCGTTCGAGGCCAAGACCAAGGCCGATCAGCTCAACCCGAGAGTCCAGGAATGGGAACGGCTCATGGGAACGTTTCAACAACTGTTACCGCAAGCCAAGCCCGGTGAAAAATGGCTGCTGATGGAGCGGGTATTCAAGCTGGAAGCTTAACGAACCGCTGATGTGTAGAAGTCCCTGGACCTAACTTGCGTGGCAGAGCGGCCCTTCGGGGCCGCGAAATCCGCCGCAACATTCACTTCGGGCTTTAGCCCGGCGGTGGCTGGGATTCCAAATGATTTTTCAAGAGTCCCGCTGCGGATCAACCAGAGACCGCCTACTCCGTAGTCTGCACCTCCATATTCTCGTCGACCGAAAGCTGCGCTGGCGTGCCGCCGAGATTCTCACCAGAACGGGTTGCCACGACGTGAAAGCCGCTGGAACTGGTCTCGACCGCGTAGCTGTAGGGGGGACGCTGCCGCGCAACTGTGATGTAGTTCGTCGAGACCATCTCGTCCAAGGACGCATATTTCCCTTCGCTGGCGAAATATCGGCGCTCGGCCTGAGCGATAGTAATCAGATCAGTTCTTACGGCGGTGATGTTGATGGCAGCCTTCGGGTTATTCGCGCCGGCAATCGCAGAAGAATCCTGCGCCTGCCTCGAGTAAATGTACATGCCAGCGGCCATTACAATAATTATGCTGAGAAAGCTGAACAGGCGGCTCATAGATCACTCCCCGGAAGTAATTGCACCGTGAAACAGCTCGCCCCACAAGTAACCAGAGGACAGCGACCGCCAGCGCGGCAGGATTGATCGCCGAAGGCTGTTCATGTCGGGTTCTCGCGTCACCTTCCTCTATACAGGGAGAAGTCCCTGGTAGATAGCCATTCCAACCACGGCGTCCACGCCGATCGCCTGTAGTTCCTCAATCTCCTTTTGCGCTCGAATTCCGCCCGCCGCAATCAGTTGTCTGCCCGTAGCTTGTCGCAACGGAAGAATCGCTTCTTGCGGGAACCCCTGCAACAAACCTTCAGTCTCCACGTGCGTATAGAGAAACGCGCCGCACCATGGCTGCAGAGTCTGGATCATCTCTAACGGAGTGACGTCGGTCCCCTTCCGCCATCCGTGAGTAGTCACTCGTCCGCCAATCGCATCGAGCGCAAAAACCAGCCGGCTGGACCCGACCGCACTCGCCAATTTTTTTGCGAAGTTTTCATCGAGCTTCCCGTCACTGAACAATGCCGATCCAAGGATGACTCTCTGCGCTCCCGCCGCCAATGCCGCCTCCGCTGCCGCGACAGACCGGATGCCCCCACCCACCTGGCAAGGAAGCTGGCGAGCAAATTCGCGAACCAGTTCCGCGTTATCTCCCGTCCCAATCGCAGCGTCAAGATCAATCAGTTGCACCAGCGCATATTTCGAGAAGCGACTCACCCATGCTTCGAAGTCGTCGAACTCCAGAGCCTTCCTTCGGCCCTGAACCAACTGGACGATCTTGCCTCCCATCAAGTCGATCGAGGGAATCAGCATGGCCACCTCACTGAGATGCCCTGCGAGCCGATTTGTTCCTTAAGGTCGACCAGCCGGCTGAAGCCGTAGTGAAAAATCGATGCTGCCAACGCGGCATCGGCGTGCCCATCGCGAAACACTTCAACGAAGTGCTCCGCGCCGCCCGCGCCGCCCGAGGCAATCACCGGGATCCGAACCGAGTCGGCCACGGCCCGCGTCAGCTCGCAATCGAAACCCGAACCCGTGCCGTCGCGGTCCATCGAAGTCAGCAGAATCTCACCCGCCCCGTGGTACTCCGCCATCTGTGCCCACACCACCGCATCACGCCTGGTCCCGGTTCGACCTCCGTGGGTGAACGCTTCCCAGTGCGATGTCGCCTTCGATCGCTTCGCATCAATGGCGACCACCACCGCTTGTGAGCCAAACCGCTCGGCAATCCGCGCGATCAGCGTTGGATCTGCCAGTGCCGCAGAATTAATGCTGATCTTGTCCGCACCCGCCGAGAAAACCGCCGCCGCATCCTCCAACGTGCGAATGCCGCCTCCGACCGTGAACGGAATAAACAACTGCCGTGCAGCCCTGCGCACGGTGTCGAGCAGAGTTGCTCGCCGCTCCTGCGCCGCTGAAATATCAAGCAGCACGATTTCGTCCGCGCCCGAGGCGCTATGCTCTCTCGCCAGTTCGGCCGGATCGCCTGCGTCGCGCAGATTCTCAAACTTCACGCCCTTGACTACGCGTCCACCGTCCACATCCAGGCAAGCGATAATGCGTTTCGTCAACATGTCAGAGCCCACAAAAATTGCCCAGGATCTTCAAGCCAGTCTCCCCGGATTTTTCAGGATGAAACTGGACTCCAAAGAGATGACCTCGTTCCACCGCCGCTGAAAACCGGCCGCCATATTCGCAGCACGCTACCATCGCATGGCTGACCGGCGCCCGAAACGAATGCGTGAAATACACAAACGATGCACTCGGTACACCTCGCAACAGCCGTGAGGACGGGTCAACCTGAAGCTGGTTCCATCCCACATGCGGCGACTTCACGCTTGCAGGAAAGCGCTCACACTCGCCGTTTAGCACGCCCAATCCCTGAGTCTCAGGGGATTCCTGGCTCCGCTCGAACATCCACTGCATCCCGACGCAAATGCCCAGAAACGGAACCGCCCGGCCGATCGCATCGGCAATGGCTGCCTGCAAACCCAATCGCCCCAGCGACGCAGTCGAGGCAAAATGACCGACCCCGGGAAGCACTACCTTCGTGGCCTTCGCAACGTGCTTAGGATCGGAAGTAATCGCGCACTCTTGCCCCAGCCAGTCGAATGCCTTCTTCACCGAAACCAGATTTCCCGCACCATAGTCGACGATCGCAATCATCACAGCACTCCCTTCGTGCTTGGAAGCAGTCGGGCCATCCGGCGATCGCGCCAGCATGCCGCACGTAGCGCCCGTGCAAAAGCCTTGAACAGCGCTTCAATCTTGTGGTGGCTCGATCGCCCATAAAGCACCCGCACGTGCACGTTGGCGCGTGCTCCCCGCGCAAAACCCTCAAAGAAGTCATCCACGAGTTCCGCTTGCAGGTCGCCGACCAGCCTCGCTCGCACTTTGGTGTCCACGACTGCAGCGGTGCGCCCGCAAAAATCCACCGCGGCCATTCCCATGGTTTCGTCCATTGGCATCAAGAAATATCCGGCTCGCAGAATGCCTCGCCTGCTGCCAAGCGCCTTATCAAACGCCTGACCGAGAACGATCCCAACATCCTCCACCGTATGGTGCTGATCCACGTCGAGATCGCCGCGCGCCTTCAGCTTCAGATCGAAACCTCCGTGATGCGCAAACAGTTCCAGCATATGGTCAAAGAATCGAATGCCGGTGGACACCTGGTAGCGCCCGCGTCCCTCAATCGTCAGCGAGAGTTGAATCTGCGTTTCTTTGCTGGCTCGCTTGATGCTTCCTTTTCTCATCGCCTCGATGCTCCTTGTGCAATGCCAAGCTTTTCACAGGTCTCCTGCAGGGCGGTGAGCAGAAGGCCCGTTTGGTCGCGGGGACCAAGCGTGATGCGCACGCATCCGACACAACCGTAATCGGTCGAGCGGTCTCGGATCAGAACGCCGCGCCCCCTCATTTGTTCGACGAACGACCCTGCTGGTCCCACGCGCGCAAGGACAAAGTTCGCTTGGCTCGGCCAGAATTCAATGCCGTTGGCTTCGAGCGTCCGTTCCAGGCGGGCGCGTGACTCGCGAATCTCGTTCACATACTGTTCGATGTAAGCTTGATCGCCGAGTGCCTCCGGCAGACAAGCAAGCGCCACTGCGTTCACGTTGTAGGGCGAACTAACTCGTCGAATGGCCCGCATTTGCTCGGCGTCGCCAACCAGCGCACCAATTCGCAGACCGGCCAGGCCATATGCTTTGGAAAACGTACGCGCAACAAAGAGGTTGCTGAGCTCATTCCGCGTTGCCAGCATGCTTTGCCCGTAGAACTCAAAGTACGCTTCGTCCACGAGAACCGCCGCGTCAGGCGCCGAACGAGCGATGCGCACCAGATCTTCTGTTACAGCGACCGTTCCCGTTGGATTATTCGGGTTTGCGATGGCAATCAGTCGCGTGCGCTGCGTAACGCAGTTGCACACATCGTCGGCGGAAAAATGAAAGTCTTCTCCCGCCGGCACGCTGATGACCTGAGCGCCCGCGGCCATCATATAAATCCGATACATGGAATACCCCGGCACAACGATCAGCGCTTCGTCGCCGCGTTCAAGATAGGTCTCACACAAAAGATGGATGGCTTCATCCACGCCATTCGTTAGTAGCAATTCCGGCGCCGCAACCCCAAACCTCTCAGCCACCACCGCTTCGACCGGCTCGCGTTCCGGATAAGTCGCAAGTTGCTCCGGACCCATTTGCCGCAAGCGCTCGCACACCAGCGGCGAACACCCTATGGTGTTCTCATTGAAATCAAAGCGCAGTCCTCGCCGCCCCGCCAGCGGCGGGTGATATGAAGGCAGCGTGCGCACCGCCTCTCGTGGACTAAGCATGTTCGCACCTCACGCGGATGGACCGCGCATGCGCCTGCAGTCCTTCGGCGTTGGCCAGACCTTCGATTGCAGGTGCAATTCGTCTGAGCCCATCCGCAGAAAGCTGCTGCACCGTAATGATCTTCATGAAATCCGTCACACCCAGACCTCCTCGAAATCGCGCCTGGCCCGAAGTCGGCAGCACGTGGTTGGGACCCGAAGCGTAATCACCCGCTGCCTGCGCCGAGTAGTTCCCCACGAAGATGGATCCGGCATTCTGAATAAACGGTAAGTCGTCCGCATCAACGGTGATGTGCTCGGGTGCTAGCCGATTTGCCCAACCCCGCGCTTCGTCCTGCGACGCCGCAACCAGGATCGCGCCCCGCTCGCGCAGCGATTCCACCGCAGTTCGATTTCCTTTCGCGAGCTTTGCTGCACTCAGCCTCACCGATCGGGCCAGTTCGCGAGAGGTGGTGATAAACACGGCGAGCGCTTCAGGATCGTGCTCAGCCTGCGCCACCAAATCGGCAGCAATGAATTCCGGAACACCCACGTAGCTCATGACCACACTCTCCGTTGGTCCCGCGAGAAAATCAATCGCGCAATCAAACGAAACAAGCTTTTTGGCAACTGTCACGTATGCATTCCCTGGACCCACAATCTTGTCGACCTTTGGAATACTGTCCGTCCCATACGCCAATGCCGCAATCGCCTGCGCCCCTCCCACGCGGTAGAACTCTCGCACCCCCAGCATCGCCGCCGCCGCCAACACTTCCGTAGACGGCTTAGGCGATACCACCCGAATGCTTTTCACTCCCGCGACCTGCGCGGGAATCGTAGTCATCAGCAACGTGGAGACTAGCGGATATCGGCCGCCCGGCACATAGCAACCCACTGAGCCGAGCGGACGAGCCACTTGTCCTAGAGAGATTCCACTGCGAGTCCGCATCCAGCTGTTGGGCTTTTGCCACTCGCAGAAACGGCGAATATTCTGCTCGGCCTGCCGGAGCGACTGGCACAACCTTGGATCCAGGGTTCGCCACGCTTCCGCCATTTCATCGTCACTCACCCGCAAAGATTGCTTCGCCGCAATTCCATCCCATCGCGCCGCATACCGCCGAAGGCCCCGGTCCCCGCCGCGCCGCACGCCCTCCACGATCCGGCGCACCTGTGGTTCTAACCCGCTCCATTGCGCCCCTCGCACGGCAAGGCGTTCGACCGCCACCGCAGCCGTGTGGCCCGAGACGATCCGCATCACAGCACCACCTTATTCAGTGGATACTCGACAATGCCTTGCGCCTTCGCCTCTTTGAGCCGGGGAATCACATCCCATGCCGAACTCTCATCGATCACCGTGTTCACCGCAAGCCAATCTTCGTCGCTGAGATGAGAGATCGTTGGCTTTTGTAGCGCGGGCAAGACCGCGAGCACCGCGGCCAGATTTTCCTTACGAACATTCAGCATCAATCCCACTCGGTCCTGCGCTTCCATCGCTCCTTGCAGCATGAGCGCAAGATTGTCGATTTTCCGTCGTTTCTCGCGATGTGCGTACGAAGATTTGTTCGCGATCAATTGCGTATTCGATTCAAGAACGGTCTCCAGAATGCGAAGCCGATTCGCTTTGAGCGAACTCCCAGTTTCGGTCACTTCGACAATGGCGTCCGCCAGCATCGGTGGCTTCACCTCGGTGGCTCCCCACGAAAATTCCACCTTTACCTCGACGCCTTTCTTACAAAAATAGTCACGCGTCACTTTCACCAGTTCGGTAGCAACGATTTTTCCCGAAAGCTCCTCCGCCCGTTGAACCGGCGAGTCGTCCGGAACCGCAAGCACCCATCGCACTTTCCCGCGGCTGCGCTTCGCGTAAATCAAGTCGCTCACCGTAACCACTTCCAGTCCGCTCTCCACTACCCAATCAAACCCGGTCAGGCCCGCGTCAATGGCGCCGTGCTCGACGTAACGGGCCATTTCTTGCGCCCGAATCAACATGCAGTCGATCTCCGGATCGGCGGTGCTCGCGAAATACGAGCGTCCATTGGTATGCGCCGGAAGCCCCGCTCGCGCGAACAGGTGTAACGTCGCCTCCTGCAAACTGCCCTTGGGGATGCCGATTCGGAGCTTCATCGCGCCTCCTTCGCAAGAGGAATACCCGACATCGCAAGGCTCGACGTCGGCTTCGGTTCCGGTAGCGCAACCGCCTCCGTGAAACAGGACCGCGTCCCTCGATGGCACACCACCCCCGCTCCCTCCACTTCAACACGCACCAGCAATGTGTCGCGGTCACAATCCGTGATCGCGGAAACGACTCTCAGACGGTTTCCCGAACTTTCGCCCTTCATCCACAGTTGCTGGCGTGTCCGGCTATAGAAGGTCACATATCCGCCCTCGAGCGTGCGGTCCAGGGCTTCACGATTCATAAACCCCACCATCAATACTTCGCCGTTTCTGCAGTCCTGCACCACGGCAGGCAGCAGACCGCCCAATTTGTCGAAATCAAATTCTGCATTCATTTCCGTTTCCTCTCTCCGAAAACAAAAAGCCCGCTGAGCGTTTGTCGCGCCAGCGGGCCGGAACTCCTGATAATTGCTGTTAGCTCAAGTCTGCAGTCTCAGGCCTACATCGCCGCCGCGCTGGGCGCGTGATGGTGATGGCGATGATGGAAATGAGACAACATTCTGTCAGTCAGCATAGGGTAGCGATCTTTTCCGGTCAATCAGTTTAATCAATTAGCCGTTGCGATTTTTTGGATACGCCCGATTCGAATTTTTAATGCTCCGGGGGACGCCGTTCCAAGTCCTGATACGATTCGGATTCACGATCGGCACTATCTTCAGGTTCATGGAGCAATCATGAAGCTCTTATTCCCTCTACCCCGACTTCGGATTCAAACTGCGATTCTGCTCACCAGTCTCTTCACCTCGGTTCTTTCCTATTCGCAAACCCAAGTCCCGAACCGTCCTCCTTCGTATGGTCCTTTCAATGCAATTTTCCTGCCCGATGGCGAAGGATTGAAGAAGCCTCTTGTCAAAACCGACTCTGTCCTTCGGCCGGATTCCCCTTGGTCGCTCTACGGTTGGGTGAAGCCCGCCGAAACGCTCAAGAACCCGAGCTTGGTCGCAGGCTTTGGAGATCCGGAAGAGGAATTTTCGAGATATCTCGCGCTCGACGGCGAGCACGTCATGTTGTGGATGGGCAAGGACAACATTCTGTCCGCGCCCGCCGCGCTCGCCCCGGGAAGATGGCACCTGCTGGCAGCCACCTTTAATGGCGACGAATTTCGTATTTACAGCGATGGCGCCGAGGTCGCCAGCGGAAAACTGGACCTGGGAAGCGTGACTCCGGTCCTCGAGATGGCCCCTCCTTCTTTGCCCTCCGCCGACTGGCGCCACTTCGGAGGATCCATCGCTTCTCTGACTCTGGTAAACAGGGCTTTGAGCAGCGATGAACTGAAACAGATCTGTCAAAAATCCGAAGATTTTTCAATCATCCTCTTCGAAGAAGGCTCAAAACCGTGGCCCGTGCAGACCCGCGGACAAGCCGGATATCGGGCACCACAGGATCCCGCCACCATGCCCCGCAGCAACGCGCCATTTTCGCGTCCGGTTGCAAAACCTTTACAGACCCGGGAAGTTCTCCAGGTCAATGGCGAAGGTCAATGGACACTGGCCGCAGGCTGGACCATGATTCCCGCGCCGAAACTAAACGCCGGCGGCCAAGCAATCTCGCAGCCCAGCTTCAACACGCGAGACTGGATGTCGGCCACTGTTCCCGGAACCGTGCTCACCACGATGATTGATCGCGGCATCTATCCCGACCCCGATTACGGTCTGAACAATCTCGCCATCCCCGAAACCCTGAACAAACAGGATTACTGGTATCGCGTCGAATTTCACGCACCGAAGTCTGCGTCTGGACGCCACCTCACCCTCACCTTCGATGGTATCAACTATCAGGCCCGCGTGTGGATGAACGGCAAGTCCCTCGGCTCGATCAAGGGAGCATTCATCCGCGGCGCGTTTGACGTCACCGATGTGGTGAAGCCTGGACGACAAAATGTTGTGGCCGTGAGGATCTCGCCCCCTCCTCACCCAGGAATCCCGCACGAACAATCCGTCAAAGGCGGGCCCGGCGAGAACGGCGGGATCATGTGTCTCGATGGCCCCACCTTCGTTGCAACAGAAGGTTGGGATTGGATTCCCGCGGTCCGCGATCGCGACACCGGCATCTGGCAACCGGTCACACTCGCCGCAACCAGCGCGGTGAAAATTGGAGATCCGCAGGTAGTGACTTCGCTTCCCTTGCCCGACACCTCGCGTGCCGATGTCGAAGTCACAGTACCGCTCGAGAACACTTCTATTGCCCCCGTATCTGGAATCCTAAAAGCGTCTTTCGGCGATGTTGTCGTAACCAAACAACTCAGGTTAACTGCCGGCAAGAATTCGGTGACCTTGGCCCCGTCGGAATTCTCTCAACTGACGGTGCAGCATCCACGCCTGTGGTGGCCGAACGGCTATGGCAAGCCCGACCTGTACACCCTCCACTTGACCTTCTCGCGGCAGAACGCAGAATCCGACACGAAGACGTTGCGTTTCGGAATCCGCGAGATCACCTACGAGTTGAGCCTGCTCGACAGCAGGGGCCACCTCCGGCGTCTGGAATTTTCGCCCACCATCGCACGGCTGAAACCCGAACCGGTTGTCGACATCCGCCACGAGGGTATGCGAGAAATTCCAGCGACCGACCCATATCCAGCAAGCTTTCCGCCAGAGTGGAAAGAAGGATGGAAATCCTGGGTCGCCTCACTAGCACCAGGTGGCGAGCAGTCACCCGCCATAAAAATGCTCGATGACACAAAGGCGTCCCCGTATCTCGTCATCAGAGTCAACGGAGTGCGCATTGCGGCTCGCGGCGGGAACTGGGGCATGGACGACTCTCGCAAGCGCGTTTCCCGAGAACATCTCGAGCCTTTTTTCCGTCTGCACCGCGACGCCAACCTGAACATCATCCGGAACTGGGTGGGCCAGAGTACTGAGCAAACCTTCTACGATCTCGCCGATGAATACGGACTCATGGTATGGAACGATTTTTGGGAATCCACCCAGAACTACAACGTCGAAGCCGAAGACCCTGCGCTGTTTCTCGACAATGCCCGCGATACCATCCTGCGCTTTCGCAATCATCCCTCGATCGTCGTGTGGTGTGGCCGAAACGAAGGTGTGCCCCAGCCCGTACTCAACGAAGGCCTCATCGAACTGATCCATTCCTTGGACGGAACCCGCTACTATTTCCCCAGTTCAAACCAGGTCAATCTCCAGAACAGCGGTCCTTATAAATACATGGACCCGTCGCTTTATTACACGGCTCTGAATCACGGCTTCTCGGTAGAAACAGGAACTCCCTCGTTTTCGACTCTCGAATCTTTCCGCGCGTGGATCCCGAAAGAAGATCAGTGGCCGATCAACGATGACTGGGCTTATCACGACTGGCATCAAAGCGGAAACGGCGACATGGCCCCGTTCATGGCTCAAATGGAAGCAGAATTCGGAGCTCCAGGAGACCTGGAGGATTTCGAGCGCAAGGCACAAATGCTCGACTACGTCGATCACCGCGCCATCTTCGAAGGCATGAACGCACATCTCTGGGCCCCGAACAGTGGACGCATGTTGTGGATGACCCAACCCGCATGGCCCAGCAACACCTGGCAGATTCTGAACGCCGATTACGACACGCAATCTTCTTTCTATGCCGTAAAAAAAGCCTGCGAACCCTTGCACGTGCAGCTTGATTTGTCGAACTACAATGTAGTCGTGGTCAACACCTCGAATGGTCCTCAGGCCGGTCTGTTGCTCGCAGCAAGCGTCTATTCGCTCGATAACAAGCTATTGCTGCATCGGGAAGAAAACAGAGAGGCTGTCGCCGACGCTCTCACCGACGGGTTTCGCCTGGAAGTGGCGCCATTGCTGTCGTCGGAAGGAATCGTGCTGGTGAATTTAGAGTTACGCAATTCGTCTGGCGAAATCGTCTCCCGAAATTTCTATTGGCTGGGAGAGAACAACGCATCGTATCGACGTTTAAATCACCTTCCTCCGGCGTCCGTGTCCGCAACCGCTAAGTCCACTCGCGACGGAGCCATAATTCATGTGCACATTGAATTGCGAAATGCCGGAACATCCGTCTCGTTGGCCGACAAGTTGACGCTTTTGAACGCGGCAGACGGTTCCAGAATTCTTCCCGCCTATTACACTGACAACTATGTATCGTTGCTACCTGGAGAGAGTCGCCCAATCGAAATCGATTATCCCGCAAAGTCAGCCAGCGGCCCGGTGCAACTATCTTTGCGAGGATGGAACCTCACCAGGCAAGTAGTTCCAGTCCCCTGATCCAAGGGTCGAGAAACGCGCTTTTGGGTGGCGCAGCGCTTCAGCGCCGCGATCAGCACATGTTAACTTGATGGATTTTAGTTAGCCCCTTCCAGAAACGCTGCTATGAGAAGGTCTTACAAATCAAGGCCGAGGTGGCGGCGTGGCGGCCCCCTTTATGTTGTTTTTCGAGGTGGGCTCGAACCTCGGGTGGTAACTCGGAGAGCTGTCAAGGCCGTCCCGTAGGGAACGGTCGTCTGGACCCTTGACAGCTCTCCGAGTCACTGCATCATCGAACTGGGAACGCGTTTTGCGGGAGACGAACGGCGTATTGTCGGGAGCGGATGGTGCCGCGAGCCGGCTGGACATCAAGGATACGACGCTGCGGTCGATGCTGAAACGATTCGGCGTTGCATTGTAGGAAAACCGGCGGGGGAAATGGGATTTTCGCCCCGGGTCAGAGCCTGCTAACGGATCTTCGTCTGAAATGAAAAGCCAACCCACCCTCCGGCAGAAGTGCCCGAGAGAGTGGGGGCATTTGCTTTACGGTGCCAATCGATTGTGTTTCTTTAACGCTTCTCGAAGGCGGTCGTGAGGCAGGGCGATCACGATGTGATTGTCGATGCCTGTCATGGTCTCGGCAGCGACCATGGCGTTAACTACGGCTTCCTCGGTGGATTGCACGGTAGCGAGGAAAATGGGGTCAAGGGAATCGTTGGGAAGCATGGTGAGTTGGTGTAGACCCCTGGTGCCGACCGCACCGGGGTTCGCGGTAGAGAAAGCGATGAAGATGTCGCCGGAACCGTCGCCGGAATAGCTGCCGTCGCGGCCCAGTCCGAGCGAAATCTTTTTAGCGATGCGTTTGAGTTGTGTGGGGATCAAAGGAGCATCGGTGGCCAGGACCACGATGATGGATCCGACATCTTTTTGCCAGACGGTGTGCTCGGGGATTTCGCGGCCCACATTGATGCCGGCGATGCGGAGCTGCTCTCGCGATCCGTAGTTGCACTGGACAAGAACGCCGATGGTATAGCCTCCAGCTTTGGAATCGAGCACGCGCGAGCTGGTTCCGATCCCCCCTTTAAACTCGTTGCAGATCATGCCGGTACCACCGCCGACATTGCCCTCTTCCACGGGTCCAGTGTGGGCGACATCGAGTGCGTGGAAGGCGTCTTCGGGTTTGACGTGAAAACCGTTGATGTCGTTGAGATAGCCATCCCAAGTCTCTGCGACGACGGGAAGCGACCACCAGTAGCCTTCCATGTCGGGAGTGCCGTGCTTGACCTTCCATGCGATGACGGCGTCGCGAACCACGCCGACGCTGTGCGTATTGGTGATCATGACGGGGCCATTGAGGAAGCCGGAGTCGTCGACCCAGGTGGTTCCGGTCATTTCGCCGTTTCCGTTCAGGGTGAACCAGGCGGCAAATACAGCGTCGTTGCTGGCTTTTCCGCGGGGATGAATGGCGGTAACGCCAGTGCGGACCGGACCCTTTCCAATTTGCAGTTTGCCTTCGCCGGAGATCAGGGTAGTATGGCCGACCTCGACTCCCTTTACGTCGGTGATAGCGTTGTTGGCTCCGGGCGTGCCATCAAAGGGGACGCCCAGATCGCGGGCGCGCGGCTTGGTTTGGGCGGATGAGGTGATGGCCAGAGTCAGAGTAATAAGGGCTGCGGTCAGACGAAGTTGCGGCAAGAACATTAGGCCTCCAACGAATGAGGAGTATAAAGCATCCAACGGTGGCGAACGTTCCGGCCTTGGTGCGCTCGGCGCGAATGGGCCTGCGGTACAATCGCAGCGATTCAGATCGGCTTAGGGAGAGAGACTATGGACGCGTGGAAGAAAGCGCTGTTGATGGCTTCGCTTAGCGCAGCGGCGGTTTTGTTTCTCAAGAAACGATACCCCGCCGGTGTCTTGGCGACTGGGGTGAGTTTGGCGATGCTGGCTTCGGAGTATCCGGAACAATTCGAAAGAGTGCGGCAATCGCTGCCGGATTATTTCGAACGCGGGATGCGCGTGATCGAGATGGCGGGACAGGCCGGCAAGCGGATCACCGAGGCAGCAGGGCGGGGCGGCGCCGGAGCTTGGGAAGAGATCGGGTGAGCGGCTTCGGGTTTCCGGATTTGATCTCCGGGTTTTATGGTTCCGATCGTCATTCGCCGTCGAAGCCGGGAGTTATTGTTACTCGATACCGAGTTGCTTTTTGGCGTCGGGACTGAGACGTTCCGGGGTCCAAGGCGGAGTCCACACGACATTGACCGTGCAGTTACCAACGCCGGGCAACTGTTCAACACGTGATTTTACCTGGGCACTAATGTTGACATGCTCGGGGCATCCTTGGGCTGTCAGGGTCATTTCGACGGTGACGTCCTGCTTCGATTCTTCGGGACTCTCGGCTGGCACCGGGGCGAAATTCACGTTGTAGATCAGGCCGAGATCGACGATATTAACCGGAATCTCAGGGTCGTAGCAGCTCTTCAAAGCGCTCAGTACGTCTTGTTCAGTGATGGCAAGCATTGCAGAAATACCTCTCTTCCAGTTTACCTTATAGTTGCCGCCCGACGGGATGACGCCGGTCGCGGCTGGAAACTTGGTAGAGTTCTCTCATGATGAGTCCAGAGGCGAAGCAGAAGTTACAACTGGCGCTGCTGCTCGCGATGGCGGTTGCGGGAGTGCGTGCAGGTTACATTCTGTACCAGCGCCATGAGGATACAGTCGCGGCCGAAAAAAAGAAGCTGGCAGAGAACGCTGGGTATTCGAATCCGGATTACTACGTTAGCCCCAAGAAACTTTATCCCTACGACTTGAAGAGCGCGAAGCAGTTGACGCAGCAGCCGGTGTGGGTGAAAGAAGGATATCGTTATACCTACTATCGCTACGACCCGGCGACCAAGCAGGTTGACTTCGCGCACGACGCAGGCCTGCTGCTGCCGATCCAGAAGTTGGAGATTAAGGATGTGGTTACGGCGAAACCAGCCGGCGCGGGCGAGCGGATGCAAGTGATGGCTGTGTTTCAGAACGAAAGTAAGATGTTCGCAGTGCCCATTGGGTTTGAATCGGACCAGCAATACAAGATTTATTCCGACGAGATGTTCTTTGTGGAGGATCCGCACGATTTGTACAAGCACTGGCCGCCCGATGTCTGGCAAGCGGTAGAACAGCACCAAGTGAAGCCGGGCATGAACGAGTTGCAGGCGGATTTCGCGATCGGCATGGGCGTGCCAAATGCTGGGAGTAGTACATACGAGCGGACGGTTCGGTATCCGAATGGGGGAAAGCCACTGGTGATTGTGTATCACGAAGGGAAGGCGACAGAGATCAAGCCGGGGTCGCCGGAGTCGTAGACTCGGGGGCTCGAAGAACGTAGACGATCCTCTGGTCATTTCGATTCAAACGAGGATCAACCTGCAAGTCGGTGGGAACGCCAATTGATAACCCTGGTAGCGCAGGATCGGTTCGTCCAGACCCTGGTTTTGAGCGCGGCCCAGCACCGCCTCGCCTTCCTTGCACTTGCCTTGCGCTTGAACACATTCAGCTGCTAAGGATGGGACTGTGTTGGCAGGACTTCCAATTACTCCAGATAAAAGCGTGGTGGGCGGAACCCTAATCCATGGCTGCCAGTTGTTTGTGCCATGGTTTGCTTGAGCAGGGAGTTGATTTCCCGCTCGAGTATTTGCAACTCTTCCGCGCTAACGTTGATAAGTCGAAATGGCTGCAAATAACCTCTTGCGCCTCGCATCGGAAACAGCATTTGGGCTTTCGGCCGCAAAATGCTGGAACCAACCGGGAGTGTCATATCAACCTTGGCTCGCTCGTCCACGTATTTAGCCAATTCCAGCAATCCTCCTGTGATGGAGAGTTGTTGCAGTTTGGCCGGGATGCGCCGGAGATTCTCCAACTGAATGAGGACGGTAGTCGTCCCGCGCAGCGCTACGCGCGGCGCACGTGTACTCCGACGTTGCAGAGAGTCACTCATAGACAGGTCGAATCTTTTACTGCCTTACACCACGAACATGCGAGCAAGTATCACCCTGCAGCCCACGCTCGATGACTGCGGTCAGCAGGCGATCTGTCCGGTGCATGCCACTCCAGTCATACTCATAAGCGGTTCCACAACCCAGGCATATCTGATAGTGACGGCCGTTCTGATCGATGCGCGGCCACGAAAATCGGTGTGAACATCCCCGTCCGAGAAGTTGCATGATGAAGTTCAATGGGTCACCTGATTTCGGCTCTTCCAATGATCGAGCCAACGGGAGAAGAATGGTTTGGGACGTCCGCTCAGCAAATCCTGGAGAGTAGACAACAGAATTTTCGGCGGTTGAGATTTCGAGAGGAACGAGTCGACCGAACTCAACTTCTTCTTCGGCAAGGGTCCGTACGCGGACAACAGCATGATCGGGATCTGCGAATTGATGCGCTTCATCTTCGCGGCAACGACATCCCCGTTCATTCCGGGCATCTGGTAGTCGAGAACGACCGCATCCACGGGGTGAGAGCGGAACAACTTGAGCCCTTCATCTCCGCCGCTCGCTTCTAACACCTGATAGCCGCTCTGTTCCAGCAGCATCTTGCGCCCAATGAGTCCGTTCCAGTGATCGTCGATACAGAGAATCGTTGCCTTTGCGCGAAACATGACTTTCAACTTCCGATCCGGCCAGTTGTAATTCGTTCAACTACGTTCGTTCAGCAGCGAGCTTCCTACGGCAGGCTCCGATTGCCGGCCTGCGAAGTGGTGGGCAAATTGATTTTGCTTGCACTTCGGAGCGCTCGCAAATTACGAATGTGCACTCTGCGATCGGTTACCCTTTCGGAAGGCGCAGAAATGCGATGCGGCAGAAGCGGCTTCCGGCTTCTGCTTCTCGGCTTCCGGCCGAGCAGACCATTCGCCGAGGAATCGTCGGATCGGACAACGGCAAAACCCAAATACTCGGGTACCTGCTTGATTCCGTGCTCGCCAACAACGGTAACCCAGCAGGCGGCGGCAAGAGCGGATATCAGTTCACCTCGGGCACCGGCACAGTCTTCGGCAACGTAAACTCTGGATACACGACTTTGGCTAAGCCGAACGCTGCCAACCAGACCGGCATCCGAGCCTTCTGCGGCGAAGAAGATGGAGTCGTTCGCGTCGACCCAGCTGGCGCTTGCTCCAGCGTTGAAGCAGCCATGCTGACATTCAACCGGCTCAACCAGTAATTGCAAGCTTGATTTGGCGAAGCCTTCGAAGGAGGGTACAAGCCTAAGGGCAGCAAGCTTTGCTTGCTGCCCTTTTTTGCTTCTACACCATATTTACGCTGACGGATTTGGTTATTGCATCCAGGGATAAGGCTGGATTCACGGAGTCAGGCGATTTCGCTCATGGGCCCATGATGAGTGTAACCGCGATACCGTGCTGCCGCCTGCTGGCGCGCCAATTCGGCTCGAAACGCATGTTCCCGCTCATTCACATAATTTTCATAGCCCTTCGGATCAATAAACGGATTCGCGCCTCCGGTCATGCGCGCATATTTCGATTCCATATCGTAATAGCTTCCGTGCGCGCCAAGAAACACGTTGCAGTGCAGCGATCGCAGCACATCGAACGTCTTCTCGTAATCGCTGGCGATCTGTGGATATGTCGCATTGCTGACCAGATTGTATCCCTCGTTCACGTTCGGGCTGCCCACGATCACTGTGTCGTAACTCTCGCTGCCTTCGCGCACCTTCATCGTCCACGTAGTACACCCTTTTGTGTGGCCCGGTGTCAGGTGCGCCGTCAGCACGCCGTCGCCCAGGCTCACGGTATCGCCGTCGTGCAGGATGCGATCTACCTTGGCGGCGGGATAGAGCATCCCGGGGGTGTGAGCGTAGGCGAAGTCTTTCCTACCGCCTGACTCGACAACTGGCACATCGGCATCCATGACCATATATTTGGCACCGGTCAATTTCTTGATTCGCGCCGCCCCCGCGTCGTGATCGAAGTGCGCGTGACTGATCAGCAGAATCTTGATATCGCTGAATCGAAACCCTAGTTTCTCGACGCTCTGCTGAATCATAGGAACTGACTCTTCTAATCCAGCATTGATCAAAATGTGCCCTTGTGGAGTCGTAACAAGATAAATGCCCAATCCTTTACTCCCCACGAAGTAGAGATTGCCGATCACATGATGCGCCGGAAACGGTGCGAGAAAATCCGATCCCGGCCTCGGTGCTGGTGGCGCGGTCTGTGCTCCCAAACCCGCACAGGTAAGAGT
>Ga0209006_10000243_pt1 | contig 56369 bp, 45 predicted proteins | sample JacPin_JW_Ref_O2_FD_188567 | JGI IMG/M metagenome (GOLD analysis project Ga0209006, IMG submission 188567) | Forest soil microbial communities from Algoma, Ontario, Canada - Jack Pine, Ontario site 1_JW_Ref_O2 (SPAdes) (version 2) | ecosystem: Environmental > Terrestrial > Soil > Boreal...
CATCGATCGCTATCTTGGCGGACACTTTTTTGATACCCAGGCAGGGGGTTCCGCAGTTCTTTGGATGCACTTCTTCTGGATTTTCGGCCACCCGGAAGTTTACATCCTGGTGGTTCCGGCCTTCGCTTTCGTATCCGAAATTGTCCCAGTGTTCTCTCGCAAACCGATCTTTGGGTATCCCATCATGGTGGCGGCGACAATCGCCATCGGATTTATCAGCTTTAGCGTCTGGGCGCACCACATGTTCACGGTGGGGATGAGCTCTTACGGGAACAGTTTCTTCGTTTTCACGACCGTGGCAATCGCTGTTCCAACCGGGATCAAGATATTCAATTGGCTAGGGACGATGTGGGGCGGGAAAATTCAGCTCCGGGTTCCAATGCTCTTCTGTATTGGCTTCCTGTTCCAATTCCTGATCGCGGGCTTGACGGGAATCATGTTGGGGACGGCGCCGTTCAATTGGCAGCTCAGCGGCTCGTATTTTGTAGTTGCGCATTTTCATTACGTCATCGTTGGGGGAATCGTTTTTTCACTCTTCGGAGCGTTCTACTACTGGTATCCGAAAATGACTGGAAGGATGTACAACGAGACGCTCGGGAAATGGCACTTCTGGCTATTCATAATCGGATTCCATCTCACGTTTGATTTCATGCATATCCCCGGGATCTTGGGAATGCCGCGCCGGATTTACACCTACGAGCCGGGCCGCGGATGGGAAATCTGGAACTTGATCGTCACCATCGGCGCATTCTTTCAAGCCGCAGGTATTCTTGTGTTCGTCGTCAATCTTCTCTGGTCGCTTCGGAAGGGCGAACCTGCCGGAAATGATCCCTGGGATGCGTGGACACTCGAGTGGTCCACCAGTTCGCCGCCACCCGATTACGACTTTGCCACGACACCCGTGGTGCGCAGCCGACGCCCGCTTTGGGACCTCAAGCACCCCGAAGACCCGGATTGGAAATATGAGTAAACAGGGGAACTTCATTGAGTAGCGCGGCATACACCCGAACCACTGCAGAGCCCGAATGGGTTCTCCCGTCGCGCGGACGCGTCGGAATGTTCTCCCTGATTGGCGCAGAGTCCGCGATCTTCACAATTTTCGTGGTCGCTTACATTTTTTACATCGGGAAGAGTGTCGCGGGCCCGACGCCCCAGGACGTCCTGGAGCTGCCGATTTTCAGCACAATCTGCCTGCTCTCCAGCAGCTTGACGATCCATCTGGCCGTGCGCGCCCTCCAGCGGGCTAGCGTGGGCGTGTTTGGCTTGTGGTGGTTCGTGACTTTGGCGCTCGGCACGATTTTTCTGGTCAGCACCGGGCGTGAGTGGCACCACTTGATTTACGACAAAGGCCTGACCGTCAGCACAAATCTGTTCGGCACCACCTACTACTCGCTCGTCGGCTTGCACGCGTTTCACGTCACGGTGGGGCTGCTCCTGATCGCTCTGGCCACGATTTTCACGCTTTTTGGCAAAGTGAAGCCGGAGCACAGCGAGCGCGCGGAAGTTTTCTCGCTGTACTGGCATTTCGTGGATGTGGTGTGGGTGATTGTGTTCACCGTCGTTTACTTAATCGGCCGCTAAGGAAAAATGGCGTCAAATGAATCCCGCTGAATCGCGATCGCAAACACCGGAAGCCACCCGGAGCACCATTCACCTGCCGGCGCCCACGGCTTGGCCCATCGTCCTGGCTTTTGGCGTCACTCTGCTCCTGGCGGGATTGGTCACCACCACCGCGGTGAGCTTGCTCGGAGCTATTCTCGCTGTCACTGGATTTGTCGGCTGGTTCCGGGATGTCCTCCCGCAAGAACAGGAAGAGACGATTGAAGTCAAAGTGGAAGCAACCGCGGTTTCCACTGCACGGCGCGAAGTGGAAAGGCTGCCCGTTGCTCCGGATCTGCCTCGCGCGCTGCTGCCGCTGGAAACATATCCAGTCTCCGCGGGTATCAAAGGCGGTCTCGCCGGCAGCGTGGCCATGGCAGTGCTCGCCTGCATGTACGGCGTTCTGAAGGAAGGGAGCATCTGGTATCCAATCAATCTGCTGGCCGCAACCGTATACACGCAGTCGCTGCAATTCCGGACAGGATCGCTTAGCTCATTCCATCTGGATAGCCTATTACTGGCGACAGGCATTCACCTGCTCACGTCGCTGCTGGTGGGATTGTTGTACGGAGCGATGCTGCCGATGTTTCCGCGGCGCCCCATTCTATTGGGAGGCGTCGTTGCACCGATGCTCTGGACGGGATTGCTGCACAGCATCCTTGGGTTGCTGAATCCGCTACTCAACGAGCTCATTAGCTGGCCGTGGTTTGTGGCTTCGCAGTTTGCTTTCGGAATTGTCGCTGGACTCGTCGTAGTGCGTCAGGAGCGTGTCCCCACGCGTCAGCTGGCGCCGTTTTTGGCGCGCGCCGGCATTGACGCGCCTGGATTGATGAAAGAACGAGCGGGCAAGGACGAACCGCGATGATGTTTCGCGCGCTCATCCTGACAGCCGTGAGCGTCTCCGCGTTAATTTGCGGATGCGCGAATGCACCGGGGCGCGCGGTGGCGGGCGAAGTGCCGGTCGTACCGAGCGAAGTCACGGACTTCAAAGTACTGTACGGCGAGAACTGCTCAGGGTGCCATGGTAATGACGGGAAGGGCGGAGCTGCAATCGCTCTCGCCGATCCCGTGTATCTGGCGATCGCGGACGATGCGACGGTGCGCGGCGCTGCGGCGAATGGAATTCCTGGGACGTCCATGCCGGCGTTCGCACAAAGCGCCGGCGGGATGCTTACCGATAAGCAGATCGAAATAATTGTCAGTGGCATCCGCGAGCATTGGGCCAAGCCGGATATTCTCGCCGGCGTGAACTCGCCACCATATTCTTCGCCCGAGCCCGGCGATGCCTCACACGGATCATTGGTTTACGTGCAGTATTGCTCTTCCTGCCACGGCGCCGGGGCGCGTGGCGGTCAAAAAGCAAGCTCGATCGTGGATGGATCGTTCCTCGCCCTGCTAAACGATCAGGAACTGCGCACCATCGTGATCGTCGGACGTCCGGACCTGGGCGCTCCAGACTGGCGCGAGAATGTTCCGGGCAAGCCGATGTCGTCGCAGGACGTGTCTGATGTTGTCGCGTGGCTAGCCTCACAACGGCCGAAATTTCCCGGCCAGCCCTATCCCAACACTGCAAAATCGACGGGAGAAGTTCGATGACGTTACCGACGGACCTTGGCAGGCGCGATCTCTTCATGAAGATCGGAATCTTCTTGAACAGCATCGTAGGTGTGATTCTGGCTGTGCCGATCGTGCGCTACCTGCTTTCCCCCGTTGCGGACGAGCGGAAAGGGAGCTATGACAGCTGGGTTTCGCTGGGCAACCTTGGGCAGTTTCCTTCCGGTCAGACGCGCCTCGCCACCTATCGAAACGCCTCTGTCTCTCCGACCGATGGAGACACGGCAGACATAGCGTGCTGGGTACGAAATGTTGACGGGCAAAATTTTCAGGTTTTCGCGATCAATTGCGCACATCTGGGGTGCCCGGTGCGCTGGTTCCCGCAATCCAGTTTGTTCATGTGTCCTTGCCATGGCGGTGTTTACTACCAAGACGGCGCTCGCGCCTCCGGACCTCCGGAACGCGGATTATTCGAATACCACCACAAGGTTGAAAACGGAAACCTGTTGATCAAATCCGGCGAGATGCCCACGCCGGGCCAAGCATCAAATATCGTTCGAGAGATACGGCCATGCGCCTGATCAAAACAATCGGCGAGTGGTTGGATGCGCGTTTGCAAATTGGCGCAACCATCACGGAGACCGCCGAACATCGCATTCCGCGCGAAACCGCCAGTTGGTTTTATGTTTTTGGCAGCGCCGCGTTTGTCGTGTTCATGCTGCAAATCGTTACCGGCATACTGCTCGCGTTTATTTACGTCCCGTCCGCCGGCGAAGCTTGGAACAGCCTGCAGACTTTGAATCATCAGGTTTCGCTGGGGTGGTTCATTCGCGCGCTGCACGGCTGGGGTTCGGACTTTATGGTGGCGATTGTGTTGATCCATATGGTCCAGGTATTTTTATTCGGGGCGTACAAATATCCGCGCGAACTGACCTGGATCGTCGGCGTATTTCTCTTGATCGTGACACTGGGCATGGCGTTCACCGGACAGGTGCTGCGATTCGACCAAGACGCGTACTGGGGTTTGGGAATTGGGGCTTCCATTGCCAGTCGCGTCCCGGTGATGGGACCTTCAATCGTCAACCTGATGCTGGGCGGCCCCATTATCGCCGGAGCTACCCTGTCGCGGTTCTTTGCGCTGCATGTGTTTATTATCCCCGGCCTGCTGATCGCGTTTGTTGCGGTGCACCTATTGATGGTGATCAAGCTGGGGATTAATGAGTGGCCGATGCCGGGGCGATTGGTGCGCAAGGCGACATATATCAAGGAATACCACGAGCTGGTCAAGAAGGACGGCATACGGTTCTTCCCGGATGGCATGGGGAAAGATCTACTTTTCGATGGCTTCATCCTGTTATCGATCGCGGCGTGCGCCATCTATTACGGCCCGTTCGGTCCGTCTGGCCCGCCGAATCCCACGATTATCGAAACCGTTCCGAAGCCTGATTTCTTCTTTCTATGGCTCTATGCGGTGCTTTCGTTCCTGCCGCCGTCCATGGAAACTCCTGCGTTGCTGATTGGACCCGTAGTGGTAATTCTCGGGCTGCTCCTTTTGCCGTTTGTATTCGGCGAAGGCGAAAAGAGCTGGCGGCGACGGCCCGTGGCCGTGCTCACGATTTTGCTGGTCGCGGTAGCCTTGGGAACATTCACGCACCTTGCAGAACATACCCCATGGAGTCCCGTGATGGATGCCTGGAGCGGAATCCCGATTCCGTCCGAGTTTCTGCACAACCGCACGGCTCTCGAGCGGCAGGGCGCACTGGTTTTTCAGGTAAAGCAATGCCACAACTGCCACTCGCTCGATAACCAGGGTGGAAAGCGCGGACCGGCTCTCGACGCCGTGGCGGTGCGACAGACGCAAGACCAGTTGATTCGTCAAGTAATCCAGGGCGGCGGTAACATGCCTGCCTATGGAAAGAATCTGAGCCCTGCGGAGACCACGGCGCTGGTGGCATTCCTGGAAACGCTGCATCCCGCCGGACAATCGCCTGCGCGCAACGCTTCGCAGATGATCGTGCAAAGCTCTGACGCGGCCGCGCCCGGCTCCGGTCATCCCTAGAATCGAAATGAATGCTGACGCTCTAGGCATTTTGCAGTCCTGGTCCGCGCCTCTGAGGCTTGACCTGGCTCTGGGTCTGACCGTCTTCGTTTACGCGCGAGGCTGGATTCGCCTGCGCTCCGCATTTCCCGGGCTGATTTCGCTGCGCCGGCTAGCCGCGTTCTTGGGCGGGATCTTTTTGGTGTGGGTTGCCATCGGGTCTCCACTGAATGCATTTGATGATGCGTCGCTGACGATCCACATGGTGCAGCATCTGCTGCTCATGTCCATCGCACCTCCTTTGATTCTGCTGGGCGCTCCGGCGCTGCCGCTGCTTCATGGGCTGCCGCAATTTCTGGCGCGCCGCGTCATTGGTCCGTTACTTCGCGCGGGTTGGGTGAAATGGCTTGGCGATTTTCTCACGCGCACTGCGATTGCCTGGCTCATTGCTGCGCTGGCGTTGATCGTGTGGCATATCCCCACGGTGTTTGAGCTGGCATTGCGGTTGCCGTGGCTGCACGAATTTGAGCACGCGTGCTTTTTCGGTGCTGGCGTGCTGTTCTGGTGGCCGGTGGTGCAGCCGTGGCCCAGCGTGGCACGGTCGCCTCGCTGGATCATTCCGCTTTACCTTTTCTGCGCCACGTTGCCTTGTGATGCGCTCTCCGGTTTTCTTGTGTTCTGCGACCGCGTGGTGTATTCGTCGTATCTTTCCACGCCGCGGATTTTCGGCTTCTCACCACTGCAGGATCAGGAATGCGCGGCCGCGCTGATGTGGACTTGCGTAACGATTATTCTTGTGGTTCCTGCGGTCGCGATCACAATTCAGTTCCTGGCGCCGCAGAGCGCGGAGTTGCCGGGCGCAGGTTTGGCAGGGGCTTCCGGCATGGCAGGGAAGCGCCTGGATGCGGCGAAGTGGAAAATCGTCTAGAGATGCCACGTGAATCGAGGGTTGACACACTAGGCGGAACCTGACGTTCGCGCCCGAGCACCAGGAATCCAAGTAGTTTTAGCTGATTATCCGGCTATGTTAAAATTCAGCTTGGAGCAAATAATGCATTCGTTTGGCAAGATTTCGCGGGGGCTGCTGGTGGCGGGCGCGCTGCTGTGCTTGCTCGCGCTGACTGGTGCGCGCGGACAAACGCGCGACGAGTCCACACAGCGGGGGCGGGAACATTTGCTGCGGCTTTACAACACGCACACGGGCGAGCGGCTTGAAATTGTGTTCCGTCGCGGGGAGCAATACATTCCTGGGGCGCTCGCCGAGCTGGATTATTTCCTGCGCGACCATAACACCGGCGACGTTCGGCATTTCGATCCGCGCTTATACGATATTCTCGCAGATCTCACTTCGTCAGTGGGGCAACCCAATGGCGAGATTGACATCGTGTGTGGCTACCGCACTCCTTCCACAAATGAATCGCTGCGCGCTCATACCACCGGAGTCGCGAAGAACAGCCTGCACATTCAAGCGGAAGCAATTGACTTACGGATGCCTGGAGTTGACACGCTGACATTGCGCCGGGCGGCGCTGGCCTTACATCGCGGCGGCGTGGGCTACTACCCTCATTCTGACTTCATCCACGTAGATATTGGCCGCGTACGTCAGTGGTGTTTTGACTGCGCTACTCGCTTGATTACGGGCAACTAACCAGAAACCACTAACCGGGATACGGGTAACCTTTATCGAGGACTTTCTTGAGCGTCGCGTCGTGCCCGTAGATGTCGTCGTAAAAGTGAACGATTCCATCCTCCGTGACGATTACCGTGCCGTAGACGATCAAGATCGGAATTGGATGCGCGAGGTTTATCTGTTGGTTCGGGCTCCCGTTCATGGCTGCACGAACGCTATCCATGTTCCAGTCTCCCGGGTTGCGGCGCAGCACCCAAACAGCGAGATCCGCAGGTTTTTCGAGGCGAATACAGCCATGGCTGAAATCGCGCCGCGTCTTCGCAAAAAATTCCTGTTCGGGCGTATCGTGCATATAGATGTTGTAGCTATTCGGAAAAATAAATTTTACAAGTCCGAGTGAGTTTTTCGGGCCGGGATTTTGCCGGATGAATAGCTTCCCAGAGCGGAGCTGCTGAAGCACGTCGCTCGAAACTGGGCCGGACGCGACGACCTCCTGACGGCTGTCCACCACCGCGAAGCCTTTTTTCTCAAGATAATCGGGATCGCGTTCGATTTTTGGAAGAAACTCGGCTCTGGCGATGGAATACGGAACGCTCCAGTACGGGCGGAATATCAGGTACTGCATCTTGTCTTGGAATACCGGGGTGTCGTGGCCATACGCTTTGCCGACGACCACATTCATGGTGAGCGCAACGTTGAAGTTTTCGTCGTAGGCACGGAGGCGAAACTCCGGAATGTTCGCGACGATCGGTGCGTCGTGAAGGCCAATGGGTATCCAGCGCCAGCGCTCGAGAATAAGTTGCATCTGGCACACGCGGGTCGCGAGCGGCACGTTCAAGTCCGCCAAAGTTTGCGGCGTAATTTTTCCGTCCGCGGCGCGGCCCAGGCGACCCTGAAAATGCTTTACCGCATCTACGAGCGGACCTTGATACACGATGGCGTCCGCCGGGACGTTCGCGTCAGCCGGAAGGTCGCCCACCAGACGCAGCAGGCGAATGAGCTGAAGGACGCCGGGATAGGTGTCGCCCGGAGCGATCGTTTTCCCCGTGGCGGGCAAAGGCACGCCTGCGTATTCCTTCACATATTGCAAATAGGTGTGCAGGGCTTGAATGGTGCGTTGATAGCCCGGGTAAGGTGGCTCCACTTGCGCCAGGACGCCGGCGACATCGGCCGCGTCCACCACTTCCGTTTTCAGGAATTGCGGCAGATTGTACTTCTTGGTCTCGATGTCGAGTCCAAAATCAAAATGTTTTGGGTTGACCTTGCCGATGTGCAGGTCGGAGACATATCGCATGACGCAGACGGTAAGCGCGAGATCGAATTGCAGCGCGTCTGCTTCCGACGGTTGTGACGCGGTGGGTTTGAGTTTCGCGAGGCGTTCCGTCCAATGTGGGCCGTCATAATCCTCGGCGGACAATCCCTTCTGGTCGGCTTGCAACAGAAGGGCGATGACTTGTCGCGCTTGCGGGGTGGGCTGCATTCCCCGGACCCACGGGAGGGAATTACCGTACGAATCGTAAAATTCCTTCACCAGCTTGGTGTAGTCGCTGAAATCGGGCCAGCGAAGTTGCGGGAGATTTCCGGAATCGATTGCCGCGCGCAGCGCGGCTTGTCCCTCCGGGCTGAGCTGTTGGGGCGGCGCCGCGGATCTCGAGGAGGTTTGTGATTGCGCGCGCGCGTTTGTCGATGAGGCGAAGTTGGGACCGTATAGCAGCGCCATTGCGACGAGTGGAACGATAATCGCCACGGCCTTGGGAACTTGCGATTGCTTCATTAGATTTCTCTCCACTTCAATGCAAACCTCAACGGCTGGCTAGCTGCAACTCAGATAGATGCGTGAGAATGGCTACTGTGTCAAATAGTTTGTGATTCCTCGTACTTGTTGTGGTTCTGGCATCTCCCTGGATATTGCATGCGCGATGCCGATGCGAGAGAAGCGGATTCGATAACATCTTAAGTGGGGTTGAATCCAGAGGCGCGACGGTATAGACGGAACACGATGCCGCACAAACTATACCCAGCGGGCGAAATCATCCAAGCGCGCTACGAGCCGCTGGATTGCGTCGATTTCTTCGCCGGGCACGCGATGCCCCTTTTGGTGGCGAGTTCGGACGCCCACAGAAGAATGTCAAACAAGCGCGCCCTTTCCAAATTGTCCAAGCCGCGCATCGGATGAACCAATCCGGCAGCTTGCTGCACGCAGGAATGCAGGAAGCGGTCGATCGAGACGGACGCGGCCTCCCCGGGATCGGCGAAGCGGTTCGCGTTGCACTCATTCAGGCGTTCGTAACAGCGCGCGATGAAATGGTCCACGCACAAATGCTTCAGTTCCAGCGAGGACATAGCCGGGCGTCCGCAATTTCCGGTGTCACAGCGGGCGAGTTTCTGCGCTAGCGATGGCTGGTCCTGTTGCGACTCGGACGTTTGCTTCTCATCCGGGAATTGCTGCATGTCTTCGTTCATCAAGTTCATGGGTCCCAAGGCCTCGAATCGCGCGTGGGTGGTGCCACTCACGCGGTTGATCCATTCGGAGTTTACGTTTCTTGTCAGCACAGGCGCGCACCGGACAGCTCACAGTTCCCCGGAGTTGTCTCGGCGCCTTCGGACAGCTCCGCTTCGTAGGTATGAACCTTCACACGCACGTCAATTAGCGCGGCAACGAGCTTGCATACAGAGGGAGAATCCTCCCAGTGATTTTCCGTGGCCTGCGGCGCTGTGTCCCACAGGCTGAGCACGCGAATCAAGCGCGGCTCTTTGTGCGAGGTCAACACGAAGACGCCGGCGAAGCCAGTTTGCCGCTCAAGAATTTCGGCGACCTCGCGGCGCATGCAGTTCCGTAAATGCTGTTCTCCTCCTGGCTTGGCAATGAACTCCACCGCCCGTGCGTTCAATTTACCAGCCTCCGTGTCTTGATTCGATTCCAAGAAGCGACGCGCGAGACGTGGATCGAGGTTGCCCATCGCATTCGCGGGCGCGTCCAATTCCAGATAGGCGTGTGAACTCATTTCAAAAATCCTCGCTTCCTCCCAAATTGGAAGCGCCGCAGATGGGGAGGCGCACCTCGGTGGGGTTCCCTGACCGTCAGGGCCGGGGCGCGTCGGGGGATGGGACATCGGCTTTCGCCATCGCATGGATTGGGCCATCTGATTAACCAATCCGATCTCAGTACAAGTACGCATAGGTAGTGCGTTTGCCGCTCGAATCGTTTCAATTGCGAACGAAATATTTTGTGGCGGCTTCAACCCAAATGAACTGAGGAAGAAACGAGGATTAAGGTCCGGTTGTCCCGGACTGGGGTTCGATTGCGCAGGTCGTCCATCGCGGGATATACTCGCTAGCCTTCGAGGCGCGTGTGGAATTTTTCACCTTTGATGAGGCCTACCTTAAGCGTCTCCGGGAACGGGACTTCCCGACGGAGCAACACTTCGTCGCGTATTTTCGCAAACTGCTGGTGATCAAGTTGAGGTCGCGACTGCGGGGTTCGCAGGCGGTAGAGGATATCGCGCAGGAGACGTTTCTGCGAGTGTTCAAGGCGATGAGTTCCGAAACGGGAATTCGCCAGCCGGAGACGCTCGGGGCATTCGTTAACTCCGTTTGCAACAATGTGTTACAGGAGTTCTATCGGTCATCGGACCATGGCGTGTCAATGGATGATGATACGCCGGAGCCTGTTGATAAAGTGCTCGACCTGGATGGTTTCCTGGTAAGTAAAGAGACCCGGGAACAGGTACGAAAGGTGCTAGCACAGCTTCCCGAAAAGGACCAGCTGTTGCTGCGCGCTATCTTCCTGGAAGAAAAGGAGAGAGACCAGGTTTGCACGGAGTTTGGCGTCGATCGCGATTATTTGCGGGTATTGCTGCACCGCGCTAAGAACAACTTCCGCGTTTTCTACGTGAAGAGCGAGGCGGAAGCGACCCGGGCACCGAAACAATAGAGAAAAGACGTGAAACGAACCGGGGGCCGGCGTCACTACTAGTAGGACGGAATACATGGAACACGCACAAGCGATCCAATTGAAAGCCGCTGAGCGGTACGTACTCGGAGAACTGCCGAGCGACCTCCGCGAACAATACGAGGCACACTTCTTCAGCTGCGTAGAATGCGCGGAAGAGTTGAACCTGGCGGCGGCGTTCATTGAAAACAGCCGGGCGGTTATGGGATTCGAGCCTGTTATACCGCCCGCCCGTCTGCAGGTGGCTGCAGCGCAGCGGCCGGCTTCGAGTGGTTGGCTCGGCGCGTTGCTGCGGCCAAGCTTCGCGGTGCCGGCGTTCGCGGCGTTGCTTCTGTTGGTCGCGTACCAAACTTTTTTGGTGATTCCGCGTCTGAAGGGCACCGTGGCACAATCCGTTGCGACTTTGGGATCCGCGCCGCAAACGTTGGCGTCATTTTCTTTGATCACTGCGGATTCGCGCGGCGGGGGACCGTCGACGGTGACGGTTGCGCCCGGCCAGCCTTTCAGTTTGTATTTTGATATTCCTCCGGATGGACATTACTCCTCGTATAGCTGCGTATTCGAGAATTCTTCCGGCAGGGCGGAATTTTCCTTGAACATTTCTGCCGAACAGGCTAAGAATGCCGTGCAGTTGCTGGTTCCTTCCTCAAGCTTGGCTCCCGGGAAGCATGTGCTGGTTGTTCGTGGTCTTGGGACGCGGGGCGGCGCGGCCGGCAGTGGAATCGAAGCAGCACGCTACCCATTCACACTCGTCGTTTCGCAGTAAATAATCCAATACGGATGCAGGAGGGCGATTCCAATGGCTACCGACCCCATCAAGAAGACCTATATCTACAATGCACACGCGTATGGCTTCAGTGGCGCGATTGATCGGCCATTCGCGCACTCGAAGGAGGTACATGCCGGAAGCGCGCTGCCCACCACGGGTGGCTTCGAGAAAGCGCGCGCTGAGAATTTTCGACTGCAGGAAGTATTCACGTACGGGGCGGCCCATACAGTGGTCAGCGGAAATAAGAACGAAAAGGACGGCAGTTTTAACGCGCTGGCTAGCGCTACACTCGAGGGATTGAACATTTTGGATATGGTCACGGCGGATCGGGTTGTTGCCCGCGTGTCGTCGAAACAGTATGTCGATGAACCTGAGCCGACCATCCTCACTCTCGGTACGCGTATTGAAAACCTGCGCATTGCCGGTTGCCCGGTCCAAGTGGAGTTCGACAACGAGCTATTCCGCCGGCTCGGCACCTTTAAATCCTTTGCAGACGAATATAACGGGAATCAGCAGACGCGGGAAATACTGCAAACGCGTGTGCTCGGCAATAGACCTAAATCCGACGTACCGGAATTTCTGCACGAGAGGTATAACTGGTTCGAGAAGGACAAGTTCGGGTCGAAAGGGATCGTGCTTTGCACTCTGGTCAAGGAAATCAAGACCAATTGCCCGGAACTCCAGATATACGGGAACGTCGTCGTCGTGCCGCAATTCGGCAAGATTTATTTTGGCGAGTTCGCGCTGCAGCGCGATCAGCGCGAGCTTTCCACGTTCCGCTTGGAACTGGGTTCAGCCGTGGGTGGTTCGGGCGGTGGACCCGGGGGCGGAGGCGGCGGCACAACGTATCCCTGACGAACTGGCTATGTGTTCTGTTTTCTTTCGCTTCTTTGTGCGGGTGTGGGAAAACCCATACTCCGGACACTTATCTGGAGAATACTTACGGCGACGCGCGGCAGAAATTTGAGCGCGGGGATCTTCTCGGAGCGTCGCAGGAAGCCGAAGAAGCCTATCGTCGATTAGGTGACCGTCCCGAGTGGGCCTGGCAGTTTCGAGTGCTTGACGCCGAGATCCTCGCCTGGCGCGGACTAAGCAAAGATTCACTTAGTCTTCTGGACGCCCCGTTTCCCCCGAAACTCGCCGACAGCGAGGTCGCTATCCGGAAGGAGATGATCGAGGGACTCGCGAACAGTTTTTTGCAACGCTTCCGTGAAGCCGAAAAGCACCTCGCAATAGCAGAAAAGTTGGCACAATCGCATACGTCCAGGCTTCAGGGAGAGGTTTTTCTCACAAGGGGCACGCTGCTTTTTCTCCAGGGAGATCTTTTCGCGGCGCAAGGTTCCTTTCGTAAGGCGCTTCAGGGTGCCCAGCAAGACGGGGATCTTTTTCTCGAGGCCCGCGCGTCAGGAAGCTTGGGCCTTGTTTCGATGAATCAGGAACATTTCGACGAGTCCATTGATTGGTACACACAATCGCTAAATGACTCGCAATCTCTGGATGCCCGAATCATCACCGAGAAGACCTTAGGGAATTTGGGATGGAATTATTACAAGATGGGGGATCGGGACAATGCGCTCTCACTTCTGCAGCAGGCAAAAGAGGCCGCGCACCAGTTGAGCGGAACCAAAGACGAGATGATTTGGACGGAAGATATTGGCGCGGTTGAGATTGCCCAGCGATCTTATTCTGCGGCCGAGCGCGATTACCAAGAGGCCTTGCGTCTGGCACGACAAATGGAAAATAAGGCTGTAGCTGCGGTGTGTTTGTACAGCCTTGCGAACGTGAACCTTTATGAGGGGAGGAACGGCCAAGCGGAAGCCTACAACCAGGAAGCAATGGCCTTGGCCCGTGCCGGGCACGATCACACATCCGAACTCTATTCGCTTATCACCGGGGGTTACATCGCGGCGGCTGGCAACGATGTCCCGCTCGCCGAGTCCGATTTCCGTTCCGTGCTCGCGGACAATAGCGCAGATAGCTACCTGCGATGGGAAGCTCAGGCAGGCCTTACCGGCCTCTACGCGGACGCGAATCGTCCCTCAGACGCCTACACGTATTTTCGAAAAGAGATATTGACTCTAAGCGCGTCCCGAGCGTCGTTCAAGCGCGAGGAGTCGCGAATGTCATTCTTGTCCGGTGCGATTGGTTCCTATGGCGAGTACCTCCACTTCCTCACGTCGCACCACAGAGAACAAGAGGCCTTACAAGTGGCCGAAGTCAGCAGGGCTCAGAGTCTCGTCGAAGGGCTCGGGTTGGGTTCCTCTGCCATCAGCTTTCCGATCAAAGGGTTTAATCCCCGGCAGACCGCCAAACAATCGAGTTCAACAGTCCTTTCGTATTGGATAGGTGTCGGCCAGTCGTATTTGTGGGTGATCACTGCGACGCGGGTGGAACTCTTTACGCTACCGTCGGCGGCGGAAATTGATCCGTTGGTGCAATCTTACCGACAAGCGCTGCTGGGGTCGCGTGACGTGCTGGAGACGCAGAATGCGGCGGGGCGGAAGCTTTATGATTTGCTGGTGGCACCGGCTGCAAAAATGATTCCGAAGGGGGCGCGGGTCACGATATTGCCGGATGGCAGCCTCTATGGATTGAACTTTGAAACTTTGCTCGCTCCTTCGCCGCAATTGCATTACTGGATTGAGGATGTGGATGTTTCGTACGCCAATTCGTTGACGCTACTTGCTGCTGGGGCTTCGCGGCGTCCGGCACTTGCGAAGAAACTTTTGCTGGTGGGGGATCCCGTGTCGCCGGATGCGGAATTCCCGAAATTGCCGCAGGCGGCGGCCGAAATGTCCGAGATTGAGAATTATTTCCCCGCGGCCGAGCGTACGGTTTTTTCGGGCGCGGAGGCGACGCCCGATTCGTATTTGAAGAGCGAGCCCGCCGGATTTTCCTACATTCATTTTGTGGCGCACGGCACGGCGAGCCGCACCAGCCCGCTCGATTCAGCGGTGATTCTTTCCAGGCAAGGTGGCGACTACAAGCTTTACGCCCGCGACATCATGCAACATCCTCTGCACGCGGATCTGGTTACGATTTCCGCGTGCCACGGCGAGGGCGTGCGCACTTATTCAGGGGAGGGCTTGGTCGGTCTGTCATGGGCGTTCTTGCGCGCAGGGGCGCATGGCGTGATTGCCGCGTTGTGGGAAGTGAACGACAGTTCCACGCCGCAGCTGATGGATCATTTGTATTCCGAAATCGGCAACGGCGTTGCGCCGGATGCGGCTTTGCGCGACGCGAAGTTGGCGCTCCTGCATTCTGGCGGCATCTATCGACGGCCGTTTTATTGGGCGCCGTTTGAGTTGTACCGGGGTTCGTAGGTCGCTGCGGAGATCGTTGAGTGCCTCTACGAATTGCGCGAAGTTCGAATGAAGAACATGTACACGACCAGCAAGATTGCGAAAATTGTGGAGATCATGACTCCCGCGACTCGATCCCATGTGCTCGTGAATTTCACCGCGACTTGATGGGTGCCCGCCGGTAGCGCTACTAGCATCTGCGCGGTTTCTGGAGCCGCCTCGGGCGAAATAAATTTGCCGTCAACCTGTTCGCGCCATCCTGGATAGTTTAATAACCGTAACGCCAGGGTTGTCGGCCCGGCTTCTTGCGTTGCAAAGCGTTTCTCGTTCGCGGTCCAGCGCTCAATGTGCACGGTGTCGTCATCTGCGGGCTTCAACGCGCCCGCGTCACGATCGAACTGCTGAATTCGCGACGCTGGTTTGGCGATCATTTCGCCGAGTGGATCTGTGCCCGCCAATTCGTAGCGATCGCAGCCTAGCGGTTGATATTCGTCGGTGCCTTCGTAGCCGCGGCCGGCCTTAATTGCCCTGGAGAGAACCGGAATGTCTTCGCTGTCCCACCAGCCGTCGTTCACCAGGGCAATGGCAAGCGTCGTCAGAGCCATTGTGATCGCAAGGCAGGCTACCCAAGGCCGCTTGGCGCGTCCGATGGCCGCCGCGAAGAAAAAAGCAAACACGAAATCCAGCACGCCGAGCCAGCGCCAGGGGAACTGCACAAATTCCAGTTTAGGCAGCCAGCGCCACAAAAACACGCTGGGCGGGATCATCAACGATGTGGCGGCGGCACCGAGAGCAAGGAGCACGCACCAGATCTCCGGAAACTCCCGGCGACGCCGCGCGACCAAAACCGCCGAAATGCAGGTGATCAGCATCACGCCCATCGCCACGCCGGAGACTTTCCAGTTAAAGATCAGAAATTCGGGATCGATTGCGTGGGTGAAGAGAAAGTTTCGGTCTGGGCTTAGTAGGTCCGCGAGAGCCTGATGAATCTGGACCCAACGTTGCTCGTAGGCCGCAGGGAAAATATAAAACGCGGCGAGACCAAAACCCCCAGCCATGGAAATGCCGCCGAGAATCAATGGCGTGATGCTGCGCCGGAAGATAGACACCACGAAGAACAGCAGCATCAGGGAGTAGGTGGCGAGCACCGCGGCGGGCGCGTTCGCCAGCCAGATAAGGGCGAAAGGAACAGCGAGTAAATGCAGGCCGCGCCAGCCGTCGCGCAGCAGGCGCACTGCGCCCCACAATGCCAGCGGGAGCATAGCGCTGGCCAGCAGTTCGGCGAAGTCGCTGCGGTAGTAGACGATGATCAGGTGATACGGATTTATGGCATAGAGCAGCGCGGCAGTTGTGGCTTCGCGCGGCGTGAGCCATTCGCGTGCAAATCGCCACATCGAAAATCCGGCGAGCATCAGCGCCAGCCAGATAAATGCTCCCGGCGCCATTCTCCACGGCAGCAGGGAACCGAGCGTTGCGCCGAGCATCCAGGAGGCCGGAGGATAAAAAACGAAGCGCGGCTCTCCGTAGCCCCAGTTGGCCCATTCAGCCCAGCGCGGGAATAAGATACCTTCGCGCCATTGACCCGCCACATCTAGCCAGGATGCGAGGTGAAATTGGAAATCGTGGCCGGATGCATTGCCCAGAAAAAACATGGGCGCGATCACCGCGGTCGCAGCAACCGCGACGACTAAAAGGGCCACACGCGGCGAGCTCGCGGGTTCTCGCAACGCAGGCAGCGATGCAGGTTCGGTGGTTACGCTCGAGCGAATTGTTTTCGTCCCATTCGAAATTGCCAAAGCCGACAGTTAGATTTGAATCCGAACCGAAAGAGAATACCCAATCGCCCGTGCCTTTTGCCACTCGCGCCAGCGGCGATTGCGGTCCGTGGCGAGCCGCGATGCGTATTAGAGTATGCGGGCAAGCGGCTCGCTTGCCAATACGCTGCCGCAGCGGGTAGAGTTCTTGGGGCTTGATTGAAGCTTGTAATTGCCGAATGATGCTGCGGCACAACGAAGCTCGCAATCATGAACACGCTTGGGTTTGCCGATAAGGGATGGGCATGGATTCCACCTCAACCGCCGAAGAACAGAGGCTGCAGGCCAGCACCGAACGCGTCGCCCACTGGAAGCGTTGGGGCCCTTATCTGGCCGAGCGGCAATGGGGCACGGTGCGTGAGGATTACAGCGCCAATGGCGACGCGTGGGATTATTTTCCGCATGATCATGCGCGCTCCCGCGCGTATCGTTGGGGCGAAGACGGCATCGCCGGCTTCTGCGATCGCCACCAGCACATTTGTTTCGGTCTGGCACTGTGGAATGAAAAAGATCGCATCCTGAAAGAGCGGCTTTTCGGGTTAACCAACAAGGAAGGGAATCACGGCGAGGACGTCAAAGAGTATTACTACTATCTCGACGCCACGCCGACCAGTTCCTATCTGCAATTTCTCTACAAGTATCCGCACGCGGCATTTCCCTACGACCAGTTGCGCGAAGAAAACGCCAAACGCACGCGCCACCAGCCGGAGTACGAGCTGATTGATACTGGAGTATTCGCCGAAAATCGCTATTTCGATGTGTTCGTGGAATACGCGAAAGTCACGTTTGAAGATATTGTGGTGCGAATTACCGCGTGGAATCGCGGTCCGCAACCCGCGCGGCTGCATCTACTGCCCTCGCTGTGGTTCCGCAATCGCTGGGACTGGGGCGACGAGTACAACACGCCGCAAGTAGCGCGCGTGCCGGGATTCCAAGGCGGCGAGCTATTCGAATTGACGGAGTTCCATTACGGCCAGCGCTGGCTGGCGATCGAAGGAGCGCCGGAGGTGCTCTTCACCGATAACGAAACGCATATGGAACGTTTGTTCGGGCAGAAGAGCAAGTCTCCTTACGTGAAGGACGCTTTCCACCGCTATCTTGTGAATGGCGAACGTGGCGCGGTGAACCCCGCGATGACGGGTACAAAAGTAGCCGCGCACTTTGCGTCGGAAATCGCGCCGGGCCAGAGCTGGACGATCCGTGCGCGGCTGACGGATCAGAACCTCGCGGAGAATCGTACGCCGGCAAGCGAGCTTTTTGGCCCGGCATTCGACGCGACCTTCGACCAGCGCAAAAAAGAGGCGGATGAATTTTACGAAAAGCGTATTGACGCAAAGCTGAGCGAAGACGCGCGCCGCGTGCAGCGCCAGGCATTCGCGGGTCTGCTGTGGTGCAAGCAGAGCTATCACTATGACGTGCGCCGCTGGCTGGAAGGCGATTCGACGCAGCCGACGCCCGACTCCGGCCGCAAATACGGCCGCAACCACGAATGGACGCACCTTTACAATTCCGACGTAATTTCCATGCCGGACACGTGGGAATACCCGTGGTACGCATCGTGGGATACGGCGTTCCACTGCGTCTCGATGGCGCTGATTGATCCGGAGTTCGCGAAGCAACAGCTGATTCTCTTCCATCGCGAGTGGTACATGAATCCCAGCGGCCAGATTCCCGCCTACGAATGGAATTTTTCCGATGTGAATCCACCAGTATTGGCCTGGGCGGCCTGGCGCGTTTATAAAATCGCTGGGCGCGTTGAGGGTAAGGAGGATCGCAACTTCCTGGTGCGGATGTTTCACAAACTGTTGCTGAATTTTACCTGGTGGGTGAACCGCAAGGATCCCGAAGGGAAGAACGTATTCGAAGGCGGTTTCCTGGGCCTGGACAACATCGGCGTATTCGACCGGTCATCGCCGCTGGGACCGGGAAATTTCATCGAGCAGTCGGACGGCACCAGTTGGATGGCCATGTTTTGCTTGGACATGCTGGCGATGTCCATGGAGCTGGCGCACGACGATCCCGCATATGAGGATGTGGCCAGTAAATTTTTCGAACACTTCGTATACATCGCGCAGGCCATGAACGACATCGGCGGTGAAGGCATCGGCCTGTGGGACGAAAACGATGGTTTTTATTACGACGTGCTGCACCTGGGAACCACCAATCTTTTGCCGATGAAAGTTCGGTCGATCGTAGGCCTGATCCCGCTCTTTGCAGTGGAGGCGTTTGAACCCGAGGATTTGGCGAGAGTACCCGGTTTCGTCAAGCGCATGGAATGGTTTCTGGCGCACAATCCGGACGTTGCGGAGCACGTGGATATGTCCGAGCGCACGGACAAAGGCGCGCGCCTGCTGTTAAGCATCGCCAATCGCAAGAAACTCGAGCGCATCTACAAATATGTTTTGGATGAAAATGAATTTCTTTCCCCCCACGGCGTGCGGGCGCTTTCCAAATATCATAAGGATCATCCGTTCGTTCTGCATGTGAACGGTCTTTCGCAGGCAGTTGACTACGAACCCGCGGAATCAACAGGGAGCATGTTTGGCGGCAATTCCAATTGGCGCGGGCCGGTGTGGTTCCCGCTGAATTTCCTGATGATTGAGTCGCTGCAGCGCGTGCACTACTACTATGGCGACGGTTTCAAAGTGGAATGCCCCACGGGATCGGGTCGGCAAATGACGCTCTGGGAGGTGGGCCGTGAAGTTTCCCGGCGGCTCTCGCACATCTTTCTCCAGAAAAACGGGCGCCGCGCGGTGTACGGCGATGTGGAATTATTTCAGAAGGATCCTTACTGGCGCGATTTGATTTTATTTTACGAGTATTTCAACGGCGACGACGGCGCGGGTTTGGGCGCGAGCCATCAGACCGGGTGGACTGCGCTGGTGGCCAAATTAATCGAGCAGAGCGGCGAATAGCCGGCAGCCTTTTGCGCCGTTCGTCGCGCTCAAAAATCCGTGACCAGTCCCAACCCCAGCGAAACGCGGTTGATGTAATTGAAATACGCGACGGTGAGGACTGTTTCGCGCACGGCGCCGTCGTCCCAGCCGGCCTTCTTCAACGCGTCGGTATCGGATTCTTCGATGTCATCCGGGTGGCGCGTCAATTTGTCCGCGAATCTGAAAAGCGCTTTCACGTTGGAATCCACTGCCGCGTTTTCGTAATCCGCGGTGAGTTTCCGCGCCAGCGCCTTGTCCACTCCGAAGCGCCGCAGCAACTCCATGTGAAACATCACGCAGTATGTGGAAGAGTTGATGCCACTCACCACCAGACCGATCTGCTCCTTCACGATCGTGGAGAGGGCGCCGTCGGCCATGACCGCGTCGCTCATCTGCAATTGCGCTTCGATCACCGCGGGTTTGGCGCCCAACGTCTTGAAATAGTGCGGCAGAAATCCCAGCTTCTGTTCGATTTTTCCGTAAAGCTCGCGTAACTGTCCGTCTGCCTGGGTCTCTTCGATTTCGGCTACGAATGGCATGAGGTCGCTCCTCGGATGAAATGTACATCGAATTAAAATCAAATCCGGGTGTCCGCGCATTGTAGCACGCTCGAATGAATGCGAGCTCACCAGAAACGATCGCACGAATGGATTCGATGGATTGATTTGGCGGATGGCGGTGGCGCGGGCAAAAATGCTCGCCCTAGCGCGCGGCTTCCACCAGTTCGATGAGAACTTTTTTCGCATCTGGTGTCGTCGCCAGGAAGAAATTCACCCGGGTATCGTCGGCTCCGGCGCGCGTGGCGGGGTAGACCGGCGCGAGAGCAAACCGCGTGCGCAGAATTTCCGTCGCGCGATCCACATCGCGGACGTAAATCTCGATCTGCTGAATCCCTTCGCCGAACTTTTGCAGGTATCGCGAAATGGCGCCGGGGCCGCCGGGCTCGCGCGTGGTGAGAATATCGAATTCGAGAGAAGCGTCGAGGTGCAACTCGAATTCCATGGCGTCTTGGTCCGGTGGCACTTGCGCCAGCCGGGGAGAATTATTGGCCGCGTGGATTTTCTGGAATGTCTCAGGCTGTACGGCAATTCCCACGACGATGGCCGAAGGTTGGAAGCGCGCATGCGCCTCGCCAGCCGGTTTGCCCGGCAAAGTGAGTTCGCGAAATTCCGGATCGGAAACCCAGCGGCACAGTAGCGGTGTACACAGACTGACGCCCGCGAAATAAAGCCGCATGGCGGATTCGATCTTCACGCGTTCGTGCGAGCCCGCGAGGTCCTGAATCCATCGAGCGATGCCAGCGGCGTCCGTCATATGCGCTTGCTGTCAGGGCGCCGGAGTGCGTGCAGGTCGCACCGCGTTAATATTGGTGAGCGTGACGTAACTGGGCTGCCCGGCGCGCACCGTCACCGGCACGTCCCAGCGCGCGCGCACATCTCCCGCTACCGCTTCGATGTTGAGCGTGCCGAGCCAGTAGTTTCCAGGGGGAATTCCGCGCAGCGACGCCTGCCCTTGTAAATCCGTCTCCGTGTGCGCCACCAGATATTTTCCACGCGCCAAGTCCGCTGTTTCGTGGGTCAGTTGCGCCAGATCATTAGCCATCAACGCGTCCCATTTGTGGCCGGGGTTCACGTCTTCCAGGTCGAGATCCAGACCAGCCGTGCTGTCGGGGTTTTGCGCGAAAAATGCGCGAATGGCGTCGAGGTATTGTTTCTTGAGCCGGTCGTACTTCGCGAGGTCTTTTACTTTGTCCTCGGCCTTGTACTTCGGCCTGGGGAACGCCATGGTTTGGTCGCCCGCCATCCTCTCGACATATGCGTTGAAGAATTCCGGAACATCCATGATGTCGTCCACTTTGAGCTTCTTGGTGAAGGCCTCACCCGTCAGATTTACTCGGTGGTTGGTCCTCATCCAGGCCTTTAGTTCCTTGGAAACGCTCAGCGCGCTGATGAAGGCATCCATATTGGCGGTGGGAGACGCGGTCACCGCTTCTTTCTCGATCTCCGTGTAGCTCTTGCTCAGCAAGTAGAAAGGAAAGGAGCGTACTGGTTCGTCCACTCCTGCCGAAGGAGTGATGCGCACGACAAATTGCAGCGATCCCGTCTGAGCGGCAGCGTGCGAAGCCGTCCCTAACACGCCCGCGACGAAGTACGCCGCAATAGTCAAAATTTTCAGCGAAATTTTCATAGCGCTCATCGTAGCAGATGCGCGCATGCGCAGATACGCGATGGTCCTTATGGTAAACGCCTGTGGGTGCTCGAGTATTGGCGACGAAAAGAGATCAGTAGAGGTGGAAAGTTACTTCGATTGTTTGGCGAACCGGTGAGGGCCTGCCGTTTGGTCCTGCGGCCGGCCGGAAGCGCCACGTACGTACCGCTTCGATCGCTTTTTCGTCGAGGCCCAGACCGAGGCCCTTCAGCACCTGAATTTCCGTGGCTTTGCCTTCCGCGGTGATGATCGCAACCAGCGTGACGGTGCCCTGGTACTTTGCTTTTACGGCTTCGTCGGAATACTGCGCTTGCGGGCAGTAAATGCATGCCGGATAACCGTAGCCGCCGGTGCCTGCGTTAAAAACGCCGCCGCCGGTGCCACCACCTTCTCCTGGACCAACTCCACCACCGCTGCCGCTGCCTACGCCTGTGCCATTTCCGGAGCCGATACCGTTGCCGCTGCCGGGCCCGTTCGAATCGTTGATCACCTTCGAAAGCGGATCGCCCCAGTTATTCATGTTGGGGCTGGGTAGCTTCAGTTCCGGCGGACCCAAAACCGTCGGAGTCATCGCGAGGCGCGCGTTCGGATTCGTGACCACCTTCGGCGGGGTGAACTGCGTCATCGCGAATTTAGGCAGCTTGCCGCGGCTCGCGGGCAGCGGGTCATGCGCTCCGCCACCGCCACCGCCGCCGGCTTTCTTTGCGCCGGGAGGCAGCTTGGGCAAGAACGGCGAAATCGTAGTGATCTCAACCGACGAATTGGCTTTCGTCGTCGAAGGCGAAGGCAGCACCAGCAGCAACGGCCCGATGATCAGCACGAGGATCGTTACGTGGACAGCCAAAGACAGCGCCTGCACGCGCGTAAATTGCGTATTCTTGGACCACAGCTCCGGCACAGCCACAGGCTTACTGGTAGTCTTCAGCGGCGCCAGCTTCGGCGGCGAAATAATGTCGCGCAGATTCTGCCAGAAGCCGGCAAACCCGGCATTCCAGTTAATCAGCAGTTCGGAATTCACCGGGCCGCGTGGCGCCGAGCGGAAAAACTCGCTCAAGTTGTCGCGCAGGCTTTCGCCGAATCCGGGAGTATTAAATACAGTGGGCTTCACGCCCTTCATGTTTACGGGGCGTTCGAAGAGGAAATCTCTGACGTTGGAAAAGAAGTTCCGCAGCTCAGAATCGGCGACGGGAGACTTGTAGCGACCGATCTGGAGGGTCGGTTCTCCCTTGGTGCCGCCTGCATCGTTGATTGGCGTTGTAAGGTCTGCCATTTGAGCTGCCTGCTGCTTGGTGTCGCAGTCCTCTGTAATCTTAGACGCGCCACTACGGAAAAGGATGTCTGGCCGGGCGCGGCTGACACCATACAAAAACCATTGTAACATACGAGTTGCAAGTTTCGTTGTGCAGCAACTCACAACTGTGCTTCGTTCTAAAGGTCATGGAGCCAGGTGTTTCAGCTGCCCCGCGCGCAACTCTATCTCGCAAGATAGAAAGGCTTCCGAACCCCTAGAGATGGCCAAACCTGTGGACCTGAAAAGTACCCTGAATCTTCCGAAGACAGATTTTCCCATGAAAGCCAAGCTGCCTGAGCGTGAGCCTGAACAGCTGGCTGCATGGGAGGCGCAGGGCCTGTATTACCGCATTCTGGAATCCCGCGCGGATGCGCCGCTTTTTGTGCTGCACGACGGACCGCCGTATCCGACGGGCGAAATCCATCTGGGAACCGGACTGAATAAGGTTGTGAAAGACATGATCGTGAAGTCCAAGACCATGTCCGGCTTTCGCGCGCCGTACATTCCTGGGTGGGATTGCCACGGGCTGCCGATTGAAACGAAAGTCGAAAAAGAATTGGGCGGCAAGACCAGCAAAGTACCGGCTGCGGAATTTCGGCGCATGTGCAGACAGTTTGCGGCGGGGTACGTCGAGAAGCACAAGGTCGAATTCAAGCGCTTAGGAGTTTTGGGCCAGTGGGACCGACCCTATCTCACGATGGATGCGCGCGATGAGGCCTCCATCGCCGGCGCTTTTCTCGATTTCTACGAGAAGGGCTACGTCTACCGCGGACTCAAGCCGGTATATTGGTGCATCTTCGATCGCACCGCGCTGGCTGAAGCGGAAGTGGAATATGAGGATCATAGCAGCCCTTCCATCTGGGTGAGGTTTCCCGTTGTTGCCGGCGAAAAAGCAAAAGAGCTGGGCTTGGACGGCGACGTCAGCGCGCTGATCTGGACGACCACTCCCTGGACGCTGCCTGCGAACCGCGCTTTGGCGTTTCATCCGGAGTTCGAGTATGTGGTGGCGGACACGTCCGCGGGAAAATTGCTGCTGGCGAAAGAACGCCTGAACGCGCTGGAAACGGAACTGCACATCGAAGTTCACGCGGTGCACGCAACGTGGAAGGGCGCGAAATTCGAAGGAGTTTTGTTCCAGCATCCGTTTCTCGACATGCAGGTTCCGGGAGTGCTGGCGGATTACGTGACGCTCGATCAAGGCAGTGGCATCGTGCACACCGCGCCGGGCCATGGCGCGGACGATTTTCGTACCGGGCAGAAATACGGGCTGGAATCTTACGCGCCGCAGGACGATGACGGGCGTTTCGTCGAGGGCTTGCCGGAGTACAAGGGCAAGACGGTGTTCGAAGCGAATCCCATCGTCATCGAGTTGCTGAAGAAACGCGACATGCTCGTCGGCGAAAAGAAAATCACGCACAGCTATCCGCATTGCTGGCGCTGCCACAATCCGGTGATCTTCCGCGCTACCGAACAGTGGTTCATTCAGATGGATGCCGGCACGGCTGCGATCCCTGCGCCGAAAGCTCCGGCGCTGCGTCCGCGGGCGCTGGAGGAAATCGAAAAAGTAAAATGGCTCCCGGCGTGGGGCCGCGAGCGCATGCGCGAAATGATCGCGGGGCGTCCGGACTGGTGCATTTCGCGCCAGCGATTCTGGGGCGTGCCGCTGATAGTTTTTTATTGTGACGCGTGCGGGCTGCAGTTGAAGGATCCCGTGGCGCTGCGTCACGTGCTGCCGTTTTTCGAGCGCGAGGGCGCGGACGTCTGGTTTACGCGCACGGCGGAAGAGTTGCTGCCGCCGGAAACAAAGTGCTCTTGCGGCCATGCGAAGTGGCGCAAGGAAACCGACATTTTGGATGTGTGGTTTGAATCCGGCTCGACGCATCTGGCCGTGCTGACCCGCGACAACCAGCGCTGGCCTGCGGACGTGTACCTCGAGGGTCCTGACCAATATCGCGGGTGGTTCCAGAGCTCGTTGCTTGTGGGCATTGGCACGCGCGGCGGGGCACCGTACAGAGAAGTCGTGACGCACGGCTGGACGCTTGACGAAACGGGCAGGCCGATGTCGAAATCTCTGGGCAACGCCATTTATCCCGCGGAGATCTGCGCGAAGTGGGGCGCCGATATGCTGCGGATTTGGGTCGTCTCGCAGGACTACACGGCGGACGTGCGCATCTCCGAAGCGATGATGACGCAGCTGGCGGAAGCGTACCGGAAGATCCGCAATACGTTCCGCTTCGCGCTCAGCAACTTGTACGACTTCGATCCCGTGCGCGATTCGGTGGCCGACGCCGACCTGTGGGAAATGGACGCATGGATGCTCCGCCGCGCTGGCGCTCTCGCGCGCGAGTGCCGCGAGTGGTACGACAATTTTGAATTTCATCGCGTCTATCACGCGCTGCACGATTTCTGCACCGTGGACCTGAGCTCGTTTTATTTCGACGTGCTCAAAGACCGCCTGTACACGTTCGCACCGAAAAATCGCGGGCGGCGTTCCGCGCAGACCGCTGTGTACCGCATCGCGAGCACATTGCTGCGGCTGATTGCGCCGATCACGGTGTTCACCGCCGAAGAAGTGTGGAAGCATTTGCCGCGCGCGACGTCCGAGCCGGCCAGCGTGCACATGGCGAAGTTCCCGGTCGCCGCGGAACTGGAACGCGTATTGGACGATGCGCGTGCGAAGAACTGGGATCGCTTGCTGCAAGTCCGCGAGGAAGTATTGAAAGCACTGGAACCCGTGCGCGCGGCGAAGACCATCACCTCCGGGCTCGAAGCCAAGGTTATGCTGCGTGCGCGACGCGAGACGATGGAGCTGCTGAAATCGCATGCCGAGTTGCTCCCTGGGCTGTTCATAGTTTCGCAAGTCGAGATAATTCCGTTCGGTGAGCAAGTGCCGATAGACGGACTCGAGCCTGAGCTTGCCGCGTATGCAGAGCAGAATGCGTCTTTGCACATTCTGGTCAAGCGAGCTGACGGCAAAAAATGCGAGCGCTGCTGGAACTACTCGACGCACGTGGGCGAAAGCACGGATTATCCGACCCTGTGCGAGCGCTGCGTGGCAGCGCTGAATGAAATTGAACGCGACGGCGGCCTGGCTGCCGGGAGTTCGCAGTCCTGATGGCTGCTGCCTCGCGCGTTCGTGGGCTTGCGCTGGGAATTATTTCGCTGGGCGCACTTGCGGCGGACCAATTCAGCAAACACGCGGTGGAAAAACATACTGCTGTGGGTTCGCTCCGCGTCGTGATTCCCGGCTTGCTAAATCTGGTGCACACCAGCAATCCCGGAGTCGCGTTCGGCTTGTTCGCCGATTCCGAAAATCCCTGGAGAGGTCCGCTGCTCATTACTTTTTCCGTGGCGGTAATTGCCATGCTGGTTTGGCTGCTCGCCACCGGCCGCGCGGGCGGACGCCTGGGCGAGTGCGGCCTCGCGCTAATATTGGGCGGGGCACTGGGAAACGTGCTGGATCGCTTCCTGCGGCACAGCGTCACCGACTTCATCGATTTCCATCTCGGCGGCCATCACTGGTACACATTCAATCTGGCGGATTCCGCGATCGTGCTGGGCGCGGCGTTGGTGGTGTTGGAACTCTTTCGCGAGCAGTCGCATCCTAATCAGGAGCCGGCATAGGCATGCATCCGATACTTTTTACATTTGGCGGAATCCCGATTTATTCCTACGGCGTGTTGGTCGCGACGGGTGTGCTGATCAGCCTGTGGTATGGCCGCCGCCAAGCGCCGCGCGCCGGCATTGATCCCGACAAGCTGTGGAACATGGGAATTTATTTCGTGCTGGTGGCGCTGCTGGTGGCGAAAATCTGGCTGGTCCTGAGCGCTTGGGATTTTTACATGGCGAATCCGCGCGAAATTTTCAGCGTCGCCACATTCCAATCGGGCGGCACCTTTTACGGCGGCATCGTCGGCGGCGTGCTGACGATTCTGCTGTACACCCATTTCCAGAAAATGCCGCTGCTGCCGACGCTTGATGTATGCTCCGCTGCGCTGCCTCTCGGGCACGCCATCGGACGGCTAGGATGTTTCGCGGCCGGTTGTTGCTACGGCAAGCCGACAACGGCGGCATGGGGCGTCGTGTTCAAGAATCCCATGGCCGAGCAACTGGCCGGCACGCCGCTGGGAGTGCACCTGCATCCCACGCAGCTCTACGAAGCGTCGCTGGAATTCCTGAATTTTCTTTTTTTGATATGGCTGGGTAAACGGCAGCGCTTCGTTGGCCAAATTTTCGGCGCCTACATGATTTTGTACGGCACTGAGCGCGGCATCATCGAATTCTTCCGCGGCGATCCCGGCCGCACCATGATGTTTCACGACAGCATCTCGCTGATGCAGGTCATGAGTCTGGTGTTGATTGTGACGGGCGCATTTCTGTGGTGGCGCGGGATGCAGGGAAAGGCGCCGATTCAGCCGGTGACGCCTGTGCGCGCCGAAGCCGGCGATTAGAACGCCTGCCGCGCTCAGCTGGCATCTTTACCGTGCCGCTCGTGTGCGAACGTGTAGGGGCTGGTCTTACACCCGCCCCTATGGCAGCACTTGTTCGTGAGACTTGTTGGAACACCGGTGACTTTCATGTGATGCCAGGCGTGTCGTGCCGGTCTTTGGCGCGCGAACCAGAATGAACGAATCCCTTCATGCACGATTATTCTGACACCGATACCGAAGACAATTTCGACGCGCCGGACGATTCGCTCCGTCACCACGAATTCGTGGTCGAGGAAGAACAGGCTGGCCAGCGCCTCGATCGCTATCTCGCAGCGCAATTTCCGGACGTCAGCCGCACGCACGTGCAGACGCTGATTGACGAAGGCCGCGTGCGTGTGCGCGGCATCGCCAAGAAACCCTCGCATCATCTGGAATCCGGTGAAACCATCACCGTGGAAATTCCCGCGCCGCCGTTGCCCGGTGTGGAACCCGAAAATATTCCGCTCACGATCCTTTACGAGGACGAGGACATCGCCATCGTAAACAAACCCGCCGGAATGATCGTCCATCCTGGCGCCGGCGATGATACGGGCACGCTGGTCGCCGCGCTGCTGCATCGCTTTGGCATGGAGCGTGGGCTTTCGAGCGTCGGCGGTCCGTTGCGGCCTGGGATTGTGCACCGCCTCGACAAGGGAACTTCCGGCGCAATCGTCATCGCGCGCAACGACGCCGCGCACCTTAAGCTCGTCGAGGAATTCCGCGACCGGCGTGTGCAGAAAACGTACATCGCACTTTTACACGGAAATGCAAAGGGCGAAAAAGGCCGCATCGAACTACCTGTCGCGCGCGACCTGCGCCGTCGCTCGCGCATGACAGCAAGGCGCAGCGAAGGTCGAGAAGCGCGCACAGATTGGCGATTGCTCTTGCGGCTCGGCGCGTTTTCCTTGATCGAAGCGGATCTGCACACCGGACGCACGCACCAGATTCGCGTGCATTTTTCCGCGCTGGCGCTTCCGGTGGTGGGCGACACGCTGTACGGAGCGCCCCATCAGGAATCCATCGGACGCGAGCTGTTGCCGTCCTTGGGACGCAACTTTCTTCATTCCGCGCGCATCGCACTAGAACACCCCCGCACGGGAGAGCGCATGGAATTTCGGGCTCCGCTGCCGCAAGAGTTGGTGGCCTACCTCCGGGCTCTCGGCGCGCTCGCGAAATCGCCGCCTGGCGGGATTGACGCCGCGCTGCGGGATTACCTATGATGACTCGCGTGAGAACTCTGCGCACGATTGCCGTGCCTTCCGTATCGTTCCTGGCGGCGCTGTTCTTGGTTCTCGCTGGACCGGCGCTCGCGCAACAGACTCCTGCACCGCCGCCTCCGCCGGCGAACTCCAGCGATGCGCCGGCGCAAAAGCCGGAACAAAGTCCGGCGAAGTCCGCGGCCCCACAGGCGACTACTCCGCCGATCACTTCCACCACGGGTCTGGTGCACCTGGTCGCCACGGTGATGGATCGCCGCCACGAATTCGTTACCGATCTGGATCAGGCCGATTTCAAAGTCCTGGAAGATGGCGCGCCGCAGGAAATTCGCTACTTTGGACGCGACACGGACTTGCCGTTGCGCATCGGCATCCTGCTGGACACTTCCAACAGCATCCGCCCGCGCCTGGAATTCGAGAAGGAAGCCGCCAACGATTTTCTGGAGCACGTGATTCGCAGAAACAAGGACCAGGCGTTCCTGATGACCTTCGACAACGAGCCCGAAGTCATCCAGGATTTCACCGGCGACCTGGCGCTGCTCACCGACGCGATCCGCAAGCAACGCGCCGGCGGCGGAACCGCTCTGGACGACGCCATTTATCGCGCCGCCGAAAAACTTTCCAATCCTCCGCTGCCCAAGGGACCGAATCCCGAAGTCCGGCGCGTCCTGGTGGTCATCAGCGACGGCGACGACAATTTAAGCGATCACGCTCTGAGCGAATCCGTGGAGGCGGCCATCCGCGCCGAGGCCGCAATTTATTGCGTCAGCACGAATACCGACTGGCTGGCCATTAGCGGCGACAAGCCGCGCAAGATGCACATCGAGGGCGGCGACAAAGTCTTGGAAGAGTTCGCGGATCAGAGTGGCGGACGAGTATTTTATCCTTATAAGGTGGACGATCTGGCGCAGTCGTTCGTGGATATCGGAACGGAACTGCGCAGCCAGTACTTCATCGCCTATTCACCTTCAAATCCGCAATCCACCGGAAAATATCGCAAGATCGAAGTCCAAACCGACCGCAAAGGCCTGAACGTCCGCACTCGCAAAGGCTATTACGCTACCTCGCCCACCGTACCGCCGTCAGGCAAGTAACCGAGCCTGGTCCTCGCTAAATACGCTGTGCTTCTAACGATCCGACCAGCATCGTCATCCTGCCTGCCCTGAGTGAATTTGCGAAGGGAGGTCGGCGCCTTTGCTTCAAGCCTGCCGAAGGATCTCTCCCGCTTTTCTCAGCGAACTCTCAATTTTTGCGGTGGATTCAATTCAGTGAAGAAATACCGGAAGCCGTCCGCTACTTGAACGGCGCGTAATATCCCTTGCGCGCCAGAACTTTCACGTCAGGACGCGCGACGCTCACTTGGATTTTGCGGAAGGCGCCGTCGCGCTTGAGGTTGATGGGATAGTAGCCCAGCACGTACTGCGAGCGCAGCTCCTCGGAAATCTCGTCGAATGCTTTCTCCAGCGACTTTTCATTGTGCACGTCAATCACGCGCCCGCCGGTGTCGTCCGCCATGCGGTGCGCTACGCCCGGGCCCGTGCCGAACGTCGCCATGCGATCGCTAATCAACAGGACATGAATTACCGCGTCCGAGCGCTGCGCGGCCTCGATGGCGTCCCGCATCCCCAACTTGCTTCCGGTATCTTCCGCGTCGGTCAGAATGATTACGCCCTTGCGGCCGGCTTCGGTGGCCAGTTCGTCGTGGCAGGCCAGATAAACCGCGTCATACAGATCCGTCCCACCGGCGTTGCTCCCTTGCGGAATCGTGCCGGGCGTAACCACGCCTCCTCCGCCCACGGAATTAACACGAGCCCGGCGAATCGCGCTGGAAAGCACGGAAGTGTCCTGCGTGAAATCGGCGAGCAGGTCGACGTCGAAGTCGAAGGTGATCACCATCGCTTCGTCCTTCGGGCGCATCACCTCCCGCAGGAATCGCGACGCAGCGTCCTGTTCAGCGTCAATCATGCGGTCCATGCTGGCGCTGGTGTCAATCAGCAGGCCAAGCGTGATCGGCATATTCACTTCTTTCGCGAAAAATTCCACTTTCTGCTCGACGCCGTCTTCGGTGATCTTGAAGTCTTCCTTGTTTAGGTCGTTGACGATCCCATGCTGCTTATTACGAACCGTAGCGAACACGTTAACGACGTTGGTTGTAATTTTCAGAGGCCCCTGCCCCTGTTGTTGCGGCACATTCTGCGGATTCAATTGCTGGCCTTGCTGGTTGGACTGCGTCTCCGGAATCGGATGCGCGGCCCCCTTGGCGGGTGCCTCCGTCGTCACCCCTACATATCCCGTCAACGCCAAAGTTAAAATGCCCGCCGCGAGGCTGGTCAGCCGCATTGTATAATCTCCCTGTAGCCGGTTGCGTTTGATACGATGCACCGAGCGCGCCAGCGGATGGCTCCGGAAGCTGCCCGGCGCGAAACAAGAACAGTACTTAAAATGGCGCCATTCGGCCGAATCGAGAATCTCTGATGACGCGAATAATTTCGACGCTGGGTATTGTATTACTTTTCGGCGTTCTTGCGGCGGCTCGGCAGTCGGGCGGCCCCGGGACGCAGCAGCAGGAATCCAAACCTCCCGTGCAGCCGGGGCAGTTGGCCCCGCCAGCCGCGCCGCCCGGTGCGCCAGCGCAGGCCCCGCCCGTGCAAACGCCGCAGCCGCAAACCGGCCAGTCGCGACCCGCGCCGCCACCGCCGCAGAATTCCAAGCAAGCGAGCGACACGCGCCAGGCGATTAAAATTCGCACCAACGTGGTGATCGTTCCGGTAACCGTGAAGAACCGGGACGGCCAGTTGATCGGAGATTTGCAAAAGGACGAATTCCGCGTGTTCTGCGACAACGTAGAACAGCAAATTGTTTACTTCACCTCCGATCCATATCCGCTATCGGCTGTCGTGCTGATTGATGACGATCTCTCGATCAAGTCTGCCGACCAGGTGCAAAAAAGTTTAACCGCCATCTCCGGTGGCTTCGGGCCCAACGATGAAGCGGCGGTGGTCACCTACGACCAATTTCCCAACACGGTCTCGGAATTTTCATTCAACAATGACCTGTTGTTTACTCAGCTCAAGCGCCTCGACCTCCATTCGCACTATCCCGGCTCGCCCGTCGGCGGCCCCTTAACCACCGGCGCCACTGCCAACGGACGTTCCCTGGAAACCGGAGCGCCGACGACGCTGGGCGTCCAGCAACAAAAAGAGGACAAGGACCTCGACGACGCAGTGTACGCAGCGGGCGAGATGCTCAAGAGCCGCGGCCGCGATCGTCGCAAAATAATTTTCCTGATTTCCGACGGAAATAATTCCCACAGCAACGAGCACACCCTGGACCAGACTTTGCAGCTCCTGCTCAAGTCCGATGTCTCCGTTTATTCCATTTCCGTGGGCCACGCGTTATTGCAGAAGGAAAGCACTAGGCTGGAGAGATACGCCACGTCCACCGGTGGCGATACTTTTTACGCGGGCAAGGATCGCGGCCTGGAAAACCTCTACGCTTCCGTCACCGAACAGGCCCGCAACCAGTACACCATCACGTTTCAGCCGCAAGACACCGACCGCAGCAAGGATTTTCACAGTATCGAAGTGCGCGTGCGCCGCCCGGACCTGGACGTGACCGCGCGCCAGGGCTATTACCAGAGCGGATTGCACTAAATCTCGCGCGATCGTCGCGAGTATGTCGCAACTCAACAAGGTTTAGAGGTTGTGGCTTCAGCCACGACATTAACGTGGCAAAGGCGAGACGGCTTTAGCCGCTGAAGTACAGGGCTTGCGGTTGTCACGTCGCCAGTAGTGTTCGCTAGCGCTCCAACGTTTTATAAATCGTGTTGGAGGAAAAGTTTTTCTGCTTGACTTCAACGTCCCCGGCCTTTATAGATTGACGAAGCGAATCGAGCGCGTTGCGAAATTTGCGTCGCCGCTGAATCGCCGGGAGAAAGTTCCACAGTAGTTCATGCGCGGAACATCCCGGGCTTGGTCAGGCAGAGAAGCCCAATCGGGAAAAGAAACGGGCGTCACGAGAAATCGCGACGCCCCGTTTTTTTTTGGGGGCGCCAGCTTGCTGTGGGCGGGTCACTCTGAACGCAGCGGCGAGTCTGCACTATCTTTCGCGCCGGCTGCGCGCTGCGTCGGCCGAATCGAAATCAACTGCTCGTGCGCGGGGCACAGCGGCTTGTAATCGCAGAAACCGCAGACGAATCCCGGCTTCGCGGAAAATTCCCGCGCGCGAATCTGGTCCGCCACTTCCGCGATTTTCTCTTTGGTTTCTTTCAACGCTTTGGCATCGCGGGTTCCCGCCACGGCTTCGTTGTTCATTAGGTTGTAAAACACCAGGCGCACAGGATCAAGGTCGAGTACTTCTTCGGCTGCGAGCGCGTACACGCCGAGCTGCAGGTCTTTCGCCGCGGCTTTCGCGTCTTTCGGCCTGCCGGTTTTGTAATCAATGATTTCGACCTGCTGCCCTTCGATGCGGTTCACTTGGTCCATCCGGCCCGTGACGATCACGTCGTGCTCCAGTGGCAGCTCAAAAGTTTTTTCCTGATACAGCACATCGGCTGGCGCGCCGCTATATGTGCGATGAAACGCTTCGAGTTGTTCGCGCCCCGCCTTGCGATATTCCTCCTCGTGATATTTGTCAATGAATCCCGCGGCAGACCATTCCCGATCGTAAATCGTCAGCACGTCTTCCAGCGGCACCTTCTTGCGCTTTCCGTATTCCGCGACGAATTCCTTGATCGTGCGGTGCATCACGTTGCCAAACGTAGCCATGGCATGTGCGCCGCCGCGGATGCCCCACACGTACTGGAACATGTAGCGCATCGGGCAGCGATCATAGGCATCGATCGCCGAAGCGCTCAATTTCAGCGGCTCCGGGCGCGGCGGATGAAAGGCCTTGGCCCACAGCGCCACGCGCGAATACGCTCTGGATGGTTCGCTGCCGGGCGGAAATAATTGCGCCGGGTCGCTCGAACTGGCTTCGGGTCCCGCGGTTTCCTCGGCAGGTGGCACCTGCACTTTGGGCACGAGCTGATGTGTGTCTAGCGTCTTGATTTTCGCGTTCGCCAGGAAGTCGTCGAGAAATGGCGAAGGTTTCTTGCGCTTGTTCACGAGAGTCGAAAGCGTCAGTTGCCGCTCCGCGCGCGTCAACGCCACGTAGAAAAGCCGCCGCTCTTCCTGAATTTGAAAATCAAACTTGGGTTGTTCTTCTTTCATCAGCTCCGGCGGAAATTCGAAGACGACCTTGCGCACGCCGGAAGGGAAGTCGTTCTTCGAAACACGCAGGATGAAAACGTGCGGGAATTCCAGGCCCTTGGCGGCGTGCACGGTCATCAACTGCACGGCGTCGTCGGAGATTTCTTCTTCGAGCGAAATGTCTCCGCCCGCTTCGTAAAAATACGCGAGGTATTCGATGAAATGTCGCAGCTGTTTTTCTTCGCTCTTGCGTTCCCATTCTTTTACGAACGTCACGAAGCGGTCGAGGTAGTAGCGGTCTTGGTCCGAAGGCAGCGGCGCTAGGGCCAGCCCGGCGATCAGTTCGTCCACCAATTCCGTTGCGCTGGAACGCTTCGCGCTTTGGCGCAACTGATTCAACAGCCCCACCAATTCGCCGAGCCGGCCTCGCGCGTTGAATGGCGCTTCGTTCTGCGCGGTTTCCAGCTCGTCTCCCATCGGCCGGCGATGGTTTTTCTCGGCGCGCTCCGCCAGGCGCACCAGGTCGCGCGGTTCCAGCTCCCAGTACGGCGCGGCCAGCACGCGCGCACAGGCTACATTGTCCCCTGGCACCGCGATCAGCCGCAGCCACGCGAGCAAATCGCGCACCAGCGTGCTGGATAGAATTGATAATTTGCGAATCACAAACGGAATCTCGCGCCTGCGCAATTCGTCCACCAGCTTTTCCCGGTGCGTGTGCTTGCGGTACAGCACCGCGAAGGTGCGCCAGGCCGCGCCTGCCGCGTGCAGCCGCTCGATTTCGGAATTGACCCAATGCGCTTCCTCTTCGGGCGAGCCAAATTCCGCGACACGAATTTTTTCGCCCTCGCGATTTTCCGTGGTCAGCGCCTTGGGCGGCAGCAGTGGAGATTTTTCGTTGTGCTGGATCACTTCGCCGGCCACACGCAGGATTCGCTGCGTCGAACGGTAATTCTGCGAAAGGGAAACCAGGAATTTCTTTGTGGCCGGGCCCAGCTTCGCGTCGGTGACGCCGCAGAAGCGCTTCAGAAAAATCGTGAAGCTCCCGAACGAAGCGCCACGGAAGCGATAAATCGCCTGGTCGTCGTCGCCCACCGCGACAATGTTGCGGCGTTCGCCCGCGAGCAGCCACAGCAGTTCAAGTTGCGCGATGTTCGTGTCCTGAAATTCGTCCACCAGAATGTAGCGGTACTGTTCGTGCATCCGCTGACGCAGAGAATCGTCGTCGCGCAACCGCTGCACCGCATGCAAAAGTTGCTCGCCGAACGTCAGTAGGTTGCGTTCGCGCAATAGCCGCTCGCTGACGCGATAGACTCGCGCCAACTCCTCCTGTCGCGCGACTTCGTCCTCTGCGATTTGTAGCGCGTCGGATTCCAGCGATTTCTTTCCGGCCTCATGTTTCTTCCGCAGCCCTGCGACGAATCGCTCGTAATCTTCGGGCGTAACCAACTCGTCCTGGCAGCGCGAAAAGAATTTCACAAAATCGCTGATGAACTCGCCGGGATCCTGCAGTCTGCGGAAATGTTTTAGATCGAGTTCGCCGATGTGCCGCCGCAGCAAAATCTTGTGGTCAATTTCATCGAGCGGCTGCGAATCCGGGTTCGTCGCCTGCAATATTTTTTCCAGGCAGAATTTATGGAATGTGCTCAGCCACACGCCCTCGGCGCGCTCGCCGATGGCTTTCACCACGCGGCTCTTCATCTGCCCGGCGGCTTTGTCGGTGAACGTGAGACCTAGAATGCTCTCGCCGGCCAGCTCCGGATTCGTCTCCAGCAAATTCCGGATCCGCTCGATGATCACGCGCGTCTTGCCCGTGCCCGCGCCCGCCACCACCAGCAGCGGTCCATCGCCATGCTCCACCGCAGCGCGCTGGCCCGCGTTTAGCCCGGCGTTCGCTCCGGAATTTCGCTCCGTGTTTTTGTTGGCCTTCATGGTCGGCAATTCCCGCACGATTATCTTAACAGACTTTGCCGTAGGCGAACGGAAGGCGAAGATTCCAAAGTGCCCGCCGCCACCGAGGCGCTCTAAGACTAGGAGTGACTCGGGCGAGTCGAGGACCTGCGACGACAATCAAGTTTCGGTTTCCGGCGCGCTGATCCCACGCGTGATTCAAGAAATCGGCAGCTTCCCGATCGAAAAGACGTCGCTTTCATGGATTCGAACGCCCGCAGTGTGTTTGCGGCACCGCGTACGTCAAGTAGCGGAAAGGCTCTTCACCTGCTGCTCGTTCAACCCGAAGAGCGACGGAGCGGCCACGCCGAGGATCCCGAGATATAAATAAATCTGGCCACGATGATGCACTTCGTGCTCGAGCATGGCGCGCAGCAATTTCCATACAGTGATGGGGTGGCCGTCGGCGGATTTGCCTTTTGCGTTCCACTGTTCGTCGGACAGTTCGCGAAATATTTGCATGGACTCAGCGTGCAGGCGCTCCATGAACGTGAGGATGTTCTGTTGTCCGTCGGCTAGGTCGCGGCCGCAGCCCTTGTATTGGTTCGGCCGCCCGCACGCTCCTTCCGCGAACACGAATCGTTCGGTCGCGGCGATATGGCGCGCCAGGTCGCCAAGTGTGAATGCGCCGGCGCGGCAGGTCCACTCGAACTGGTCCTGCGCAATGCAACGGACCACACGCATGGTCCTCCCGCGCACCTGCTCGAAATTATGCAGGAATTCGTCACGCTCCATAGCCGTCCGCCGTGGGCGTCCGTTACAGCCGATTTTCCAGGATGATGATACACCTGAAGATCGCGCTCGGATTTGCGCCGCGCCAGGCGGCGCGCGAATACCGGACGGCTGCAAAATTGACCGCGTTTCACGCGCCGCTTATACTTGTATTTCGGACAAACGAAGCCAGAAGGAGCATTCATCATGGAACGACCTGTCATCTTAAGCGCCGTGCGCACGCCCATCGGGAAATTCATGGGCGGGCTCGCGCCTCTTTCCGCGACGGAGCTCGGCGCGAAAGCCGTCGCCGAAGTCGTGCGCCGCGCCGGCATCGAGCCCAAGCAGGTCGACGAAGCAATAATGGGCAACGTCGTGCAGGCTGGCTTGGGACAGAATCCCGCGCGCCAGGCGGCGCTGCGCGGCGGTCTCGACGCGCGCGTCGCGGCCATGACTATCAACAAAGTTTGCGGTTCAGGATTAAAAGCTGTGGCGCTCGCGGCGCAAGCGGTGCAGCTTGGCGAATCGGAGGTGGTCGTCGCCGGCGGCATGGAGTCCATGTCCAATTGTCCCTACCTTCTGAAAGGTGCCCGCACCGGCTTCCGCCTGGGCAATCAGGAAATGATCGATTCCATGATCAACGACGGCCTGTGGGACGTGTACGAAGATTTTCACATGGGCGTCACCGGGGAACTGGTTGCCGAAAAATACAAAATTTCGCGCCAGGAACAGGATCAGTTCGCACTGGAAAGCCATCAGAAAGCTGTTCGCGCTATGAAGTCTTGCTTCTTCAGTGCGCAGATCGTCCCGGTAGAAATTCCGCAGAAGAAGGGCGAGGCGGTCACAATCAAAATGGACGAATCGCCGCGCGAGGATACTTCGCTGGAAATTCTCGCGAAGCTGAAGCCAGCATTCAAAAAAGACGGTACGGTGACGGCCGGGAACGCGCCGGGAACCAATGACGGCGCCGCAGCCGTGATCGTCACCAGCGAGAAAAATGCCGCGCGCTTCGGAAAGCAGCCCATGGCGCGCATCGTCGCGCAAGCCGTCAGCGGTGTCGAGCCGAAGTGGGTGATGATGGCCCCGGTGGACGCTGTCGAAAAACTCCTGCAGAAAACCGGCTGGGACCGCGATAAAGACGTGGACCTGTACGAATTGAACGAAGCTTTCGCGGTAGCCGCCATCGCCGTAACCCGTGTGCTCAAACTCAACCCCGAAAAAGTAAACGTCAACGGCGGCGCGGTGGCGCTAGGTCATCCGATCGGCGCATCCGGCGCGCGCGTTCTGGTCACGTTGCTGTACGAGCTGCAGCGCCGCAATCTCAAGCGCGGCATAGCAGCCCTCTGCCTCGGCGGCGGCAACGCTGTAGCGCTCGCCATCGAGTTGCCGTAGCGCCGGCTTGCCCTGAGAGCCCGCCGGTGGCAGGATCGAAGGGCATCTTGCCGCCTCTAGCTTTCGCGTTAACGCACTTCGGAGCGCCCAGAAATCCATGTTCTGCCCTGAGTGTAGAGCTGAGTACCGGTCCGGTTTCACACGTTGCTCCGATTGCGACGTCGCACTCGTGGAGCGTCTCGAAGAAACGGAAGTTCATTCCAACAATCCTCAGCTATCAGGCACACCCGAACTTCTATGGACCGGGACTGACGCGCGAACGCGGGATGAAATTATTGAAGCACTCGAAGCTTCGAAGATTGCTTATCACGAGCGTAACGAGCAGGTAGGGGCGCTGCGGAATTGGTCGGAGGAGGTCTATGCGATTTTCACTCATGCGCGTGACCATCGCGCGGCCAGCGCGGCGCTGGAGCAGGCCAATCGCTGCCGCGAAACGGCGCCAGACGAAACGGACGACGGGCCCGAGGACTCTGGTTCGTCCGCGCCAGAACTGCAGGCGGCTGACGACGACGAGCTATCCGAAGTACCGCTCGATTACGTTCCCGAAGATTTTGATCCGGACGAAGCGACCGTCGAGGTGTGGTCCGGCCAGGACGCGACAATGAGAGAAAGCCTGATCATCTTCCTCCGCGACATCGGCATCGGCTCCGCAACCAGCGATTCCGCTGGCCGGCTGCGAATTCGCGTCACGCCTGCATCACAAAAACGAGCGCAAGAGATGATTCGCCAAAACATAGACGCGTCCGCAACACCCTGATTATCTCGGCGCACCTGTGGCGCTGCGCAGCGCGCAGCGAGATGCTTGACGTTGCTCCACCTCCTATGTTTCCTTTAGTTCCGCTACATCGTTCTTCGTTTCGGAGGCTTCATGTCTGTTGATGCAATCAAGACTGTCGCGGTGCTCGGGGCCGGCACCATGGGCAACGGTATCGCCCACGTCTTTGCGCGTGCCGGCTACAGCGTGATTCTGCGCGACGTCGAAACGCGCTTCCTCGACCGCGGCCTGGAAACCATCGGCAAGAACCTCGACCGCGAAGTGAAGAAGGAAAAAATCACTGCCAGCGAAAAGCCGCTAATACTCGCGCGCATCCAGCCCACGACCGACGTCGTCGCGCTCGCGGCCGCCGGTTTCGCCGTCGAAGCCGTCCCCGAACAGCTCGACCTGAAAGTCCGCCTGCTGAAAGATGTGGATGCGGCGCTCAAGCCCGGCGTGATCCTCGCCAGCAATACGTCCTCGATTTCCATCACGCAGCTCGCCGCGCAAACCTCGCGCCCGGAAAAATTCATCGGCATGCACTTCATGAATCCGGTCCCCATGATGGCGCTGGTGGAAGTAATTCGTGGCTTGGCCACCAGTGACGACACTTTTCACGTCACCATGTCCCTGTGTGAAAAGTTGGAAAAGAAACCCGTCGCGGTGAACGACGCACCCGGCTTCGTTTCCAACCGCGTTCTGATGCCGCTGATCAATGAAGCCGCTTTCGCGGTGATGGAAGGCGTCGCCACTCCCGAAGCAGTAGACGCCGTGATGAAAATGGGCATGAACCATCCCATGGGCCCGCTGGAACTGGCTGATTTCATCGGCCTGGATGTCTGCGTAAACATCCTCGAAGTTCTGCAAACCGGCTTCGGCGATCCCAAATATCGCGCCTGCCCCCTGCTGCGCAAATACGTAGCCGCCGGCTGGTTAGGCCGCAAATCCGGCCGCGGCTTCTACAAGTATTGACGCCATGCGCCAAAATACCTTTTGCTTTTTGTTCGCCTCGTGATAATATGACCCTCGAAATGGCCGAGCCGGGAACGGGCACTCAGTGTTAGACTCACTCCGCCTCGGTCTCCAGCTAAGACCAAACAGAAAGTCCTCTTGAGGTGGCACTGTGAACGACGAAAAGTCAAAAAACCTGGATTTGGCAATCTCGCAGATTGAAAAGCAGTACGGCAAGGGCTCCATCATGCGCCTGGGGAACAAAGACGTGCTCGTCCCCGTGAACGTAATCCCCACCGGCTCGATCTCCATTGACGCAGCGCTCGGCGTGGGCGGCTTCCCGCGCGGCCGCGTGATCGAAGTGTATGGCCCGGAATCAGGCGGCAAGACCACGCTGACCCTGCACGTGATCGCCGAAGCCCAAAAGCTGGGCGGCCAGGCGGCTTTCATTGACGCCGAACACGCGCTCGATCCTTCCTACGCCCGCAAGCTGGGTGTGGACGTGGACAACCTGCTGGTGTCGCAGCCGGACAACGGCGAACAGGCGCTGGAAATTGCCGAGGCGCTGATCCGTTCGAATGCGGTGGACATTATTGTGGTGGACTCGGTGGCCGCCCTGGTGCCGCGCGCAGAACTCGAAGGCGATATGGGCGACGCGCAGATGGGCCTGCAGGCGCGCTTGATGTCGCAAGCCCTGCGCAAACTCACCGCCATCGTCTCGAAATCGAAGACCTGCCTGATTTTCATCAACCAGATCCGCGAGAAGATCGGCGTGATGTTCGGCAATCCGGAAACCACCACGGGCGGCCGCGCGCTGAAGTTTTACGCCTCCATCCGCGTGGATATCCGGCGCATCCAGTCCATCAAGGAAGGCGATCGCGTCATCGGTTCACGCACCCGCGCGAAAATCGTGAAAAACAAAGTTGCAGCGCCGTTCCGCGAGGCGGAGTTCGACATCATTTACGGTGAAGGCGTCTCGCGCGAAGGCGATTTGATAGACCTCGGCGTCACCAACGGCCTGCTCGAAAAATCCGGCACCTGGATTTCCTACAAGAACGAACGCCTGGGCCAGGGCCGCGAAAATGCCCGCGTTTTCCTCAAGGAAAACACCGACATCCGCGGCAAGATCGAACACGACCTGCGCAAGCAGCTCGGTTTGCTCGCGCATCCCGCCGTTCCAGCCGATGGAAACGGCAAGCCCTCGGCTGAAGCGCAAAAGATCGCTACGGACGCGGCCAAGCAACCGCCAAAAGCGGCCGCTGCAAGCGCTTCCTCGCAGAGTCGCATGGGCCGCTAGCACCGGATCGGCACCTGTGCCACACGAAAAATTTCACCCGGACGCGGGGCGGCTTGTTGCCGCCTCGCCCTCTGGCTTGCTATTTAGCCCTGTTTTGCCCGCAGTCCGCATCTGTCCTTTAGGCCAGTAATGCCGCGCAGGAAAGCTGTACTCCTTAACAGTTGCACTCCCTATGTACCTTCCGTAAACTGACACTCAATCGGCTAAATGATGCGGTATTCGGCGCCGATATAGGACCCAATGCAACCTAGCCCAGCCGTCAAACAGTTTGTCCCGGTTTTGTGCCTTTTTCTCGCGGGCACTTTCGCCGTCGCGTCGGCGGCCACACCAGCGGCCACCACGACGCGCACGCACCACAGAAAGACCGGCATCTCCGCCTACGGTGATCCCGCTAAAAATGATGATGCAACCTACGACGACCCGGTAATTCGCGAGGTTGCGGTGAACGCGCTCGGCCACGCCAACGGCTCGGTGCTCGCGATGGACCCATCCACCGGCCGTATCCTCACAATCGTCAATCAGAAGATGGCTTTTTCTTCCGGCTTCGAGCCGTGCTCCACGATCAAGCCCGTCATCGCCCTCGCTGGGCTGCAGGAAGGCGTGATCACTCGTGACACCATGCTCAAAGTGGGTCATCGCCGCTATATGGACCTCACCGAAGCGATGGCGCATTCCAATAACGTATATTTTGAAGAGGTCGGCACGCGCCTGGGTTTCCCGCGCGTCCACCAATACGCGCAACTGGTCGGCTTGGGCGAACGCGCCGGTTACGGCATTCCCGAAGAGCAGCCCGGTTTGGTGCCCTCCGCTCCTCCGGCATATGGCGGAGTCGCGCGCATGTCCAGTTTCGGCGAAGGCATCCGCCTGACCCCGCTGCAGCTCGCTTCGCTCGTTTCCACTCTGGCGAACGGCGGCACGCAGTATTACTTGCAATATCCGCGCACCGAAGAAGCGCGTCAAAATTTTCAGCCACGCGTGCGCCAGCAACTTGATATCGCGCCGCTGCTGCCCGATTTGCGCGAAGGGATGCTGGCTGCCGTAATGTACGGCACCGCGAAGCAAAGCTACGATCCCGATGGCGAGCAGGCCCTCGGCAAGACCGGCACGTGCAACGACGAATCGCTCGGCGGACGCCTCGGCTGGTTTGTATCCTATGCTGACCAGGCGCATCCGAAAATCGTGCTGGTGGTTCTGATTCGCGGAGGTGGCCGTGCCGTGAGCGGTCCGCATGCCTCCGAAATCGCCGGCCGGATCTACCACGGCCTGCGCGAACGAAATTATTTCGCCGCGTCCGCACGCAGAACGCAGTTCACCACAGCCGCAGGCGCATCCCACTAGCCTTTCACGGCGTCGAAGTCTCGTGGGCTCAGTTCCTTTTGTCTCGGGTTTTCTCTGCGCAGTCTGCAACTCTGCGGTATCAGGCGTTTCGTACAAGTACTCTGAAATCCGCCAACCTCGTCTGTTACCACCATGAACAAATCCACCGCATTTCACTTCCTGCCCCTCATCGCATTGCGCTATGCTCCCATCTTCGTAAATTATTCGCGGTAGGAAATTATGGGAGCAAAAATCAAAGTTCTAATCTGCATTTTGTTGCTCGGAGTGGCTGGGGTGGGTGTAGTCGCCGTGAATTACTTCCGCACCGCCGCAGCCGACTACGAAATCATGACGCAGACTTCTCCCTCGCGCGACGAAGCCCATCGCATGCAGGAGCAGCTCGTCCTGTTCACCGAAGCAGTGGTCCCGGCGCGCCTGCCGTTCCCAGCTTTCCTGCAGAGTATGGGGTTCGATTCGAACTCCGCCGCGCGTCTGGTCGCGTCCGCGCAATCGGTTTTCGATCTGCGGCATCTGCGTGCGGGAAATCGCTTCGTAGTGGGGCGCTCGATCCTGGGTGATCTGCGCGAAGTGCGCTATCGCATTGATGCTGATCGCGTCCTCTACATCCGGCCGCAGGGAAATGATTTCCATGCGGAGGTGCAGACCCTTCCGTCGGAAACGGAGGAAGTGGGCGTCATCGGCAAAGTCAACGGCTCCCTTTTCGGCGCCGTGTTGGATGCGGGAGAAAGGCCGGAGCTGGCCATGCGCCTGGCGGAGATTTTCGGCTGGGACCTGGATTTTTACACTGATCCGCGACCGGGCGACACTTTCCGCGTGGTCGTCGAAAAGAAAACTCTGGCGACTGGCGAAATCGCTTCCTACGGCCGAATCCTCGCGGCGGAGTACAACAACGGCTCGCATCCTTACCGCGCGTTTTTGTTTCATGGCCCCAACGGCGCGCCTGCGTATTACACGCCGGAAGGGAAGTCCATGAAGAAAGCCTTTCTGCATTCGCCGCTGAAATTCGCCGCCGTGATCACTTCGCATTTCAGCGAGCACCGCTTCCATCCAATTCTGAAGGAATACCGCCCGCACCTGGGCATTGATTACGCCGCGCCCACCGGCACGCCCGTGCAGACCATCGGCGATGGCCGCGTGATTTTCGCCGGCAGGAAAGGCGGCGCGGGCAATCTGATCGAAATTCAGCACAACAACGGTTACACCACGTATTACATGCACCTGTCGCGAGTGCTGGTGCGTTCCGGCCAACGCGTCGAGCAGGGCCAGCGCATCGGCCTGGTCGGCATGACCGGCCTCGCCACCGGCCCGCATCTGGATTTCCGCATCCAGCGCGGCAAAGAATTCCTGAACTTCGAGCACCTCCCGCTGCCCCCGTCCGACCCAGTCACCAAGCGCGACTGGAACGAATTCGTAGCAGCGCGCGACCACGCGTTAGCCTTGATGCCTCCGCTGCCGTCGCAGCAAGCCACAGCCGTCGCCAAAAATTCGCCGCCAGCGTCTCTCCCGCCAGTTTCCACGTCTTCGGTTCCAGTCAACTAATCGCGTGATAGCGTAACCCGACAGCATCGGTGATCCGTCGCGAATTTGTGGAGTGCTGCGTCCTGCCGCCTCTTTTGCGTCGCCGGATTCGGCGCGCGAGAAGCGAGCGAGGGAAGGCTCGACAGGGAAAGCGGAGAATCGAGAGCCGGTAGCAGGGAGATGGATTCGGCGGATTATCGGATCGTGCATTTATTGGCGATTAGAGCGGGATGCGGTTGTTTGTTTTCTGCGAGTTGCGAGTTGCTCAGTGACGGGTCATTTTGCGGCTTCGCAGACGATCCCTCATTTCCAGGCGCCACAAATGGACTCGAGTAACACTGAGGGAATTGCCCGGTAGCCGACGATCAGTCCCCCTGGCGGTGGTCCTGACTGGGAATGTCACATATTGAAGATGTAAAGCAGCAGCCGGGTGAGGAACAGGTCCGCAACCAGGACGGCCAAAGAGGACACGACAAAAGCCATGATCGTGGCGCGGCCCACCCCGGCTGTGCCACCTTCAACGCGTAACCCCTGATAACAACCCACCGTCGCGACGATAAATCCGAAAACAATCGGTTTCGAAAAGCCGATAACGAGGTCGCCTAAAACTAGGGCTTTGATGGCGCGTGTCCAGAACTGTTCCGCATCAATGTGTAGTGTAACTGTCGCGATTAAGAATCCGCCGAACAGACCTGCGCAGTCACCGATGGCCACGAGCAAAGGTAGGGTCAAAACCGTCGCAAGCACACGCGGAGTCATCAGCTTGCGAATTGGGTCAATTCCGAGCCCGCGCATAGCGTCCACCTGTTCAGTAACGAGCATGGAGCCCAACTGGGAAGCCATCCCAGTGGCGTTCCGTCCCGCCACCAGAAGCGCCGTAAATACCGGACCGAGTTCGCGGAGGAGCGAGAGCGAAAGGGCGTCACCCGTCAGAACCGTTTCGCCGAAGCGCTTAAATTGTGATGCTGCATTCAGTACGATTACACCGCCAACGCAGGCAAGTGCTACGACGATGATCGGCAACGATCCCGCCCCGATCAGGTCAATCTGCTCCACCAAGTCGGCAGAGTAACGGGTTGTACTGAAGATTACCCGAACCGAATGAATAGCGAGCAGCGAGTAGTCCTGAAGGTAGAAAATCGGCATTTTCAACGCTTTCCCAATGGCTGAGAAAACCGAACGTGGTTGCACGGTCACACTCCTTTACAGTGGCTGCTACCATTCTCTCTCGAAGTCTTCACAAGAAAGCCGGAACAGGGAACATACATCAGGATAGGTCAGGACAGAAGCCGACGCTGGAATTCTGATTCAGGCATGTTACCAAATGTCCAGTGAGAACCGTGGAACGTCCGCAGTCGAAATAACTCGGCAGAAAACAGAACTCGATCAACTCCGGCACCGCTCTTCGATTCTCGAAGCTGGGAACGGAACATGCTGTGCATGATTAGCGCGGCGGTCTCAATTGCGCGAAACCGGAGTTGGCTTCCGCGTTGACTTGGGTTTCTGCGACGGCCTAAGATGCTCGCTTGAGCGTTTTGCACACGTGAGCGACCAGACCGTCTCGCATTACCGAATTGTCGAAAAAGTCGGCGCCGGCGGGATGGGCGTGGTGTATCGCGCGCACGATGACCGGCTGAACCGCGACGTTGCTCTGAAATTTCTCCCCGATGAATTGAATTACGACGAAAACGCGCGCGCTCTCTTGATTCGCGAGGCGCGCACCGCTTCCGCGCTGAACCATCCCAACATCTGCACGATTTACGACGTGGGCGAAGCCGACGGCAAGAGCTACATCGTCATGGAATTTGTCAGCGGCCGTTCCTTGGCCGAGCAGATTCCGGAAGACGGGCTTCCGGTGGAGACGGTGATTCGCTACGGCGAGCAAATCGCCGACGCCATGGCGCATGCGCACGAGCGCGGCGTGATTCATCGCGATCTGAAAACTCCCAACGTCATCGTCATGCCCGGAGGCCGCGTCAAGGTTTTGGATTTTGGCCTGGCCAAGCACATGACTCCGGGCGAGATCACGCTGAAGACGCAATCCATCAGCACGCTGACTTCAGAGGGCGCGATTGTAGGGACCATGCACTACATGGCGCCGGAATTATTTCGCGGCGAGCCGGCCGACGCGCGCAGCGATATATGGGCGCTGGGCGTGGTGCTCTATGAGATGTCCAACGGCAAGAGACCCTTCCGCGGGAGAACTTCGTACGAATTGAGCTCGATGATCCTGCACGATTCGCCGCCGCCGTTGCGCGATAACGTGCCGTTGGGGCTGCGCTCCGTGATCGAGCACTGCCTGGCGAAGGATCCGGCGCAGCGCTACCAGCACGCCAGCGAAATCCGCGCGGCGCTGGAAGCTCTGCGCACGAATTCGGCGGTGATTCCGGCGAGCGCGATTCTACCCTCTGGGATTCAGCCGCCGGCCGCGGCCGGTCGCTCGCGATTGAAGCGCGCGCTGTTGGCTTCATCGGCGGTAGCGGCGTTGGTGCTCACAACCGCGTTCGTCTGGAAACTCGTGGAGGTAAAGTGGCGCGGGTCGGCGGCCGTGGGCGCGGCGTCTATTCAATCTCTTGCCGTGCTGCCGCTGGAGAATCTCACCGGCGATCCCAAGCAGGATTATTTCGCCGATGGGATGTGCGACGCGCTGATCACGGAACTTTCTCAGATTAAGAAACTCCGCGTCATCTCGCGCACTTCGGTGATGCAGTACAAGGACAAACACGAAAGCCCGGCGCAGATCGCGCAGGAGCTGGGCGTGGACGCGCTGGTGGAAGGATCCGTGCTGCGTTCAAACGATCGCGTGCGCATTTCCGCGGAACTGGTGCAGCCGCAAACGGGACAGAACCTTTGGGCGCATAGCTACGAACGCACCGTGACGGACATACTGTCGTTGCAGAGCGACGTGGCACGCGATATCGTCACGCAAATTCAGATTCAAATGACGCAGCCGGAGCAAGAGCGCCTGGCGAAAACGCGTACCGTGATTCCGGCCGCATACGACGCGTACCTGCAAGGGAATTACTTCGTCGCGAAACGCACCGGCGAGGCAGTGACGCAAGCCGTTGCCGATTACCGCCAGGCAATCCAGTTGGATCCAACCTACGCGCCGTCGTATGCGGGCTTGGCGGGCGCTCTGACGCTGGCGGCGGATTACAAGGACGTGCCATCTTCGCAAGTGCTGCCCGAGGCCGAAGCGGCGGCGGTGAAAGCGCTGCAACTCGACGACAATCTTGCTTCCGCGCACGCTGTGCTGGGCCAGATTCGCGCTTATCGCCTGGAATGGTCCGGCGTGCTGGATGAATTCCAACGCGCGATCGAACTGAATCCGGGAGAAGCGAACAGTCACCATTGGCATGGGCTGGCGCTGGCGTGTGCCGGCAGAAGCGACGAAGCAATCTCGGAAATGAAGCTGGCGCAGGAACTCGATCCGCGCTCGCTGATTATCAACGCCAATTTATCGTGGGTGCTGTATCTGGCCGGCCGGAACGACGAGGCTGTTGCGCAGGCGCGGAAGACCGTGACGATGGACCCCAGTTTCGCGGTGGCGCACGGATATCTCGGCCAGGCCTATCTGGCGCAGGGGGAATACGCGAAGGCTTTGCAAGAGTTGCAGCAGGCGCTGGCGCTTTCCGGAAACGAAACATCGTTTAAGGCGGAGCTGGGGAATGCTTACGCGGTCGCGGGCAAGAAACCGGAGGCCCTCGCGAGCCTGCACGATCTGTTGCAGATGTCGTCGCGGCAATTTGTTTCGTCGTACAGCATTGCACTGATTTACGCGGGCCTGCAGGACAAGGATGAAGCATTCCAGTGGCTGGAAAAAGCGTATGCGGAGCGCTCCGTCCGGCTGATAAATATCGCCGTGCATCCTCGATTTGCCAGTTTGCATTCCGATCCAAGATTTGCAGCGCTGGTACAGCGAATCGGCCTGCCTTTTACGCCGGCAGGCGGGAGTGCAAAGTGAAAAGCGCACCAGGATGTGGGTGGCGATGCGGGCTGGTGAAATTCGAATTGCCGCGGGTGCCGGCGCGCTGGTGAAAAATAACTTGCGGCGCAATCTTTCTTGACGCTGTGTCGGGCGTCAACTACACTTTCGGCGTCCCGCGCACACCACCCGGAATCGGCCCCAGTTTTTCAATCTTTGTAATTCTCAGTGCGCTGGTTGGGAGAACGCGATGGCCAAAATCAGCTTCACGCTAAAGAGCATCACCAAGGAAATCAAGAAGGCGGAGAAAAAACTCCTGGCACTTCGCCGAAAAGTCATTAAGGGCGATCTCAAAAAGATCGAACTGAATTTGCGCAGCCTCAAAAAAGCCCACAGTATCATTGGAGTTGTTTGCCGGCCGCCTACTCTATTCGGACAGACGTTTACGGCCAAATCTAAATCGAAGTAAAGCCGTCCGCGGTACCGTACCATTGGGAACCGGCACCGCTTCCCATGCAAGGAATGTAACGCGAGATCGCGAGGGAGGCCCGAATGGCTAAGATCAAATTTACGCTTCATGGCGTTGCCAACGAAATTCGCAAAGCGGAGAAGAAGCTGCGGTCCATGCGCTCCAAGGTCGTCAAGGCTGACCAAAAGAAAATCGATTTGAATCTGCGCGAACTGGAAACATCGTATAGGCGAATACGAAACATTTGCCCGCTCGCGGAGACGCCGATTAAACCGTTCGGCCAATGGTTCAGAACGAAAGCGAACTGAAGAACATTGACAGACTGATGTTTTTTTCTGGCGCCTTGATCTAAACCGTCTCGCATGCCTAAAGCAAGAAAGGTGCTGTTCCGGCGCTCTCCTTTTTTGGTTTCCTACTGGAACGATGCGGAACTCATCTTCGAGAATTATGCGACTGGCAAAGGCGCGACTGCCGCGCCGATCGCCACCGAAGTATTGAACTTCTTCAGCCGCTGGCGTTCTGCTGACGCACTTTTCCGGCACCTTCCGCAATACTCACCTTCGTCGCTGCGTGCAGCGTTTAGAGAGCTGGTGCGACATTCGCTGCTGCAGCGCTCCGACCGCAAACTTCAACCTCTGGAGCATTCGATGTCTGCCTGGAAGGATTGGAATCCGGCGGCGGGATTCTTTCACTTCACTGGACGCGACTTGCCGTTTGAAGCAGACCTGCTGCGTATGGGTCGTTACATGGAAGAATTGACGCACGAGAAGGCGATGCCGGTTCCGGTGAAGCGTTATCCGCGGGCTGCGCAGACGATGCTGCCGCCACCGCGCGAGCAGGGCGAATTCACGCGCGTGCTCACATCGCGGAGAACGTGGCGAAGATTCGGAGCGGGAAAAGTTGCGCTGGCGGACCTGGCCACGCTCTTGGGATTGACGTGGGGAGTTCGCGAGTGGGTTGCGGTGCCGCCGCTGGGGCGGTTTGCGGTGAAGACCTCTCCATCGGGCGGAGCGCTACATCCCATTGAGGCTTACGTTGTGGCGCGGGACGTGGAGGGAATTGCTCCGGGGATTTATCACTACGACGCGGCCAGGCAGCGATTGGAATTGCTGCGGCGCGGTATGACGCGCGATCAGATGTCCGATTATGTGATCGGCCAGAGATGGTTTTCCGATGCGGCGGCGTTTGTGTTCATGACGGCGGTGTTCACGCGCACGCAATGGAAGTATCGCTATCCGCGGGCTTATCGCGTGGTGCTAACGGAAGCGGGCCATTTGTGCCAAACGTTTTGTTTGGTGGCGACTTGGCTGGGACTGGCGCCGTTTTGCACGATGGCGATGGCGGATTCGAAGATTGACCGCGATTTGGGGATTGATGGAGTGACGGAGGGAGTGTTGTACGTCGCGGGCGTGGGAAAAAGGCCTGAAGGCATGGACTGGAAAACGGCGTCTTTGCCGATTGATCCGACGGGGAAGAAGCGCAGGTTGCGCGGATAGGGGCGTGGAGAAATCGAAGAGAGATCCTTCACCGGCTATCGCGGGTTCAGGATGACGGCCGCTACAAATTCAAAAGCTAAGTCAAAGACGCCCGCCTGAAGGCGGCCGCTACAAATTCAGAAGCAAGTTCAAAAGACAAGTCAAATGCCAAGAGCCGGCGGGACGCCGGCGCTACAAATTCAGACACAAAGTCAAAAACTGGGATGCGGCGTGCTTATGCTTTTAGTTCCCAGGTGTCGCCGGCGCGTAGGAGTTTGGCCAGGTCGCCTTTGCCTTTTTTGGCGATTACTTCCTTGATTTGCTGTTGGATCAGGTCTTCGTAGCGCGGGACGCCTTGCAGGGCGCGGAGGACGCCGATGGGCGTGGGGAATCCAGGCATGGAGTCCATGCGCGAAAGAGCAAAAGCGTAGACTGGATTTGGATTGTGCTCGTCGTGAACCAGCAAATGTTTTTCGCTGGTTCCGTTTCCGAGCGCGACGACTTCGAGATCCAGGCCGACCAGGCGAATTCCTTTGTCGCGATTCTTGCCGAAGATGAGCGGCTTGCCGTGTTCGAGTTGGACGACTTGTTCGCTGCGCGCTTCTTTTTCGGTGATGGTTTCCCAGGCGCCGTCGTTGAAAATATTGCAATTCTGCAGGATTTCGATGTAGGCGGAGCCTTGATGGGCCGCCGCTTTTCTGAGAGTTTCTTTGAGGTGCTGCTGAAAAACGTCCACGGAGCGCGCGATGAAAGTGGCTTCGGAACCAAGCGCGAGCGAAAGCGGGCTGAAGGGGCGATCCACCGATCCGAACGGCGTGGATTTGGCTTTTTTGCCGACTTCTGAGGTGGGCGAGTATTGGCCTTTCGTCAGTCCGTAAATTTTATTGTTGAACATCAGGACTTTGAGGCCGACGTTGCGGCGCAGCATGTGAATGGTGTGATTACCGCCGATGGAGAGCGAGTCGCCGTCGCCGGTGGCCACCCAGACGTCGAGATCGGGGCGAATCAGTTTTACGCCGGTGGCGATGGCGGGCGCGCGGCCGTGAATGGTGTGGAAACCGAAGGTGTTCATGTAATACGGGAAGCGGCTGGAGCAGCCGATGCCGGAAATGAAAACGAATTTTTCGCGCGGGAGGCCGAGTTCGGCGAAGACAGCCTGTACGGCGGCGAGGATAGCGTAGTCGCCGCAGCCGGGGCACCAGCGGATTTCCTGGTCGGTCTGGAAATCTTTTTTCGTGTAAACCGGAAGCGTGGCCGTGGTCATTTTCAATCACCCCAAAGGCGCCCGTCCCGCTTCGCGGGACGGCCCCTACAAAGTCAAAAGCAAATTCAAAGACAATTCAACAGCTAAGAGCCGGCGAGACGCCGGCGCTATTTAGTCGAGCAGCTCTTCGATCTTTGCTTCGATTTCGGATTGCTTGAAGGGCTTGCCTTGGATCTTGCCATAACTTTCGGCGTCCACCAAAAATTTTGCGCGCAGGATCATGGACAGCTGGCCCATATTCATTTCCGGGACGAGAATTTTTTTATAGCGCTTCAGAATATCGCCGAGATTGCGCGGCAGAGGATTCAGGTGGCGCAGGTGCACGTGGCCGATGCGGTGACCCTTCTCGCGCATCGGTTTCATCGCGGCGGTGATCGGTCCGGCCGTGGAGCCCCAAGCCACGATGAGCAAATCTCCCGACTGATCGCCTTCGGGAACGATTTCGGGAATATCTTGTGCTATGCCTTCGACTTTTTCGGCGCGGGTGCGAACCATGTGCTCGTGATTCAGCGGCTCGTAGTTGATGTTACCGGTGACGTCTTGCTTCTCGATGCCGCCCACGCGGTGCTCAAGGCCCGGAGTGCCGGGAATGGCCCAGGGGCGCGCGAGCGTCGAAGGATTGCGCTTGTACGGCAGAAAGCCTTCGGGATTGGTCTCGAAGTGCACAGGAATCTGCGGCAATTCCGCGACGGTGGGAATTTTCCAGGGTTCCGCGCCGTTGGCGAGATAACCGTCCGACAGGATAATGACGGGCACCATATATTTTATGGCGATGCGGCTGGCTTCCAGGGCAATCCAAAAGCAATCGCCCGGAGAGGAAGGAGCGAGAACCGGGACCGGAGCTTCGGAATTGCGTCCATACAGGGCTTGTAGGAGATCGGCTTGTTCGGTCTTGGTGGGAAGTCCGGTGGATGGACCGCCGCGCTGAATATCGCACACCACCAGTGGCAATTCGACCGCGACGGCGAGACCGATCGCTTCGGTTTTAAGTGCCATACCCGGACCGGAAGTGGTGGTGATGGCCAGCGCGCCAGTGTAGGACGCGCCGATGGCGGAAGAGACGGCGGCGATTTCGTCTTCGGCTTGAAAAGTGGTGACGCCGAAATCCTTGTACATGGAAAGCTCGTGCAGAATGTCGGAGGCCGGCGTGATGGGATAAGAGCCGAGGAACAGCGGAATTCCGGCTTGCTGCGAAGCGGCGACGAATCCCAGGGCAAGCGCCGCATTTCCGCTGATATTGCGATAGACGCCCGGCGACAACTTGGCCGGAGGAATTTCGTAGCTGATCTGAAACGCCTCGGTGGCTTCGCAGAAACTGTAGCCCGCCTGCATGGCGAGTTTATTGGCGGTTACCAGCTGCGGCTTGTTCTTAAATTTATCGTCGAGCCAGCGGAGCGTGGGCTCCATGGAGCGGTTGTAAAGCCAGTAGCACATCCCCAGCGCGAAGAAATTCTTGCAGCGATCCATGCTCTTCGCGTCCAGGCCGACTTCTTTGAGCGCGGCGCGCGTGAGCTTGGTTAGCTCTACGGCAAAAAGACGATAGCCGTCGAGAGAATGATCTTCCAGCGGGCTAACGGAGATTTGCGCCTTGCGCAGATCGGTTTCTTTGAAATCGTCTGAATTGACGATGAGGATGCCGTTGGTTTTCAGGTCCGGCAGGTTCATTTTCAGCGCGGCGGGATTCATGGCGATCAGCACGTCCACGCTGTCGCCGGGGGTGTACACGTTGCTCGAGGAGAAATGGACCTGGAACCCGCTGACGCCGGGCAGAGTGCCGGCGGGAGCGCGGATTTCGGCGGGGTAGTCCGGGAAGGTGGCGAGGTCGTTGCCGTACAATGCGACGGTATTGGTGAACTGGCTGCCGGTGATCTGCATGCCGTCGCCCGAGTCACCGCAGAAGCGGATGACAGCCTTGTCTATGGTTTCTCTTTTGCGGCCCAAAATCTCGGAGATTGTGGTGGACATACCTAATAGGCCCTCGCGGTGCAGGTCAGAAAGCATCGCCCGAAAAACCCGTTATTGGCATGCGAAACGCAGGGGCGGCGATGGTTAAGAATGGCTTCAAAAGTATCGAATAGAACTGGCGCTTTTGTTGATTTCGAAGGAGTTACGGGAATTGTCGAGATTTTATTTCCTCCATTTGTATCGAATAGAAATGCGAGCCGCACAACTGACTTTGACGATTCTAAGCAGCCGACTGTAGGCGAAGCAGCAAGCCTGGAGACAGCCGATTGCCGAATATCGGGATCGGAAAAAGCAATGGGAGCGGGTGAGGCGCCGTAGTCAAGAGCGCGGCGCTGAATCTTGCGCGGGTTCGCTTCTTCTCGCATAACTCCAAAGACAGGGGGCCCAAGTCCAATAATAGGCTACCACAATGAGCGTGACTTTGCCCGGTTCACAGTTAGATGATGTTGCGTAAAAGTTCAGATGCCTGCGCGAGGGATTGGTGAGCGGACGGCGGGCGCGAGTTGAGCCGGTACGGAACCGGGAAATCCGCGCTAACGTCCCAGTTCTATAGCGTTGTTTGAGCGAAGGCGCGATGATGTTGGGGCTTAGAGTGAGCGGATCGGTGCCCGCTTCGTCCCGGAAAACGCGGGACGAAGCGGCCGCTACATAAACCAAACATCACTGCGGATTAGGGCGGCATTGCTATGAAATTCGACCTGGGAAAATTGGCGATGGCTGCGCCTTCGACCGCGCGTGCGGTGAGGCATTGGTTTATAGCACTGGGAGGGCCGGGTCTGATTTTGCTGGGATTGATTGATAGCTCGGTGATTCCTGTGCCGGGGAGCATGGATGCGATGACGATCGTGCTTTCGGCGCATCAGCGCACTTGGTGGCCGTACTATGCGGTGATGGCGACGGTGGGATCGGTGATCGGCGCGTACCTGACGTACCGTATCGCGCGGAATCGCGGGGAGAAGGCGCTGAACGACAGGCTTTCGAAGCGCAACGCGAAGAAGGTGGTGCTGGCGTTTGAACGCTGGGGATTTGGAGCGATCGCTGTTCCGGCGCTGTTGCCGCCGCCAATGCCGATGGTGCCCTTCGTGATTGCGGCTGGGGCCTTGCAGTATTCACCAAGAAAATTTTTGGTGGCGATGTCGCTGGGGCGGGTGGTGCGGTACGGTATTTTCGCGTACTTGGGAGCCGTGTACGGGCGGAAGATATTTGCAGTGGTGCTGGCGCATGGGGAAGTAGCGTTGTATGTAACGATCGGGGTGGCGGTCGCTGTGACGGCGGTATTGTTGCTGATGCGATACAGGCGCAAACGGGAAGCGCTGGCGGGGGGAGACTAGTTGACAAGGCTCTCTGTTTCTCGCGAGAACAGAAGGGTCGGCGCTGTCGTTCGGCTAGAATGCCAAGAATGACAAACCCAGCGATTCAAGAAGTCCGGGGCGAGCAAAACCGTGGAGCCGTGATTGTGACTGGCGCGAGCCGCGGAATTGGAGCTGCGATCGCGAGACTAGTTGGCGCGAACGGTTTCGCTGTCGCAGTTAATTTTTCGACGCATCCGGCCGCTGCCGAAGAGGTAGTGCGCGAGATTGTGTCGGGCGGCGGCCATGCGGTCGCGATCGCCGCCGATATAAGCCGCGAGGAAGAGATCCTTCGATTGTTCGAGACGGCCGTGCGCGAACTCGGGGCGATCGGAGGGCTGGTGAATAACGCGGGCGTCACGGGTGGCTTGTTCCGGGTTGACGCGCTTCCCGCGCAGGCAGTCGCGCAGGTCTTGGCCACGAACGTCTTGGGCACGATACTCTGTTCGCGCGAGGCGGTTCGGCGGATGTCCGTGCGCCACGGCGGAGTGGGCGGTTCCATCGTGAACATCTCGTCGCTGGCTGCGCGTACAGGTGGCGCTGGGGAGTGGGTGCACTACGCGGCTTCGAAAGGAGCGATTGATAGTTTTACGATCGGGCTGGCGCGAGAAGTAGCGAGTGAAGGAATTCGCGTCAACGCTGTCGCACCTGGATTAATTGAAACCGAACTCCACGCTGACAATGGCGTGCCGGATCGTCTAAGCCGATTGGCACCTTCGATTCCAATGGGACGTGCGGGCACAGCTCTTGAGGTAGCCCAGGGCGTACTTTGGCTGCTTTCAGCGGCGGCTTCGTATACGACCGGAACGATATTGGAGATTGGTGGAGGGCGATGACGAAGTAAGAAACCCGCGGTTATTTGGTTCTGATTCAGCAGACCCCGTTCGAGAAGTCCGAGAGTAGCGATGGGTGAGTCAGGTTACTGAAAGCTGGCCTAGACCTGTCCCAGAGTACCATTGACTTTCGCTTTTGGTTCGCCTAGAGTGTAGGCTTCAACCTGGGCCCTGAGGGGTGTGAAATGGCGCTGACCAAGAGACAGAAAGAAGTGCTCAATTACCTGGTGGGATTCATCAACAAGAACGGCTATTCGCCGAGTTTTGAGGAGATTGCGCACGCGCTGAAGCTGACGTCGCTGGCGACGGTGCATAAGCACCTCTCGACGCTGGAGAAGAAGGGCTACATACGGCGCGGGTACAACCAGAGCCGGTCGATCGAAGTGGTGCAATTGCCGAAGCCGATACGCGAGCAGGTGCTGGATCGCCACGTGATCGAGCTGCCGCTGGCGGGACGGATTGCGGCAGGGCGTCCGCTCGAAGCCGTGGAGAGCAACGAGACGATATCGCTGGCTGATTTCGCGCGCGGGCAGAATACGTTTGTGTTGCAGGTGAAGGGCGAGTCCATGCGCGAAGACCATATTCTGGATGGGGATTACATCGTGGTGGAGCAGACGCAGGTGGCGAATCCCGGAGAGATTGTAGTGGCGCTGGTCGGCGAAGACGACGCCACGGTGAAGCGGTTCTATCGAGAGCCGGGCGGGAAAGTGCGGCTGCAGCCGGCGAATTCGACGATGGCGCCGATCGTGGTGCAGGGCGCGGACGTGAAGATTCAGGGACGAGTTGTGGGCGTGCTACGCAAGTATTAAACCTTGCGGCGAATGGCTGCAGCACCATGGCGATGGTTCGCGAATTGCAATCGAAATCCGGTGCCAGCTCAACCGGTCGATGCAACACCATCCAATACATTGATTCGACGATGCTTCTCCGGGAGAAGCGATCCGTTTGGCTGTACTCGGTCAAAACCCCGCCAGGCAGCGTTCCGGATGATCTAACCCTAGCGAGCGATTTTGGCTTTTGTTTTCAATGCAAGGTGGGTTCAAGCTTAGTGTTGCGTCGACCCATTGAGACCACCCGGACGAGTTTGCGAATCCCTCAGCCGCATCACAAACTAGCGAGGCTGTTGAAAAACATGACGGGATACACGAATTTCCTGGCCAGAAGTTTTAGGGCGTGGGTTTGTTTTGATCGTTGGCGCTGCCGTTCCAGCCGA
>Ga0209006_10000244_pt1 | contig 55976 bp, 58 predicted proteins | sample JacPin_JW_Ref_O2_FD_188567 | JGI IMG/M metagenome (GOLD analysis project Ga0209006, IMG submission 188567) | Forest soil microbial communities from Algoma, Ontario, Canada - Jack Pine, Ontario site 1_JW_Ref_O2 (SPAdes) (version 2) | ecosystem: Environmental > Terrestrial > Soil > Boreal...
ACCGGCCGATCATTGTTCATAATATTTCCGAGCACGCCATGTGGCTCAACGCTAAGGCCATGGCGCTCGCGGGAATTACCGATGAGCCCCTGTCGGATCCGGTGGAAGAGCGCAACGTGGTTCGAGACGCGAGCGGTCATCCGACCGGCGTATTGATCGAGGCGGCGATGGAGGCGGTCGAGCGATACGTACGCAAGACGTTGACCGTCGCACAGCAGCTCGCGATGATCCAAGTGGCGACGCGCGAATTGAACCGCTACGGAATCACGAGCGTCGTCAATGCGACCGGCGATCTTGCGGAAATAAAATTATATGCGGCGCTGCGCGATCGTGGTGCGCTCACCGTGCGGACGCGCACCGCATTCGGTGCAATTGCGACGCCGCATCGGCTCACGCCGCAGTTTCTCGCGGATCTCGACGAAGCGCGAACCATCTATCACGACGAATGGGTGTCGGCGAATCTCGTCAAGTTTTTCGCCGACGGATTCACGGGACTCCTGGCGCCGCTCGTCTATCGGCCGGATCAATTCAAGACGCTGGTCGTGGAACTTGATCGGCGCGGCTACCAGCTCATGACGCATGCGACGCGCTTCGATACCGTCCACATGGTGCTCGATGCCTACGAGCAGGCTGAGCGCAGCAACGGACCGCGAGACCGGCGGCTGCGCATCGAGCATAGCTCGTCGGTGCGCGACGCCGATTTCCCACGCTATGCTGCGCTCTCTGTCATCGATGTCACCTCACCCGCATTTTGTTGCGGCGAGTCGGGCACGAACGCCGACCCCAAAGAGCCGACTCCGAGCGATCAGTGGCAGACTTTCCTCAAACACGGCGTCGTCATGGGGTTCAGCAGCGATTGGCCCTGTTCATGGCCACCAAATCCGTTTATCGGCATTCAGGAGGCGACGACGCGTGAGATCTGGCATTCCGACGACACGGCCGACATTATCGATCTGCCGCTGGACGGCGCCGCGATGGCCGGAGCGCGCCCCACCGGCAAATTCTACACTCCTGAACAGCACGTGACCGTGCGGCAGGCCGTCGACGCCTATACGCGCGGATCTGCGTACGCCGCGTTCGCGGACAGCCAAGTCGGCAGCCTCGAGGTTGGAAAATTCGCCGATCTTGCGGTTCTGTCGCAGGACATTTTTTCGGTGCCGCCCGTAGCCATTGGGAAAACGGACGTCGTCATGACGCTGGTCGGTGGGCGGATCGTCCATGGGGCAATCCCCTGACCCGTCCTGCACCGTCGTGGCCGATGCGCAACGCGGTGCGCACGCCGCGCGATTGCCCCAGCGCAGCGCGCCGCTCCGAACCAATATCGGAAGTGAAACCATGAATGATATTGTCACCGGGATGGCTTAGTGCCACTATTCTTGAACCAAGGGAAGAACTTGGTTCAGCAAAAAAACATTTCGCTGCCGATCGCGGCATGAGCACGAGATAAAGATAAGGGGATCATTTAATGCGCCACGCGAACCAGAGAGCATCGTGGATCGTCGGTGGAATTTTGCTCGCGCCCTTGGCTGGAGCGGCCACGTCAGACTCGACGGACCAACTCCAAACCATCGTCGTCGTCGGGCAGAAGGAGAACCTGGGAATCGAAAACGCGCCGGAGGCGATCACGGCACTCACGGCCGATGCCCTGGCGCAGAACTGGATTGAGAGCGCCGAGGACCTGAACGGCGCGGTGCCGGGCCTGCTCATCGGCGAGAGCGACGGCTACAACTTCGACCTGACGATCCGCGGCATTGGCCTCAACTCCCCGCAGGACGACGGCTCGCCGGCGTCGGTTTCGCTGCACCAGAACGGATTTTTCATCCCGAACCCGCTGTCGTTGAGCCTTGGCTTCCTCGACCTCGATCACCTCGAAGTGCTGCGTGGGCCGCAGGGCACCGTCTTCGGCCAGAACTCGGTCGGCGGCACGCTAAACATCATCACCGTGCAGCCGACCCTCGATGCGGTCAAGGGCTACGCGGATGCCGAGTTCGGTTCGCTCGACCTAGAACATGTTCGCGGCGCCATCAACCTGCCAGTCTCCAGTACGCTCGCGCTGCGCTTTGCCGGCGATTTCGACAAGCAGAAAGGCTACGTCACCGCCACCGCCATCCCACCCGGGGATTATCGCCTCAACGACACCAATAACTATCACGTGCGGCTCTCCGCCCTGCTGCAGCCCAACGATGATTTCTCGCTGCTCGGTTCGATTGAGTACGCGAAAGTGGTACAGCACGAGCCGGAGAGCAAGAACGTCCTCGACCCGAATCCTGATCCGCGGGAGGAGACGAGCGATTGGCCCGGCGTCTACGACAATGAGCAGACGATCGCGACGCTCACCGGTACATACAATTTCAGTGCGATGACGTTCAAGTCACTATCGAGCCTGCAATACATGAACCAGGGCGGATCGAACTCGGAGAGCGGCCTCACGATAGCGCTGGCGACGCCAATTTACGGCGGCGAGAACGACCAGTACGTGACGCACCAGAACTATGCGGTGACCCAGGAGTTCGACCTCAGCTCGAAGCCCGGCGGCCGCCTCGACTGGGTCGCGGGTGCCTTCTTCATCCATTCGCGCGTCACCGATGCGTACTCGCAGTACTTGCGCAATGCCGAGGAGCCCAATGCGCCCGACACGATCGGACTGCCGGATCCGGTCGCCGAAGCGCTCGCGACGCCTGAACTCGATGCCGGCACGTTGTATTTCGAGACTCTGAATGCGCTGCGGCGCACCTCGGTCTCCGGCTTCGGGCAGGCCACGTACCATGTTACGGATGATCTGCGCGCCACCGCCGGGTTTCGTTATACGGACGACAGGAACTCCACCTTCCTCGACAACTATTTCGGAGACCCGAGCATCGGCGGCGGCCTTGTGCACTTGAGCCAACACTCATCCAAGCTGACGTGGAAGGCCGGGGTCGATGAGCAGATCAACCCCGACAACCTGCTCTACGGCAGTATCTCGACCGGCTACAAGCCCGGCGGCGGCAATCCTGGCACCGCGCCCGCCGTCGTTCCGCCAAACTACGCGCCGGAGACGATCACGGCGTTCGAGGTTGGCTCGAAGAGCTCGCTGCTCGACCATACCTTTCTCGCAAATCTCGCCGCGTTCTACTACATCGACAAGAACATGCAGTATCACGCCGAGGACTTGATCAATTTTGACGGCGGCGTCGACAACCTGCCGAAGGTCACGATCTACGGCTTCGAGGGCGAGTTCACCGCACTGCTGCCGGCCCACTTTCGCATCGACGCTTTTGTCACCGCCGAGCATGGGCATATCGCGACTCACATCGAAACGATCGACAACCTCGCCGGCAATGCCGCCAACAACGAATTTGCGGCGCAGTATGGCGAGACGGCGTTCATCGATGCCGAGTTCGGTATCCCTAATCCGGCGCTGCCAAACGGCCCGGCGCTGCTGACGGCGTTGCGCGCCAAGGGTTACCGCGATGTTTATGGGAATGCGCCGCCAAATCTGCCGCCGTACATGGCGACAGTGGCATTGTCGCAGACGACGAAATTCGGCAACGGCTCGAGCCTGCTGTCACGCTATCAGCTCCAGTACCGTGACCAGTACGCCGATACGGTTTTCGGCAACTCGTTCTACTACACGACGCCGAGCTACGTGATGATGAACCTGTTCTTCGACTACACATTTCCGAATCGCCAGCTCGACTTGACGGCTGGCGTCTCGAATCTCGCCGACCGTTCCGAGGTCAGTTACCGCTTCACGAACCAGTACGGCGGCGAAACGACGCAGAACTGGTTTCCGCCGCGCGAATTCCGCATCGGCATCGGGTACAAGTTTTAAGTGCGACCGGCAACGGAGCGAATGATTCTTCTCTTCTGAAGTTTCATCAGTTTCGTGTGCCGCATGGGCGATGGGGGATGGCCCCCGAGGTCGGTGTGCACGCGCTGGGCTCAACCACCCAGGTGCTGCTGTGGTTCAAAGGAACGGTACTGAGCAATTCATGGAAAACGCGCGCTCATAGCGCGTCAGGTGATTATCGAGAAGGTGAAACCGAATCGATGACCGACGGGAAACACGGCATCCGCGCCGGCGCGCGCGTCGCGTTGGCGCTCGCCGCCGCCTGGGTTCTTGGCGCCGGCGCTGCATCGGCGGCCGAAGTCACGGCGCTGGCGATCATGTTGCCGGAGGAGCCGACCGATTTCGGATGGAATCAGCAGGCCTTCGTGGCGGCCAAGACCGTGGCCGCGAAGTATCACCTTAAATTTACGCCCGCATCGGGGCTCGGCTACGGCGATGTGCGTTCGGAGCTGCGCGAGCTAGCGGACGACGGGGCAAGCCTGATCATCGCGCATGCGAGCGGCTACAACACGGCGGCGCCCGAGATCGGTGCGGAGAAGCATGTGCCGGTCGCGATCGTCGACCGTCCCAAGGACAGTAGGCCCGGCGCCGTCGCGGATTACACGTTGTCGGGACGCGAGGGCGCGTATCTTGCGGGCGTGCTTGCAGGCAAGACGACTCGAACTCGTGTCGTCGCTATCGTCGTTGCGGCCGAGTCGCCGCCGTGGAACACTCAATCGGCCGCGTTCGCTCAGGGAGTCCGGGCGACGCAGCCGGGTGTCAAGCTCCTCTATGCGGTGATCGGACCGGCTGCGTATGCCGACGTCGCCGGTGGGCGCCGCGTCACGGAAACGGCAATCGGCGCCGGCGCCGATGTCATCTTCGGTCAAGGCGACCGTGCGAGCTTCGGCATGCTGCAGGCGGTCGAGACCAAGCAGTCGATCAACGGCGGCAAGGTGTGGTTCATTGATCAGATCGGCGATAAGTCCTCGATCGACAAGGGTCATCTGCTCTCATCCGTGATCTGGAATCTGGTGCCGGTCTATTCGGCGATGATCGAGGATCTCAAAGCCGGCAAGTTCGGCACGCACCCCTATGCCATTCAGCTCAGTGACGACTCGGTGCGCCTGCTGCACTCCAAGTATATTCCCGACGACGTCTGGTCAGGCATCGAAAGCGTACGCACTCAGATCGTCGGCGGGAAGCTCAAGGTCGATCCGATTTGGGACGCGCTCTCGGTGCGTGCGATGATGACCTCGGTGGCGGCACCGCCGAAATGAGAGGGTCCGATTCATGACCGACACCAAGGTTCATCTGCTCGACGGCGGGTCGCTGGTGATCGATGGCTTTCACGCCTTTTGGAATCGCGGCCCGGGCGGTGAGTTGCGCTTTCCCTGCTACAGCGTGCTCATAGAGCACGCCGACGGCCGCTATATGTTCGACACTGGCTACGATTTCGACCACGTGATGCGCGTGCTGCCGTTCGAAAAGCCCATCCAGGAGAAGTCGCAGACGCTGCCCGGACAACTCGCGAAGCTGGGTTTGAAAACCGATGACATCAATTACGTGATCAACTCGCACTATCATTTCGATCATTGCGGCGGCAACAAATATTTCACCGAAGCCTGCACGCTGTGCCACGCCAAGGAATTGGAGGCGAGCGGCAACTGTCAGCCTTTCGAACATTTGGGCTACTCGGATATGAGTTTTGCGCCGACCCTCGCTGCCAAGCGCGGTCTAAAACTGCCTCCCGATCCGCTGCTCGATATGTACACGCCGAAGTTCGAAACGGTGACCGGTGATCAAGAGATCGCCAAAGGCCTGTGGTTGTTCGAGACGCCGGGCCACACCGCAGGTCACTACAGCTTGCTGGTCGAACTCAAGAACCGGCGCCCGATGCTGTTCACGGCGGACGCGTGCTATAGCAAGAAAAACTTGGACATGATGTGCATTTCGAGCTTCCACCTGGATCCCACCGCGAGCCTTGCATCGATGAAGCGCCTGAAGGCGCTCGCGGAGCAGCACGACGCCGAACTCTTTTTTTCGCACGACCCGGAGAGCTTTGCGTCCTATCGGACCGGAGCCGACTTCTACTCCTGACAGGGTCTACCAGCGGACCATGCCGGCGTCGACATTGAGTGCCTGGCCCGTGATCCAATGGGCCTCCTCCGAGGCGAGAAACGCAACGGCCGGCACCACGTCCTGCGGAACGCCGTGACCTTTGATGGCTTGCAGCATTTCGACAAATTCGAACGCATCCTTGTGCGGGGTTTGCTGCACGCCCTCCGTGTCGATGAGCCCCGGGCAGATCGAATTGGCGGTAATTTTGTAGGGACCGAGTTCGGTCGCGAGTGCGCGCGTAAACGTGAGTACGCCGCCTTTCGAGGCCACGTAGTGCGCCATGTTGGGCGTGCCCGCAAAGATCGAGTTCGAGCTGAAATTGACGATTCGGCCATAACCGCCGGCGCGCATCATGTCGGAGCCGGCGCGGCACATAAGATAGAGTCCGTCGAGGTTGACGCGCATGACGCGACGCCATTCATCGAAAGTGAGCTCGTCCCATTTGACGAACGGAACGATCGCGGCGACATTGATCAGGATGTCGAGCTTTCCCGCGCTGCGCGCGACCGCCGTAAACAGCTTCGCGACCGAGTCCGGATCGCCTATGTCGCATTGCACTGCTAGAGATTGACCGCCGATTTCCTTGGCCGTGGCAGCCGCGCCCGCGCCATTGACGTCGACCGCGATCACGGTCGCACCTTCATCGGCGAGGCGCAACGCCACGGCCTTGCCCATGCCGCGTGCCGCGCCGCTGATGACCGCCGTACGTCCGATGAATCTGCGCATTGAATTGTCCCCCATGATGCATTGAAGCGGCGTGATGATAACCTGCAGAGTCGCCGACTTGCAGGACTCAGAAGGACGCGCCAGCCAGTCATAGTGCCGTGCGAATGCTTCCGTGAATGTGCGACCATCTGAGTCAAGAAGCGTCGCGGATGGTCGGAAATACTCCTGAGGCCTCAATGCTACGGGTTTACGTGTGTGTCGGAGCTGGTGAACTTGCGATTGGGCGATATGAACCTTAACCAAGGTTGCCTTCGGATCATAGGTAAGGGAAATCGTGAGCGCCATTTTCCGCTTGGGGAGGAGGCGATAGACTCGCTGCGGCAGTTCACACGCGAATGACGCTCCCAGATCCTAAACAATCGCTAAACTGAGTACGTGTTTCTCTCGGCGCGGCGGCCCCATGACGCGTCAGGCGTTCTGGCATGCCATCAACGGCTACGCACGCGAGGCGGCATCACCAAGAATCTCTCGCCGCACGCTCTGCGCCATGCGTTTGCTACGCATTTAGTCAATCACGGCGCGGACCTGCGTTCAGTGCAGCTGTTGCTCGGACACAGTTCGCTTTCAACTGCTCAGATCTACACTCACGTGGCGCGCAGCAGCCTCCAGGAATTCCACGCGAAGCATAACCTGAGCGGCTAGCAACGCCGCCCGATCGCGATACGGCCTCAGGCCGGATCGACCTATCAGCACACGGGTCTCCCTTCTTGTGCAGCGCTTGTCAGTGGCAGTGCTGCGTGCGTTCTGTACGGCAACGCACTGTGAACTGGCAGATAGCGCGTACCATGGTCCAGTGCTGCAACTCCCGACATCAAACAAGCAATCCCCAAACGCGCAAGCGCCGGATTCTGCTCGGGCAATTGCCCCGACCGAAGGTTCGGGATGGAATGCATACGATATCTGGCACGACCGCATTCGCCTGCTGCCGGGGCCGTCATTTCTCCTAACGACAACTTCCAACGGGACAGGCAAATGAATAAATTCCATCGGCTAGTTGTATTTGGTGTGCTCACCGTTCTCGTGAGCTTATCTGGCTGCGTCGTCGCGCCCGCATCTTACGACCATGGGCCTTATAGATACGAGAACGGCGATAGAATCGATCGCGATGGGCACCACGATGCAAATTGGTGTGGCGATCACGGCGACGACCAAGGTTGTCGCCGTTAGAAACGGCGGCGGTTTTTAATCGTGCTTGGGCGCGCTCGACGCACGCCGCACACTGCGCAACCTGGGTGCGGGTATACGTTGGCGCTTCAACGCACAGACGGCGCTCTTTGTCGCGTGGTGCACTCGACCACTAGACATCGCGGCTCCGCCTGAAACTACTTATCAAAAATGGCGAGCGCATGTCCATGCGAGGTGTCATAAAAGGCACGTCGCACCTATCGTGTCGCACCGGGCGGTAACTTATTCTCTAGCCCTCTTCTGTACGGCTGCTCTGTGGCTTCCTATGCGCCGTCAGAGCTTTCAGCGCCAATACCTTGCGCAGCCAATGCTCGGCCTTCCACTCAGCACGAGCGGCCGCCGTAGGCATTCCCGCTTTCCGTAGGGCAAGGGATTTTTCTCCCCACGCGTGCGCTTTTTGGCTAGCTTCCGCGCGTGCGGCGATCGCTCGGCGCATATCGAATCCGGTGGGACGGCGTTTCTTCGTTCTGGCGGACATTAATTGATCGCTCCTTCGTAAGCAGGTCACTAATAGCCGATCGAATTCATAACGGCGGGCGCATGTGCCGGATATTGGATGGGCGGTAGTGTACCGACATAACTACAATGCAACCGTGCCGCCCCTCACGCTCACCGATGTGGAGTCATACGCGTTGGCACCTGTGGGCAGCAAGCACAATCTTTTATCGCTTACATAACAACACCTCGGTCACTGGCGTTGCCGTGGCGATCGATCCGACAGGGCAGCTGGGCGCCCTGAGGACGCCCCCCGGGGGACGTGTTAAGACTGCCTATGCTCCGAGGTTCTCAAGGAAATGCAGCGGCAGGCCGCGGAAATTCAGGACCTGAAGCGGCAGCAACTTCAGACGCTGTAACCGGTGGCGGAGCTCAAGGCTCTCAACCAAGCAACTCTGACGGCTCTACAAAAGCTTCAGGCCAAAGAGCAGCTAGTTGCGCAGCGAAGATCAGTAACCCCCGCCAAAGAGCGCCGCGTCTAGATCGTAAGGTGCGGCGCTCACGTTGGGCATGGTAGAAGCGGAGCTAGACGAATTCATAAAGGTTCACGCGGTCGCGATCCAATGAATTCAAATGTCACCGAATCGGTGATTCAGAAATAGGGTGCGCATCCGAGGCGTACCACAGGGCGGTAGCGATTGCATTCCAGCGCGGCTATCCGACCCGTCGCCATAGTAACGTGCGCACGATTGGAGCTCCGCTGCTGGCAGCGGTATGCACTCGTATTACTAACTCGTCCCCCGAAATGGTCATCGCTCTAGTCAGCACCTGGCCGACATTCTCGCGGGAAAGAGCTCCGACCAGGCGCTGAGTCACGGTCCCCTCTGTATCGTCTGTCGTGTAGGTGCCAAAATACGCGTCGTATCCCCCCTGGGCGCGACTATTGTTTGCAGTGGCTTGCGTGGCGATCTCGGTGGCTGAGACGTCGCGAGCGCGCTTCATGAACTGTGCGGCGAAGTTCCCATTACTGTCATAGAACAACAGCCCGAACGGATCCGATCCGAGAGAGGAGTCGATGTGTCGTTCGCCGGTGGGCGTGAAATCCTCGCGGCTTAGCAATTCCCAAGTACCGACCAACGCTTTCGACAGCGGGACGGATCTGTTGATAGTCACAAATTACCCCCAGCCGCCAACTCGTTGCCCATTGCTGTATGCACACTATGATAGTCGCACGGGCAGCGGATTGAGGATGCGTCTGAGCGTCGATCGTAGCGCTTTTTCACGTGGATCGGCGCCGTCCCACGTTGGCTCGGCCGGCAAATCCAACCCTTGAAGCGCTGGAGCGGCCAGGTTGCCAACCCGCGCAACAACGACAGCGCGACCGTTGAACTGCCGCGTTCGACGACTATGTTTATCGCGGCGAGCGCGTCGATGTGGCGCTCGCGCGCCGCCGCTGCGTTGCGTCACCCGGAGCATGTTACCGACTTTGTAACCCGCGCTCGGTAGCCTCATGGGCCATGCCATCACACCCTGCGGCTAACGACAACAACACGGTCAGGGTCGTCGTATGCGGCGGCGGCGCGAGCGCCGTACTGCTGCTTTGTGCGCTCAAGGAGCGCGCCTCGCGCCCGCTCGCTGTGACGGTCCTCGAGCCGCGCGATCGGCTCGGCGTCGGAGTGGCGTACTCGACGCGCTCTGCGGCGCACGTCCTGAATACGCGCGCCTGCAACATGGCCGCAAGCGGTGGCGATAAGGATTTTCTCTTTTGGCTGAGCAGCGAGCGTGATCGCCGCGGCTTCAATTGGGGAGCTGAGGATTTCGCGCCGCGGCCGTACTATGGCGATTATCTGCAGTCGCGATTGCGCGAAGTCCAGAGCGCAAAGAACATCGAGCTGTCATGGCTGCGCCGTGCGGCGCAGCATGTCGTGGCGAGCGGTGAGGGCTGGGAAGTGCAGCCCACGCACGGTATGCCAGTCCCCGCGGACATCGTTGTTTTCGCCACCGGCAACGAGCTGCCCGTGCCGCTCGGCACGGATCTGCCCGCTCCGGCGCAGCGCCTTGTTCTCAACAATCCATGGCATAGCGAGGCCTTGGACAAACTGCCACGGGATGCGGCCGTACTCATTGCCGGCACGGGCCACACAGCCGTCGACGCGGTGGTCGAACTTCTGCACCGCCGGCACACGGGGCGCCTCTATGCGTTCTCGCGGCGTGCGCTTCTGCCGCGCGCGCACGGTGCCGCGCTTGAGTTGCCCGAGAGCTTGCGCGCGAGCCTGCCGAACTCATTGCGTGCGCTCGTGAAACGCGTGCGCGAGCTTTCCGGCGATGGTGCGCGCGCTGAGCGCTGGCGCGCGGTGATGACGGAATTGCGCTGGCTCGCGCCGCACACCTGGGCCGCCTGGGATCTCGAGGAGCGGCGGCGCTTCCTGCGTCATGTCCGGCCCTTCTGGGACGTGCACCGTCACCGGCTCGCGCCCGAGGTGCATGCCAAACTCGCTCGGGCGCTCGCGCGTGGCCAACTCACCGTCGCGCGCGGACGTCTTGAATCGCTTGAGCATGTCGGCGCACGCGGCACACTGCGCGCAACCCTGCGGCGCGGCGCGATACTTGAAGGCGCGGCCCTCATCAACTGCACGGGACCGGCGACTGACGTGCGGCACTCAAACAATGCGCTGTTGCGCAACATCGTCGCCGACGGCCTCGTGCGGCCGGATGCTTTCGCGCTCGGACTTGCGACGGATGAGCGCTTCCGCCTGCTATCGCGCGACGGGGCCCTGCAGCGCACGCTTTATGCGCTCGGAACGCTCGCGCGTGGCAGTCAGTGGGAATTGACGGCGGTAGCGGAGATTCGCGAGCAAGCGCGCCTCGTGGCGCGCGACATAGAGCTCTACGCCACCGTGCGTGCCCAACGCGCGTCCGAAGAGCGCGCGGTGCGACCGGCGAGCGCGCAGATTCCGCTCTAGCACCGTGTCAGTGGCGACGTCTCGTCGTTGGCCCATAACATTCCACCTTCTGCTCAAAGGTTAAAGTGTTGCAACGACTCATTGAACGCACCATCAATAGCGGCCGTTTCCGCCAAGAACTGTCAAGAGCCCAGCCAGCGCTGTGGTTGCCATCGAAATGTGGTTCACAGCGCCCTCCATTTATGTGAGTCAATTGCGAAAGGCTCAGGATCCGAGTGGGCTTACATGTCGTCGAAGAAGCGCTGCATTTGTTCGTCGACTTCTAAGGCGATAGGGTGTTGCGTTCTTGACTTAAGCCGACGGCGCCGGCGTCGTCTGTCTGATAACTGCCCCGATTATCTGCCGCCATGGGTCCTTGGCTGAGGTGACATCGGACTTCCGGGGGCCTCAGGCAGCGTCGCGAACGGAAAGAGGAAGTAGTCGATCACTTTCCTTTTTGACGACGCCGTAGCACTCACAGGAGCGCTTTTCGACGCCAATCCGGTCGAGTACCGTGATCTCGCCGGCGTTGTAGAGAATCAGCCCTGCTTTCTGCAACAAATTTGTAGCCTTCGTCACCTCCGCGGTGCTGAGGCCAAGCATGTTTCCAACCAGCTTGTCCGTCATGCTGATTTGACTTGAAGACAGTCGATCCAGGCTCAATAACATCCAACGGCAGAGTTGTTGGTCCACCGGATGATGCCGGTTGCACGCGGCGGTTTGTACCATTTGCGTGATTAAGGCTGAGGCGAACATCAGCAGGACACGGCTCAACGCCCCTCCGCTATGGAACTCATCCTTCAATACCTGTGCCTTCAGGCGGTAGGCGTGACCGGCGTTCTGCACGATCGCGCGGCTCAGTGTTGATTCCCCACCCATGAATAGCGCAATGCCGATCATGCCCTCGTTTCCCACGACGGCGATCTCTGCAGATTCACCATTTTTCATTACATAAAGCAGGGAAACGATGCAATCGATGGGGAAATAAGCATGGCTCATCGTCTGACCGGATTCATATAAGACCTGGCCCAGTGTCAGAGGAACCAATTCCAGATCCTTGGCGAGACGTTTACATTCCACCGCGGACAGTGCAGCGATAAGGGCGTTTTGCTGTGGCCGATGTTGATAAGTCAGGGAGGGTTTTTTCTTTAGACGCACGACTCGCTGCACTTTTTGCGCTTCTTATCTCGGCCGCTTGGATTTTGAGTCGTCTCTTTCATGATGTCGACGACCTGAGCGGGCGCGCTTCTATGGGTGCTATAGCATCTGCTGTAGCGTCGCCCGCGGAGACAGCTCAGGCCCTGCGCAGCAAGTAAACCACGAGAACAACGAGGAGCACGGTACCTAATAAGCCGCCGCCGATGTACATAGGAATCTCCGGTGATAATGCATCATCAGAACATGCGGAGAGCCAACCCGTCGGGGCGCTGCCGTACATAGGCTCGGCGAAACGGTGCCTACGCCGCCACACGTACTATTCAAAGGCGTCAAGGCGCTTGCCGGAGTCTATTCAGCGCACGATCCGCAGGAGTCGCGTTGACAGGCTCCGGCCGGGAATGAACGGCCGCTTTCCGGAATCTTAATTGCGACCACGCAACTGTCGCAGCAGCCGCCGGTCGCGTTTGTTCGGGCGGTCGTCAGGTCTTGGCGTGAGGCCGGCGGCCATTTTCATACGCGCAGCGAAATCCTCACGACGAGCCTTGCTCGAGGGTGTTTCGTCATAAGATCGTGCCGCCTCGCTCGCTGGACCACGACGCAGCGGTACCGCTGTCACAACGCATTCAAACACAACGGCGCCGCGGGTAAGGGTGATGGTATCGCCGGGATTGACACCGTGCGAGGGTTTTACACGCTCGCCATTGATTTGGACTTTACCGCCTCCGACCGCGTCGGCCGCGGCAGAGCGCGCCTTGGACAAGCGCACTGCAAACAGCCAGCGGTCGATCCGCATGGCGCCTGCCGCCGCGGCGATCTGCTAAGGCTTGGACACAAGATCCGGCTTCATGGTGCCCAGATCGACGGGCACCGAATTGTGCTCCTCGACGATTAGCCACTTGCCGTTAATCTTGCGATAGATATCGGTCGTCCGGGCGACAATCTTCAGCTTCGTTCCATCCTTCCCGGTAAATTCGCCGGTCTGGATATTGTGGCCATAAGCGACCGAACCGATGACGTGGATGGTCTGTTCCGAGATAGTGTTCTTCACGGGACCCGGGAAAGCCGAGAACAGTCCCTCGAAATCCTTCTTGTACGAATCCCAGTCCTTATATTCGCGCGGAGGCACGACGTCAAAGACGAACAGTTGCTTTCCGGGAGCGTAGACCGACATGAGTTTGTCCACGTCTTTGGAGTTGAATCCCTCGTTGTACGTGTCCTCGAGGGCTTGTATCGCCGCCTTATCGCCATCTACTGCGGAATGGCCAGCTGCCACCGCGTTGGCCGAGGCGAGAATGCCAACACAAAGTGCCGTCAGGATTCGCATGTGGGTCTCCGTGCAGATTTCTGCGATTAGTCTTGTTCTCGTTCCACTGGCCCAATCTCATGTAGGGCGGGACTAAAAATAATATTATCACTGAAGCCCCCGCGTGTTCACAAAAATTCGCCCCTACGGGTGCCATTTAATACTTGCTTGCGAGGCAGCCGCAATGCGGCGTCGATCAATCGCACTCCATGCGCAGTCATCGGCATCCGATTCACCAGATGAACGTCAGACACCCATGCTGTATGAAGGTATTGTTGTTGTTGACGGCTATTACGGACGTCGCGCTTGCAACCGCAGTGGGGGATTCTTCCGTAGAGGAGAACACCGGTGCAGAAGTAATAGCCGCCAACGTGAGTGCGGCCGCGGCACAAATATCAGGAAAAAATCTCATAGGGCACTTCATCCGATCGCCTCCCCTAGAGGTCTCGCGGCGTGCGTCACGGCGCGACAATGGATTGTTTTGGTAAAGCCTCTTGGGCCGGCTCGCTTTACGAGTCTATTCGCGACGATCTGCGATTCGTCCCTCTAGCGCTGCCTTCCTGGACTCCCACTTTCTGCCCGGCAAAATCCCGGCTCAAATTAATCCTTTGCGACTCATCGAGCGCATTCGCTGAGGGTGTCTCGGCGTTTCAGGATTTCTCAATTGCCCTCGCCGAACGCGATGTAGGGATGCGCGCCGCCCGCGGCCGTGCAGGCACGCAGATTCAGATTGTTGGTTTCTGCGGTTGTGCCGGCTTCCTTGGCGCAGGTCGGCGCCGCTGTAGAGCCGTCCGTCACCGCGATCCTTACCCTGACGACGGAACCTGGATTGAATACGGCCGCGCTGCCGTCGCCGTCACCGACGATGTTGAACTCGGACTGCTGCCAGGCGGTTGCCAAATCAACCATGCTGTCCTGTCCCGTCGTGCTGTAAGCCGTGGTCCCAGCCGTAAACACCACTGTGTCCCGGCCATGCAGGATTGCACTACCCGAGACTTTCAAAGTGTTCAGGCTGGTGATTGCTTCGAGCGGCGCGACAACTGAGCTGCTGTTCGTATAGCAATCCTTCTCGAATTTCGTCCAGCCCTTCGGGCAGGAACTTCCATATTTAATGAGCCAGTACTGCATGAATACGGCCTGCTCGCCAGACGCATATATGAACTGCTGCCACGACAGGCACTCCGACTTGCCCTTGCAGGCCGCCGTTGTCATGAAGTTGGAATTCAACTGCAGCGAATAGTCATTCGGGCCACCAGCTCCGACTTCGGTCGTGACGCCCGATACTACCGGGAAACTTCCCACTGTCCTGGATAGGATGCCGGAGACACTCGCCGCATAGTCATTGCCGTCGCCCACGACGTCGGCGCCAGCCTTGCCCGAGCGCGGAATGAAGGGTCGCGCCGGAGCTTTGACGCATCCCACTGGCATCCAGCTCAGGGTCGGATATTCAGCCATGAAGCAACCCTCGCCAGGAACTGCCGTGTTGGCGATGCTCTCGCGCCAATTTTCTTGCGCGACGCTCTCGGCGTTGCCGGAAGGCGGGGCGCCGAGGGCTGCATGGGTTGACATCATGCCGAGCAAGCTGGCGGCATAGACACAACGGCGCAGTGAACGCGCCGCGAAAGCGAGCTTGAGACTCATACGGACTCCCCTGATGGTATCGGCCTTTCCCTCAAGTTTGCGATTCGTTGCTGCGCACGTCAATTGTGCAGCGCAGTGCTACCCGGAAGGTCGTCCATCCATTCAATGGCGGCGATTTTTAGGATGCGTTTGCCCACCGCCAACGCGGCGTCGATCGAAATGGTCCTAACCCCACCCTTTGACGCTTCGGGATAAATTCGTGAAGAGTTCCGCCCGTCGATATCTCCGATTCCACAGTTTGGTCAGGCCGAGCGGTTTACGCTGACCGTGCGCTGTCGGGAACTAGTGAGTGAACGCCCCCAGTCGGCCTGCGAAGCGTCGGGCCAGGTTGTTGCGGGACCTTCAGCTACGCGGCGTTATCTAGGCACTTGCATTTCGCTCCACGCCGACGACTAACGAAAGTGCCGACAGACGCTCTTGAGCATGTGTGCTATTTACGGATGGCTGAGTTTGTCCGCGGTTTTCGTCGCAAAGTCATCGGTGTCATGGCGCTCGTGCAATTGGCTCGCCGCTTCGCCGGATGTCCGGTTCACCATGCGCCCACGCTGCACCGCAGGTCGTGCTAGCAGCATGTCGGCCCAGCGCTGTACATTTTTGTAGTCCTGCACACTGAGGAAGTCCGCCGCGCCATAGGCCCAGCCCTTAACAAGTCCGCCGTACCAGGGAAAGATCGCGATGTCCGCGATGGTGTAGCTATTGCCCGCTATGTACTCTTGATCGGCCAGACGGCGGTCAAGTACATCGAGCTGGCGCTTCACCTCCATGGCGTAACGATCGATCGCGTACTCGATCTTGGTCGGTGCATAGGCGTAGAAGTGGCCGAATCCACCGCCGAGATAGGGCGCGCTGCCCATCTGCCAGAATAGCCATGACAGGCACTCCGCACGCGCCGCCCCTTCAGGTAGAAAGCTCCTGAACTTTTCAGCGAGATACAGCAAGATCGCCCCGGATTCGAAGACCCGGATCGGTTGCGGACCGCTGCGATCGAGAAGAGCCGGAATCTTGGAGTTTGGATTTACGGCAACGAAGCCGCTACCAAACTGCTCTCCTGCATCTATGCGAATGAGCCAAGCGTCGTACTCGGCACCGTGATGACCGATAGCCAGCAACTCCTCGAGCATCACGGTGACTTTCACACCATTTGGCGTGCCCAGGGAATATAGTTGCAGCGGGTGCCGCCCAATTGGCAGGTCTTTGTCGTGCGTAGGCCCTGCGACCGGGCGGTTGATGTTCGAAAATGTACCGCCGCTGGGTTTACCCCACTTCCAGACCTTCGGCGGAACGTATTCGGAAGTCATATTGAGCACCGCCACAGACAGAGAGGGATAGACTAGTCGCCGCGCAAGCCGATACGAAGCAACACGATGAGCCGGCTCGGAGGGTCGCTTTGCGCGCGCGCCGGAGTACTCGTTCCAAGCCTGTGTACGCTTGAATGATCGATCGTCCGGATCGTCGTGGGCGCAGCCAAAGCAGCGGTCGGTAACATCGGTCACTCGAATTTGTGGAGCGCGGTGTGCTCGGCTTTGGCCACACCATGAGTCTATAACATGTCGCGAATTTACGATGGGGAAGTCTCAATGCGCCATGGAATTTCTATGATGATCCGCGTGCTGGCGGCTGCATTGCTCGGCGCTGCAGCGTACGCGACGCCCGCGAGTGCCGCCGAGCTCGCACCGCTGCCCAGGGTAATCACTCCGCGCCTGTATGTATTCGATTGCGGAACCCTGATCTATAACAAGCCGGAGGACTACAACCTGAAGCGCGATGAGGTCAAGGACAGCAACATGGGCGTGACCTGCTACTTAGTGGTCCACCCGAAGGGCATGCTCATCTATGACACGGGCCTCAATGACCGGCTGGTCGGCAGGCCGCTGTATGAGAACGTGCTCGAGGGCTATGCCCAGATCAAGTTCAACACGCTGAGTGGGCAACTGGCCGACATCGGCGTCGCGCCTGGCAATATTGATTACCTCGTACTGTCGCATTACCACTGGGACCATATCGGCAATGCCGGTGACTTCGCCGGCGCGACATGGCTGGTCTATAAGGGCGATCGCGATCAGATGTTCAGCACGGCAGCGCGCGCTTATCCCTGGTTCGGCCAGTATTCAGCGCTGGAGAAAAGCAAGACGAAGCTTCTCGGCGGCGACTATGACGTTTTCGGGGACGGGACAGTCGTCGTGATCGCAACTCCCGGACATACGCCGGGGCATTGCTCATTGCTCGTGCGCCTCAAGAATACCGGACCCGTCATCCTCTCTGGCGACCTGTATCACTATACGGAAGAGCGCGACCTGAAGCGCATGCCGGACGAAGAAAAGACCACGGGCACAGTTGAGTCGCGCCACAAAGTCGAGGAACTGCTGCGCCGTACCGGAGCGCAGCTGTGGATCGGCCACAGCATGGAGTTCTTTCGCTCGGTGCGTAAGTCGCCGGCATGGTACGACTGATTAGAAGTGCCGGCCTCGATCACGCGAGCTTTGGCAAGCATGCTGCGCTTGGCTATGGCTTGGGATAGGGCGTGCCGTCTTTGTGCACGAACCGGCCGTCTGCGTTAGAACTCATCATGTCGATATCGCAGCACGTCGTAAGGTCTTGAGCGTTGCGAGAGCCCACTTCTAGATAGACGGCCGTTGTAGAGGCTTTGTTGATTAGGTGATGGCCGTTGCCGGTCCCTTTCGGAAACGTCGCACACTCGCCTGCGCGCAAAACCGCCTCGCCGTCGTCTTCGATGAGCGTCAATTCGCCTTCAATCAGGTAAATGAACTCGTCTTCGTGGCTGTGCCAATGGCGCTGGCTGGACCAGCCGCGAGGCGGTAACGTCATCAGATTCACGCCGAAATCGCCAAGCCCACCCGCATCGCCTAAGCGTCGCCGCGTACGCTCCGCGCAGGGTGCATCGAATGGTGAAGGATAGCCTGAGCCCTTGCGTACGGGCACGGCACCGGTGTCGATTTTGGGCATACGTGGGTCCTTCTTTCCGTGCTGGTCGCTCGTGCTACAAACGTAGACTTGTTCAAATAAGACCATCCATCGCAATTCGCTGACACGATCGGCTGGCGAAATTCCCAAAATGGTTGTGTGACCACGGAGATGCTACTTGGTTGGTTCAGGAACCGGCTGTGAGTCTCCGGCGGCCTGCGCCGGTGCGTGCTCAAGCTGGCGACATTGCTCCCCCACGTGCTCGCGCATGATCTGCGCCAGCCTCAGGGCCCCGGGACCGGCGTAGTCGCGATCGGCGAACACGAGGTAAAGATCACCCCAACGCTCGCCGCCCTCGCGCAGCGGCAAGGGCTTGAGCACGCCGCGCTCCAGTTCGGCACGCACGGTGTCCTCAGGAAACCAGGCGAATCCTAACCCCATGGCAACGGCGTGGATGGAGGTGGCCTTGTTGCTGACCGTCCAAATCTGCTCCGAACCCACCCAGCTGCCACTGCGGCGCTGACTGCCAGTGTCGCGAATCACCAGGTGGCGATGCTTGCGCAGATCCTGCATGGTCAGTTCGCGCCCGAGTTGGTGTAACGGATGCTGCGGGTGAGCCACGGCGATAAACCGAATCCGCATCAGCGGGTCGCCGGCGAAGCCCGGTGGTATCTGCGAGCAGATGGCCAAATCAACCTTGCGCTGTACCAGCGCTTCCTCAGTGCCGCTAATCACGGTCTCGTAGAGCTCGATACGCACCTGCGGTTGCTCCGCAGCGAAGCGCGCGAAACATTGCAATAGCAGCCAAGTGGGGAAAATGATCTCTACCGCCAGGCGCAACTCAGGTTCCCAGCCCGCCGCAAGACTTCCCGCAGCTCTTTCCAGCGCGCCGGCTTCTTCCACCAGGGCTTTGGCGCGCCGGTACAGGACCTCACCGGTCGGTGTCAGATGGGCCTTGCGGCCGATCACTTCGAACATCTTCACCGCAAGCAGCGCTTCAATCTTCTGCACTGCATAGGTCACGGCCGATTGGCTTTTGTGGAGCGCCTCGGCGGCTTGCGCATAGCCCCCGGCATCGACCACGGCGAGAAGGGAGCGCCATTGCTCCAGGGAAATGCGGGGATCGATCATGATGTATCAGTTAAATAGATAGGTATGCGCGGATTATTATACTTTTTATCTAATAAATAAATACTTATAAAGGGTACAGAGAAAGAGATCGTCACCACATCCAGTTTGAGGAGATCACGCCATGACTACCCTGCTCCAGGTCAACGCTAGCATCTACAACAGCAACGGCCAGTCGAGCCGACTGGCTGACCAGTTCGTGGCCGCGTTTCGCGAGCGTGATCCTGCCGCCAAGATCGTGGTACGCGACGTCGCAGCGTCCGAGCCCGTGCCGCACCTGAATGCCGAGCGCTTTGGTGCGTTTATCACTAAGGCCGAGGAGCGCAGCGCTGCGCAGCGCGCAATGGTGGCCTACTCCGACACGCTGATCGACGAACTTAAGCAGGCCGACGTGATCGTATTCGGATTGCCGATGTACAACTTCGGTGTGCCCTCGCAGTTGAAGGCCTATTTCGATCACATTGCACGCGCCGGCGTGACCTTCAAATACACCGATAAGGGTCCCGTGGGCCTGCTCACCGGCAAGAAGGTATATGTGTTTGCCGCTCGTGGAGGCCTATATGCCGGCACGCCACTCGACACGCAAACCAGCTACGTGCGTGACTTTCTGCGCTTCCTGGGAATGACCGACGTGGAATTTGTCTATGCCGAAGGCCTTGCCGTCAGCCCGCAGAGCAAGGAGACGGGGCTGGCCAAAGCAGTCGCGGAGATCGAACGTCTGACCGCGAATGATGACGAGCCACTCAAGAGAAACGCAGCTTGAACTCGTATTGCAATCGACGAGCGTTCGGTGGAATTCTCAACGGAGACTCAAAATGAATACGCGCACTCTGGTCCAACTCATCCCGTCAATACCGACCTCCGATGGCGCCGGCGTCAAGTTGCGCCGCAGCCTTGGCAGCCAACGCGGGTTGTACGTGGATCCGTTCTTGATGCTCGATGAGTTCTACTCCGATGACCCAAACGATTACATCGCCGGTTTTCCCGCGCATCCGCACCGCGGCTTCGAGACTGTCACCTACATGCTCGATGGCCGCATGCGCCACGAAGATCACCTCGGTAATCGCGGAGACCTTGGTCCTGGCGATGTGCAGTGGATGACGGCGGCGCACGGCATTATTCATTCCGAGATGCCGCAGCAGAGCGAAGGCCGCATGCGCGGCTTTCAGTTGTGGGTAAACCTGCCGTCGAGGGAAAAAATGAAACCTGCCCGATATCGCGATATTCCAAGCGCCCAGATCCCGCGCGTGAAGCTGCCCCAGGGCGGGGAAGTGAAGGTCATTGCCGGCACGCTCGAGCTGGACGGTAACGCCACCAGCGGCGCCGTCAACACTCGCGCTGCCGCGCTCAGCACCGATCCGCTGTACCTGGATGTGCACCTCCCGGCCGGTGCCGAGTTCAGCGCCCCAGTTGCCGCGGGTTACAACGCCTTTCTCTACACCTATGAAGGCAGTGCCCACGTCGGCCCGGCCGGTGCCACTGAGCCGCTACCGCATCGAGCGGCTGGCGTTTTGTCTGACGGCGACGGAGTGCGCGTGCAAGCTGGAACCGAAGAAGTGCGCTTCCTGCTTCTGGCGGCCAAGCCGCTGCACGAGCCCGTCGTGCAGTACGGTCCATTCGTGATGAACACGCGCGAGGAAATTGAGCAGGCGCTCGCTGACTATCGCAATGGACGTTTTGCTGCCGCGGCTTGAACTGGGCGTGGGGCTCGTGCATCGACAGGATCCAGCAATGCAGCTGCTGCGTCTGCACTAGCCCCGCGTCCGAACGGTGTAGGCTCATGTGGCGGAGGAGAGAGTCAGCTCTAAAGCGCCGCTAGTTCTAGTGTTCGTGCCGTGGGCGCGGCTGCTTCATTTCTTGTCGGGACACTTTGGTCCACGCTCGAGCACCCAACTGCCATGGGTGCAAATCGCGTGAGTTCCCGGCATTCCGAGGGTAGTGCTGTCGATACAGCGACCTTCATCGAACTTCTGCCCGTTCCAGACACAGCCCCCTTCTTTGAATGCAAATGGGCTATTCGGCAGACTAAGCACGTCGATCTCTTTGTCTTCCATTTTAGGCTCCGTGCAGTGCGCTTAATTGTCACGCGCTCACTGTGGTGAATATATCCGATCCCCGTAGGGGCGGCTGGAGGGTCAGGAAGTCGTGATCGCGTGTCACACCGAGTATTCGCCCAGCCTTTATCCGCTTCACGTTGGCTCTGCTCACTTGTGAGTCTAATTTGTGTTTTGCAGCTGCTACCGAGGGATTTCCGGTAGAGTTACTGATCACAACGAATACTGCCCAACTCGAGCGACAGGGGAGAAACCAACCGTGACGAGACTTAATGCAAATGCGTCGCTTGCGCGCGTAGCGGGCTCGTGCCTTGCCGCGCTCTCACTGGGAGCCGCGGTCTCGCCGGCCGCGGCGGCTCCGCAGTATTCGATCCTCTACCAGTTCCCCGGTGGGGGGCACGGCATCAATCCGGAAGCCGGGGTCATTCTCGGACCCGACGGCGCCGTTTTTGGTACCACCGACTCGGACGGAATTGATGCGGGCGGTGTGGTCTTTCAGCTAACAGCCCCGGCCGCGGGAATCCAGGCCTGGAGCCAGAAAGTTCTGAAGCGTTTCCGCGATGGGACGGACGGCGGCTATCCGCTCGGACTGCTTCTGGCCGCAAGCGGCGATCTTTACGGAGTGACCCTGGATGAAGGCGGGACTAGCGATGGTGCGGGGACTGTCTTCAGCCTGACGCCACCGGCCTCGGGTTCGACAAACTGGACCTTCGCAACGCTGCACCGCTTTCACGGCAATTACGACGGGGATAGCCCATCCGGATCGCTAATCTCCGATGCCTCGGGAACGCTGAGCGGCACGACAATCCTGGGTGGAGCGGGGCCGGGTCTGGAGGGGTATGGAACCGCCTTCTCGCTCTCACCACCACCGGCCGGCTCCAGCCGCTGGACTGAAACCGTTTTACATCGTTTCAAATCATCGCCCGATGGCGCGACACCCGCCGGGACGCTGCTAGCCGGTGACGGCTCGGTCAAATTTGGCGTTTCGACGACGGGCGGCACCGGAATCTGCAGCGATGTGGGATGCGGAACCGCCTATCGGCTCACGCAGGGCGAGAACGGTTGGGCAGAAACAATCATCTACCAGTTTCAAGGCGGTCCTGATGGCGCAGTCCCCGTCGACCGGCTCGTCGCCGACGCCAATGGATCTCTCTACGGCGCGACTGCAGAGGGCGGCCTGCCAGGCCCGGGGGGCCATTACTCCACAGGAACGATCTTCCGGCTGGATCCTCCGGCCGCAGGGCAGGTCCATTGGACCAAGACAATTCTCTATGAATTTAAGGGCGGAAACGACGGCTCATTGCCCGAAGGCGGCGTGACCTTGGATGCGAGCGGTGCGCTCTACGGCACCACGGAATTCGATGGCACGCATTCACACGGCACCGTGTTCAAACTGACTCCCAATGCACCCGGGCAACTGTGGACGAAGACAACTCTTCACAACTTCGGCACCCGCACGGACGACGGAGCCGATCCAACCGGACCCCTGGCGCTCGATGCCAGTGGAGCCTTATACGGGACGACCTTGTTCGGCGGGCGATCCAATTTCGGTACGGTCTATCGCATCACGCCATAGCCATACCGAACATCGCTCACGTCGCCTCGCGCTACTTCAACGACATGGAGGTTTCTCGCCGATGGCGGCGCTACTACTAATGGTTTATCCCGTCCACGATGTCGGGCTCGCGCGACGCTAGCAGCGATTTAGGCACCTGTGCCGATATCGCGGCAAGCCGATCCCGGGTTTCTTCAACAGGAAAACGCCTAAATAACGGCCGCCGCCGCGCGATTTCCGTCCAAATGGCCGCTGCATGAGGGCATGCGCAAGCCCTCATGCAGCGAGCCGACGGTCAGTGCGGGATGGGCGGCAGTTTTGAGGCGATCGACGTCGCAGCGGCGCTGCATGTGGCATGGCCCCATCCGCTCGCGCTCACTCCTTCCTGCTGTCCCGCCTGCGGGGTGATGTCATAGACAATATTGTCGGGACGCGTGGCATCGCCGCTCACTCCGCCGGGCACATAATCGAGAACCAGCCGATGGCGCGTCCGCCAGGCAATATTGTGATCGGCACAGGAGCTGTCACCACTCACACCGACGGCTCCGATGAGAACGTGCGAGGAATTGTACAAGGCCAGGCCGCCTCCAAAGACATTCACGCCGCCGATGCGACGGCCGATCATCGGATCGCTCGACGTCCCGAAGTCTGTCGCCGGTCCGTGATACGCCACAAATGTATCAACCGGATTGCTATGTTGCAGGCCGTACAACGAGCCGCCTGGCTGCACTGCGTAATAAAGGTTCGCCGTCGACAGCGCGAGTGCCGTCAGGCTGAAGGCATTGGCGGTGTTGGCTTTCTGGGCCGATATCACGCGGCTGCCGGGCCACTGCGAGCCGCGATCCGCGCCCGTAAAGGCAACCGCGCACACGACCCCATCGCGGTTGACTACCGTGCCCCACATGTCGAGATTGAATCCACCGTTTTGCTCTTCCCGTGCGCCGGTGAGAGCATTCTTAAGCTGGCCTTCAGACGGCAATCCGGCGCATTGGACGGCAATGGATCCACCATCCCCGCTATCCCCTTCCTGCGCGAGAACCACATTGCTGGCAAGCGCGACGGCTCCTGCGCATAGCAGAATCGAAAGCTTTCTCGTTCTTCGGCTTTTCATTTAAGCGTCCTCTAGTTCGTTGTTGATTAGTGCATTGCTCAAGGTTGCGCTCAGCTCCTGGCGGCCGCGAGTTGGGTGGCATTCAATATCGACCGGCAAGAAGCTGACGCGCCCAATGATTTTCTTATCGGGGCGTGGCTACATTACCGCAGGTTTATGACAATTTGGAACTGCAGCGCGCGCAATTTTCTACGATGGCATCGAAGCGCGGTTGCAGGAGCAGCGCGATAGGATGGGCGGTCTGTGGACCGCTGGCGGCGCGATCCTTGCTGCCACGAGTCAATAGAGCTCGCACCGCTTGCTCCTCCTTAAGATCGACGGGGTCCGATAGACTTCCCGCATGGCAATGGTTCGGTATCAGCCTCCCGCGCCGCTCGACAGTTATGTCAAGTGGCTGTGGTGGTCCGAGCGCGACAAGCGCCAACTCGATTACGAGCACATGCTTCCCTCCGCATCCGCGCAGCTGATCTTCGCATTGCACGATGAGCCCCTCACCTGGCGGAAGAACCTGTCCGAGGAGACCTTTGAGGTCTGGAGGCGAGGTGTGGTGCATGGACCCCAGTGCAGTTACTTTGTGAGTGGACCCAAGCCTTGTGGCGCAGTTGCCGGCGTATCTTTTCATCCTGGTATGGCAAGCGCGTTGCTCGGCGTTCCTCTCCTGGAGCTCACGGATCTCCATGTCCCGATTGACGCCTTGTGGGGAGCTCGCGGCCGGTCTATGCATCAGCGCTTAGTGGACCTCCATGAGCCGATGGCGATATTTAAGGTAATCGAGCAAGAACTGCTGTCGCGTCTCAAGCGTCCGCTGCTGATCCACCCGGCTATCGCCCATGCACTCGTCAATCCGGTTCAAGGCTGGGGGTTTACGCGGATCTCAACTGTGCAACAACAAGCCGGATACAGCCCAAAACACTTCACTGCCCTATTCCGCGGTGCGGTTGGGGTGACACCGAAGCAATACTATCGAGTGAAACGCTTCGGAGCGCTCGTGCAAGCTCTCGCAGGCGATCACTGCGCAAGCCTTGCCGAACTTGCTGCATCATTAGGCTATTCGGATCAATCGCACTTGACCCGAGATTTTCGCGAATTTGCGGGCGTGACGCCGACTCGGTACCGGCCACGAGCTCCGGATAGCGCCCTGCACCATGTGGCAACGACACGTCCGTCGTTTGCCTCCGGAGGAGGTAATAATTCTTCTATACGCGCTGCCGGCACTGGTTGACGATAGACCTCGAAGCACGCCAGAAATCCTCCAAGCAGCGAAATCACTTCGGAGATTGCCATGATCGATGTGCACGAGCTCTATCCGTACTTGCGGGTCCACAATACCGCCGAAGCCATAGAATTCTATTCGCGCGCGTTTGATGCGCGGGAATTATTCCGTCTGACAGAGCCGAGCGGACGAATCGGTCACGCTGAAATCAAGATTGGCCCCTCGACCGTCATGTTGTCAGATGAATATCCGGAGCACGGTATCAAGGGACCGCGGACGCTCGGTGGCACCAGCTTTGCAATTCACCTGCACGTGGGCGACGTCGACCTGGCTTTTGAGAAGGCGGTGGCAGCAGGCGCCTCGGTCGTCCGGCCGTTGAAAGATCAATTCTACGGCGAGCGCTCCGGTACGGTGCGTGACCCGTTTGGTCACGAGTGGCTGCTCGGGGGCCACCTGGAGACAGTGACGACGGAGGAGATGCAGCGCCGCTACACCGCTCTGTTCAAGAACTAGAACTGTCTTGCGTTCCAAAAGCCGGCAGTGGCGAAAATCCTCTCGCGCAAATGATGTCAGGGCAGGGCGAAGCGAGCCTCTGGGTATGAACCAGGGGCTCGGAATAGCCGGACGCGACCGATCGCTTCGCTGACCTAAATGCCGCCGATGCGGTCACTCCACCGTGATCGTTACCGGTTTCGACGCGATGCCATTCGCGACGACCTCGAGGACACTCGGTCCTGTTTCAATTGTTCCGGGCACGGTGAAGGTGGTCGAGCCGGCGGTGCCGGGCGCGATCGACATGGTGCTGTGATTGGCGGTGCGGGCGTAGAAGACGTGTCGGGTCTTGCTATTCGTTATTCGAACGAGCGGGTAATTCGTCGCCGCCTGAACGTCATCACCGTAATCGGCGCCCTGCGACAGCCCGCTGAACTGCGTGCCGCTGATCTTATAGTAGCCTCCGGGATTGACGGACGTTGGATAGTTCGTGATCGTGGGGGCCCAGCCGGCATGGGCAGAACCGATCGGCGTATACACCTCGGCTATCTTGCTGAAATCAGTGGACAACACCTGACCAGTCGGCAACACCAGAAAGTTGTAGTAGTAGGCACCGGAATTGGCGGAGTAAAACAACGTATCTGCTACCTGAGTGATGGCATCGCTTTTGGTGTATTCGAAGAAATGGGTTGGAGCCCCACCGTATCCTGCGCTCGCCGCGAAAAGAATATTGCCATTGGGCAGCAATGCGGCAGGAGCGTCAGCCAAATCGCAGTCTCTCGTCCCCGCGCTCCCGCACACGGCAGGCACATCGGGTCCCGCGCTCCAGGTACTCGTAACGGTATTATAAATCGCGGTCGGATCCGCTTTGGACGCGGTCTCTTTACACCCTGTGTTACCGCCGAACGCGACTAGCGAGCCATCGGGGCGCATCACGGCGGGGCCAATTTCAAAATTGCCGCATTCATATGGATCGACCAGCGAGACCGGCGTATTGCCGGCACGTACCCAAAGGCCCGAGTTGGGTTCGTATTGCTCCGCGTTGGTGGGATTCCCACTGGAGCCGAAAGTGTTGAAGTCGAAGTCGGTCCAAATATCGATTGTTAGGACCCTACCGTTGGGCAACAAATTATAACCCTGCTCATCCTGATAGAAATTGCCAAGTCTCGGCGCTCCCGTGTTGTTCCAGGTCAAACTCGCCGCATCGAGCAGCGCATCTCCATCGGGGAGCAGACAGCAAGCAGCCTGCATGAATGTGCCGTCGGCCAGAACGATACTTTCAGAGTCGCCGATGACTCCAGTTCCGTTCGTAAAGTAACTCCAGCCAGGCGGGGGCAATACGGAAGTCCACGTGTTGGCCACCGGATCGTAGATTGCCCCCATATTGGTCCAGACCGGATTGTTGCCACCGTTGTATTCGCCGCCCATGATGATGACTCGGCCATCGGGCAGCACCGCGGAGGAGTGGTATAGGGGTGCGTACTGCGTGCCGTCGATCACTGGCAAAGTGGCGATCTTCGACCAGGTTCCGTTCGAGTAGCTACCGTTTTTGTCGGGCGTCAGCTTGTACCATTGGGCTTCATCTACGCGCGAGGCGATTACGGTGCCATCGGTCAGCAGCAGTGGGTTGGCAAGAGCGGCGGGCGCGGCCGTCACCGCAGTCCAAGTTCCGCCCGACGTCGGCGGCGCGGCAGGTACTGTCGCCGCTTCCGACTGCGCGGTGGCCCTCTGTGGCAGTTCCGATAGGAACTGGCTCCAGGCCTCCGGATTGTTCATGTAGTACTGCGCTCTGGGAAACGACAGCGGTGGCGGGATCACACCTTCCGATTGCGCGCGGCTCTCGGGTGCCGCGATGACCATCGCAACCATTGCCGCTGCGCACAGTCCGATGATCGATGCTGAATTTGATGTAGTCATCGTGAATCCCTCTTAATCTAAGTACCCAAGCGTCCTTAACATAATCTTCGGGCAAGCCGCTATCTGCCTGGTTTACAGCATCGGCCGTTTGAGGAGCTTATCCGTGGTTATTGGAGTTTGGATGAAAACATACGCCCGGCGGTATAACACCGTCAACGAAGAATTAGCCTGGAGCGTGAAAGAGCCGCGTGGCTTGGGGCGGCACCAAGGAGCCGACCCCTATTCGTGAAGTAGTGTTTGCCAGTTGGGGGGCACTGCGCCGGCGGGCCCGGGCACGGGTTGTTCTGACGGATGCGAGTGCGGAGCGTGAAGCTTCGGGCCGGTGAAAAATTCCTCAGTACGATAGTCGTAAAACCATTCCTCACCTGGCTCGAAGCTCGTGATAATCGGGTGACCCGTAGCGGCGTTGTGTTTCGATGCATGCTGATTCGGCGAAGTATCACAGCAGCCGATGTGCCCGCATTCAGCGCATCTGCGAAGATGCAGCCACCATGCGCCCAACGCCAAGCATTCGACGCAACCTGTTCCGCTCGACTTGGCTGCTGGATTGATGCCATCCCTTTCGGATTTCATAGGCTCTCCTCTCTGACTTCCGTTGGCTTCAGTGGCTCCTCATCGACGGACACCCAGCCGTAAACGCTTCCGACCGTAGCCGGCGCCATATTCGACCGTCGACCCAATAGCACACAGGTCATGGTGCCGCGATCCTGCACAATCCATCGATGGAATATTTTCCCGCACCTGTAATGTACAACAGCAGGAAGCCTCCGATAATGCTGACATTTTTGTAGAAGGCGTCCATGCTGTCGACGCGATCCGTACCCGTTTGCGTCCAATAGCGATGCCCAATTAGGGCGGCTCCCAGCGTGTATAAAATCAAAAGTAAAGCCGAGGCACGCGCGAACGCTCCGATAGCGATCGCGAATGCGACCGGGAGCTCCATGAAAATTGCCACGACAGCAGCCAATACTGGCATCGGAGCATGAAGCTGCACCAATTGACTTACCGTGCCTGAATAGTCCCGCAGCTTCCTCCAGCCGAAGATCAGAAATAGCGTCGCGAGAAGTAGACGGGCCGCAAGAATGAGCTCATCGTTGATAGTGCTCTTCATAACCTGCCCCTCGCTTCCTGTTTTCTTAGCGTTACGACCCTAAACCGGCGCTTGGTTTAAATCTGCCGTCCATTTGTTCATCTTTACGCTAATTTGCGCGGCCTCGTCCGCTTTGGATCCGAAGGACTCATCCGCTGCATCAAATATGCTTTATCGGATGGATCATAGGAAATCTCGGGGAATAGCGCGGTCCCATTCGCGATGGCAAATTTCGTTCGTGCCCTCCCAGGCGCGCAAACTTGCCTGCAGCACGAAGGCATTGCTCGTGGCTGATAGCCGCAGCTGCGTATCGATCCGGATTTGCCATTCGTTTCGCGACACAGTCTGGGTATTGCGCAGTTCGGCAACGGCGCTGAGCGGATCATCGTCCTCGACGTGATACTCGGACTTGTACTGTGTGCCCAATTCCAGGCCAATGCGGTCGATGTGTTCAATCCGCACACCATCGCGATGAATGATGGTGGGCTTCTCGGGCGGCGCCGTCTCCGGTTCAGGAAAAGGCGAGACCCTGGCGTCTGCGGCGCTTGGAGAGCGCTGCGGCAGATCGAGCGTGCCGGCAAAGATCTGGACAGTCGCTGTCTCGGGACTGGGCCAGATCATCGGCCAGTAAGCGGTAGATATCGCAAGTCTCACTTTGTGGCCGGGTGGAAATACCGAGCCTGCATCATTGAGTTGGATGCGCACCCGGTAGCGTTCGCCCGGCGCCAGCAGGGCGGGCTGTTCGTGGCCCTCACGATGAGTGAGGTTGAGCACACCGTAGCTGATACGCAGCGATTCACCGGACGGGTGCACATCGCACAGGCGGACTACCAGGTTCGCAATCGGCCGGTCTGACGCGACGTCGAGCGTTACGATCGGAGCGCCGAGGATCTCTATCGGCTCAGCGAGTGGCGGTGTCTCGAAAACCAAGGAGCGCATGTCATCTTCTTGCTGGTCGAGTGCTTGATCGTGCCCACGACCGAATGGAACCCAGTCGCCTGCACACTTACCAACCGTCTGCGGCGAGCACGCAGCACGAGCCGTGAACGGTGCCGCGGCTTCTCGCAGCCCCTCATCGGTCAAGAACAGCCGCCGCGGCATTATTCCTGGGGGCGGCCACGACGGTTCGGCAACCCACCGGCCCGGCAACGTGTCGTGGTGGTTCGCCGGTTTCACACTTTCCGTCATCCACGCGCGCAGCATGGGTTCGTTCATCACGCCCGTATCGATGCCCTTCAGCCAATAATCCCACCAACGCAGGATTTCTTGAAGAAATCCAATCTGCGGTCCGGGAAGTGCAAAGTGCGGATAGGCGTGTGCCCATGGCCCGATAAGACCCTTGCGCGGCACCTTTAGCCCCTTGAGCAGGCGCGGGATTGCATTCTTATAACCATCGGTCCAACCACCGACGGCATAGACCGGGCATTGGATCGCTGCGTAGTCCTCGCATACCGATCCGTGCTTCCAATACGCATCGCGTCGCTGATGCTGGAGCCAATTTTCCAGAAACAGCGGTATGTTCTGCAGGCGCTGCAACCACATCGCTCGCCAGTTGTCTCCGACCAGCGCCGGATCGGGCGGAAGGCACATCAAGCCGAAAAAGAAAAAGGCCCACTCGACTGCGGCGGTGGTCAGAAGCGTGCCGCCCATGTAGTGCGCGTCGTCAGCGTACCGATCGTCGGTTGAACAAATGGTTACGATTGCTTTGAGTGCCGGAGGACGGCGCGCCGCGATCTGCAGCCCATTGAACCCACCCCACGAGATTCCCATCATTCCAACGGATCCATTGCACCAAGGTTGTGCCGCGAGCCAGGCGATTAGCTCTACGCCATCGTCCTGTTCTTGGGTGGCGTACTCGTCGAACAGTAAGCCCGTCGATTCGCCGCTGCCTCGAATGTCAACGCGGACGCCCGCGTAGCCGTGACCTGCAAGATAGGGATGAGTCAGCGCGTCTCGTTCGTAAGTCCCGTCGCGCTTGCGGTAGGGCAGATATTCCAGGATTGCAGGAACTGGATTCTGCTCAGCATCCTCCGGCAACCAGATGCGCGCTGCCAGCATCGTACCGTCTTTCAACGGTATCAAAATATGCTCGATGACCCGCACCGCTCTGGGAAAGGTCGTAACAATCACAGAGACACTCGCACCTAGCCGTAGGTGAATTCAGGCTTGCTTTGCCCAACCTCTATAATATAACCGTCGGGATCGCGAATGTAGCAGCGCGTCTCGCCATATTTATCCTTTGGCTCGGTGATAAAGTCAGCCCCCCGCTTTCGCCATAGTTGATAGCACGCTTGAATGTCCGCGACGCGGATATTCATGAAGCTGTTGACCGAATCGGGGTCGGCGGGGACGCTGAGCGTTACCGATGGTTTGTCGGGTGTCGGACCACCCCCGGGGTTGACAATGAGCCATGTGTTCGCGATCTGAAGGTAACCCGGCGCGCCGCTGCTGTCGCCTCTGCTCAGAATGCGGCCCCCGAAGACGCCTTCGTAGAACCGAAGCGATCTTTCGATGTCAGCGACGGTGAGAAAGTGTGCGACGGTAAATCCATCGCGCGGCGGCATCTGATAGCTCTTCTGCTCGACCTGTACTTCGCTCATAGATGGCTCCTTCGGATATGACAATTTTCGGCACGGTGGCCGCCCGCAGGGGGCTCAGCGGTTGAGTTGTCCCAGGTAGAATCCCAGGCGATCTTCGGCGTCTCCCGGCTTGTGAAACCCCAGCGCGCGGAAAGCCTTGAGCCGGGCCTGCGTTGCCGGCCTGCCGACCGAGGCAATGCAGGCCTCCCATCCAGCCGCCATCTCCACTTCCGGTGTCAGGCTGGCGGCATTCACCAGGCGCTTTGTATTGGAGATCGCCCACTTGTCGAATGAGGCGATGCGGGTCGCGAGCGCTTCGACGAACGCGTCGAGCTCGGCGTCCGGCAGCGACCTGTTCACGTAGCCATAAGCCTGAGCCAGATCGCCCCCGACGTCATCCGACCCCATGAGCACTTCCAAGGCGCGGTTCCTTCCGATCAGACGCGGTAGGCGCGCCATGGGCCCGCCACCAGCGACCATGCCGACACCGACTTCCCACTGCGACAGACGGGTTTTTTCCCGGCTCGCAAAACTCATGTCGCAGGCCAGCGTGAGCTCACTTCCGTTTCCGGTCGCCCGTCCCCTGATCAGAGCAATCGACACAACGGGCACGCGCTGCAGCCGGACAAGAATGTCCGGCCATGACTCCAGGCCGGTGGGCCCCTGGGGAATTGCGGTCAAGTCCTCAAGCTTCACGTCGAAGTCGGAATGGTTGAGGAAGAAACCTTCAACCGCACTTTCGAATACCACGACTTTGAGTTGCTCGTCGCTCTCGATCGCTGCAATGATCTCCCTGAACTGCAGAACAAACTCCGGACCCATCAGGTTGAGCGGGGGATTGTTCATTATGACGCGCCAGTAGGTGGGTGAAATCCGGTTCACCCGTACCTGTGCAACGCTTGCTGATTCTTTCATTAGAGCTTCCTAGATAAGTTAGAAAATCGCGAGTCTTACGTCAGCGGAATCGTTAGAAATTTGCAATCGCTGCACGCGCCACTGCAACATCCTGTTCCACGCTCCCGCCGCTCGCTCCGACAGCCCCGATCACCACGCCGTCGCGCTTGACGGGAATTCCGCCCCCGAAGATTACGACCCTAGAATCGTTAGTCGTATTGAGCCCGAAGCCCTGCTGGCCACTTTGTGTCAGGTGCGATAGGTCTTCAGTCGACATGTCGAAGGCTCGCGCGGTCCAAGCCTTGTTGATGGCGATATCGACGCTTGCCAGCCAGGCACCGTCCATGCGTATGTGTGCCACGAGGCCGCCGCCAGCATCGGCGACGGCAATGTTGTAGGGAATACCCATTTCAATCGCCTTGCGCTCACCTGCACCGATGATTCGTCGCGCGTCGGCAAGATCCAACGATACTGCTGCTTTGGTCATGTGATGCTCCTGTTGAGGCCGCATCAAAACACCGACGTCAGGGCTGCTCCATTGCACCATGGTGTTGGTTTGAGTGACGCATCTCGGCTAGCGCGGGCGATCGACCCAGATGGCGCAACGAGCGTGAGCTTTGGGCCAGACTGGAACTTGAGGCTTGCAAGTCACGGCCGTCGGCGGCCAATGGACTCCATCAGAATCGAGCCAGGTTGGGTGACGGCGACTTCTAGCCTGCGAAGAGTGCCGCGATTTTCGCATCGAGGCTCCACGGTCCTGGCCCTGCGAGCATCACGACCGTCAGCCCGATGCAGTAAAGCGCTTCGGGAACGTAGAGCAGGTCGCCGAGCCAATCGGCGCGATCAAGTGGCTGCCATGCACGTATTCGTTTGACAGCGTCGAGTGCAACGGCCCCGATACAAATCACGAAGAGCCCGAACGCCGCGAACACGGACAATAAACCAATGATGAGCGCGAATCCGCCGCTGAACTCCGCGCTCGGCAGCAGCCACTGCATGACCGGCATGTCGTGCACACCGTCGTCCTGCAGCGTGCGCGTCAGAGTCGCGTGTCTGGAAGCATTGAATAGCTTGTGGTAACCGCTGATCGCGAAGAACGTCCCGAGGGCCACGCGATTGACTGTTAGCGCGGCGTTGGGAGCTTGCGCGCCTTGTAAGATGAGGAATAAGTGCATGATTTAGAGCGCTCCCTTCTCATACCGACGAGCGAAACCAAGTCTACACCTGGGCCCATAATAGCAGCGGCCGCTCAAAATTCTCTTCGTAATTTTCGAGGTCCAGGGCAGTCGCATTCGCGCCTCCAATCTAACCATCTCCATGGCGCGGCATCCATTGGACGATGGTGTTACGCACATATCAGGACGGGAGACGCCACCGCGTAGTCGACGCCACATCGGTGAGTGGCGGCAATCCGAGAGTGCGCAGCCCGCGTCGGCGTGGAGTTCATGGTGTAGACCGACACCAAAGTACGAGCGCGTAACGTTGCTGAGTGGCGCATCCTCACTAGCAGATGATTCTGAGTAGCCCGGAGTTTGGGCCAATCAACGTGCCCGATCTGCAAGCGGCTCTAGGTGCCACGCTCGCGGCAAACCTGGGAGAAGCGGAAAACGTGACTATCGAATTTAAAGGTGCGGGATTGCACCAGCTGAGGCCATTGAGGGGATCGCGCGTAAGCGTTGTCTCGTCACTTTCCTCTCGTACCGAGCCGAGCGCGTGGAAATCGTACCGATTGCACCGCCGCGAGCAACTGCATGGACCGTACGCCGCAGGACGCGATGGCGAGGACAGTGGCACCGCTGTATCGGAGCGCTTTACGCCATGACACACATGGTAGCGATCGTGCTCGTAGTTGCGAGCACCATGATGATGAGCGCCGTGTCGTTGGCGATTGGGTTTGTGCATGGGGAGAGTCTCCCGGAGCCGACTTTGCCCTTGGCCGCGCACGTAAAGCCGTGGCCGCCGCGCTGGGCCCTGCAACTCTAATCGCTTTGATGCCCCGCGTTGGTAGCCTTCGACGTTTCGGCTGTGGTCAATTAATTGAGGAATTCGTGGGTTATCCGAACCGCCAGCCCGGTTTGTTCGGGCTCTTCTCTGAAGAGCCGCTCGCTCGGAAGTTCCGGCAGTGCACGGTCAGACTCCCGATCGTGCGGGCCTTCCTGTGGGACTTCCTTGGTCCTTTGGGCTGTCCATATTTTCGACCCATTTCTTGCGCCACTCACTGGCCTCGAAGGGATCAGCGAAGTATTGCGTCTCGTGTGCAACCTTTAGTCCGCGAAACTCCATTATGCTCACGGTGTAGTAGGGTCGAGCGTCGTATGTCATTACATACTCAGTGATCCACAGGTCGCCGCTCCCAATAATTCGATTCACTACAAAGTGCTTCTTATTCGGCTGGAGGGTGCGGGTGGTCTGTATGTTTTGTCGGCCGCGAATTCGCTCGCGGGATTGCGGATAATCCAGGAAGGCATCGTCGTGATAGATGTCATGCTCGGTGACAAAATCGCCGGAGTCGGATGCCGCCCAATGTCGATTCAGTGTTTCACGTATTTCTTCATCTCTCATGCGACTCTCCTCAATTGCGCGTCTGCCGCGTCCGCTGGCAGCCTCCTGCCCAGGTTACGCCGGCTCAAACATTACTTTGTGATTTGAGCTCCCCCAGCATGGTCGGAATCAACTCCGACACCGTCGGGTGGATGTGCACGGCGCGCTGCAGGGTCAGATAGGGCGCCTTCGCGTACATGATGTCGAGAATCCCGTGGATCGCCTCATCGCCGCCCGTTCCCAGGATTGCGGCACCGAGGATCAATTGGCTATCAGCATCGACGAGGATTTTCATGAAGCCTCGCGTTTCATCTTTCTCGACCGCTCGTCCCACCTTGGTCATTGGTCGAGACCCGACAAGCAGGCGCTTGCCTGCGGCCTTCGCCTGTGCTTCGGTCAGTCCGACCCGGCCAAGAGGCGGATCAGTAAAGAGAGCATAGGCCGGTATCCGATCGCTGACCCGACGAGCGCCTCTATCGAGCAGGTTGGCTGCGACGATCTCGAAGTCATTGTAGGCTGTGTGAGTGAACGCCCCCTTTCCGTTGCAGTCGCCCAACGCCCAGATTCCGGGCGCGCTCGTGCGCAACTCGTCGTCGACGACGATGTAGCCATTCTTGTCAATCTTGACGCCTGCCGTTTCCAGCCCAAGATCATCTGTATTCGGTCGCCGGCCCACGGCCAGAAGCAGGTGCGATCCGAGTACATCCGGCTCACCGTCGCGGCAGATGACATGCGCGCGTATATCTTGCCCACTGGCTTCAAGCCGGACGCATTCCGCGCCCACTCGAATGTGGATGCCTTCGGCCGCAAGAATCTCCCGGACGCCGGCGGAAACCTCCGGATCCTCGCGCTTGATGAGGCGCTCGGCCATTTCCACGACCGTCACTTCCGATCCGAAGCGTCGATAGATCTGGGCGAACTCAAGTCCGACATAGCTCCCGCCGACAACTACGAGATGGCGCGGCAGAGTTTGTAGCTCGAGTAGGGTGCTGTTAGTGAGATAGGTCACCTGATCCAGCCCGGGCAGATCGGGAACGTTCGCGCGGCCGCCTACATTGAGGAAGATCTGCTTGGCGGTGAGCAGTTCATTGCCCACTCGCACTTGGCTCGCTGATTCGAGTCGTGCGTGGCCGCGGTAGATCGTGCAGTTGCGTAACCCCGTGAGCCACGCCTCGAGGCCCTCCCTGGAGTTGCGCACCACGGAATCCTGCCGCGCTTTCACTTTATTCATGTCCACGGTGACGGCGCTTCCCAAGCTGACGCCGTAATCGCCCGCACGGCGCGCCAGATACGCCGCATAGGCACTCGCGACCAACGTCTTGGTCGGCGTGCAACCGGTGTTGACGCAGGTGCCGCCAAATAACTTACGCTCCACCAGGGCCACTGTCATGCCGGCATCGGCGAGACGGCCGGCCAAGCCAGGGCCCGCCTGACCGGCACCGACGATAATCGCATCGAAATTATGGATCATGCTTTGCCGCCTACTGATCTGAGCGATCGGCCTGACTCAGAAGCTCCGACTGCGACTTTTGGCTGATCGGCCTCTGGCGACTCCGCTGCACGGTTCGCCGAATGCCATGAGGTCTCTGGCGGATCGCTGAAAGGAAACGCTCGCTCGACTAAGACGCCGCTAGGTAACCGACCTCAGCTTGACCAATCGTAACGCAAGTACGGGGCTGCGTGCTCAAGCTAAGCCGCGCAGCTTCTGCAGCTCGCGTGGCAGAGAGGGAACTCATGCTGCGCGCTGAGCATGAGCTCATTTGGAATGCCCATGGCACCGCCAAGCATGCAAATGCGGGATCAGATTCGGCCGGGGAGCCGCGTCGTGACCTCCTGGACTATCCACGTATTGTTGTCGGGATCGCTGAAGGAGAAGAAAGATCCATAGCTCGCGCGCTTGGGATCGGGGCCGCTGAGCCGCGCCTCCGGGGGAAATGCCGTCCCGTGCCACGCCTCCTTTGCATCGATGCCACGACCGACGAGTCCGTCACGGGCCACTTCGATGTCGGAGACAACCAGCATGCCCTCGGCCGAGCCAGGCGCGGCGGCAGTTAGTCCGTTGCCGAACATGACCGAGCACCCTGAGCCCGGGGGTGTGAACTGGACTATGCGCACGCCGTTTGCCCGGGCGAGATCCGCGTCGAACCTCCAACCCAAGCGTTCGTAGAACTGCTTGGATCGCTCGACGTCGGATACGGGAATGATCTGTACCTCAAGCTTCATATCGACTCTCATTCCGCTGGCACCAGTCTTCTCTTGTTCCAAGCTCGTGCTCGTTTGACTCATCTCATTTCCCCTTGCCGGCATGAGACCGACCAGTACCATCAGCACTTCTATGATGATCCGCCGGTCGGAGCCGAGGCCACGTCCGCATAACACCAGAACTAGGAATGCGAGGCGATTGGACCTTGGTATCGGAGACATTTTCCTAATGCAAGCGAGGACACGCGGCTTCGAAGGAACAGCTGCCCCATCTGCGACGGTTATGAGCTCCTGGAACGCGCAATTCCCTTGCAGCCAAGCCACGTTGAAACTCCAAGTTCAAAGGGCCTCGCATCGAAATTGACCACTCCACCGATCGCATCGTCGCCACGCCCTTGAGCGGCGCTGGCCACCCATGTGTCCTTGGCAATTTGATACCAAAGTATGATGGCCGTATATTCCAGAGTGACGCATCTTAATCTCTGGCAGAAGAATCCCTAGACCGGTATTGGGAATTCGATAAGGGCGTCGATCGTAAGTTTGTGACCGGTCGCCACGGAAGCCGAAGGAGAGCCGCATGAGTCGTTTCCGCCGAAACATCCATGGTTGCCATGGAATCAAACGGAAAGTGCCGGTGCTAAATCGCGGGTTCGTCGTAACTTTGGTCGCGCCCCTTGCGTTGATAGCGTCGATGGCGACCTCCGCGCAGACGAGCATCGACTACACCAAGGTCACACCTGCGAATCTCGAGGCGAAGACGCCGAAGGGAAAGCTCGTCAATCCATATAAAGACTCGCAAGCGACGATTGTCGCTCAAGGCAGCCAGCTCTTTCGGAGCTATTCCTGCAGCGGATGCCACGGCGGTAATGGCGGAGGCGGAATCTGTCCTCCACTGACCAACGGCGTCTGGATTTATGGTGGCGACGACGATACGTTGTTCCGACTCGTGACGCTCGGCAGCGATGGACTGCAGAAGAAAGGATATACCCGCAAGGGGCTGGAAAACGTCGTTGCACCGATGCCGCCATTTGGCACAGCCATAAAGAATGCTGACGATCTTTGGAAAGTACTCGCATTCGTCCGGTCAAAATTCGATGGTGATCCAAAGTACAAATATGGAGATCCGCCTGATCCGCCCGGTCGATGACGGGCCTGCGCGGCTCCCCGCGCCGCGAGGGCACGGTAGCAGGCGTACGATGTACTCAGGCATTGAATTCTCGTGGAGCCTGGCGAGCGGTGCCTGATGCCGATACCTGATCCAAGAGTCGCAATCCGATCGTTTAGCCGAAGAGACATGAGCACATCAGCGGATAAGGTTACTTGGGAACCGACCCATAATGCGGGCGAACGCGGTCGACTGGACGCAGCGCAAGTTAACGCGCTTCCTGAGAGTGCCTTTGCCTTTCCCCGATCGCGTAAGGAACCGATAACAGATGCGGCGCACGTTCGCAGCGCGCTTGCGAGATTTAATCAGGTGACCGAGGTGAGCGATGCGGACCGAGACCAGACCTCGCATTTGCCAACCTTAGAAAGGCTGCGGAGTACTACCACATAGAGATGCGCGAAACCGACTGGCGTGAGCTTGGACGGAGCAGCCGGTCCAAGGATGGCTGACGGCTGGAACGCACGCCGCTCAGCCGCGTGTGTTACCTGGGGTCATCGGGTGCGGGTCTGCACCTGAAAATGCCAGCGCGCGAACCCGGCGCGCCGCGAGCGCCGCTCTCAGAACCAAGAGCTGACGGGCCTGCCGCTTAGGCTACTGGGCTATTTGATTCAGAATGCGATTCGCACGGCGCGTTCGACCACGAAGCGGCAGACCTCAATCGTAGAATGCAGGCAGCAGTTTAAGTTGGTCGGTTTGGCTCTTGTCATGGTTGATAAAGAGCGTCGCCTTGTACGTCGCGAGCAACTGCCTGATCTTTTCCATTGACGCGATTGATTCTGCCTTATCGGTATTGAGCGACGGAACGATATTCCTCTCGAAATTACCTTTCAAATGAACAACGTCGCCTGACAGTATGATGAAGCCGGAATTCTTAAGATGGAGCAGCAGTGACTGGTGACCGGGGGTGTGACCTGGCGTGGAAATCAAGGTAACGCTCCCGTCGCCGAACACATCGGTGTCACCATCGATGAGCTGAAGGTTCTTCGGCGTACCCAAAAGCTTACGCGCCAGGGCCATCAATTGATTGACGTTGTCGTTGGGGCCGTTGGGGGAATGTATCCAACTGTACTCAGCTTGTTGCACCATAACGGTGGAGTTGGGGAACAATCCCACGTTACCTATGTGGTCCCCATGCGTGTGCGAGATTGCAACACGACCAATGTCGCCGGGCTTCAGTCCGATTTCAGCGAGTTGATCTGTCACTGACCTGTCGAGGTGATAGACGATCAACTTGGGTAACGTGGACCACCCGCGGGGATCGTTGAGCGTGGCCTCCGGAACACCGGTATCCCAAAGCAGCCAATCGCTTCGGTGCCTTATAAGCCAACAAGTGGAGGAGAATTCAATATTGCGTCCGACGTTTTCGCCCGGCGTCCACACCGACTCGTCATTTGCGAGGGAGCGGCCACAATCCAATCTATAAAGCTTTTCTGCGACACCCGCGTTGCTGGGGTCTGGCAGTTTCGAGCGTGCGTTCGCATCCTTCGTGCCTCCCATCACGAGCATGAGAGCGAACGTGAGGAATGATGCCCCTACTGTTGTTGGTCTTAGCATAGACGACTGCTCACTCTAGGGCGGCGCAACACTTTTCGCAGCGACTGGCCCTGTGCGGAGTATGGACCTCAGCGTCCAGAGGTCTCACCGCGTCTCGTAGGGGTGAAAGACGTAGTCCTTTGCCTTAACCGCTACATGGCACCCCTGTCCGCAAGAGGGAGTGCCGGCTTTATCCACACTGAATGTGGCCGACTTCGGGTCATAGTCAAACTGTGCGTATCCCCAGCCTCCGGTCTGCGGGAATCTCTTGCTGTCCTTCTCCATGAAGAAGAGGTCCGCCAAAGTGTCGGGCACGTTCACGGAAAACGGCGCTTCGGTACTCTTCTTCGGCTTCCACTGGACCTTGGCGATCTTCGAGCCCTCGGGAAACGGCTTGCCGTTGCCCGGAATACCCGCTTTGAAGGCCGCAATTATCGTGGGATTCCCTAGGATCACTTTCATCCGATCATCCGTCTCTGCACTGGAGATCAGCTGCCAGTCCCCGTAGCCCTTGAAGTCAGCGAACGCGACTCCACCCGGCAGCTGCAATGTGAACCTATCCTGCCCGGAAATCGCTATGCCGCTCACGACCGCGAGCCCGAGCACTGTCGTGGCAACCATGCTTTTGCGGTTCATCCTCAGGTACTCCTCATTTCGTTTGTTGACGCCTACTTTATTGTGCAGTTGGCCCGCATCCGAGCCTCAAGGGATCCCATATATTGTGCCATTCAGCTCGCAACAACCCAACGGCGCTATTGCACCAAAGTATCGACCGACCTGACGACAATGGGGTAGTTAGCGTAGGGGGCTCATGCCTGGGCGATGAGCAGCCTGCAACGTCCGCCGACAATGGAGGCTGCCGTCGGAACCTCCTTCCGGCACCGATACCAAGGTCCGATTCATTTCCAACCCCAGCCAAGAAATACTGATCGTCGCCAATGACGAGCGTTGCTGCCATTTACGCCTGGAATGGATAAGTGCAGGTAACAATGACTGCATGGTTCGTTCGTCAGCCCTGTCGTCAAAGGATGAGGAAAATCAGATGAAGACCATGATCCTGGCTGTTCTTTCCACCCTATTCGCGAGCGTCTTCGCGTCCGCGGCCGATAGCGCCGTCAAGAGTGTCGTTCTGGTCCATGGTTCGTTCGCCGACGGATCCGGCTGGAGGCCGGTCGCAGATATCCTGAAGCACGACGGCTACACGGTGCAGGTCGTGCAGGAGCCTTTGACTGGTTTGGGAGCCGACGTTGCGGCCACACGCCTGGTACTCGACCGCGCCGGTCCGTGCGTGCTCGTAGGTCACAGCTGGGGCGGGATGATCATCACCGAGGCCGGCGCACATCCGAATGTCCGGAGCCTGGTTTACGTGAACGCCTTTCAACCGGAAGTCGGAGAGACTGCTGGCGGGCTGCAAGCCAAGACTCCTCCCGCCTCAAACAACGTCGTGACGGTGGGGGGAGGATTCGTGCAGGAGAAGCCCGAGTCCTTCCCCGCAGATTTTGCTGCCGACGTGCCAAAGCCGCTTGCACATTTTATGGCGATCTCCCAGGCACCGATCACCGCTGACAGCTTTTCGGCGAAGACGACCGTCGCGGCGTGGTCCCAGAAACCCAGCTATGCGGTGGTATCCGTGCAGGATCGGATGATCAATCCCGACCTCGAACGATTCATGGCAGGCCGAGCAAAGTCCCAGACGATCGAGCTTCGCGGCAGTCATGTCATATTTCTGTCACACTCCAAAGAAGTCGCCGCACTGATCGAGACCGCGGCGAAAGCCGCAAAGTAGTCGCGCAGGCCGGTTGAGACATATCTGCGCCGGAGCGATTTTCGGTCTCAATAGCGGGGGATGTTTCCCTTCCTTGCGCCATCCTCCCGGGTTCTGGCGGGAGATGCGGCGACTCTGATTCGTAGCGTCCCTTGCGGCCTACGCAGCCTTTTTGGTAACCGAAAGGTTAGGGCGGCTCCGCCGAGCGCGCTTCTGCTCGAAGCTGCTCGAGCTCGTGCCGATAGGCGTCACCGTCGCCGTAGTCCACGAAGCTACCATAACGTGCGTGGACGCCAAGCACGCGTCGCGCGTGCTTAATCGGGCACCAGTACTGCTCGGTACGAGACCCGACCTCGCGAACGTACGCGAATACTCCGTTGGCATAGGCGCAATACGCGCAATTGAGCTTCTCAAGTGCGTTGAGGTAGCTGAGCTGCTCGCGGTCGAATGCCAGGTAGTCGCTGCGGCGCACGCGTGGGATCCCGTACACCGGGAAGCACACCGTCTGGTAGACGGCGACAAACAGGTCGAGGAGTACCACCGGAATGATGAGTGCATAGATGGCTGGTGCGGTAAGAATCATGGCTGGGCGCGCACCGAAGATGTAGCTCAACAAGCGCGCCTTCAGAAGGCGGTGCTTCGCTATGACGACGTGCTCGAAGCGAACGATGCCGTCGTGCACCTCGTAATTCAGCTCGACGCGTCGCTTGGCTAGCATCACCTCGAGCTGGCGTTCCATCGCGCGGATGGATCCAGCCAGCTGCCTAATTTCGTCACGGGTGGAGTCGGTCATAGTGAATTCATTGTCCGTTGAAACGGGGCTCGTGCAAGCGTGGGGATCCATCGAGGAGGTCTAGTATGTCATGGCGTCGCTTCTCATGAAGATGTTGTGGAACTACGGCTCCTCTGCAACCTCGCAGACAATCCTTCGAGACGGATCCAGCGACTAAGCGCCGCGGACGTCGTTGTAGGATACCAAGGGATCAATTGATACCTTGGTTCAATTATTTTCGACTCGGCGCATCTGGTCTAATTCCTTGACGATGAGCGCAGTACGCTGTCGAGCAGGATCTGGGGCGGCCGTTGCTGGCTAGGCAGCAGCATCGGAGTGATCATGACACTTACCGGGACAGTCAGCGACTTCGACGAGGCCGGGCTCTTTGGTTTGATCGTTGCGGATGACGGAAGTCTTCTGCTCTTCAATCTGCGTGACGCACCCGCTGCCTTGCAATGTCGAATTGATGTTGGAGTGCGCGTCACATTCGCCAAGCATGCATCAGAACCGACAGCACGGGCTGTTGAGTTAGTCCCGATGGCCGCATCGAACGACAATGGAGCGCTAAGCGCTGGAGCCGAACGTTAGTGATTTCCGCAGAATGCGGTCGCGCATCTCTTACAAAAACGCGTGCACTGGTCGCGTGGCTCGGCGCCAGTACGGTGTTGCCCACGGTTCACGGCACCCGATTTAATGCCAGCCAGGCGACGAACAGCAGCCTGCTAGCACTTTCACCGATCTGCCCCGACACCCCCATGGGCGCCCAACTCGAAGTTCTCAGTATAAGGAGTCGGGCACTGGAGTTGCCGGGCAATGCCGCGGATACTTGCGGGCGGGAAGCTCGCGAAAACGGTTATCTGCAGGTTGCACCCGTTGACGCTGACGAGTCGTTAACCTGACCCACCGCAGCCGGTAGACGGAGGCATCTATGAAAAGTAATGAAAGTCAGAGCGGACAAAAGGCGGTCTCGGCGGGACGGGCGGCGGTGCACGGCGCGCATCTTCGCACCCTCGAAGCTCTGTTTCGGCATCCGACGGCGCACAATCTCGAATGGATGGATGTGGTTTCGCTGATCGAGAAAATTGGAGCCGTCCACCGGAAAGCCAACGACAAGTTCGCCTTCGACGTCGGCGCAGAACACTACCAAATGCATAAGCCACACACCAAAGACCTCACGAGTTCCGAGGTCGTCGACTTACGGCATTTTCTACAGCGCGCCGGCTGGTCGCCTGATGAGCCGTCCCAGGCGGCGGCTCGTCCCGACCCGTCGCCGCCCACGCTCATGGTCGTCGTAGATCATCATGGCGCGAAGATCTACCGAATCGTTCCGGCATCCGGCGACGCCTCCAAGCGCGAGATCACGCCTTACGACCCGCATCATTTCCTGCATCACCTCGCGCACAAGGAACAATCGCGTGAGCAGGGCCAACGCGCTCCGGAGGATCCCAGCTTCTACAAGCGAATCGGCGATGCTCTGGCTGCTGGCGGTAAAATCGTCGTGGTCGGTCACGGGACGGGGAAGAGCAACGCGGCCCAGCACCTTACCGAATACCTGCGCACCCACCATCGGGAAACGTATCAGCGTGTTGTGCGTGAAATCGAGGCGGACCTCTCCGCCGTCACTGCACCGCAACTTTTGGCGCTGGCCGAGCAGACGTTAGGTGAACCCTAACGGGTGCAGATAAAGTCTCGGGTTTTGGCAGGCTCGGAGCAGGGTAAGCAGGCCTTAAGTAGCGCCTTGTCGACAGATTTGCGGATTGATCGAAGCGTCAGTCACCCGCCGACTCGTATTTTTTGAAGCCTTGACCATGAACGGGAAGGTAACTTCAGTCGGCTGATCGGGCAATAATAGTGCTGCCTTGCGGAAGCTATTCGCGTTCCACCACAGCGTAAGTCAACGCTCCCCCCACGATCCGTGCCGGAGATGTCATCGGATGCACGGCAGTGTGTTTGGCATCCAGGATGTGCACGACCTCGATACCGCGCACACAGAGCGCATCGGCGATCATCGAGCGGTGGCAGCGCCACCAGACCGCTTCCGAGCACATGATCGCCGTGCGCGCCTTTGTCGCGACGTCCACCAGCTGGAGTAGGCCCTGCGCAAACTCGGGGGTCGACATATAGTCGGCATAGGCGCGAAACGAGGTATTGCGCCAGGCTATGTTGGGCGAATCGAGTGAAGCCCTTCGGCGACCGCCCAGCGCCGGCAACCAATGATAGCCAATCGCTTCAGCAGTGAGCGACGCCGCAAGTGCGTCTTTGCCGTACTGCGGATTTTTCCGCGAACCGGGGAAGCTGCGCACGTCGGCGATGACCTCGATGCGGAATTCGGCGAGCAGACTGAGGAATTCTCCGATCGGGCGCGTCGAGTGACCGATCGTCCAGATCGTCTTGGGCGCTGCTAATAGAGCGAGCGGCGGTAACACCGGTCACTCGATCTTGTGCAGCGCAATACCCTTATGAATCGCGATGTGGTCCGTTTTGTCACTCTTGATCTCATACTGCGGATCATCCGCGCTGGCGTGGTGCGTATAACCCTTATAGTCGGTGTCTGACTCGTGCACCCGGATGATTTTGCCGGTGACGAGGCCCGCTTCCGAATTCCAGCGCACGTGATCGCCGACTTTGAAGGTACGTGACACAGCGCAGCGTCGGGAAATTAAGGCAAAAGCGGGTTTTCTAAGGGTTGCATCCTTCCGCCACCCATCTATTGAAAAGCGCGATCCACTCGTCCGGCCACGGGTTGCTCGCGTCGGCCGGCATCGTTTTACCAGTGAGGCTATGAGCGATTTTGTCGCTCCATTGCTTCACATCCTCGTACTTCGCCAAGTCGAACGCCTTAAGCATGCAGTTCCGCTGACTCGGTGTGAACAGCGGCTGGATGTGCAGGGCAAAGCTCGTAGGGCGATTCATGTCTGTCTCCTAGTGCAAACTCATCTACTATAGGTCGAAGTAGCCGCGCCTCAAAGCGATCGTGACGGCGTGAGTCCGGTCACTGGCCTCGAGCTTCGATAGAATATTGCGCACGTGTCCTTTTACCGTGTCTTCGCTGATAAGCAGGCGCTCGGCAACGACCTTGTTGGAACATCCGGCCGCCACTTGCTTGAGCACTTCGATTTCTCTTTCTGTCAACGCGTCATCCATCGCATGTTGCGCCAGTTCCGACGCTACTTCAGCCGGAACTCGACGCTGCCCTGAATAGACCGCTCGGATAGTATCGAGGAGATCATGTTCGAGCGAGGGCAAAAACTCGGTGGGGAGCTGCGCTGCCGAAGTAAACCTATGCAAGGTACTGAGATCCTCTTCGCGATTCCTTCCTATCGCGCATATAAAGGCTTTTCGCGGATGATGTTTTATCTGCGCGCTCATCATATTTCCGAGCGAAACCCTCTGAATCGGTAAGAAAAATCAATGGGTCGGACGCCGCGGTACGGCGGCACCCAGGTTGCACGCGCGTCAACTATGGTCAGTGCAAGAGTCGCGGATCCCCCACTTTATGACTATCAGCGACACACTCGAAGTCGTGATGCGCGGATGGGTGGCTTAAGGTTAAATTAGCTTCATAAGAGGGGCTTGCGATCCACTGAAGTACCCACCAGTTGCACCTAGAGGATATGGAACATGAATCTCGCTAGCGCGCTTGCCACTCAACCAAGACCATCATCCGTGCCTGACACGAGGCCGATCGTATTCGTCGTAGACGACGATATCTCAGTGCGTGAATCCCTTGAAGCGATGATCCAGTCGGCAGGCTGGCAGCCGCACGCCTTTGCGTCCGCGCAGGAATTCCTCGCTCACCCGCGGGAGCTAGCACCGAGCTGCTTGGTACTCGATCTGACGCTCCCAAGCTCCAACGGAGTTGACTGGCAGAGGCGCATCGCGGCCGATCGGATCTACATGCCGATCATCATCACCACCGGCCACGGTGACGTGGCGATGACGGTGCGAGCTATGAAGGCGGGAGCCGTCGACTTCTTGACGAAGCCATTCCTCGACGAGGTGTTGCTTGGTGCCATCCGGTGTGCAATCGACCAAAGTTATGCAGCGCTTCGACTCGAGGCTCAGCTTCAGGCTTTCCGGGATCGTCACGCGTCACTGAGCCGTCGCGAGCGGGAGGTCATGGCTTTGGTAGTGTCCGGGCGGCTGAATAAACAAGTGGGCGGTGAACTCGGGATCAGCGAGATCACCGTTAAGGCTCACCGCGGTAGAGTGATGCAAAAGATGCGAGCCCGGACGCTCGTGGATCTGGTAAATATCGCTGCCATGCTGCGTCTCTCGCCCGTGCTGCAAGGCTGACCGGTGGCGCCGATACCTTCCGTGCAATGGATGCGATTCGGCACTCTTGGCAAACTGGCGCGAGCGACGTTGGGAGGATCAAGGAGGGCAGGGGACTACGCCAAGAGGGGGTTCGCACGCCACACAATAGTGCAGGGCGCCACATGCCGAGCATCACGCGTGTCGCCGCGTGCCGGGCGCCTGGGTGGGAACCAGGGGCTCGGGAGTTCGAGTCTCTCGCGGGCTGTCTTAGCACGGCGTGGGAGGCCGGCGCCGAGGGCCTGAAGTCTGGTCAGACCATTGCAGGCGTGAAGATTGTAAAACGATAGCCGCGGTGTGCACTGCGGGAACTGCCTCGGGTGCGGGCGTAATCGCCGTAGCGGTGAGTAGATGGCGGATTCTACAGAGTTGGTTCTGGGGTTATTCGCGCCACTAGCGCGCATCGGCATGGTCAGTTGCCGCGGTCGTATCGCCGGTGGGGTAGCCACGGACCGCCGCGTGACCGCGACAATCTCATCTTAAGCACACCGACGAAAGCCCCTGACGTGGTCTACGTGCGAATCTCCGTCAATAGTACTTCGAGTGCCTCAAGCATCAACTTCAAAGAGGCGGCGTCAGTCAAACGTCCATCCTGAATCTTCGTGTGCACTTGGGAGATAACCACTTCCGGGACGGCCATGACACGAGACAGCGTCGCCGCTAGGGTCTGGCGCAATTGTGCCTGAGCGCGGACGCCGCCCATCATTCCCGGCGAGCTAGTCATGATCAGTACCGGCTTGTCCTTGAGAACTGATTGATAGCCCGGACGCGAGGCCCAATCGAGCGCGTTCTTCAGAACTCCGGAAACTCCGTAATTGTATTCTGGCGACGCGAGCACCAAACCGTCGCATTTACCGATAGCATCTTTCAACTCAACGACGGCCGGGGGTTTTTGTTCTCCATCGAGATCGGCGTTGTACAAGGGAACTGCCTCGAGCGAGAAAATATCGATGTACGCCCGCCCGCTCGCTACTTCTTGTAGTCCGCGCAGCACGGCACTGGAATTTGAACTTCGGCGGAGGCTTCCCGGAATGGAGAGGATATACGGTTTCGTAGGGGTCATTTCGATCTCATGCGGAAGGGAACCAAGGAGTTGGGAGTTCACCTCGTTCGGCGCTTTGCTGCCCGAGTTGTAACTGGCTCTTGTCTTTTTGTCCCGGTGCGAACGGATTGCTACAACCGCAAAGTGCGATTCCCCAGTACGCGATTGCGCACGTCGCGTCGTCTCCCAGCACTGCGTTGAAGTCTCCTATGGCACGGCTGAATTGAAAGGAATGCAGTAGTGCCCCCGCGCGGTTGAATTCCTTCTGAGCGACGTCATTGCACGACGTGGCAAAGTGCACCGCGCCCAAATTCTCAAGTCCCATGCTGATGCTCCTGCGCCACGACGCGCGATGCCGTCAGGAGCAGCAGAATCGCCGTAGTCAATTCAATTCTGTTCACTTCGCTTCCTGAACTCCGCTAGTAGCCTAAAAGTATCACCGCGCAGTTAGCCTGACTACTATCGTTTTGCACGCACCCGCTGCAGCGGGTCTTTCGACGCGCCAACTTTTCTCCGACTCGAATCTGAACGACAACAATACTTGGCGGCAACCAACCGCTCGCAGTCTTCCAATTTGCGGCATTCACAGTTGAAACTGGCATTCAGGATCAACTTCATCTGTCCGACACGCGTCATCAGCTCATCCAATTCCGCGATCTTACGTTTTGCCATTTCGCGCCATCGTAGGGCCGGCGTCGTGCCAGCGGGAAACCCGTTTAAGAACATGCGTGTCTCGCGGACCGAAAAGCCAGCGTCACGCGCCAGAAGAATGATTCGAACCCTCCCGACGATGTTGGGGTCGTACTGCCGTCGCTTGGATGCACGCGGCGGCGGCGGGAGCAATCCGGCTTTCTCGTAATACCGCAACGCCGACGGCGCCACGCCGACCTGCCGCGCCAATTCGCCGATCATGAGATCCGCCATCTGGGACTCCTCAACATTTGCCGAACTTCAAGAAGAGCTTGACTTAAACCGAACTTTAACTTGTAGGCTCGACCCAAGATACCCAATCAATGGAACAACGGGTCACAAAAGGGAGCGCCGCATGGTCATCAGGTCTGGTTTGCATCTCGTAGGGCTTCTCATTCTGTCGGTGTCCGCCGCTGGAGGGGCGGACACCGTAACGCGCGTTTCAGCAAACGTCACGGCGGCCGTTTCCGACCCGCGCAGACCCGCTGAGCAAGTAAAGCTCGACGCGACCCGGAAACCCGCCATGACGGTCGCCTTTGCAGAGGTGAAACCGGGTGACCGTATCGCGGATGTGATGTCAGGCAACGGCTACTTTACGCGAATTCTGAGCGACGTTGTGGGCCCGACTGGCCGTGTCTATGCTTTCATTCCGACCGAGCAGATCGCGCATTGTTCACCTCGCGAAATCGCCGGCACGCAGGCGATTTCCCGGGATTCCAGCTATAGAAATGTCACTTTACTCACCGGCGCGCTTGCGACGTTTAGGATGCCCGAAAAGCTTGACTTGATATGGATGTCGCAGAGCTATCACGATTTGCACGACTCATTTCTGGGGCCGGCAAACGTTTCCACACTCAACAAGGCAATCTTCGATGCATTGAAACCCGGGGGACATTTCTTAGTCATCGATCATGTCGCTGAAACCGGCTCCGGGCTTCGGGATACCGAAACGCTGCATCGAATTGACCCGCTCCGCATGGAAAGCGAGATTAAAGCAGCCGGGTTCGTGCTTGAGTCGCAAAGTAATGTGCTTCGCAATCCCGACGACGATCATAAGCGAGCTGTTTTCGACCCGAGCATTCGTGGCAAAACTGATCAGGTGATGCTTCGATTCGGCAAGCCGCAATGAGCAACTGACGGTCTGATCGCTCGCCGATCGCAGCGTAGATATCACGTTCGGGCGATATCTTAGCTCGTCGACAACAAGTTGCGGCGGGATGGGCGTCCGGCAATCGGTATGTCTATCGGATGTTGTCTGAGTCGGATTCGAGTACCCGGGCCACATCCAATAGCGCTCTCAAGCCCGGGCTGTAATTGGACGCGTTCCGAGAGATCCACGTAAAGCGGTACCGCTTGGTGGCTATGCGGCCGAGGCGAGGCCCCGTGCTCCAACGGATGACTGCGGCGCCAGTTTCACTTGGTCGCGCCCGTTGGTCTTGGCGCGATACAGTGCGCCGTCTGCGCGCGCGATGAACTGCGCCGCGGTTTCGCCAGGCATGTATTGAGCGACACCAAAGCTGCATGTGATTGCCCCGACTTCGTCAAACACGATATTCCGGATCGCATCTCGCAGTTTTTCTGCTGCCCGGAATGCCTTGGGACCATCCACCCCTGTTAGCAACGTAAGGAACTCCTCACCGCCCCAGCGGACGAGGAGATCGGTGCTGCGAAGCTGGGTAGGCACGAATCGAGACAGCTGGACCAGCACTCGGTCCCCGGTCGGATGACCGTAGGTGTCGTTGATCCTCTTGAAATGATCAATGTCGAACAACATCAGCGAAAGCGGCGTGCTGTAGCGGTCCACCCGCTGCATTTCATCGATCAGCGTGGCGCCCAACTTCAGCCGGTTGTGCAGGCCGGTGAGCGGGTCGGTAGTCGCCTTGACGCCCAGCGTCCGTGCGAGCTCCTGAAGCTTCAGCAGATTGTCCAGCTGAACCTCGTCATGGACCCTGCGCGCTTTGCTGAGGAGATAAATCAAAGCCATGATCGTGACCAGCAAAGTGATGACTATGCCCAGGAAGCGAGTCGCAAATAACTCGTGCGTGGGCTTGAGGATCACGAGCGACCAGGTGCTGTGATTAGCAAAGCGACGTCGCACATAATTGCGGTCGCCGTCGACATTTGTCCAGGTCGCGTCGACGATGTCTTCCTTCAGCATTGAACGCTCGCTCAGCGCGCCGAAACGTTGCGCCAATACCGCGCGCTTTTTTTCGGTCAACGGCCAGACGGTGCGATACAGGTCATCTGGACGGTTGGTCATCACGACCACACCGTCTGGATCGACGAAGAAATAGGGACGATTGAACCGCCGCAGATCCGTTTCGAAGCGCTCGAGCGACTTCGCCAGCACCGCGACACCGACGATGCTGCCGTCGTCGGCGCGGATTGGATAGCTCACGTAATAGTCGCGCGCGCTCACCCGCGGATCGAATACGAATTGAAAGTCCGGCACACCCGTCATCGATTTGAGGAACAAAGGCGAGGATGCATAGGTTGGCGCCCCTGGAAGAGCTTCGCGAGGATTGGAGGATGCGATGACAGTTCCAGCGCCGTCCAATATGAAGCCGTGCTTGGCGCCGGATGCTTCCATATCGAGGTCGAGAACCGACTGGCCGACGACGTGATCTTGCGGACTGCGGCGGGTCAGCAGGGGCAGCACAGACGGAGACCCAGCGAGCGCCTTGACCATGGCTTCAATGGTGGCAGTGTCGCCGGCTAGGCGGCTTGCGAGGAGATCGATGTCGGTTCGCGCTTGATTTTCCTCATTCTCTCGATAAATGGCGCCGAGATGTTCGGTCAGCATCCAGCCGGACATCAAAATGGCGCCCATGGCGACGAGCGTCCAGGTGAATTGCTGGCGAATATGGGCGGTGTAGCGCGGCGAGCCGACGTCCGCGGCAAGCTGCTGACCCCAGATCGCCCAGATCGACAAGGAGATACAGCATGCGAGCACGCCACGCACGAGCTGGATCGGCATTCCGGTAAAGGCAAAGAACGTGCCGTGATTGATGATGGTCGATGGCCAGAATGGCCCGGCAGGGACGATCATACCGGCGGCAATCGCGTAGAGCGCGAATCCCGCGGATGCGGAAAGCGTAAACCACTTGGCACTGCCAGAGAGCGCTCTGGCCTGCCACGCTAGCACCACACTCGCGCCTGTCGCGCTGACGACGCCGATCGCATAGCGCGCAACAATGCTGGCCGCAGTGACGCCCTCGACAACGCCCGCCAATGCGACCAACAGAGCCAGAAGCACGTAGATCCAGCGTCCCGGAACTTTCAATCCCAGCCGGGCTGCTTCCAGTCGAGCAAAATCCATGAGCACAATGAACGACACGGTCATAAGCACCGTTCGCGCAATCGTGAAGGCCGCGGAGTCCCCGACGATCAGTGCCGTGAGATCCAGCCATTCGCTCGTACCGTGGATGAAGGCGAAAGCTCCTAGCATCGCCCACGCTTCACCGCCGTTCTTACCTCTTGCTACGGCCCAGCAGGTAGCGCCCAGCAGGATGAAGGCCAACCCGTAAAAAAAGAAAATGAAGTCGAGTTGGTTACTAAGAAAGACAGCCGTTTCGTTCCCCTTCAGGACTCGGCCGCGCCTTGGTTGACCCTCGCCAATCGGGGTAGTGTCAGTTCCATGGAATGGCCGCCAGCATGGCGATAGAGGTCTAACAAACGAGAATCCTTGATTTCCGTAGGCTGACCCAGGATGGCAGATTCAGTTCACTGCAGATGTGACCTACTAGGCACTCATTCCACCTGAAAGCTCTGGAAATGGCGCTCCCGGGTTGCACACTGGCTTGTATCCCAGCGAATGCCGAGAACGGGCCATGCCCGCTCGCTTAGACGTGACCTTCGCGCCTCTCGCTCTCCTCATTTGCGTTCGGCGCTTATTTAGGCCGCGTATTGAGCCTCCGTGATTTTCATTTGGATGATCGTACGCTCCATCAGCATTTCTCGGGCACAGTCTGCAGTCATCGCCTTTCCGAAATAGTAACCCTGGCCAAATTCGCATCCTTTAGCAGCCAGCCGCAGGAGGACAGGCAGATCTTCAATCCCTTCAGCCACCGTCGGCAGATTGAGGTTCTTCGTGAGGCCTAAGATGGCGTCTACGATCTTTTCACTTTCCGGATTTTTCACCATCGACTGAACAAACGACCGGTCGATTTTGATCTTATCGAATTTGAGCTCCCTGAGATGATAAAGACTTGAGTAGCCCGTGCCGAAGTCGTCGAGGCAGACCTTTATCCCTGCGCTCTGGAGCGTCGTCAAAATTAATTTGGCGGTTTCTATATCGCTGACTAAGGCCGTCTCGACGATCTCCACGTCAAGGCGCGCAGCCGGAAACTTCTCTTCCGCGAGAATAGACAAGACCCTGCTCGGCAGAAGCGGATCTCTCAGTTCAGAAGGCGAGACATTCACGGAGAGCCGGATATCGTCAGGCCAGGTCCTGGCGTCCCGACACGCTTGGCGCAGGACCGACGATGTAAGGTCAGCCATTAAACCGAGGTGTTCGAGCACCGGAATGAATTGATCCGGCGGTACGAAGCCCCGCCCTGGATGTTCCCAGCGAGCAAGCGCTTCGAATCCACAGATTCGATTGCTCCGAATCTCAACCAGCGGTTGATAATAAGGCTTTATCTCACTCTGGATGACGGCCCGTTTGAGGTCCGCCTCGAGAGATCCTTGCGCACGAAGATCGTCATCCATACTCTGCTCAAAGAAGCGAAACGTGCCTCGGCCATCGCGCTTTGCGCGATACATCGCGACGTCGGCCGCGTGAAGCAAGCTTTCGGCATCGGTACTGTCCATATGACGGGGCGCAATCCCGATGCTGGCGCCGAGTTCGACCCTCCTTTCACCGAAGACGATCGGTTTTCGGATAGCGCTCAGCACTTTGCGCGCGAGGTCCTTTGCTCCGTCCAGATCCGCCTGCTTGTTCACATCGCCCTTTACGAGGATCGCAAACTCGTCGCCTCCCAGTCGAGCCACCGAGCCGTTGTTCCGGACGATCTGTTCCAGACGTCGCGCGATTTCGCACAACACCGCGTCACCGAACGGTTGACCTTGCAGGTCATTGACCTGCTTGAATTGGTCAAGACCCACGAGCAGCACCCAATAAGGTGCTGTATCCGTTCGCGCACCGATAAGGATAGCTTGCAGCTCAGAGGAGAACACCCGCCGGTTAGGCAATCCAGTGAGGGCATCATGGCGCGCCAGTGAATGCGCCTGCTCCTGCGCGGCCCGCGTAGCCTCATGAGCTCGTTCCAGCGCCAATGCATTGGTGCGGAAGATCTCAAAGGCCGTAGCCATTGCACCGATTTCATCTGCACGCTGAAGCTCCGGTACTCGGATGTTACGGTTCCCGGCGGCGAGCTTCGAAAGAGCCTGCGTAATGGCCTCGAGCGGGTGAGTGATCTGGGTGCGGATCCGGCTCAGGAGCCACATCGCGAAAAAGACGGATACCGCGGAGACGGCGATAGCGATGGCAACGGACCTGTCCGTGAGCAGATCGACGGCCGTCGCCTGAGCGTGAGCAGCCGATGTATTTGCGGCGATGAGTCTATCGACTGCCAAATCGGCTGTCTCGTAGAGCCGCTGCAAAGGCTGGTTATGTCGCTTGGCATTTTCAACGACGCCCTCAATGTCACCCTGCACCCAGGCATCATGCTCCGTGGAGTATGCATTCCACGCCGTGCGAAACGAATCCAAGTCCGCGCTTTGGGCGTCGTCACCGAGTAGCTTCGTATAACTGTTCTGCAGGTTTTGAATTTCACGTCGGTGACCGTCTGCGAGCACCTCGGCTTCTTCCCGACCCTTCGGTCCGGGAGCTAGAGCCCGATAGCCCTCAGCAATCCTGTACTCTGAAATACGATCCGCTATCTCGGCGAGCATTGCTGTTGCCGCGAGCCATTTTTGGTCGATCTCCTTTGTCTTCAGATCGACGGATCTCAGCGTGAGCACACCGCTTACGGCTACCCCGATGACGATTGTGACGAACGCCATGATAAAGAGCGTCAGCCGTGCGCGAATAGAGAACCTGAAGCGCGTCATGAGTTTTCCCTAACAACAGCTGCAGCACCGCCGTTGGCGTAGCCTTAAAACGTTGAATGTCTGTTCCAACGGTTACCCCGCGTATCTTGGATGCTATAGCTTCAGCGTCGCTTTAGATGCGGAGGGCATGTGGCCATCAATCTGAACATTTGGGCGACGCTTGTCGCGGATACGACAACCAGTTTCAGAATACTGAGGCCAGACATCGTGCGGTTTGGCCCTTATTGGTGCCATGAGGATTGATCCTCATTGATTATGTACGGAGTACTCGTGATTGCGCCGCGATTGCGCGATCTTGTCACCCGCTGAATGATGCGCGCAAAAGCGCCGCAGCGTAATGATGAAGTCCAAACCCAGCAATAGGCATCGAGCGGACGCGGCCGGCGGCCAATATTAAGTGCTTAATCCGACCCCGTGAGTGGATCTACTTCGCTCAGCGGAATGTCCCAGTGTGCGTCGGTGAGAGCTAAGCGCTGATTCTCCTCGAGGCTAAAGGTCTCCCGATCTGGAAATAATTGCTGCTCAATGACGCTCACCTGCGCTGGCACCAACGGGCTTTTGTAGACTGTGACGATGCGATAGTCCCACGGGCGATTTTCGCTCGCCCCAACCTTAGGATGATACACGGTGTACGAAATGACGTTCCCCAGCATCTTCTCGCGATCAAGAATCTTGAACTGGTGCTTTTTCAAGAGCTGCAAGTATTCCTCTGAATGTCCATCCTTCACTTTGTATACGGACTCCATGACGTACGGTTGACTGGTGGCGGTGGGCGGAGACGGGCTTAGCCCTACAACTATGCCCGTGATCGCGCAGACCAGGAGCTCGATCGCAAACGATCGTTCAGGGGATGAAGCACTTGAATTGATCATGACGAGATATTGCGGCGGGGATACGATCGAGACGGGCTCGAGTGCCCAGAAGCTATCTGCTGCACGGCGCTGAGTCGAATTGCGATTACGTATATCGTAATACTGAATGCTTATTGGTTCGCTATTAGGTCTTTGCGGACCGCCCTCGGCACTGCGCGAGAGCTGACACATTATAGAGACGGCTTGCCGACATCGTGGTTACAGAACGGTAACAGGAGTCCATGTGAGCAGACCGCTGTGTCGTTGGAGTTCACCTTTGTTAAATGCGGAGAATGCATACATGCGAATGACCCTGGCCGGCCAATCAACTGCGTGAATCCGCTTAAGTCCCCTTGAACGCATGCAAATCGTCATTTGCATAGAAGCAAATGCATTTTCCAATGGCGACTCGATTGCTTTATGTTTGAGTTCGGCACCTCGGCGCCCGCGTGCTGATGCGGCGAACCCCCTTTCCTGCCTCCGGAATCGCGGCGTCGAGGATGCCACCAATCTTGTGTGTCGACCGCGACTGAGCATCGTCGTGCGCGCGGACTTTTATTGGAGGGTCCGCAAATTGGTCGACCGAGTCATTGATCCCACAGTCGTATTTCTTCCGCCGCCAAGCCCCTGGTTTAGAACCAGGCGTTCGGAATGACCTACCTCAAAACGCTGACGATCTTCAGATGTGGGTGGTCACCACGCGATCGGCCTTTTTTCGGCGCATGTTATAGTCGATCCGCCGGCAGACACCGCGTACGCCGTTCGCA